>Ga0134124_10000160_pt1 | contig 61825 bp, 81 predicted proteins | sample KB304_FD_96880 | JGI IMG/M metagenome (GOLD analysis project Ga0134124, IMG submission 96880) | Terrestrial soil microbial communities without Nitrogen fertilizer from Kellogg Biological Station, Michigan, USA - KB3-0-4 | ecosystem: Environmental > Terrestrial > Soil > Unclassified ...
ATTCGATGGATGGAATCCCATCCAGAGCTATTCAGAAGCTAGATTGTCCGGAGCTGGATCATTCCTCTACCCCGGATTGATTGCGACCCGGAAAGCAGCGATGGAATTCCTCGCCGCTCCCGGAGTGCACCAAGTCTCGATTCGCACCAATCAGGATAAGAAAGTCTATCGTTACTTTAAGCATGAAGATGGTTCGATTTCCGGCTATGGAGGTGAGTAAGATGACTAATTCAATCGATCCATCCCAGATGCTTTACTCAATCACTCAAATCGGCTCAACAGTCAGCGCAATGATTGTTATTGCGTTTGGATCATGCTTCGTTATGTCTATCTATAAGGCATTCTATGCCATTAGGGAGAAATAACCCATGTTCACTAAGAAATATATGGTTGAGGATTACCCTAGACTCCGCAAGCACTCAGATCTGCTTGACCTCTATTTGTACGATACTCAAATGGGCCATGCGCCAGATGCTACCGAGACCTACAAAGATAGCGACGGATGGAATCGCGTGCAGTTATGGCGCGCATCATCAGCATCGGGCGGATATGTCGTCATCAAGGAATCGCTCCCGAATATCTGGACTCTGGATGATGCCATGGAAATGTATCGGGATAATCCCTCACAGCACGTTCTGGAATTAAAATGCGCCCTGGAACGTCTGACCATTCGGCGGAATAAGATTACAGACGCATCGATGCAGATAGCTTAAATTAGGAAAGATAATAATCAAAAAGGATTGAAATTCCCTATTGACATTCTTTCTTTACTAAAGTAGATTATCAATATCAACTTTGAACTAAAGCCCGTGGGAGGGTAACGATATGGAGCTACAAGATTTGAAAGGCTACGCAGAAGATAGGCTATCGGAGATGGTTTCCGATGAAATCAAAGGCTTTATGGATGTTTCCGATGCGGTGAGCGAAATTGAAGGATTCGAACCTGACTTTGATGGCGACTCCTATTGTCCGTACTACTCGCAGCAGGATGAAGTAATCAGCCGCTACGAGTCTAACTTTGGTTCTGAGGCGGAGGACATTTGTGACGGCGGGCAGACGTACAAAGCCAGCGAATACCAGCAGGCTGCAACCGCTTACGCTTATGCCATTGCATATTGCGGATTCAATTCCTACTTCCAGCAGTCCAAAGAGGAGTTAATCGAGGCTCTGGAGGACTTCGAATCCGACGCAACCCGCGAATTGGCGGCCGATGATGATGTGCAGGTGCAGATTACCTCGCAATGTCCTCATGGATGGGCTGCGCATGATCGTGAATTGGAGGACGGCACGATGGTTTGGGAGTCGGGCCAGCTTGACGGCTGCAACGGTATAGCGCGTGAGATCGGCGGAGTTTGGATCTCCTGCTGCATCTCGCCCTCGGTAAAATCCGAGGACTAGCTCCTCCCCACGGGAGCCGAGGGGCGCGACTCGGAAGCGGATAACGCGCATTTCTTTTAGGGGCTTTGCATTCCGACTGCATAAAGGAGAATGATCCATGCCGAATGATCGATTGATCCATCCCGCCCAAGCGGAGGAGTTAGAAATGCTCTACAAGCTGCCATTGATATATATCTGCGCTCGCTGCAATACCTATTTGAGCGGGCATGGGGAAGAGATTGCCTATTCTCTTTGCTCTGAGTGTGCATGGAATCAATCTTCCTCCATTCCATCTCAAGCGCTCAAGAAGGATTGGAGAGAGCTGGCATTCTGGATCGTTGCAGGGTTAGTGTCCGCCGCTGGATTGCTCGCAATCATCGCATCGGTAGTGGTTATTGGCGAGTGGATTTTCTTACTCAATAAATAATCGATCTAACTTGAAAGGATTAAAGGAAATGAAAACTGAAACGACAAAGCACACTCCGGGGCCGTGGATTGTTGGCGACATGGGACATGACACGTCGATTGAGGCGCAAGTTCAGCAGCTACAAGAAGGTGAAGGAACAGACCGCGAATGGACAGCGGTAGGAATCTGCGACGAGGATGGATTTGCCGAAGTGGTCGCTCTCACTCACCCATCTAATGCACCTCTGGTTGCTGCCGCGCCGGATTTGCTGAATGCCCTACGAGCAGTTAAGGAGCGTCGGATATGCTGGCCCAAAGAAATTGAGGAGCAGGTTAATTCTGCTATCGCCAAAGCTGAGGGTCGCTAGCAATGACAATCTCAACCATTATTCGGGAATTGATTGGATGCGCTCACCGAAAAACTACCCTTCCCATAACCCTCAAAGATAAGGATGGCAAGCAGAAGCCTTGTTATATCGCCTGCTTGGAGTGTGGAGTTGAGATTCCATATTCATGGGAGAGGATGGAAAGGATTTCCCAAGAGGATTAAATCAATGACAGCCGATGCCGAATACTGGGAAGCTCTCCGCAAAGCGGAGGATATGGTGGTCGAGTGCGATTGCTGCTCCTGCTATCACCCGAAGGACTTCTGGGGCGATTGCCGAGATGATGCGAATAGGTTCGCTTCGCCAGAGGATTATATGGAGCGGACGATGGGGATTAGGAGTAGAGAGTAGCCCTTAACTTAGAATGGAAAGGATTAAGCATAATGACTAATCCCACGAGGGATATAAGCGAATGAGAACTAATCCCCCTAATGAACCCGGAAAATATAGCTGCGACAGATGTAAGCAGCCATCGCCAAAGGGAGTTATGACCGGCTATCCGGGATTCCCTCACATCTGCCTATGGTGCGAGGCGCAGGCGAGGAAGATTCTAAAGCACCATAAGCCATTTCAGGCCCTCCCGGAAGAGTGGATGACCCCTAGCCCCACCGAGGTCGCGGAAAGGGCTGAAATGGGGCTACATGTTCGCAAGGTGTGGCAATCCAGAAGGGAAGGGGAAAAGGGAAATGACTAAAGCAATGCTTCAACAGAGAGTGCAGGAATTAGAGGCTACGGTTGTCCGGCTCAATAACCTACTCTATGAGGCCAAGCAGACGATGAGTGAGGATGAGAGGTTAAAGGAGCTACAAGAGGCCAAGGCAGAGGCCATAGAAGCTCGCGCTAAGGCCGACGAAGCGGAAGAAGATAAGAAGATCGCAGAAGCCGCCTTAGATGCGCTCCAAGGCGCTCTAATGGGCATTGCAGATGATCTGGCTGACCGTGGACTGATCCACTCCACTCCCCACGCGAAGAGGGAATGGATCGAGAGACTTAGTAATTAGAAAAGGATTAAGGAGAGGATTAAAGAGAATGAACAATATCATCATCGCCTGGATAATCGTAGGAGTAATCGTCGGCCAAGCCATCGCGGGACTTCTGTTAGTTGGAATGGATGTGCTGGAGTTGGTCGAAGAGTGGCGAGAGCAGGAGGTTAAGGGAGAATGATCCTTTACCGCCTAGCCATCGCACTCTTTAGGGAGTTGACAATAATTGTCATCCATTTACTGTTCCGAGATTAAGAGAGGATTAAGGATATGGCAAAGCATCCGAAAATTAAAGTCTCTATTTTAATTAGCGGGGGAAAGAAAGAAGTAGCGGGATTCTCTACCGTTTGCCCTTATTTAGCAGTGACTCCCTCAGCAGATACCAGCCCTTACTACACCATCACCCATATTCCAACTGGAATGGCGGTGGTGCGCTACATCAAGCAGCGCAAGGCGTTCAAGTTAGCCGGAGCTATATCAGGGATATTTGACTGGCAAGAATCGACGGACGAGGCGTTTACGACTCAATTTGAGGCGCTCCCCTTGATAATTCAAAGATGGCTAAAGGAATTACAATACAGCTAAAAAGAGAGGATTAAGGATATGACTAAGAATTTCAAGCTGCTAATCGTCCTCCCCATCCTCCTGCTGATCGTTATGGTAGGAGTGGGATGGGCCTTCCCCACAATAATCACCTGCCCCATCGATGGCGATTTGATGACCTTCGACCATATCGTGCCGGGGTATGAGGGGAATTTCTGCTGGTATTCCCATTTAGCTGCTCATGGGGAGCGACATACGGCCTACATTCCGTGTGAGAATTGACCTTCTAAAGAGATCACCTAGAATCTCTCAGCCCTAAACCTCTTGAATAATGGACACTCTTCAAGAAGGGAGAGTGTCCGATTTTCCCCCTAAAGGACTAAAGAATATGAGCGGAAAACTTCTCTCCCCAGATGCAATTCGAGCGTATATCGAAGGTGGCAATGCTACCGTAACCATTCGAGACATTGAGGAAGATATTCGCTATACCTATAAAATTAAACAAGTTAAGGGCGAAGATGAGAAATTCTTCATCGCCCTCCTGAAAGGGCCGGACAATGAATCCGACTTCACCTACATCGGAATGATGGTCGATGGATGGTTCAGATCGACTCGGAGCAGTAAGCTATCGATTGACTCTCTTCCGTCTAAGTTATTCATTCAATTGCTAGATGGACTCCATGAGGGGCAATTGCCCGTATCGCTCGAAGTAGGGCACGAGGGGAAGTGCGCAAGATGCGGAAGGAAGTTGACCGTTCCCGAGTCAATCGAAAGCGGCTTCGGGCCTGAATGCGCGAGTTTGAGGAGATATTGCTAGTCCTCCACAATCCTTTCCATAAGATGCAACCTATTCATTTCAGTAGTGCAGCCCACACTAAAGCCATCAGAACACTTCCCCGCGAACATCGAGCCATCCTCGTAAAGCAGAACAAGGATATCGGGAAGATCGTCGGGCTGTTCAATGTCTTGGATCATTGCGAATTGAACAACTCTTCCCTGCATCGGTACAAGAGAAATCTTCGGCAATTTAACTCTCCTTTTGTTTTCAACAATTTAACTTCTGTCTCAACTTCTGTCTCAAGTCTCAACTTTAAAACAGGAAACTTCTACCTGAGATAAATCAGTGCATTTCTTACACGATTTACCCTCTTTCCTTTATTTATATATTTCTTCTTCTTCTTCTTGAGACTTGAGACAGATATATAGAAGTATAAGAAAATACTGGATTTAGGCTGTCTCAACTTCTGTCTCAACTTTGTTTTCGTTCTTGAGACCAACGACTCTTGAGACACTCCACGTCCTCATTTGTCTCAACTTTCACGATAGAGTGAAGACGTAATTTGAGACAGTCGCCTAGCCGGATCTGAACTCCCCCATTCACTTGCGTTCCCATTTCATTCAGCCTTCTAGTCATCACTGTTGGGCCAATACGAACAGAAGGATACTGAGCGCAGAAGATGGCGTAGAGTTCTTTTGAAGTAAATAAGGTGCGATGATCGTCAGGGCCGAGAATAGACTCAGGGCATTCCAGAAGCTCCTTAATCCAAGCCTCTACATCGTCGTATCCAGCTTCTATGACATCCTGGCGAGACTTGGAAAGCGGAGCTGCCGCGCCGGGGGAAAATGGAGCGGGCTCGGAGGAATAAGGATCTCCTCCTACAATGGGCTTTAGGAGGTCAACCTTTAAAAGCCAATGGTGAATGGCCGAGAATCCTCCTGCCTTGAGCCAAGGATCTAATTTGCGGCGAAAGAACTCCTCAGGGAGCTTATTTGAGCCTACGTTATGAATGAAGAATCTGCGATCATTCGGATCGAGGTAGAGAGATTCGAGATGATTCGAGGTGTAGTAGTAGTTAATGGTATCGCGTATCTCATATCTATTTTGATACTTCAGATCAACCGGAATTGTATGGCGAGTAGTGTAGGATTTGAGAATTTCCGCCCTCTGCCTAGCCCGCGATCCTCCGGGCATTTCATCCACCTCAACAAACACCTTCCCCACGGCCCATCCATTATAAGAAGCCGTAAAATCGGCTTCCCTTAGCAGGGAGCAATTGTGTTGGCCATAGATTTCTTTGAGGATGTAGGCGAGGGTGGATTTACCTGTTCCGGTCTGCGATGACCAAAACACACACGCTGTATGGAGCTTTGTGCCGGGATTTTGAATAGGGTAGGCGATCCATCGAATGAACCAATCTCGATGCGTTGCATCTGAGGCAAAGAGATGATCGAGATATTCCAGCCACGGCGAGACATCTCCTTCAGCGGGGATATTGAGCGACCTAAACCAAGTGTTAAGGTTTCCATCCTTCGTTATGCGCGGCTGACCAGGCTCGTAGACTGTTCGATTGACCTTATGACGTTGAGGCCATTTCATCCACTCTGAGGCTAGATAAATCCTTTTCTTCTTTCCATTTCCATCATTTACATCGATGAATCGATCACAATAATCTGCACACTTGAAATCATGAGGAGACATAAACTTAAGCCGAGTCTCTCCCGCTGGTGGGTAAAGTTCTGCAATCTCACTCGTTGCCCTTACATAGACGATTTCCTTATTAAGCTGATAGAGGGCAGAGCTAAGAGTTGCGGAAAGTTCTAAAGATTTTGGCGTGGAGCCATTTGGAGGGACTATCGAGGGGATTAAGGTTGGTTTGGGGGATTGAGCAGGCTGTGCTAAGATTTCGGTGTCCATCAGTTCCTTCCGAGCAGGAATTGGTAGGCTCCGGCAGTTCAGGCCCCTTCCATTGGCGATGGAGGGGGCTTTTCACGCAAGGAGTCTAAACGGCTGACGAGGATTATACTCCTTTCCCGATTGAGTAAAGGGGATAATTTCAGGGCCATTTCTACGGGATTCAGCTTAGGTTGGATTAGATTATTGACCTAAGAAGAGATCACGAAGATGATGATTGAGCGCCTTAGAGATGCTTAACCTTTCCTCTTCTTCCTCTTGACAATTTCTTTCAGATCCCCGAACGCACTGACATGACGAGAATATGTCGTCAAAAGGGAATTGACGGAGAAATTGATCCCACTCCTTCTCAAAGGAGCGCTCATCAGCACGTAAAGGGGATGAGCTGAATTCCCCGGCACATCCCTTAGGACGAATAAATAGGCATCAATCCCCTTTTCGGTCAACTTCCCATGCACATGAAGATTGGCGATCCATTGCCCCTTCGATGAAGAGGATGCGAATTTAATGCTCACTCTCGCCCCATCTACCATCAACACAGTCGGTCGACCTTCGTCACGATAGACTTTAGAAAATCCTTCATAATAGAGCCTATCTCGAACCTTGGCGAGTTCAGGGGAGATCGAGGGAGTTTCCACAGAAGAGATATTAACCATTTTCAAATCCCACTAGTATCAAGTAAATTGTCATAGCCGCTGCCCATCCGTAGAGATGAAAATGGACTAATATTCCTATGGGAGCTGCTGCAAGTAGCCTTCCGATAGCCTTAAAGAGTTTGTCGTTATTCATGGTAAAGATTATATTCCAATCCCCCCTAAGATGACAAGTGAAATAAAATGGAGATAAATTGAATTTTCCCCTTGACACCCTTCGCAGGGGCGATTAGAGTGAATCAGGATTAATTGACTGATTGAAAGGATTATCTCAAATGACCCAAGAAGAATGCCTCCACCTCGCTCTCCAGCTATTCCCTCCCGAAGATCGCCCCTTTGTCGCCGTCGAGCGCGAGCGGAGGATTGGGGCTAAGGCGAAGAATGAATATTACCTCTGGTTTTTTCAAAAGGAAGGATTCGACGCAAGATTCCTCATCAGCTCCGATAGCGGGTGGGATGAGCTGCTCCAGCGGACGAAGGATAGGTTGAATCCTCCCCAGGATGGGCCGTTTGATGACGAATCCGCCAGCCAGAGCAAACAAATTCAATCGGTGCCTAATCTTGGCCCCGACTACGGAATAGCATTCAATCAGTCTACAGGAGACATTGACGCTATATTTTGCTCTCCACGCAAGCCGACCGAGGGTGGGTCTCAAATGACTCCCGCCGAAGAGGATGCCTTAAAGGAGCGTTAGAAATGAAGATTATCAAAGACACTCTTGAACCAATCATCGAGACTTGGGACGATCCGGGTGACTATCCCTCTGGTGCTGGCGGTGGGCCGCTTCCTTCCTACAAATATATTGATGGTTGCGAAGGGGAGTTAGTGATTGAGTTAGCTCCAGCAGAAATTCTCCAAATGATCGACGATCAGGAGGGATTGGATGGATGCTTAGACACCTCCCATCGGATAAGGGTAAAGAAATGGATCGTCAAGAAAATGGAGATCGTTAATGGAAATCTTCAAGTAGCATTCAATGTGGATGAGTGTGAGGGGGAGGTTGAGGAGGATGATCCAAGAGAATATGAAAGGGACGAGGATTGCTAAAATGACTCCCATTGAACATAAGTGCGACAACTGTGGCGCTTCTCCCGCGCCATACGAGAAGGAGAATCGAGATATCTGCCCCACGGATCGCGGCAATGAGGTAAGAGAGTATCGGGAGCATTTCTGCCACGAATGCGTTGAGGAGTTTGGATTGCTTGAGAAGGAGTCTAAGTAATCATGCGCCGATATTGCCCCATCTGTGAATCCGGCTGGAGAGATACTCTCCATCAATTCGACTACTCCACCGGAGAGAGACAGATTCTCTCTTCCTGTAATCAATGTGGAATGGTTTATGCAAGCGAGACTCCTTCCGCAGATTATGGGAACCAGTCCAAGTATGCTTCCCCCGGCGCGAGTGGATCGGGGGAGAATGCCCAGGAGCTTAAGCGGCTAGATGAGCTGGTGACCATCCTCAGCGCCCACGTTCTGGATGAGCGCGCAAGGATTCTCGATATCGGCTGCGCCCGAGGGGGGTTGCTGCAAGCGCTCCGAAGGGCGGGCTTCGTTAATGCAGAAGGAATCGATCCCTCTAGGGGATGTGTGGAAGCGTGTCGAGTGAAGAGATTGATTGCTCATCAAGCGGACTTTACCGACCTAAATTCGATGAAGAATAAATGGGATTGCATAATCCTCTCCCATGTCCTAGAGCATGTGGAGGATGTGAAAGGAGCGCTTGAGAGCATTCATGAGGCGCTCGCGCCGGAAGGGATTCTGTATGTGGAGACTCCGAATGCTCTCCGATACTCGGCCAATGTCCCTTTCATGGAGACTAATCGAGAGCATATCAATCACTTTGATCTTGGACATTTAATGAAGGTTATTGATGAAATGGGATTCTCGGTCGAGAGTTGTGGGAGAAGAGATTTTGTTAGATTCCAAACTCCCATTCCCTCGATCTATGTGATCGCCAGTCGGACGGGGGATTGCCTTTCCGCCTCAGTGAGTAGATATCTTGAGGACTCAGAGGAGGAGTTGATAAAGCTAGAGAGATCGCTAAGGGAGGATCTAGAAGAGGTAAAGGAGATCGTGTTGTGGGGCTTTGGGGAATTTGCGCAGACTCTATTGAGGACGAAGATTCTCCAACAAATAAAGATTATCCAGATAATCGATTCGGATAAGGGAAAACATGGAGATAGGGTCGGGGGATTGATTGTCGAGTCCCCCGAGGGATTGTCGGATGGCCTTCCGATATTGATTGGATCAATCGTCAATCGAGAGAACATTCTTAGGGATATTCAGAAGATGAAGTTGAAAAATAGAGTGATTATGATTGGAGAATCATAATGAGCGCAAACGACCCATACTTCGGAAAACGATATAAATGGCTCGTTGATGCAATAAAGAGCCATAAATCCGATAAGTGTTTACTTTGGCCCTTTACTCTGCGTAAAAATGGATATGGGCGAGTTAGAATTCCATCCGGCCCTATCGTGGCTACGCATCGGTTGGCATATAAACTCGCAAAAGGTCGCTGGCCTATTCCATGCGCTTTGCCTACTTGCGACGTGCCAAGATGTGTAAATCCAAAACACATAAAAGCGGGTACTAACTCCGAAAATACCAAAGATAGAGAGCGCAAAGGAAGAGGAGCGAAAGGGGAGAGAATTCACGGAGCTAAGTTAACTCCAGACTTGGTGCGAATAATAAGGAAAGAATACAAGCCATGCGAAAACGGATTTAAAAAGGTTGCCGACAAATATGGAGTTTCTTGGATGGCTATTTATTACATCATCAATGGAAAAAACTGGAGGCATGTGAAATGAGGCATCCAGTTTTGCTCACCATGTACAACAGAACGCCAAGCCAGCTCGAACTATCCAAGCTCGCCCTCCAAAGTGTGCTTAATCAGGATTTGGAGGGAATGGAGCTAACGATTATCAATAATGGCTCAACAGACTCCACAAGGGAATGGTTAAGTAATTTACAGGAAGATGGCGAAGATTTTACAGTAAGAACTTATGAAAAAAATCAGCACATTCTGAAGTTGATGAATGACCAGTTAAAGGATGTCTTTCGCACCTCAGATCATGTCCTGCTGGTGCCGAATGATGTTATTTTGCCTCCCAACGCTTACCGAGAGATGCTGAAGTGGCCGAGAGGATTCGTGAGCGCCACCCCAATCGAGCAGGATGAGCCATTCCAGCCTTTAGCGGGAGAGGTGAAGGCGATCTCCGAGAACACTCCATTCTGCGTCATTCTTATCCGAAGGTGGGCTTATCGGGCGATTGTGGAGCATTCTGGATGCTTCTTCGACGAGTCGTTCGAACACTATGGAAGTGATTGTGATATTGCGCTGAGGATATCTGCTTGCGGCATAAGGGGAGTTCAACTAGACATTCCTGTTTGGCATTACCGCAGCGCATCATGGAGATTAGCGCCCTCAGGCGAAGGGGAGAAAATGACCTATCGCGCCGACGTAGATCGCGCTCACTTCCGACGAAGGTATGGATTCGAGGCGGGATCGACGGAGTATGCGGCTGCGGCGAGGGATATTAATTTCCGGGCGGGATATGGAGAGTAAATGAGCACCAAACCTTCCCTCTGCGCCGATTCAGGTTGTGCTCTCGCCCACTTAGGAAGCGGATTTACGGAGGTGGAGATTGGCTTACGATATGAACAAACAAAATTGCTCATCATCGGAGAAGCAAGCGGAGAATCCGAAGCAAGAGAAAGTCTACCATTTCGCCCCTATGCTCAGTCTGGTTCTCTCCTCGCGGACGGAATGCGCGAAGTTAATATCTCGCGTTCCGAAGTGGCTATTACGAACATCATCCGCTGCCGACCGCCGAAGGATTACTTAGAGGGGGCGAGTTATCAAGAGAACGCAATCTCTCATTGCACCCTTAACTATCTCTACAAGACTATTGATGAGCTAAAGCCGCGAGCTATCCTTGCCTTAGGAGGAACTGCGTATCGCGCCTTAGTGGATGCACCAAGGGGGAAATATGGAACACTTGACTACAGTAGGGGATATGTCCAGAGTGGATCGGGAGCGGCTAGTGGAATTCCAGTCATTAGTACGTATCATCCCGCTTTCATCCGAAGAGGAGCTGCACACCTTACGCCTCTCCTTCATCGAGACTTACGGAGAGCTTTTCTCCTGGCTACGGGAAGGCTTAGAGAGGGGATTCATTATGCTCTGGATATTTCCTCTCTAGGGCTTAGGTATCAAACGAGCCCGACTATTGAGGAGGCTTGGGAATATGCCGAGAATGTCGATCCTTCCCTCCCTTTAGCTTTCGATATAGAAACACCCCTAAGCACAAGGAGCGATGAAGATGAACGAACCAGTTTTACTGATCGTGATATCAAGCTGTTCCAATGCACACAGAAACGAGGAGAAGGAATTGCTCTCCCATATAGAGACGAGTATATCGGAGCTATACGGAGAATCCTTTCATCTGCACAAATCAAAGTCGGCTTTAATAACTGGAACTTCGATGACCCTGTGCTTAGTGCGAACGGAATAGATGTCGGATTGACTGAAGATGCAATGGTGATGTTCCGAATGTATTATAGCGACCTCCCAAGTAACCTCCAAGCGGCAGCGCAGATGTGTGGATGGAGTCATCCTTGGAAACATTACTCCGAGTCCGATCTCGCGTGGTATGGAGTAAGTGATGTGGATGCGACGTTGTGCGTGTATGAGTATATGACTCGATTGCTGGCGGGAGAGCAAATATGATTCCTTCATTTCGGCACATGGGCGGGAAAGCTAGACTAAGGAAATGGCTGATTTCTCATTTTCCCGCACAAGCGGATATGTATTTAGAGCCTTTTTGCGGCAAAGGGAATGTATACTATGCTGCCTGCGATAGTTTATTTTGCTTTAATTGGATCTTAGCGGATATAGACGGGAGCTTTTTAACCGCTCTACAAACTGCTAACCTAAATGAGCTGCCCGAAACAGTAGAAAAGGCTGATTTTTCGTTTTGGCGCAATAGCTCGTCGCCAATAGCAACTCTGATTGAGCCGAGAATTACTTTCGCAGGAAAGGGATATAGATATGGATTCTCCGGCAGCTCAGGTACTCATGTTGGGTATAACGGAGCGCTGTATAAGAAAGTTTGCGAGCAAGCTAGAACTCTTTTAAAGAATGCTCTAATTATTACGGGAGATTGGGAAACAACCATCCAATATGCACAAAATGAGGCGTTTGTTTATCTTGATCCCCCTTATTACGCCACTGATGCTTGTTACCCAAACATAGACCATTCCACTTTAATTGATTGTTTGAATGCCGCATCGTTCAAGTGGGCATTGAGCGGATATGATAATGAGCTTTACAGATCCAAACTAAAATTTAAGACCTGCCATAAGTATGAACGTAATTCAGAAATCAAGAGTTCCAACACTGGAATGCGAACGCCAGTTATTGAGTGCTTATGGACAAATTATTCTATCGAGGAAGAATAATGACATCCACAATGCTCATCAGCTATCAAACCTACTTTCGCGATCTCTGGCCTATCCTCCGCGACATGAGCACTAGGGGGATTCCGATTGATGCCGTAAAGAGGGAAGAGTTGAGGGAGTTAATCGAGCGTGAATCTCTCAGGGTCGATGATGAGATTAGGAAAATGGTTCCCCCCGAAGTGCTTCAGAGGAAGCCTAAGAATGGTTACAAACTTCCCCCGATCCTAAGCTGCGAAGATTGTGGATGGAAAGGGAGGACGGATCATTTATGCGTCTTTCGAGCGTCATCAGATGATGCTGAGTTGATGCAGGTTTCATATACCGTATTGGCTGAACTCGCTGGATTAGTCCAAAGAGAAGTCATCATTGAAGGAGATCAGGAGAAATGTCAGTGCCGCAAGAAGTCAAGAGAATCGTGCCGCGTTTGCTCCGGCACCGGGATTGTGCCTGCGGGCACTGTAGAGCTGAGATGGGCGAGCCCGCTTGCATTCAATCCCAACTCCCGCCCTCAGGTGATTCGATACATCAAATATCTCGGCCACCCTGTCCCGAAACACGCGAAGAGAACGGATGCTAATGGGGATGCTTCCGATACAACAGAGGTGAGAGAGTTAGAGAGATTATTCGCTAAGACTCATCATCCAATTTATCCTCTCTTGATCCAAAAACGGCAGCTCACTAAAATGCTCGGAACTTATGTCGATGGCTACCAACCGCATAAGGATGGGAAGTTACATTCGACTTATGGCTATGGAACGGCAACGTGGCAACTCACGTCGAAATCTCCAAATGTCCAGAACTCTCCTGCGAGGGGAAAGAGTCCATTCCAGAAATCACTCGTCGAGGCGTTCAATCGGATGATGACTTCTTCCGAAGGATGTACATTAGTTAATTTCGACTATAAGAGTTTCCACGCCCAAACTACAGCGTGTGAGGCGGGATTACCCGATTACCTTAGGCTAGCGAAGATTGATCTTCATTCATTCACAACATGCCATTTCATCAAGCATCCAGATCGGCATGGATTGCTCAAACTGCCTGATAATGAGTTGAAGCAATTCTTTAAGGCTCAAAAGAAAGATGATCGAATTTGGCAGAATGGGATGACCTTTCTCGACATCAGGAATGGAAAGGCGAAGAGTTGCGGCCTCGCGGTCGGGTTTGGGGCTAGGCATAAGAAGATTTATCAACTCTACAAAGAAGATTTCGATAGCCAGCATGAAGTGGAGGTGTTATGGAATCTAATTGTGCATGAACTTTTTCCGGGCCTCTACAAGTGGCAAGAATCGATTAAGGAAAAGGCTGCGGAAGATAAGAGGCTAGTGTCCCGATTTGGGGCAATCCGTCATTTCTTCGACGTTCGTCATTGGGATCGAAAGCAGCAGAAATGGGCCGGAGGGGAGCAAGCTGAGGCTGCGATTGCGTTCCTTCCTGCTTCGAACGCTTTTGGGATGATCCGCTTCGGGATGCTTGAGATGGAGAAAAAGGGATTGCTTTCCAAATATCGTCTCATCAACTCTACACATGATTCATTGAAGTTCGACTGTCCGAATGAGCTGGTTCAGGAGTGCATTCAGCAAATCGTCCCTATTGCTCAAGCTCCATGTCCGATGATGATTTATCCAGGAGTAACGGGGCCGGAGGGATTGAGCGTTGAGGTGGAATCTCAAGTTGGATCATCAAATTTAGATTTACATTAAATAAAAGTTGACATCCCTTAGAGGGAATGAGAAGATGTCAATAGATTATTTCAAGCACTAACCATAGAAAGGATTAATCATCTGATGCCTGAGCCGAAGCCGGAGAAGTTGAGAATATCCGCAATCGAGTGTCTAAGTTGTCACCGCATTGGATTAGCGGTCAACGATAAACGAATCACGCCTCACAAGTGCTTTGGACAGTGGCACACGGTTATCGAAGCGGAGTACGCAGCGCGGATCGTGGAGGCGATGAACCGGGAACCATTGTTCCGGTGTGGTCTGTACACACTTCACAGTGGGGATACGTCCGAGTTCAAGATCGACTGTGACGCGCTAACAGATGCCGATCTCAATGTCGTCGCTCACGAATTAAGAAAGCGTCTACCGCCATTCTCTGCCGTTGTGGGCGTGCCGACCGGAGGAGAACGGATTGCTGAGAAACTGCGGCCCTACGGAAACACGAATGGCGCGAAGATCCTCATTGTAGATGACGTGCTGACTACTGGCGCTTCGATGGAAGAATGTCGCAACGGGCAGGATGTGATCGGCGCGGTGATCTTCGCACGGGGCAAGTGTCCCGAGTGGGTAACGCCGCTGTTTCAGATGGAAGCTGAACGAAACCCCGCGCCGCAGCCGGTTGAACTGACGGAGGCCGAAAAGTTGTTTCGGAATAAGGTGCCAAAGTTCTTAACATCAGAGATTGAATCTGCGAGTTGGCATACGTCGGCTGCGTACATAAACAGGTTGCTCGCCATCATCGACCGTTTAACGAAAGGACGCGGCTAATGCCTATTACCCCCTCAGAGGAAAAGTGGCTTGCCGAGGTGACGGAGCGCGTTCCGGCTGATCGTGACAATGGGCGCGGTGGGCAGTATTTCTATCCCTACTATCGCGGCGGCGAAGGCGAAGCGTGGAGGGATATCACTGGACTCCTCCAGCTCGTCGCCCGCCTCAAGGATGAGAATGACACTTTGCACGAATTGATTAAGCCCTTGCAAGAAGCGGCACAAGGCCGCGTCAAACCTCTTGAGTTAGTCGAGGCCGATATGAAGCGTGAGGAGCGCGTGCAGGAGTTGGTGAAGGCAGCGATTGAAAAAACCTGGGACATCGAGAATGCTGCTGTGCGCGAAGAGATACAGGATGCGCTGGCGGAACTGGAGAACGAGCAATGAATCAAGAAATGAAACTCGGAAAGTACGGGCATCACCCCGATGCCGCGATTGATGCGGATGTAGAAATCGAGCGACTGAAAGGTCTGCTCGCAGAGGCGCACGGCGGATTGCTGCGTGCGCTGGATTACAGAGCGGCCACACCTGAAGGTCTCTCTATCAAGTACGACGTTAGAGATGCGCTCATGCGTACCGGGTGTCCGCCTGAGAAGTGGGGAAGAAGTCGAGGACTGTGACCTCCTGCTAGGAAGTAGCTGGTGGGAAAAGGAGATTATGGTATGTGCGAATTGTGCGGACTTGATCCGAAGAAGCGCAGAGATCATTGCGAACACATGATCGAAAAGCTACACCGACTGGCTGCGCTATACGCCCAAATAGGCTCAGGCCAGCTAAAACCGCACACTGACGACATGAAGCCTGTAGAGGGATGCGCTACGGCCATCATCCGGGAGTTGGTCGCGGAATGGCTGTAGTGGCGGGTGGGGAAACAAGGAGAGAGCCGTGAGCAACTGTAAAGATTGTGATGACTGTGCGCGTCATGCGTATTCTGACGCTACCACCCCAGGGTTCTTCTATGACAAATGCGAGAAGCACCGCCTGACTCCCGCTGCCCCGCCCTTCCTTCCATCGAAGGGCGATGACTGCAAGCGCGGCTTCGTTATCCAGATCAATCAGCACACTCCCGTACTTGGTGAAGTGAGTCCTGAGGAAGTTCGGGAAGCAGTAGCAGAAGCCATCGAACAACTAGGGGTGAACATTCAGGAAGAGGTTGATTTCACGCTAGAGGTTAGCCGCATGTACTCAAACGCTCCCTCCCTTCCATCGGGCAAGCAGGACGAATACCCTGAGTGGATGGACGACGCTATTCTCATTTGCGGCAAGCACGCGGTTGTGTTCACCAAGGAATCCGATGAGTGCTTTGTATGCACGAATCGCCAACCATCAGGCAAGCCGACCGAGGAGGAGGCGCGACAACTCGCACAAGCAGCGCGTGAGATGATCCGCGCCCATAACCCCTCAACTTCCGTTGCACAGACTGACAATCCCGCCGTGCGGCCATGTCCGTTCTGTAATGGCAAGAAAACCGCGATGGCCTGCGATTCCATTAACGGCAAAGGTGAAATGACCAATCCAAGAGAGGCCGTTTGCATGGTCTGTAAAGGAACCGGAGTAGAGCCACCCGAAGAAGATGGCACTGAGCATGGCACCCCGCTTTCTGTGCGAGAGACAGTCGAGAATAAGCTAGTGGAAATACTCCGCACATATATCTACCATGATCGGCCTCGGACAGACCGCTGGATAAAACGGCGCAGCATCTATGATGCGATTCTTCGCTTATGTGTCGAACCTGCTACCCACGTCACGGCGCAGCTCCGCGCTGAGAATGAGCAATTGAGGCGCGACTTGTACAAGGCCATCGAAACACAGAATGCTAACGCCGTAACTGCGTTGCTCGCGGCGAAGGAAGCAGGTTGGAGTGTGGCAAAACAGGAACACCTACTCGAAGGGAATCAAGACGCAGCAACAGTGATAACGGATCTCCGCGCCAAGCTCGCCACTGTGGAGCGCGATCTCGCAGAGAAAGAGAAGGAGATCAAGCCATTCACATTCATGCCAGAGCGTATCGCTACTATGCTGGCGTTTTGGGATGACGTATGTTCGCGATCGTTTAATCCAGAAGCATCTGATATGTGCGAGATCGTCCGGCAACTCCAGCACCAACTCTCCAAGGCCGAGCGTGCCCTCTCTGACCAAATCGCCATCACCGAGCGAGTCCGTTCCGGGAAGAATGATTACAAGGCGCTGGCGCAGCGGCGCGGGGAGGCACTGAAACTGATTGTGGATTTAACCAGAGACGATGAATGCGATGAAGAGTGTCCGCATTGTATTGCGCGTGCTGCCCTCTCAGACGACGATGGCTGCGTGGCTCGGTGCGACCGTCCCGACAGGCACGAAGGGGGTCACGTAGACAGCGTTATTGCCATTGGCTGGCCCTCGCAGCCTTCAGGAGAAGGGAAAGAGAAATGAACGCACTCATAATCATAATCTCGCTCGATACCATAGCCATAATCATAATGCTTATCAGCATCAAGCAGGTGCTTGAGAGAATTGCAAAAGCTATGGAGAAAGGCCCCAATGACCGCCCTTAAGCCGACCCCGAAGTTTGGGGGAATTAAAATGAAGAATAGTTGAAAATTTCTCTTGACCCCCTTCAGCCAAAAGGATAGTATTTAGAAAGAATTAAACGAAGGATTTCAGAAGAGGATTAACTCAATGAACACAGATCGTTCCCGCATCTTAGCCGCCCAAAGTTGTCCCCGATCCCGTTATCTAGCCTACCATATCCATGGCACAGGAATTCAAAAGAAGGCTAAGAGTTTACCCCTACAATTTGGGAGCGCTTTCCATATCGGATCTGAAATACTACTTAACGGGCCTGATATTTCAGGAAGATCAATCGAAGAAACCTCTAAATTATGGGGAAAAAGTGTTATTGAGGTAGCTGTCGAAAAGGCCCGCCAATTCCTCGCCGATGAATTTGCCGCGCACCAGATCGGCTTCGACGGCGAGCCTTCGGAGGATATTCAGCGAGCGATGGAATATGGGCAAGAGGAACAAATGGCCCTTGCCGAGGGATTGCTGAGGGCTTGGTGGATTTACGAAGGTGAATCATTCCTTGAGAACTTTGAGATTATCGAAGTGGAAAAGGAAGGCCGCGTGAATCTCACAAATGAGCCTCACGAGTGGCGCGATTTGGGAAATAAAGAGAAACAGTGTATTCATTGTGGAGCGATTGAGTGCAGTTCAGCGGGAGAGCGCTCTTGTATGCGATCTCTTGTGCTCATGTTCCGCCCCGACGCTCTCGTTAGGGACAAGCAGAGTGGCGACTATTACATCATCTCTTGGAAAACTTGCTCAACATTCACTCAGCGGACGATTAATCAGGCGAGGGTGGATATGCAATCGATGTCCGAAGTGTTCGGGGTTGAGCAGAATCGGGGGATCAAGGTTGAAGGAGTCATCTATCGTTTCGTGGTAAAGGGCCAACGTCGCCTCGATAATTATGACAAGCTCTACAAGCAAGGATCACACTTAGCGTATGGATGGAAAAAACTCGGCAAGCCGGGAGATGAAGGAGTTGAGTGGAGTTGGACTTTCGCCTGGCCGAAGGAGGATGATTCGGGCGAATCTCGATTAGGGAAAGGATGGCAGAAGGTTCCCATCTGGAGAGATTATCCCGGTGGCGTGAAGCAATGGATTGAGGACTTGAGCAATAACCAAATCTTTCCTCGCCACATCGATGCGCTGGCGAATGTGTTTCCTCAGTCGCTTCCAGTTGAGCGGAGAAAGGATGAGGTTGAATCATGGAAGCGACAGGTGATCGCGCAAGAGACGGAAATAGAAAAGCGAGTTACACTGATGGCGGACTCTGAAAAATGGGCCATTAAAGAGAATCTCGATGAGCTGTTTCCCCAACATACCCATTCATGTTGGAGTTATTCGGGCTGCCCTTTTATTCCAGTTTGTTGGGAAGGGATTGCGCCGGAGCCGGGGGAGCTATACCAGATTAGAACTCAGAATCATCCAGAAAAAGAATTGGAGGATTAGTCATGACGATTATTGATGCTGCAAAGAAAATGAACGAAGGCTTTAAGGTTCAACGGAAGAGTTGGCCTTCCTCCTGCCATATCTACATGAGCGATGGAGATGGACAAGAGTTTCCATCTATCGTAACGGAGGTTGAGGGAACGCCGATGTTTGACACAGAGGACATGCTTGCAGATGATTGGGAAATTTCGAGCCCATCTGGAGAGGAAAAGTGATGCCCCTCTACATTTGCCTTGACTATGTTAAGGATGGAAAGATCGCTGCTTGGGTCAGGCGATCCAATAACTATAATGATGTTTGGGGCGATGCCGAAGTGTCCGAGTTGACTACTAAAAAATGTCTTTACTCCCTCGCAAAGAAGATTGGATCGCTTGAGATTGATGAGGAGTCTAAATGAGCGCGATCACAAATAAAACTTCCCTCCTATGCTATGGAGCAAGTGATAGCGGCAAATCAACTCAAGCTCGATACATCGCAGAGTTTGTATGGGAGCGATATAAGAAAAAGACTCGCCTCATCGCCCTCGATAGGGGATCTCTATGGGCACCTTGCGCAGATCTCGTGGATGCGGGTATTGTGATTCCTCTCGAATTCCCTACGAGCTATGAATTCAATCCAATGGCCATCATGCGGAAGTTGAGACGGGGCGAGTGGCCTAAGAATGGAGTGATCTTAAAGCCTTCTGCAAAGGAATCGAAGAAGGCGAATGGAGAGATTGAGATAAAATACACCACAAACACTCTATGGGAGCCTTGGGCTGACGCTACGACTGATGAGATCGGAGCGATAGTGATCGACTCTCTGACCTCCTTCGCAACTTCATTCATGTCCGATGTGAAGCAAAAGAATATCAGGATCGGACAAGACAGTGGAAATCCTCCGAGGAATGAAGAAGGTGAGCAGATTGGCTCGAATACAATCTCTCATTATGCCGATACCCACACGGAGATCCTTGATGCGCTCCAAGCATTCCAATCCCTTCCAGTCCATATCACAATGTTCACCGCCCTTGAGGGATTAGGGGCGGATGATGACTCGGGAGTGAAGCGTCCAGCGTTAGGGCCGGAGACAGTCGGGAAGGCCATCAACGGCAAGCTCCCTTCGAGGGTGAATCATTGCTTCCATCTCGTCGCGGAAGGATTAGGGAGCAAGAAAATAGTTAAAGCATTTTATTGTAAGCACCCTTCTGAGCTTGGTGATAGATTAATGTGGCCGAGCAAAATTACACTTCCTCCAGCACTGTTGAAAGAATTTTGGGCCAAATACCCGAACGGCTATATGCAACTCTCACTAGAGAAGGGAATTGGGGAATTCTTAGAGTTCATCTCGAAGGAAAAGGAGCTTAAAGTTGCCCTCTAAACAAACGTCGTTCAATCCTTCTGAGTTCGATATCTCAGATAACGCTGTATCTAACCTAAGTACACTCGTAAAGGAGATGTCTAAGAAAATGCCCAAAGTTAAATCCTCTCAAGAAGGAATCAAGAAAGTCACCGTTAGATTTACCGAACCCTCCGACCTCGCGCTCTATGACCGCCTTGTAGCTGAGGCTGAAGCTGACCGTCGAGAGTTGGGAACATACATCCTGATGCTCCTTCTGGATACCTACACTCCTCCCACGGTTGAAGAGGAAGCCGAACATCAGCCGATCACTCAGACGAAGGCTGCATAGGGAATGAAGAAGCATCCGACATTCCGAGCTGAGCTAGTGCTCAAAATGATCCCCTCCGAGGGATTGAATGAGCGAGTTTTGAAGAATAAACTAAAGGCCCTTTTGGATAAGTTGAAGGGGAAAGTTTCCACCATTCACGTAAAAGAAGTCTAATCACTAAAGAAAAGAGGATTAACAAGAAATGGCAAACGAAGTAGAGTACCGACCGGAATTGATGGACACATTGGAAGAAGATCAGACTTTGCTCCCTGCCGAGTTCGATCCCGATGCCGATTATGCAGCACCCGCACCGCCTCTCCCTGATGGCTGGTATCAGGCCATTTTGACCTGTCAGGGAGTGAAGGATGAGAACGGAGCGCTAGTCCCCTTCAGGAAGCGTCCTTGGGGCACCATCCCCTCCACCTTCCACACTTCGATCCAGGCGAAGATTGTCGATCCCTCTGGATTGCAAGATGGAAAGTACGCCACCGATAACACAGTCACGACTCACTCCGATCCGAAGCGACACAATACCTCGAAGGTGGCGACTTATTATCGCGCCTTAACTGGAAAGCCGATTCCCGGTGTGTCTGAGGGGCAGCACATGAAGGCCCTTTTGAGCGAGCTTCAGTCGGCTCCGATGGTTTGGATCAAGACGCAGCTTGAAGGTCAGGCATCGGACGCATCGAAGGCGTTCTCCGAGGCCAAGAAGTTCAACAATGGCAAGGCTCCGGAGGGAATGAAGGCTCCTCGCACGTTCAGAGGGGAGAAGAATTTCTTTGAGAATGGCAAGCTAACGGGAAGGGTATTCGATGATGCTGCTGGAGAGTGGGTAGTCGGGCGTCCGGTGATTGCGGACATCAAGCATATCTCGTTCGAGCCGCCCACGAAGAAATAGCTAAGACTCAAATTGAGGCAATAGAGAAGCCCCTCTTCATCGGAGGGGCTTTCTTTCTTCCTTTCGAATTGATCTACTGCGCGGGCGTATTTGCAACAACCGCCGCAGCAAGGGAATCAGCGGAATTCTTCAACTGATCCTGAAGGGCCTGCAACTTCGCGGGATCAGTGCCCGCAGCCGCCAACTGTGCCGCAATGCCTTGGATAAGGGTGACTGCGGAAGCCTCAACATCCGTATTCGCCTGAACCTGCGTAGAGAGAGCGTCGAGAGATGCCATTTCTTTCCTCACTATCTCCAGGATTTGCTCCTGGATCTGGAGAACCTTGTCAATCTTCCGCTCAAGGTTCTTGGTTGACGGGAAGGGCCATATTTTCTGGCCCTTAGGAGGAGATGGAGATTTCTTAACCATTCTAAATCTCCTTTACATTCATTTCCAGGGAGCCCCGAGGTGACCTACCCACCCATCGCAGGTATCATTCCCCCCGGCTGCCTTGAAGTAATCATAAGGGATAAGAAGGTTTCCCGAAAGGCCCCATTTATCACCCCACGAATTGCGAACTTTAAATGCTCCCTTTTTCAATCGATCATCATACCCATAAACGAGCATCTCATGTCCTCCCACAGGGGATTCATTCGGATGGGGAATCGGGAGCATTCCATCCTTAGCCACCTTTTCACCTTCGATGGCTTGATAGACTGGAACTCCGATAGTGCAACAATATCCACTCGCCAACACAGACTTCATCGTATACATCCCTTGATCGATCAGAATGCGATGATACGCCCCAATTTTGAACGATTCCCCATTCAAGATCATCTCATCTGAAGGGGGAGAGGTGATGAGAGTATCTGAGAATGGATTGATTGAATCGAGACAGATTCCGATTTGATTCAACACCCTGAAGATGGTGCGGGAGTCTGATCCATCGTCAGCCGGAAAGGAGCCATCCTTCATCCTCTCTTCAGCGTAAAGGAAGAGAGCAGAGAAGAAGGGATCACTCAAGTCCTTAATCGGAAAGTATTGAGCGAACTCCCGATAAAGCCAATCCATGAATCCCGCCCCCGCTTGACCTGTACAGGAGCCTGATTGCCCTTGATCCCTCACCGGCCCGAGCTTCGACAAGAGGTTAATGGAAGCCGGTAGTTTTCTCAGCGACCTTAGGGCGAGGTGATCCCTTTTGTCCTCCACATCCTTTTTGACATTAAACACTCTCTTAATGGGCATTTACTAAATCTCCGCCTTCGGCAATCCGATACGCTTCGCTGTGTTATTCCATTGGGCCTTATAGGCTCCTTGGGCTGATTGGAGCAGATGGGGCTTCCTCAGCTTCGCCTGACCCTTATAAGGATTCCAATCAAGGTGAGCGGATAGCCTTTGAGTTTGCGCAGTAGGTTTCATGGCTGAGATCACCGCCGAGAGTGCGGCTACCAGGATGGCAATCAGCGGAGAGTAGATGGATGTCTGAGGGATCACAGCCAACACCGCTTGAAGAGTATCAATGGCGCTCAGGACGATATCCACAGTCGATCCATTACTCCACTTCGCCTCTGCCGCCTGAAGGGCCGCGATAGCGTTTGAGAGGGAAGGGAGCCATTGAGCATTCGAGTCAGCTACCTTCAAAATGGCTAACGCTGAATCAATAGCTGTGTTAAGGAGAGCCTTAGCGTTCACCGCGCATCCTTCCTCCATCAACATCGAGGGTACGAGGAGAGTCAGAGTAGCTCCCTTTAGGGCAGTAAGCGTGAAATCGCGTCGAGTTATCATTACCTCACCCTTGGCATGTTGAGAGATTGCCCGCCGCTGCCAACAAAGCTCATTAGGATCCAAATGAGAAATATAGCAGCTATCACCACCAATACAACGGTAGCGACTTTTCTCATCGGCTCTGGTAAGAGGTTGTTGATGATGTAGTAGAGGGCACCTAAGACGATGCACGCCACAAGAGTGTATATGAGTATGCTAACCATTTTGAATCTCCCTCACGACTTTTGGATCGTGGATAATGCGAATAGTTTACTCCCCTTTGAGATAATCAGATCGACGCACTGCTCAGAAAAAACGCCATAAATGGCCGCGCTGAACGGCCCTATGGGGCCGGAAAGGTGAGCATGGATTCCAACCCATGCGAGCACGTCGTTCAGAGGCGTGGTGTCTCGCCAAATCCAAAGGAACAGCCCGAGCGATACGACAAAGTTTATGATTGCATCCCCCGCATGACCCATCAGGTAGCTATACACGCTGTTCCAGGGCGTGTACCTATTGTCTGCCGAGAGAGTTGCTCTCTTAGTCAACGACCCTAAACCGCCGATAAGGTAGAAGATGAGCAGAGTGGTCATGCAGGTATGTCTCTCGCTCGATTGAGTAATCCTTCGAGTGGATATGTCCTACCTTCCGAAGCTGCGAATGCAGCGGCCCTTTTGTAATGTTCAATCTGAGCGTGGCATATTGCATCTATGAGGATATCTGGATTACATGAATTCATGCGTTCTATGGTAAGAGGGCCGATATTGCCATCCTGTCTAACGTTGACGAGCTTTTGGATGTCCTTGGCAAATCCCCTTCCGATATTCACCAAACAATCCATCGCTTTCGACGCGACCTCTTGGGAGGTTAATTGGTCGAGCTTAAAAGGAAGCCAATATTCGGTGAAATAAATCTCCTTCGCCCCTTTAAGTGTCAAATGTTCAACATCAACATGAGGGTGATAGCGTTGAGAGATGCCCCATTTAGTCAGCCTTCCTCCTCTATCCCAAGTAACTTTGCCGGATAAAGTGGAATCCTCATGCTTCATGACGAACTTGAATGCGGGCTCAAACTCAGCCATTCTCAATCCCCCTTCACCATCACCCCGAGTTCATGGAACTCAGCCGAATCCTTCTCAGTCAACAGCTTATCGAATGGGATTTCAGGGTCAAGCGGGATACAGGTTCTAGGGAGAGTAATCGGCCCATCACACCTTAAACGATGTCCGGCCCATATGGCAGCACTCCAGAACACATCCCCACAAGCCGCGCACTTAACTCTTTGCATCGCTATACTCCTACTTCGCAACCCTAACCTTCCCAAAGATGGCTCCCCTGATCTCATCATCGCTTATGCACCCGCTTTCTACAATCTGGTCGGGCGTCATTACCGTTCGCAGGACTTCATAAGGCATCTTGATAAGGGTTCCGATCAAATCCCAGTGCCGCTCACACAGGGATGAAGTCACCCCGGTTCAGCCTTATCCCCACAAATGTCGCAAGGGCGCATACCTAGTCCGAATCTTTATTGAGATCGCTATACCTACGTTGGGCCATTCGCTTTTCCATCTCGTCAATCTTGTCCCATAGTCGAGTAATCAACTCTTGTAACGATTTCAACTGTGTCGAGTAGACCGCGTTTTGATTTGCGATGGCCGTCATCAAATCTTCTTTGCTGACGGAGTGAGTTGCCCAGGCTCCAATTAGGGTTATAACCACTCCCCCTAGAAACGCCGAAATCGTAATCCATACATCCACGTTCTACCTACCTGTCTAGGCCCACTAAATTTTGTTCGCGCTGTTAACTTTTGGCGGCACATCGTCTCCGCACGTCACCCACCTGCCGTCAACATAAAGCCCATCGCCACCAGAGAGTTCACATTCAGCTTCATAGTCCATCAGAGGAAAGGGCTCATTCGTCACCGTTTCCGCGCATTCCTCCGAACACTTAGGACAGTCGCAAATCCATGTGGTGTAGCCAGGACACACTATCTCGCGACACTTATCATTGGCGTTGTTCGTACCGTCTGCGTAAGTTGTGGTGCCATGATCGACTCCAGCGTTGAGCAATGGTGGTGCGAGCACGAAGATGAGAAACAGAACAAATGGTTTCATCGACGTGCCCTTTTCTTCGCCTTCACATGGCGATGGGTTCTCATGGCTGCTCCACTGCAATTGCTCATCATTAAGACTCTCATCTTATTCCAAGGGATGACATTTAATGCTCCATAAGCATTAGAATCGTAAGGTACGCCAACGGATGACCATTTCGGCACGCCTGCGTTCTGATCCGTTACCCCATACACCACCACAACGCCTGAGAAATCCCGATTATACGCACCATAAGTTTGGAGGGCTTTAGCGATAATCTTGATCCACTGCGGCCAGTTCTGCGCGTCCACATTGAATGAAGGATCGAGTTGAATTCTAGCTCCCTGCGGAAGCGCGGAGGTGCTCCCTGCAATCTCATCGTGATGAGTAGCGGGGCAAGCGAAATATCCTCCCGTCCTATTGTAAGGAGTCGCGATAGCTAAGGCGTGGTCGATATGACCTGCGGCAATCTCCTCTGGCCTAACCGCTCCACCAAGGCCGCTGAATCCCGCCGCGACGTTGCTCAGACAATGCTGACCACTTGGGCAAGCCGCACCCCATCCTTTGAGGTCATTAATATAAGCTCCTGCGGCTGACCATGAGCCATTCGAATATGAGGCTTCCCACATATCCAGCTCCTTCCCTGCGTAAGGGGAACCATCTTGCGCCATGTAGGCCACGACTAAATGATGATCGCTCCCGGTAGCGGGGACAGTTCCAGAAGGAATCGGGAAATTAAGCGTCATCCCTACAGGCCCATTACAATACTGAGTACACTTGACGGAGTAAATCGGATCTCCCGCCTTCGCATAAGCGAGGGCCATCCCATATCCCCCATTAGAGAAGGTGATATTCTTCGAGAGCTGATTCAGAATGCTCTGTTGGATCATCGTCGAAGAGTTAGGATCGATGGATGGATTCGGAGGGATAGGGGTATTCCAAAAGCTAGTCGGAGAGTAGATTCCAGAGGTATTCGGAGGAGGAGTAGGAGTTGATCCATTGTTGATGGTGAAGGTGGCGGTATCAACCTCACCTGAGGGAGACACTTTCTGCGTAATGGTGTGCTGACCATTTCCTACTTTAGTGGTGTCCCAAGGATTAGCGATTGAGGTTGATGCTGAAGTGGCATAGTCATACGGCGCTAATGTCTCACAATGCGTCGCCGTTCCGCTCATCGATGGATTATCGAGCCAATAACACACACCACTGATTCCGACTGGGTTAGGATTCGATGGATTTCCCGAAGGAGCGGTGAATATGTAGGCGTTCCCTCCAATCGTCAATCCATTCAGCCCAATCCCCCCACTCCGATTAGCCTGACCGCTTTCCGCTAGCGTATAAGTGGCGGTGGGCGAGGGAATGGGAGTCGAGGTAATCGTGCACGTTGACAAAGAAGTGCATGAGCATGAGCAATTCGCCCCCGCTATTGAGCATGAACAAGATGGAGCGATAGCCCTAAGAATACGATCTATGGGAGAATGATGCTTTTTTGCCGCTACTCCGCTCATTGTGAGCAATAAAATTGTAATCGCAATCTTAATCTTCATCTTTATTCCTCAACTTTCTTTATTCCTCAGAAACTCTGCCAGCTTGTTCGCTAACTCCCTGCTGAGGGAGTAATCAGGGTCATCGTGGAGTTTGCACGTTATCTCCCCAGTGTGATCCCCCGCGCCATCCGTAAGCAAAACCGATGCAGGGGCAATGGCGATCATCTTTCCATCTACCAACTCTTCGGGTTGGTAGACGGGGAACTTAGGTTTCATTATCGGAATCTTCATTCTTTCCCTCTCTCATTGCCATTGCGTCTTTCCGCTCCACCGCGTCTTGCCGCTGATCTGCGTGATTGGCGGAAAGATTGAATACTGGCAACTTGTCACCGCGCTTTGACTCCATCCAGAAGTGGTCGCCGCTGATCTCAAATAGCCAGTTGCGCTAACCGTCACCGGAACGCTATAGCTCGTCGTCGGGGTGCAGGTGTTAATTGTGTCTTGACAATAAACGATGGTCGGACTGGGTGAAGTGCTCGCCAGCGCGGATGTGAACGTATAGTGGGCCGAGGTGCCCCCTACAGGAGTGCAGGTAGGAGCTACCGTCACCAGAGTATAAGTGGCACTCACTACTGAACTATTGGTGTCTCCTGCAAGCGTTCCGAGAGCTTTAATGGTCTCGCTCACGCTAACGCTTACCGGAGTGCTATAGGTAGAGCCAGCCGAGCAAGTGCCTGGAGTCGCTGCTGCCGGAGTGCTCCCATCCGTGGTGTAGCAAATCGTCGCCCCACCTGTTGTGGTGCTGATGGTCACAGATTGAGCGGCATTATAGCTACCAGCGACGGGCGAGAATGTTGGATCATCTACGGGCGGTGCGCCTTTTAAAGTGACGATCACGCATCCGTAAAATCTTGCGTTGCTGGATGATGCCGTGGCCGCGTAAGCTCCGGTAGAAGATACGTTGCGATCTTCCAGAATCATCAGCGGAGGGCCACCGCTTAGGTTCCCCTGCCTAGACGTATAATTGGTACCTGCGGTGATGGTGGAAACACTCCCATTGGAGTAGCAGCCGCCTACCAGCAACTCAGTGGCTGCTGTGGTGGTTGCGGTGTTCGAGGTAGTCCAGCTTGTAGTTGATGTGCTATCGGTAGAGATCGCGCTTTTGTCAACATTGACGAACCCACCGGAATACTGCTCTGCAGCACATCCAAGATTGCCTGAGGTAGCGTTGCAGGTGATTACTTCACTGGCATTGGTGGTTCCGAAGGTGGCACAGTAGAGCCAAACTTTTGCGTTGTTTCCACCATTGACCGGCCCTCCGCACACGCTGAACGTGTCGCTATTAGTGTCTGTGACGGAGGATGTTGAGCTGCTGCCTGCGCTCGTTCCAACCATCACCACAACGTTGTTGCCAGCCGTGGCACTGATCGCAGGGATATTGCAAGTGGCGCTGCTCGTGCCAGAGCACTTGTTTCCGTTGACGGGGGTCTGCGCCAGCGCGAGCGCAGATAGCCACAAGAGAGCCACGACAATCGGCGCAATCCGCATTAGTTCACCACCTGATAGCTGAAGCACTCTGGATTAGTGATAGGGGCTACTCCAATTGTGAGTGTAAAACTAGTAGCTGCCGTCCTCGCCGTAACCTGCCAAGGAGCACTCAGGAGTGCAGTATTACAGGTTACGCCAAGTGCGGTGCCCAAGGTTGCATCATTATTTATCAGAATGACGCTATTGGCCGTCACTGCTGTAGTGTTCACTGTGATACTGGTTGATCCCGCCGGAACATTAAACATCCCCACTGGAGCCGATCCACACACCGCTGGAGATGCAGACGAGGCGCATTTCGTCCCAAACACGAGATGATTAGTGTCGAAGATCGTGTTCCCCGTTGCGCTGCTATTCAGGCTGAGTGGTGTGGTGATGCTCGTCGGATCAATGTTATTTCCGTCGATCGTATTGTTGTTGCTGGTTGAATCGACGGCAACTCCCGTAGTGGCCGCACCATATAGCTTGTTGCTTGAAATGATATTCCTTGTCGAAGCAATCAGATCAACCAAGGTGGACGCATTGCCTGACTTACCGTAAACCATGTTCCCAGTTACAAGGTTGTTCGATGTGGTGTCCAGAACAATCGTTTTTTGATTGCTGCCGATGGTGGTGTTGCGAATGCTATTTCCACTCCCTGTGTGAACATAGAATATGTCTGAGGTCGTGGCACCCTTCTGCCCGATCAGTCCATCGAACCCGATACCCGTACTCCCTTCAATGTCGATGACATGAGAAGAGCTGCCCGTATTCGATGTCCACCCTCCAAGGAATTCTATGTTATACGCTTGGCTTGAAGATCCTCCGGTGACGTTATTCACATAAATACAAGCCACACCACAGCCATCCAACACATAGTTCGTAATGTGAATGTCGTCGCACGCAAATGATGTCCCGGTGCAGTTCGTCGGGTTGATGTAGACGCCATAATCCGTTGTAGCTGTCTCTAAACCATCAATGAAAATGTCATTGATCGCCGTCCCGTAGAGATAAAACCCCTTCATGTGATTAGCCGATGAAGCGCCGTTATCGGCCACGAAGTCGTGAGTGAAAAACGTCGAGTTACTTGGTAAACCGCTCGTCGTATCCACACAGAACCCACACGTTGGCGTGGTACCAACAGTGTCGTTTTGTGCGACATTATCAATTACATTCGCGTTCACCGCGCTGTAGAAGTAAAAGTTCTGCACATGGCGATCAGACTCCACTCCGCGAATTTCACCGAACATCGTGTATGTGAACGAGACGCCGGTTGCTGTACCCGTAGGCGCTACAGTCCTAATCGCCGTAAAGTCTTTGAGATAAGGGCCAAAGAGTGTAGTTCCAGAGGTTCCCGCAACCGATACAATCGTGCTGGTTGCACTATTTGACACGATCCGTGACGAGCCAGAATAGGCCCACCGTGCTCCAGTCCAGCCTGATTTCGCAGTTCCCTCAATGCCCACAAAGTTAGGGTTGCCATTCGACACAGAGATAGTGAGCGTCGAAGAACCGATGAGATAGTCTCTATCCAGAAGCTTTAAATGGCCACCTAAACTCAATGCGTTGATGGCGTTCTGCAAAGCCACATGGTCATCGGTGCCGGTTGTGCCGTTCCAATCTCCTTTCGCGTTCCACCACTCTCCAAACACTTCATTAGTCGCTGTGCCGAACTTGATCGCTCCCGTTCCACTCAGGCTGAACACTTGAGACATCGGAGCAGAGAATCCTCCATTGATTGTGACCGTGGTGGAGGTTGGGACAACGAAGAATCCGCCCTCCATGATGACTGGAACAGAGAAGGTCAGGTTCGAGGCGATCTTGTATCCGCTCCCACTAACCTGAGTGAAGATAATTCCGCCAGTACAGGTCGATTGTGCTGTGTTCAATAAGGCTCGATTATCAGTGGTGCCATCATCCAACGCCCCAAGGGCCGCAGCGGAGCATTTCAATCCCGATGGAGCGCACGAGCCTTGCGTCGATCCGAGGTAACAGTGTGAACTTCCATCCCCACCGATCCACTGCGAAGCGTCGTAGCCACTGGGAAGAAGCACATTCCAGTAAGTTGCGTTCGGAGGAGCATTGCCAGTGGTCGAGGCGATAGCGATGTAATGAACGCCGCTGGAAGTGACCGCATCGTTGATAGCATAGGCCGTCGCTCCGTTGTATGCGCCCTTGCCGCTTGGAGTGCCCCACGTCTGCTTCGTCATATCCAGTCGGGTGAGCGACCCGTCGTTGACTTGGAAAGGCTCGCTGCTGGTCACGACTCCCGCCGTGGTTATTCCGTCGTCAATATGCGAAGTAGAAGAGAGAGTCGAACTTGATGCCCACGTCGTCAGATAGCCGGTTGTGCCGGAGCCGGTGACTTTACCGTTGAGCTGCGTCTGGATGCTGCTGGTTGCATCGTTATAGGCCATTACGGTTGGCGTTACTCCATCCACTGTTTTGCCCGTCAGGGTGGATGGAATGTCCGCATCCGTAAGGGATTGATACCCCGGCGCGGCGGTTGAGCCGGTGTTATTTCCCCAAAACTTATGCGCGCCAGCGGTGGCGAGAGTGGCTGTCACTGCTCCAGTCGAACTGCTATTACTCAAAAGTGATCCATCGCCACTGAAGCTGCTCACGCCGCCAGAAGTTCCGTTGCTTGCTGCCGTGATCCTGCCCTTGGCATCTACGGTCAGATTCGTATTCGTGTAGCTTCCTGGCGACACGGCGGTATCGTTTAACGAGATGTTCGGAGTTGCTCCACCGCTTGAAGCAATCGGAGCGGTCGCAGTGACGTTCGTAACGCTTCCCGCGCTCGCTGCGTGCCATACTCCATCTGCGCCGCAATACTGAGTAGAGCTTCCCCCTGTAGGACAGGTCACAACCTGGGAGTTGGCGCTGCTCGCGCTGGTGATCGGTGTCCCGCCATTGATTGCGATTGATGGCGCGGTCACTGCTCCTCCAAAGCTAACTTTTCCTGTTCCCGTCTTGATAGCGTAGTCCGTCGATCCCGCTCCCTGATCGTCGATCAACAGAGCATCGGATTCCGTCGATCCACCATGAACATCCCCGATCTGGATTCCTTTTAAGGTCTGCCCATGAATCGCCCCTCCCATCTCATTTCGAATATCAATCCCTCTTACATCGCCACTCCCGAAGCCAGTGTTCAAGCCCATTTTTAGGCCAATGGTGTCAATGCCTGCGCCGGTTGCGGGATTATAGGCGTCGATAGCGACTGGGTTTACATCCAAACTTAGGGCCGTTGTATTGTCGCTACGGAAGCCAGTCACCCCTCCATTAGAAAAGTTGTTACTCTGGTAATCCCCGCCCAAACTTATGATCCCGTCATTGTTGTGAACAATAAAAGGAATCGCCGCCCCAGTAGAGAAGATGTTCACCTGCGTCTCATGATGAGTTGGGAGAGGGCAAGACGCGCCGCACTTGAATACAGTTTGCCCACCTTCCACCTTGAGCGCGAAGTCGGTCGAGCCTGCTCCCTGATCGAGAATATGCAATGCATCCGATTCCGTCGAAGCTCCGCTAACATCTCCAATCTCAGCCCCCACCTTATTGACCGCAAGATCAGGCATACTCTCCACAAGGACGCCATACAAGTCTTGCGGAGTTCCCGAATACTTCTTCGCCTGAACATCAACTCCGATAGCGGATTTCCCATCCACCGCCTCTGCCTCGACGATTAAAGGAGTCGAGTCTGATGTGGGATTGTCCGTGTCCCGCGTAAGGATTGATAAGCCATCTCCCGAGGTAGATGTAAGGTTCGCGCTCGATCCATCCGTTATGAACAAATCTCCATTGACGTTATCCACCACGAGGGAGCCGCCACTATCGGCTCCAACCTCTAACCTTCCGCTTACGCGACCGAAAATAGCATCCCCACTCCCCCCAAATGTCCCAAGGGGATCGTTGAATTGGAGAGAGAATTGAGGGACTCCGGGTGTCGCTCCCCCACCTCCACCCCCGCTGCTCAAGGCTACTTTGATCGTCACCGGATTTAGGTATACATTAGGAGCAATCCCCCCACTCAGCACGACATCATAAGTTTGCCCGATGGCTGCATAAGCGAGCCAATATCCAGGTTGAGTCGATGAAGAGTTGTTAGCTGTGAATGGATTCCCGAGATGAGTGCCAATTGCGTCAGAATAGAGAGTAGCCTTAGTCAGAGTGCCCGTTAGGTAGATTGTCACTGAGCAGGAAGGGATGACTCCATCCAGATAGTTCGAGCTACTCAATCCCGACACTACAGCCTTAGTAGCTCCCTTTTGGCACCACCCATTAAGGGGCGCTACTTGGGCCATTCCCATAAGAGAAAAAGTCATTATGCCTAACAGGACTAATATCGCCTTCTTCATCAAAACTCCCTCACCATAAAAAATGGCCTTTAGAGACTTAAATCTCTAAGGCCATGCGCTTTAGCCCTCGAAAGGGAAGCGTCAGAATCCATCCGCAATGTGCGCTTATTCTACTCCACTTTAAGGAGAAATAGTCGAGCTAAGGGGCCCTCCCACCATAGAGGATGCAACACTTTTCCCTTTCCTCCTCTCCCATCCCACTTCAGAAGGAGTTATCGAGGTTGGGTGATGGCATATTTTGGCAAAGGGACAGGGGGAGTAATGGAAGCAGGCTGACCTTCTCATTGAGAGCGATTTCTTCTCAATCTCATCCGCAATCTGAGTCATTTCGGCTAATATCTCCCCCCTCTTAGGCGGAGAGTAGTCCACATTGATCGTATGCACTATCCCCTCGAATGCGTTATCGGACTGCATCAGTTTGAGCCATTCCAAGGCGCTCAGATCAGTCTGCTCCCTATATCGTCGCTGCCACCTCGGGCCGAATTTCTTTACATGAATCGGCTGGATTCTCATCCCTCCAGTCTCAGGATGAGTGAAGGAGGTTGTCCACGGGGATGGACGATAACCCTTCCTAAGCTGCCCAATTTCGATAATGTTGATAAACATAGGAAGTTTCATCGAGTAAATATCGCCTATAGTGCGCCATGACGATAATTCCTCCTGCTCCCTCAAGGGAGTCCAATTCGCCGTCAATACCACTCTTCGAAGGCGATTATCAGGCAGAATGAATGACAATGGCTGGTAGCTGAATCCACTAACCTTCGTCCACGGACATAGCTTCCACGCTCCCGTCGCGCCCACCAAATAAGCACAAATAGTCTCGATTAAGTTGGCGTGATGAGTCGCTTGGGCATAGATGTCCCATCCATTGATATCGAGCCCCGGATTGGCTGCGAGAGAGATGAAGTGTTCTCTCGCTCCAGTAGGGGAGTTGGTTAGCAATCCCACCCTAAGGGACTCATTGAGCGCGGAATGGAGGGGGATGCGAGGAAGCTCGAATTTAGATGACCAAGTTTGCTTCCTTGGGCATTGATCGAACCTCATCAGATCGTCTGAATCGAGCATCATTGCAATAATGACTGAATCGCATGACCCGTAGGGAGCGAAGGAGTGTGGCTCGCTTCAGGTTCCATGTCAGGCATGAAGAGATATCGAATAGGGAGTGAATTGATAGTCTGACTTCCTAATGCGCCCGAGATAGCCTCTCTCGCCGTCCGTTCTCCCTGAGTAAGTTGGGAAGGAAATCCCATTCCAATCTTCTGATTAGCGGTCGCAAGGGGGTCGATAAATTTAGTCGGGCTCGCCCCGAGAGTAGCTCCTGCGCTTGCCCTCATTGGATGCAGATATTCTCCAATATGGAGCTTTTCTCTCAACAGCGCCCCTTTAGACTTCGCGGATTGAGCGATAAGTCTATCCTTCTCCTTCTGGACATTATCAGCTACATCATAGAGGATAGATTGCTTTCTCTTTAAGTCCTGAAAATATCCAGCAGGCTTTCCCGCTTGCTGATCTGCCGTTGAGTAGAGCATTCCATTCAACGACTCATTAGCAGCTTGATCTGCCGCGAGTTCAGCATCCAGCTTGATCTTCGCCGCTGCGCTCGACGGAGCTGCGTTGCGATATCCTCTGATTTTCTTCGCCAGCATTGAGCGCTGTTCGTCGAGAGTGCCTATTGTCCACCCTTCCTTCTCAAATTCCGCCGCCCTCTTACGAAGCGAATTAGCCGTAGCCCTTCCTTCAGCAGTCAATTCCATTGCGGGGGTGATTTTGGCTCGAATCGCATTTCCTACTGCGTTAGCCGCAACAGGTTGATTAGCGATTGGAAATAGCGCTTTCCCATACTCATCCTGCAAGCGGCCATTCGTGTCATTAACCACTTTCTCAAATTCTCCAATAGTCTTAGGCGACTGGCCCCCACTTGCGGCGACCGTTTTATCGAAGTCGGGAATCAAATTAGCTACTGCGCTCTCTCCCGCCTCAATACCCGCCCCCGAACTCAATCTAGCTGCCCTTGAAGCAGGCCGGAGCCATGAGGCGACCTTGGCGATCCCCAATCCTCCGAGTTGATAAGCTCCCTGCTCTAGTCCCGAGAGAGTAATATCCTTCGCCGCCTTCGATGAAGGCTGGTTGCCGTATTTCTCAGGCTCCAGAAGCCGCTGCATTGACCTTCCTGCCGATCCCCCGAGCGCAGCCATCCCAACTCCGGCAGCAGGGCCAGCAGCCTCACCTACCGCCCCGAACGCAGTTCCCATCGTCATTGGGAGATTCTCGGTCTGGTATCCACTCAGCGCATCTCCAATGGCCTTCCGTCCCTCCCACGCTCCCTTTAGAGCGCCCATTAAGGTTGGGTGGTCAGTAGGCAATGAAGATTGAGCCTGTTGAGGGGGGAATTTAGCTCGCAGCACATTCTTAATGGAATCATCATCCATCGAGTCGGGAAACTCGCCAATGGTGCCGTCAGGAAGTTTAATCTGCTTGGGCATTACTCAAAGTTTCCAGTCTGAGGATTGTATTTCCTGATCGTTCCCGCCTTAGCAGGAGCTTTAGGAGCGCTAGTTGAAGTCGGAATCCCCTTCGCCTGCCTCGCCCCTTCGCGCCACCAATCGAGATACTTCTTGCTGATCTCAGGATATCCCGACATTGCCGCTGATGCAGTGTTTAGGGTAGCCGAGAGTTGATCCCTGAAGTTCTTCGAACTCGCTACGTTATAGATTGGAGCCGCCCTTACGAGGGTCTGGATTGAACTCTGTGCCGCTGAGCCCTTTGTGGCCGAGCGAAGGGCGGATAAGTCCTCTTGGAATCCCTGAAGTCTAGCCAATAGCTCCATCCCCTCATCTCCCCCAAGACGAGCGACTTCATTTCTTGCGTCCACATTGGCGTTCCTAATGCGTTCCTGAGACCATCCAGTGACTCCGATGGCCGTTCCGAGGGTCTGCATAAAGCTCGGATTAGGCTCGGTGCCGGGAATTGCGAGCGAATTCAACGTGAGCGCCTTATTGAGCGCAGTCGCTAACTCGGGATTGTCGTACATATGGGCATATTCCCATATCGGCTTGTCCCCATTCTGCCCGAACACCTGAGCCGCTACAGTATCCATCGCCGCCACAACGGGCTTTGTCGTCTTGCCTTGAGATTGGAATGTCCCTGATGCGAATGGCGAGGGCTGAGGGGGCATCTGCCCCCTTTGAACAGGAGTGAAGGATTGAGCAGGGACAGTAGGAGTAGGAGAAGCCTTCTGAATCGCTTTCGCAGGAGCCCTCCCTCCGCTCGCGGGGAGCGCCGCAGGAGCTACTGAAGGAGCCACTGAAGGCGCACTCTTCGCAGAAGGAGAAGTCATCCCCACCGTCGCCGGAGTGCTCGTACCTGTCATCTTGAGCTTCTCGCCCGGATTCATCCCAGGGACTTCGTGAGTGCTAACGGTGCCTACCTTTGCTTGCCCCAAAGGAGTCGCCGTTACGGGAGAAATCTCTCCAATCTCAGGCACTTGGTAGACTTCATTTCCAATAGTGGCCTGTCTCGTTTTCTGATCCACTAGGAGATGATAAGTATTCGACCCCTGACGGATCGTTTCTAATTTGGTCGAAGGAGGGGCACTCTGGAGCATCTCCTTCGTAATATCGTGCCCCTGCATATCCTTGTAGGAAGTGCCGGGAATTAAGTCCATCACCTTGATCGCATTCGCAGGATCAGTCGAGCCGAGAACATAAGTCCTCCCCGTAGTTCCCTGCTCGATAGCATGATAACCGGGAGGGATATTGTCTATATCCGTAATGTTCATCCATTGAACATCCCCAGTGGAGTCATTCTTCATCTGCTTCCATACAGGAGTTGGAGGCTTTACTGGCAATCCTGCTTCATGCAGGGCGAGATTCTTCAGGACATGCTTTTCATCCTCAGGATCTAACTTGAGGGCCTTAATGCGCTGAACATTTGCCGCATGAAGCGCGGTCGCTTGGACTTGGGATCGGGCAAATTTCTGCTGCGCTTCCGAAGGAGTTAGGGCGATTGCTTCAGCCGCTCCTGAGGGCATCCCCCCCGAGGGCGCAATAGGATGAGCCATCACCCCTAGCCGCTTTGCCACTCTCGGCAGAAGTCCCGCCTTCCCTTGATTGGCCGCGATTTGAGCATTCGTCGCCGCTAAGGGAGCCGTGGAGGGCATTTGAGGCGAGTTGGCTGACACTGGAGCGCTAGGAGCTGCATCAGGAGTCGCATCAGGAGTCGCAATAGGCGCTGTTCCCCCCGAAGGCATGGAAGGGGCATTAGAGGAAATCGGCCCGCTCGGGGCCGATACCGGAGCATTCGACGTTGCTGCTGGCGGTGGAGGGAGCGCCGATAGATTCGACTTCTGCAATTGCTGCGAGAGCGAGTTAATCTGTCCCGAAGCATAGTCGAGATCGGGATGCTCCGCAGTCGAGAATGGATGGACACTAGGGGGCGCGGAAGCGGTAGGAGATGGAGAAGGCGCTCCACTCGCCGCAGCAGGGGATGATGGGAGAACTCCATCGGGAGGCGCAGTGATAGCGTTCTGAGCGTCCTTTTGCTTTCCCGTTATCAAGCCATGAATCGCGTCGATAAAGTTGGCATGATGCTCCGGAGCGTAAACTTTCTGCTGTTGTTCAACGGCCCATTTCTTCCGCGCAAATGCTTTCTCGAAATCGGGATTATTGACCGATTGCCCATTTTCATCGGTAATCTTCTCAGGAGGAAGCTCTTGATTGGCAACACTCTCCAACTGACTAGCGAGAAATTTCCGCTGAAGCCCATGAAGCGCCGTAGCTTCCTGCTGCTTGCGCTGCATCCGCTCCGCTGATTGCTGTTCGAGGAATTGAGCCGGACTCGCCATATTTATATCCCAATCGCTTTCATTCCCGCGTTCACTCCACTCGTAACAGCTCCTCCGAGAATGGAGTTCATCAAATCCTGATATTGCTGCTCCGTTGTCTGCGTCTGAGAGTTGATATCACTCGCGGCCATCCCAAGGTTAGAGGTGCCTAGCCCTGCTGCCCCCTGAGCCGCATGAGTCTGAAGTCCTCCCACCTCCTTCAGAATATCTCCCCTTCCCGCTGCCTCCGCGCCCGCAGTAGCTGCTGTGTTGCCGCCTGAGCGGGTTCCAAACTGAGCATTCTTATTGGCCGCTTGCTGAATCTGAGTCTGTTGGGCTGAGATTTCAGGCGCGAGGGATTGAGCAATCCGGGTAGGGTCGCCCGAGAGGATATCAGTATAGAACTTCGACGCAGCCGTAGTGTCGCGCTCACCGACTCCGGTGGAGTATCCCGCCAAGGAGCCTAACTGGTTAATTTGTTTCGAAAGGTCAGGTCCCCCGAAGAGGTCGAAGAATCCCATCTCATGCGCTCCTTAACATTAGCATTCTACCTTTAAGTGCCTAACTTTTCGAGCAGTTTCGCTAACGATCCTCTGAAAATGAGAGCTGCCCATACATCGTCCCACTTCCGGTCTGAGTCTGCCCACACAACGAGTAGACATCCTGAGTCGTTCCTGCGATATCAAGACTGAAGGGGATCGACAACAAATTAAGCCCCGTTAGTATTCCAATCCCTCCCCCTAAGTTTTGAGGCTGAATATACCCACTAGCCACAACCACTCCCCCCGAGATAGCCGTTGCAGAGGTATCGGCCTGCATTCCTGAGTAGGTAGTATTCACATCAGCAAACGATGCTCCCGTGAGGGTGCCATTGTAGACTAATGCCCATCTCGCAGCATTATTGGAAGCATTAAGGATGGTTCCCGAGAGTAAGTTGTAAACAACTCTATTCGTAATGCTATTTATAGTCAGCCTCGGACGAATAGACAGCATTGGCTTTAGCGTTGTAGTGGCCGAGAGCCCAGTTATTCCCTGATCTGCACTAAAGATGAGGATATTGGGAGAATCTTCTCCCCCTTCCGAGATAATCGACCCGCAAATGGCGAGCATTGTTGATGTTCCAGCGGGAGCAGAAGATGGATCATTCGCAATCTGCCATCTTATCGGCAGCACGGCTGAGTTAGCGTAAGGAGTCGAGATTGTGTTCGCGTTCTGGAATTGATGGCAATAATACAAGAGTCCATTTACTACGAAGCCAAATCTAACTCTCCCCACCCCGAGCCATTGAAGATCAATCGCAAATATCTGAGTTTTGGTGAAATCTAAAGTGATCCCACTTACCCCAGTCCCATCCATCTTGTCGATATTCCACGATGATTGGAGAGCGAAAGTATCGACTGGAGAGCCTGATATGGATGATCTCTGCACCACCGCAGGCAATCCAGTCGCCCCACCTGCGTTCGGCCCCGATGTGAAGCCATTCATCGAGAAAAACATCCCATCGTTCGCATCGAAGTAGCCAATCTGCTTGCGAACGAATTGAGTGTATGCCCCAAGCGCCCCCGTCATATTGATGAGCTGAGACTTTCCAGGCTCATATCGATAATATCCATGAGATTGGACTATCGTCCCCGCGTTCGCTCCAGTTCCCCCCGTCGATAGCGTTAAGGAGGATTGATTGGATGTCTTAGTCGCGGTGCCAGTGCCGGTGTTGGATATCTGAACTGTTAAAGGATTCTGATCGTAAATAAAGTTAGTAGTGAATAGGAGGGTAGGAGTGCTAACTCTCCCCCTGCCGAAAGCATCCGCCGCTCCAGGGCCGAAATTAACTAGAGCATTCTTGGTCGAGTCAAGATTCATCGGCCCGGAGTCGATCACCGCATGAAGATTAGTTCCCGTTGATTGCTGAACCGTTACAGGATTCGTAACTGAAGTTAAGGTGCCTGAGTCGAGAACTGAGTGAAGATTAGCCCCCGTCCCCTGCACCACAGTTACATTACCCGTAACGGCTGTAGTTGAGCCCGAATCGGTTACGGTATGCAGATTTGTTCCGGTAGTCTGAACCGCCGTTACATTCCCCGTTACAGCAGTCGTTGAGCCTGTTTGGGCAACTACCTTTTGATTTCCCTTATTATCCAACTCAACCGGGGAGATATCCCCATCGCTCAGCGTAGGAGGAGTGGTTTGGAATATGCCTTGATTAAAGGGGCTAAATGCCATCTATACCATCTCCCACGCAAAGCCGCCATCAGCAATAAAGGTTAGGGATGCGTTATGAAGGACAATACTAACTGAAGCTAGACCATCAATGAAGTTAGCCGTTGGCGTAGACTGAGCCAACACTACTAATGGCGTGAGATCGTTCGAAATCTTCTTCACAATAATCGGAATGGCTCCATTCGAACTTGATAGAGGGAGCGTGACGGTGAACGCTCCAGAGGTCATATCACATAACACAATATCCCACCCACTCACATTCACATTCCCTCCCACCGCAATAGTTGAATCCACTAAGAGGATTGAATAAGGAGTCGCAAAAGTCGATGATCCCGATGATGCTGCGGGAATAGTTGTGATCGTGGTGACGGTTGATTGGAGTGAGCCAATCTTAGCGGTGAGGGCTGCGATTGCTTGTTGAATATCCTGAATAGCGTTGAACGAGAATATATGCGCCTGCTGAACATTTTCAGGTTGCCCTTGCAGCGCGAACGGGAAGCGAAAAGTGGGGGCATTAACCGCCATTATTTCTCAGCCCCCTCTCCTCCTCCACCGACAAAAGGAGCCATCGTCTGATACTCCCCCTCCGCATATCCCCACGCCTTAGCCTCAATAGCGAATCCCGTCAGGAATACCTTAAATGTCGGATCAGTCGAGCTAAACACAAACTGAAGCCATTTCCACTTATTCGGACTCAACTTAGTAGTGAGCTTCGTCGGATTCCCACTTGTAGATGGAAGAGTGAACGCAGAAGGGCCATAGCTTCCATTACCGGAATCTGCCGCTACTCCGGTTACGCTAACCGTCGCGTTCGATTGATATTCAACCGTCATCTCGAATGCCTGCATCCACCCACTCCCACCGATGGCCGGAGTTACTACGGTAGCAGTCGCACTCTCGATCCCACTTCCGCTGGAGATCATCTGCCTCAGCGTGCCATCCGAGCATCCAACCAAGGTGCCTTGAATGGATTCCCCTTCATTATCCGCATGACAAGTTGCCGTGGGAGTATAGGTGTCGAGAATCCAAGCCATCTTCTCAATATCAAACACTAAGGTTCGAGCGACATTAGTCGAGTCTCGATAATCGTAATAGAGATATCCCCCGATTATGCTGAACTGTTGCCCATTCGGATTCGAATCATCCGGCGGATAGACCGTGATTCCATTCCTCACGATAGGAACAGGAGTTGATCCTTCATGCGCGAAGAGGGGATATAAAGAGTCATCAGTAATCGACTTGGAACCCATCCCACCCGGAGAGAAATGGATTCCGTCCTTAACTCGAAAGAATATCGCCCCTCCGCCCTCGACTGCTAGACATCTAGGAATGAATAATCCCCTATTGATGCTCGTAGCTTGAAGCGACCAAGTTGATCCACTGGTGCCAGTCACCGTTGCGAGCGCGTTGAAGAAATTGGGCATAATCACCCAAGCTCTCTCAATAGAGAATAAAACTCCCCTTCCTCCACTCATCGCGCCATTGACCAAAATCTCGTCTGGATCGGTAACATCAAGCTGATTAGTGTCGGGCCATGAATCTAAATTGCTCCCCTTGCACCAATAAAGAGTTCCTGGGCGCAATGGATCGCCCACACCGAAAGTGAAGTTGATATTATCCGTCGGCCCAAATAGGTATGCTAAGGGTTGAGCAGCAATGATCGGCTCCGCGATATTGTAGACAAGATTAGTCCCATCTGGCACCTCGGGGATAGTCATCGATGTAGTCGATGTCGGCCTAGCGATTAGAGTGTACGCGAGTTGAGTCGGAGCACCAATCAGAATAACTGTCCCCGCCAACCATCGCACATTAAATGTATCCCCACTCACCCACGATATAACTCCCCCTGACACATTCACCACTCCCCTCCGAGGGAGATCAATTGAGGGAACAGGTTCGAAGTCATCCAACTGCATCAACTGATTCGCCGCCGCATCGAGGTCAGTTAGCGCGTCGACGATGGCCGTAGGGGGATTCGTATTCGGTCCCGTTGCGACATAGGTAAAGTTAGCGAGTCCTTGATCCTGCCTATAATAATCAACCTTATCGACTTGAGGATCATTAGAATAAACAGGAGTTACAGTGTTCGCCAGCACTGGAGTAGTTTGAGGATCTGACACAGGAGAAGGATTACTCTGCGCTCCCGTTAGGGATGAACGATACTTATAAGCATAACTTACGTTAGTCCGAACGCTCTGCGGGAGAGGGGGGATTACGACTGCTGCCGCACCGGGCGTGGGCGAAGCGGTCAGGATACACTTCCTCCCAGTGTGATACCAATAATCCCAATCAATCTCAACCTGATAAGCGCCCATCGCCGCGAAGGTGACTGCGGTAGTAGTGGTGCCTGAGTATCCCCCTCCATCATTCGGTTGAGTCAAAGGGACAAGAGGAAGTTGACTCACGACTGTCTCAGTCTGCCCCTTATCCCCTATCGTCGTTCCCTTTCCCGTCCAAGTCGCCGCCCCTCCAATGCCCAACATACATCGATCTTTATTGCTCAACACGATATTGTATGTGCCCGGAGCGGGAATCCACAGCGCCCCTACGATGCACGCGTTGAAGTTCTGATATCCATCCGCAGGAACGAAGGCAGGAGTGAAGAGGGGGATTGATCCTACCGTTGAGCCGGTGGAGTCTAAAGTGGCCCAATCCACCGGCACAGTGCCATTCTCCGGCGTCGAGTCGAAGTGCCATGAATTGTTCGTGCCCGTCGCAGGGGCTCCGGTGATGGTACGCGGAGTGCCCGAGCCCGAGTCATTCGAGTTCTTCCAAATATATTGCCCCACCGGGCCGCTATGGGGAGAGTCTCCCCACACATAAGCTGTGATATCCCCAAGGGTGGCGACATGAGTTGAGATAGCAGAAGTGGTGATTGTCCAGCTTACCGAGAAGGAGCCAGAGTTGGTCGAGAACGTATTATCGGCTGAGTCTACTCCAATCTGAAGCTGAGTAGCTCCCGTTGGCACAATTAGACTCGCACTCGCACCGATATTCACCGTCCCTGATGGCGATGTCAGCACGACTCCCGATCCATTGGTAAACGCCCCCACGACAATCTTCGGCGTTGCGATGAAATTGCCGGGATAGGTCGAGCTAGTAGGGCCGCTATCCCCCGGCGCATGAGTCGCCCCATTCACCGTCGCCGTTCCCGTCACCGTTAAGGCAATCACCGCTCCAGCTACTGGAGTGGCGATAATCACTGGAGACGTTCCATCCCCTCCCGATGAATGACCATAATTGAATGTAGGATTAGCTCCCCCTACATTTGTCCAAGGGAAGGTGGTGGCGGGGAGGGATGCCGTTCCCGTGGTCGATGATGTCGATGTCCCAATGGTAGGCGCGAGCTGAGGCTCCTTGATGCCCATTTTATAGCTCAAGCCATCCGACCTAACCTTCGTCATGCCTGCACAGGCAAAGGTCGTAGAGGAGTTATCAATAGCGAACTTAGTGGTTAATGTGACCGCTCCCTGCGCTGCGCTATCTCCCACATATGCCCAAGGTTGGACTGAGGCATCCGGCCTGAAGGGGATGATCGATAAAGGATGCCCACTGAGCCCCGCTGCGACTAAGGTTGAGTTGTTATAAAGCTTCCCATCCGTCGATCCCACGACAAATGTGTACCCTCCAACCGGCCCCGCTGGAGTGGTGTCGTTCAACCTAGCGAGAGAATTGATCGCAGCCGATACCGTGAGGATGGTTGCACTCAACAGCTTCCGAAGGGAGAATCCTCCGAACAAATAAGCTCTCACGTTCACTGCGAGCGCGACTTTGCCTGCCGAAAGTCTATTTATCGGACTGGTTAGATCAAGTCCCCCGAAGCTCGGCCCAACTCCCATCCTTCATCCCCTATTGAGCGGTTTCGTAGAGAATATCCACTTTCTCGCCTGAAGTTCCAAGGATATACCACGAACTCAGAAGGGAGCCTCTGATAGTCTCGAAGTTGAGCACTAACGGTGTTCCGGGGGAGCCCGTAGCGAGGCCAATTCCCGTAGTCGAGGTTACCGAGGAGTCTCCAATCCTAATCGTATGCCCTGAGGCATTCCCAATTACAAGAAGGCTGACATAGATTTGCTCCGAAGATGTCGAGTTTAGGTTGGGGGAGATCGCCGTGGCTCCACTCCCAAGCGTAAGCTGAAGAATTCTCATTAAGATTGCTCCTTTAACGCATACCGAGGATCTACCTCGGACTGTCTACTCACAGGCGGTCGGAGGGTGGTTGCGAATATCCCACTCTCCCTCACCCTTCGATTCGAGTCCATCGCGGCTTGGATGAAGTTTTGATGCAGCGGAATCGAATGAAGGAACTCTTGCCCTCCATGCCTGAATTGGGCCAAGTGTTCCGCTTCATCCAATATCGCATTGATATTCTCTCGCGGAAGCTGAACATAATCTCCATCCGCTACCGGGACTGGCGCACTACCCACCAGAGATAAGCTAACACTAACATTCCCACTAGGTTTGGGGGAGACAGCAAAGAGATCAATTCCCCCTCTAACAATTCCCATTTGAGCATCAGATCGAGATTCCCACCCCAAATCATACTGATCCATCTCCTCCACCGCAGGGGAGTCACAGGGGACATTATCAATCCTCGCCTGCATCAACCAAGGAAGCTCCATCATCAACCTTATTCCTTCTTGGAACCTTTGTTCGGCATAACTCGCCCTCATTCTATCGTTCGATTCAGCTTCCTTGCTAAGGAGGTCGCTAATCATCCCCCACTTCATCACCCATGCCCAATCATCGGGGATAAGGAGTGGGGAAGGGGAGCTTACGGTGCTGCCGCCCAAGATGGCTAGAATATCGAGCGAATTCGGTTGATTCGCTAAGGTGTCGAACGTGATTGCCTGGGGAGGGGAGCCTAAAATTCCCCACGCCATCGGATCTCCGCTCTCCTGAGGAAAGTCGGGCGAGAAATATTCCATCGCCAACGTGTCATCCCTGAAGAGAGTGATTGGATCTCCGCTCGCAGGGAGATATCTCACTCTTCGAATGTCCAATATCCCTAAGGAAGTCGAATCCGGAAGCTGAACTCGATTAGTCCCCGGTACAATACTCAGAGAGGGCGAGAATAAGCCAACATTCGCAGCGGTTAGTTGAAGGATTTGATCCCTTCTCCTCTTGAATGATTGAGTTAGGTCGTTCAGCGAGAATTGATTCGTTCCCGTCCATGTTGCTCCCGTTGGAGGTTCCAAGAGGTGATATTCGATCAGAGTGTATAGATCGACATCACTTAGCGTCTGATAGCGAGGACTCGACGAGTTGGCTCCCACTAAGGAATTCGCGCTATTAGCTAGGGACTGCCATTCCTTATCCGTTGAGCCGAACGTCTCCGTCCACTCCACCACATACCATTGAGTGATCGCGTTCCACGACCTTAGGGATTCCCCAAGGAGCACCTTAAGCTCCCCATCCGTCCAACACACATTTCCCACATCATTCAGCCTCAGCGCGAGGGCTTGCCGAAGCTGAATCCATGTGAGATAGCTATATGGGGCAGTGGGGGGCATTCTCTCGTTAAGCCTTCTTTAGAATAGATTTCGTCGCCCCAACCTTCCCACCGGGGGCTTTCTTGTTAAGGAATTTCGATGGAGTAGACTTGAATGCTTTCAACTTTAGTTTGCTCATTTTCTATTTCCCCTTCTTAGGTGATTTGACTGGTGCTGGAGCTTTAGGGATAACATTCTTCCCCGACTTGAAGCAATCTTTCATTTCTTAGTCTCCATTTTCTTCTTTCCATTCTTTTCCGAATGCTTGACCTTATGCTCTTTGCCTGCCACTACAACATTCTTCGCATGAGTTGGGATACCGTGGATATGAGTATACGCACGATATTTCCTATACTTCTCCGCGTTCTCGAAATGTTCGGTAGGAGGCATCCCTAGCCCCTCTTCCTCGCCATCTTGCGATCAGCCTTCTTCGTCTGCTTCACCGTCAGAACGCGCTCTCCGCGATGTACCCGAGCAATTCCAGTCTTGCGAACCTTCCCGCCCTTTTTGTACGAATCAGGCTCAGCAGCAGTTTCATTCCTAAGTCTCGCCGTACTCCCACCGAATCCCTTAGTCTGCTTCAGCGCTGAAGTCTCCCTCTTCCCCTGCTCCGCGATATACTCGCGCTTCTTCTGAGGATTCGCTATCGAAGCTGCCTTCGTCCCGCGATACTTAGCCAAATCCGCTCTCTCCTTCTCGGCGCTTTCAGCCTTCTCTTCAGCAGAATCATCAGACATTTTCAATTCTCCCTTACTACATATTCCTTGAGCTAACCATTCCCGTGGCCGGGTCGAATGTGCTGACCGCTCTCACTCCCGATATGCGAGTCATTGTGGAGCGCCACATATCCACTCTATCTCGATCCATCGACCTTATCTCTTTCAATTGTGATTGAGCTTGAGCCTGCGCTGCGCCAATGAGGAATCTGAAGTCTGCTCCATTCCCTCTCGGATTAGCGGAGTCCTTATTTCCTTCGCACCATTCGTAAGCACGAACTCTCGCCATCGCCTTTACCAAGCTCTCGGTGATCGGAAAGGGGAGAGTGTCAGAGGGATTCGTGAGATCAGGCCCCATTCGACTGAACCACGTCGAATAGACATACTGAGCTTGAGGTTGAGGATAGAGTTCCATCATCAATCGCCCAAATGTCGCTGATCCTGGTCGATCATCTATCCCATGAGGAATCACCATCAGAGGATTCGAGAATATCTGCCTTTGGGGATCACATCGATTGACATAATCCGTCGCCCCCCTTGCATTCGACACATTCAGATAGATGACGTTATTCGTGTCTAGCACATCTTCCCACGCCTCAAAGTCATCCACGGGGACAGGATAATAGCATTGATAGATGGAGTAATGAATCCCACTCCCTACGGTAAGATCAATATAAGGCCGATCAAGAGTAAGCTCTCCTGTTGTCCCATCCATAGCGATGATGTTATAAATAGTCCCCGCGCCGACCCTAAATTGGCGCTGAGTGATTAGCGATACCGGAGTGGATGCAGCAAGCCATAACGCCTGCGCGGTCGCATCAGACTGGACGAGATTGCTTCCAAGGGTAACGGTGCATGTTCCGCCATTGACTAAGGAAGGAGTGGCGAATCCCGATGAGCCTAATTGAAAACTCCATCCCCTCAGGTTGCGGATATCCACCCACGCCTCACGAACATGGGTGCGGGCAAGTAGGGCGCTATAAGCAGGAACGCAACCGCGTAACTCAGCCACCATAGTCGAGAGCGACATTTCTTGCCCTTCTAAACAAAATGGGCGAGGCGCTTGGCCCCGCCCGAATGCGATGGAGATCGCTTTCCTAAGCTACCTTCCTACATAGCCAAGTTTAACCACTTCCGCACTGAGATCAACCGCACTCGATACTTGAGTAAGGGCTGGAACGCCTGCCGTGGCGGTGAACCACAGCAATTTCCACGTCTTACGCTCCCCTTTTCCCGTTGGCTGAGCGACTACCCAATAACTCCCACTCACCGACAGATTCCCACTCCCGAGAACATTATCAATAACCGCCAGCCCGAGCATCGAGATGCCGGTCATTGCGTTATTTGAGCCGAGAGTCTCCCCTCCAGTCGTGTAGGACTTCGGCCCTGCGTGATCGACTGCCAAGAGCTTCCCTTGGCCGATAGTGAACGCACCTAACTGAGTGTCGGCCATTAGAGATCAATCCTCGTTACCGGACGAGTGATCCGGATAAGGTTCCTCGCGCTCGCCGTTCCAGTGGTGACAAGGGAGTAGCCAATCGTGAGGCCATTCGTCGCGTTATTCGAAGCGCCCGTCTTGGTGACTGCGCCCTGAGTTCCGGTCGATAGGCTGATGACATCCGCGAAGGCACTCGCTGCCGTAGCGTCGAACAGTGGATTCGCCTTCCCATTGCACTGAATGAACGCATAGGGATGAGTTTTGCCAAAGTTCGAGTCAATCGAGATCCCCGCGAAGTCGGCATTCGTAGTCGAATTGAACGTAGTTACGGTAGCTTCGCCCGTTCCAGTGTCGTCGGATTGAAGCCACGATACCGCCGTACCGAGCGGAATCGGATCAGTCGTCACCGCAGGATCGAGCTTGACCCACATATAATTACCCTCATAGAGCGTGCCCCATGTCGAGTAACTATACTGCGCGGCTTCCTGATTCGAGATCTCAAAGAACGCACCCGGATTCAATCCAGTCGCAATCTGAGTCCCCGTCAGTCCCTCCACCGCTCCCGTAGGAGAGGTCGAGGCCATGTTGTTGAGCCATTGCTGAATATAACCTACTGAAGTTCGAGACATTTCCTTTAATTCCTCTCCATTAAGTTCTTTAGATTCAGCAATTTAGCCATTAATCCCATACCCGTGAATACTCATCCTCGGACTCGGAGTATACATATTGAGCGCGAGATTGATGAGCAGGGCATCATTCGTGTTGTTGTTGTAGACTTCGTTCTGCCTACGCCCGAACAGGAAATCCGGGTTGTCGGTCGGTCGATACTTCCACGCCGAGCCAGTGAGGGCGAAGATCGTCTCGCCAACCGTGATCGTGGTCGATGCAGGCAACTGAGATGGCGAAGTCGCTCCAGTCGCAGTCGAGTTCGATGTGAAAGTAGTCGTCTTGTTCGACGTGGAAATGTAGTTGGTCGGGAAATCCGCGCCCCACGCTGCTCCAGGGGTGAGGATATCGTCATAGATCACAGTGCCCATGAACGAGATTCCTTCGATATCCGGAACGCTCGAAAGGGATTTCATCGTCCAATTAGTCGTAAATTGCTGCTGAGTCTGCAACGCTGAGAGGATGTAAGCCCAACCGTTAGGAGTGGTGATGGTGATTTCAGGGGTGCGGCCATCACAGAACTTTCGAGCCCTGACGAGGAAGTTAATCAACCCTCTCACGCTGATCGCCGCTGCGGTGCCATCAGAGTTGCCGAAGAAATAGGGTATCGAGTTATTCGCTACCGAGATGGCTCCATTCCTCACCTGCGACCCATAGTTCTGATATACGTTGCCATCCCAAGAGTTATTCAGGCCATCATTCAGCGCCTCAGCGAAGCCATTGATTCGAGTGGTTCCATTATCGCTAATGAGCCCTGATGCGCTCATTTGGCCGTGATGATACCCATCAACCTCAACGTTGGTCGAGATGGCCGCGACACCGTTGCGGAAATAGAGATCAATCAACTCAATCTTCGCATTCGGCCCTTTATTCTGCACCGACAGAGAGAACGTCTCCAGCATATCCCGCGAGGTGTAGAGCTTCGGGATGAACGCCAAATCAGCAAGCTGCTGAGTGTGCTCGATGGTGAAATTCGTTCCCGGACTCGCAGCCCCGGCAGCCGGGGAGCCCATAATGAAAGGCTCCCTCATCAACATGCCGCCGCCGAACGGGTCAACCGCGCCGATTGCTCTCATGTGCTGCTGAAGGGCAGTCTTGACGAAGAAATTGTCATAGGCGACATCCGCCAATAAATCGTCAAGCGTCGAAGCCTGAAGATCAGAGTTATAAGTTGGATCGGGCATCGCTAGTCAATCTCCTTAGTCAACTATTGCTGAGTTCCTGAAGTATACTTCTCCAACCTATTCCTTGTTGCTTGATCCCTTCCTTGGGCAGTTTGCCACAGGGATTTCCGAGTATCATCAGTCACGATTCGATCAAACTTGCTCGGTCTCGGAGAACGAGTCTCCCCATTCGCCCCATTGACCTTCTGATACTCCGCAATGGCTTCTTTCTTCGCTGCATCCCTAATCTCGTTCAACTCTTTCTCGCGCTTCTCCGTAGCTCGCTTAGTCTCAAGGCCCGCCATGTCATACTTCCTACCTACGTAATCCCTCAGAGTCTCACTCGGACGCTTATTCTTCCCAAAGTCCTCATACTCCGACTCCAGATCCAATTCCTGTCCGGTCAACTGGCGATATTTATTGGACATTGAGACAAGAGCCATATTGGTGCGGGCGATGTCCATTGCACGCTGATCGATATAGGTCGAGTCGATATTCGAGGAGGTAGGGGGCACAACTTTATCTGCTGATGGGGGAGGAGTGGCGAGATAGCTATCAGGCACTTCATAGCCTTGATCCTTTAGAGTTTTCAGGTAAGCCGCTTGCTGCGCGATTCGCGCTTCAGCCTCAGCTACCCTCTGATCCGCTTTCCTTACGTAAGGAATCACTTCGGTATCATTCCAAGTCTTGAGCTTATTTTCGATCTCCTGAGCATTCATCAGAGCAGTCTTGCCCTGCTCAGCTTCGTTAATGAATCCTTCGAGAACGCCACTGAAGGCAGGATTAGTCATCAAACTCTCAATGTTCTCATCGCTCAAGTTTCGTGCTTTCAGAATCGCTTTAATATCCATAATCCCTCTCCCCTTTTCCTTCTCTATCCCCTTTTACATCTACAACTTAAATCGGAGGCGCTTGCGGTTGCGCGGCGGATTGAGTCTCCGCAATCTTCGCTTGAGCCATTTGAACTTGTTTCTGAATCTCCTGCGCCATCGGAGCGGCGGCGGGGAATGCTTGGCCGAGCATATTAGCGAGCTGACTAATTCCAGCCACAATCCTGATAATTGCTGGCCCTTGAGATGGCCCCTGTGGTGAAACCCCCTGCCCGCCCGCAGGGGATGGGCCACCCTGAGGAGGTTGAGTAGCTTGAGTCGCGGGCTGAGCAGGGGAGACTACAGGGCTTGACATGTTATTTCTTCTTCCCGCCCTTTTTGAACTCTGATGCCTTGAAGCCTCCCTTAATCTTGAGGCTTCCACCCTTACCAAGCTTCGATCCGCTCATTTTGCTTACGATATTCTTCATGCTCAGAATCTCCCTCTCTAAATAGAAATGGCCCAGAGCCATTTCGCTCTGAGCCATCTCATTTCGTTCCCACCGGGGGAATCCTGAGAGAATCTCGATTAATGAGTAAGATACACCACATCCCAGGTAAGGTGTCAAGTCTTTCGACTTAAATAGCTAAAGTTTCCCCTTTTCCCCATTTTCCTTGCCATTCTCGCTTGCCCTTCGGACTTCATCAAAGGCGATTTCGTTGATTCCCCCATTTCCGGGGTATTGCACCTCAAGTCGCCCTCTCCATTTTTCTTTTCGGAAGAACTCGAATAGCTTTACTAGGGTAGCTGGATCTTTTGGGCCTCGCCATATAGCCCGAGCCCTGCCTTGATACTGGACATCGAACTCAGGCTTGAACGGTTCGTCCATTTCAACTCTCCCTAAGCAACGCAGGCGAATTCGCCATGATACTTCAATGCACCTTGCTCATACAGAATCCTAGCTTCACCCAAAGTATCCACAATTCCAAGCTCAATCGACTTACCATCAATATAGATTCGAACTCTATATCGACCCCTCTGCAAAGATATCCCCTTACACCCAAATTTATTGTTCTTGCCCGTGCCCCGATTGAACATCTGCTGCTGCCAAGTATTCGCTTTTCTGAGATTAGCCCTACGATTATCCAAGGGCAACCGATTTATATGATCTCCGGTACTCTCATCAGACGGCCCTAAACCTAAAATCTCTCTGTGCATCGAGATATAGATAACTTGACCCTTCTTGCGCTTTGACCGTTGAGCATAAAATCCATTTTCATGCTTCTTCGCCTGCCACTTCCATTGCATCAACCATTCATAATCAGACGCATCGACGATGGCAAATTGTCCCTGCGTTAGTGGAATCAATCGACAATAGACCCCTTCAATTTTGAAAGGTGCAACCTTCTCAATGATGGGATGCTGTTTAGCGTTATGCCCATTAACATAAAAAAGAGGTTCACCTTTCTTATTACCCCTCGAACCTCTAGTACGAGGGGAAATCAAAGTCTTTTCGCCGCAGCCGCAATGACAGTAGCCATAAGGTATACTTGGATCTGAGGGGGTCATGATCGTGTCCTTTCACGATTAGGCTTTGCCGACGCTAGTAACGTCTGGCTCCCTTATTATACATCAACCTGACTCGCTAATGACGGCGCGGGGCCCGCTTGCGGACGCTTTTGTTTCCATGTGCGGAGGAAGCTGCCCCGTTGGGGGCCGCCCTGGAGCCGCCTTTGAGCCTCCTACGCCGATAGGTTCCGGCGGTGCTGACGGCCCCTGCTGAATAAGCGAAGTTTCTAGCTGCTTCATGCCGACAGCAAATTCCAACTTCTGCCGTTGCTCGCTGCACCATTTTTCATATTCAGTATTTCCTTCAAGTGTTCCCCAATTTCCAAGATCCATCGCCTTTGCTACCGTCTCCGATGAAATCGGGAATCCACTCCGCTGAAGCTGCATCATCAATAGCTTCTGAGGAGTCTGAACAATTCCATGCAATGATCCCGGCGTGATCGTCGCATGAATGTTCTCAAGGAACATCTTCGTCCGTTCCATCTTGGTGAACGCCGATGGGCCATTCTCAGCATTCTCCCCTAACGCATGACTTGGAACAAGGGATGCAGGATCGAGGTCGAATGTCTCCACACTCACTCCATCAGGCCCGACATAGGCCATGATCCTTCCCGTCGGATAATACTGCATCACATCATAAAGAACCATCTCCATTATGTCGCCGGTAGGGGATTCCATTCCATGAGAGATATTCTTCACAATCGGCCCTGCTTCTTCCATCGCCTTTTCGAGCACATCCCCCGAGGCTGCCGAGATCTTCGCCCGCGCTAAATTATCCAGCGCATTGATCCCGAGCATATAGTCAGAAGCTTCCCCGAGCGTTTTATCCCACGCGAATCCCCACTCAGGGATCGTCAGAAGGTCTAGCGGTAAGAAGGGACGGGCAATCTTCTCTGAGATTTCGCCATCCACCCCCAACCTAGCGCGTTCCTCATAAGGATCGAATGATTCCATAGTCTTTCTAGGAATCCCCGCATTCTTATCGTAAATAAGGGCGGGATCGAATCTCTGCTTCGCCGTTTGATCGAGGCCACGCATGAAGGATTGCCGAGTCTCCTCAAGAGAGATAATATCTCTCGCTAGTGAGTATCCCGGTTCCCAAGGCCACTCATCCGCCGAGAATCGAGCGAGGGGAAATTGCCCATGCCAATCAAACGCAGGGCCATCATACATGGGAGTATCCATGCCCTTTTGCGATATCATTAGCCTTAGGTTAGGGTAGAGGTAACAATCCTCCTCGATTGCTTTCCTCATCACCCTAACGCCATTATTAAACTCTCCTGTCGGCAAGTCCATCCCAACGAAGGGAACAATATAACTCTCTAACGCTCCCGGCTGACCCATCGGCTTTGGGTGCTTCGTCTCATTTATGGAGAGATCTCTCACATAGGTATATCTGATCTCATCCATTTGGGCCGACCAATTCCCCTGTCCTCCAACAAGATCAGCATTAGCCGTGCGAAATCTCTCGGCGAGAGCAAGCCGATCTTTCGCCGCATTTCCTGAATATCTCCGTCTCGCAACGGGGCGAAGTTTTGATTGGAACTTGGGGAATTTGGCATGAGCCTCAAATTCAGGCATAAATCTTACGAGGGTATGAGCATACGCGCCTTGGATCTCATTATCCTCGGGCATTTGAAAGGAGAGAACGTCATTGCAGGAGAAGGTATCGAAGTCGATCCTCTTCGCAGACTTAGCCGAGAGCCTCATATTGCGATAGACAGGAGAAATGAATGAATACCCTCCCGCCGTAAACCACTGAACAGCTTTCTTAGCCGCAATCGGGAATTTAGATTCGAAATAAACCGATTTCCAAATCTTGTTATACATCGCCAGGAAGGATTGATAGGCAGGATTCTCCGAGCTAAATCCATCAATAGCTCGAATATCAGCGATGTTAGCAATGACTTCTTGAAGGGCCCTCTTCCCTCGATTCACCGTCAGCGTTGAGCGCGACTGGTTAATCTTATTCTTCCCCGTTCGGCCTGAGATGAGGTCAATCGAAGCTCCGATATCCTTAGAGTTGATCGATGTTGAGTTAGCCTGCTCCCCAAACGACACAATGTCGTCGATCCACCCTTGACGAGTCTTAGCGTTATCTTTTCCGTTGTTTTCAGGGGGCTGCCAGTGGCGGTCGGGCTCAATTGCCATCTCTATTTAGTCTCCATCGCTAATTGAGCCATCATCCCAACCTCCGAGTCAGCTAGTCCTCTCCGTTTGCCCTGCCATGCCGCAGCCCCAATCGGAGCTTCTTTGCGTTCAATCACTAGGGATGCTCGGGACAAATCAGGCTCCGTAGCGATCAATTGATACAATAACTTATCCTTCGCATCCAGCGACTCAAGGGTGCGCCGGGTGGCGGCTTCATCCGCAGGGCTAATGCACCCCTTCGCCAATCTCAACTTGCAATTATCCCTCAAGCGCTCTCGACGAGCTAGGGAGCGAAGATGTTCCTCGACACGTTGAGAGCGATACCGTTCGAACTCTTGCCTAGCTAGTCTACGGGAGATTTGTTCGATCTCTGAAACCGTTTTAGCTTCGAATCTCATCCATCCTTGGAAGGGAGGCATGTTCGTCGCGGGTGCGAGCATAATCTCCCCCGCCATATTGCACCAATATACGACGCTCTCGCTGTCTCGAATCATCCCTGCCGTCCCAACTCAGCGAAGAATTCTTCCGCTCCAGAGTTTACCACGACATTCCCTCTCCACGGACTGAGATCAACCATCCACCCTTCCCCCTCAGCCGGCGCGTTATACCTGACCTTCGCCCTTTCGGCCATCACATCCATCGAGTGCAGGGAGAAATAACTCATCGCCGCCGCAAATATCCGATCATCATGTTTCCCCGACTGATGATCCATTCTTGACTTGCCTTCAGTCGTAAACTTCTGCTCCTGCCCTTCCAATTCCTCAATCAATCCCTTCGAGTTAGGAATAAACCATCCCCCCTCAATGGCAAACTTAAAGTAATTCAGAAGCATCGGCCTCGACCATGCGTTCGTAAACCATCCCTCTCTCGATTGCTCAGTTTGGCGAGGCTTTAGGGATTTTTTGTCGAATTCCCTCCATTGATGATGGTTGCGAAAGCCATGAAGTTTCAGCGCGTGATAGCACGAGTCGCCATACTTGCGTCGCTGCTCAATCACTATCTTCGGCTGCTGGCCCTCTTCCATAAACATCCCATAATAGGCCGTGATTGCGGCTACCCACGCATACACTTCAACATTCGAGATGTCATCCGACGCAAACTCAGCCACTTGGACATCAGGGATGGCATCATGCCCCGTCCGAGTTACGCAGATCACCGTCCTGTCCCCTCCCACCCCTGTCCCCGGATCGACTCCAATCGAATACATCGCTCCTTTTTCGGGATGCACATAAATAAGGAGCTTCTTTAAGGGATCAAACGTGACCGACTCCCCATCTCCCACCAAGGGCATTAAGATCCACTGAAGATTAATCTCCCTTGGCGTGCGCCAATCAACAATAATCCTCGGTCGATCATAATCAACAAACGCAGGCGGAGGATCGTGCTTCTCCGCTATCCCTTCCCCAAGAATGCCATACACATCAACCGTCCTTTGGCGACCCTTCGAGATTACTTGAATCGTCTCCCACTCAAACACGGAGTCGTTATCCCCCACGAGGGCCTCAAAATCGTCGCATGGCATTTGACGGAGCCATGACTTCTCAGTCCTTCTTCTCTTGGAATCTTGATAGTTAAATTCCCAAAACCACTTCTGAGTATCTGGCAGCTTCCACCTTCCTCCGAGAATCCTTCTAATCATCTCCGTCGAATGAGCGTATGCCTCGCATTTATTGGTCATCGCCACTGTCTCAGGAGATGGCTTCCACGATTCGGGATAGGGGAATTTCTTGATCCAATTCTCCGTCGGATAAAGCTCAGGAGTCATATACCATGGCAGGAAGAGTGGAAGCAATCTCGCTCGACCTTGCCAATAGAACTCCTTATTATTCCTCCACTGATCCGCCCACCATCCGGTATTGCCGTTCCCCGTCGATTCGAGCACCATGAATATCTCCGGTGAAGAATGGACAGCTTTGAATAATCCCTCTTCAATCTGCATCACAGGATCGGTATAGTCACAAACCTCAGAGAGATGCACCTTGGTCGGAGTAGTTCCCTGTCCGATACCGCCTTTCATTGAACCTGATTGCACAACAATCGAAGTTCCCACATGCGAGAATTCTAAGAGAGCTTTACCCGACCTCTTATCCTTCGTCATGGCCGGAGGAAGCCACCAAGGGAGATTCTCAAGAATGAGATACATCATGGACATCATCACATAAGTTTTCTGATCGTCTGCTGAGCCAATCGAACACTTCGCCCCCGGCACAAATAGCGCACACCACGCCATGATCGCTTCCACGAGTGTCGAGATACCTTGCTGGCGGGCCTTAAGGGTTTGGAGTTCTATTGATTGGCCTTTTTGTTCCAACTCTTGAATTACTTTATAGAAAGCACGCTGGCCTGAGCGGAAGTTGAAGCGGATAATCTGATTATCTGCGGAGATGAAAACATATCTTGTAAGGAAGTATTCGCAGCTCAAAGTACACATGGCTCTCTCGTTGAGAACCCATTGCTTCAGTCTAGGAGTCCACTTCGAATCGTCGAAATATTCGACTCCATTATTTCCTATTTGATATAAGGACTTAAAGAGTTCATTAACCTTTGTCACTTCCTCAATTGAATGCTCAATTGGAATCCATCCAAACTTTCGTTTGAACCTATCCATCTTCTCAAGTATCTTCGAGTCAGCGAACATTCTTAATCCTCCTCCATATCCAGATACTCAATCTCAGGCGCTCCGATGGGATGAATGGTCGGCACACTCTCCACTCCCTGCGCCGCTTTCAACTCCTTCGGCCTTACCACCTCATCATGAATCTCCCTCAAATAAGCATCCATTGATGGCGGAGGAGTACAAGATTCATCCCCCTCAGTAAGCGCAGCAGGAGTATTCGTAGCGTTAAGCTGTTGGAGGTTAATCGTCGTTTGGGCTCCCTTCGGAGTGGGAAGGAATCCCGTCGCCCGGTGGAACATATCCTGCGCCTTCATATCCCCCCAAGTGTGGCCGACGATATCCCCATTACCATCTAGGATCGGAGTTTGCTCCGTAGCCGCCTTTATGGTAGCGCTAACCACCAAGGGCTGATTAACCGCCACCAGCATTCGAGTTATATCCGACGCTTGCTGTAGGAGTGCCCCTGTTAGGCATTCAATAAATCTCCTCGTGCTAAGTCCGGAGGCAATCACGAAATCCTCAATCCTCAACTTCTCCCGATCCGACGCGGAGATTGATTCATAAGCCTTAATGAATGCTCTCGCATCCACACTATCATCCCCCCGGAGGGCACTCAACATCGCCGCTCTCGACCCGACTCCCTTCAGAATCTGCTCCGTTATCTCGGGAGCATTCTGCGAGTCCTCATCACTTATTCCCAACCTTTGTCTAGCTTGTTGAGTTCTAGTGAGGATTACCTTAGGAACTCCATTGCTAATTCTCTTTCTCTTTGAGAGAGGAGAGGAATTGTCTGAGTTCTCGTTCATCATCGGATTGTCCATATTGAGCGGAGAAGAGTTCGGCTTCATTTCGGCTTCCACTTATCTCCTCTCCTTCCTGACCATCATTAAATCTTTTCAGCTCTCTAGTGAGATTCTCAATCGCACTCACTAAGGAATCAACCTTACTTCGAGACTTCTTTCTTTTCGATGGCTCTCTCAAAGTGTACTTTCCTTCTCTGCGGCCCCGAGGGAGTCGAGACCATCACCGGAATGGGGAGATCATGTTCCTGCCTCGCCACGTTGGGAGGGCCACTTTCATAGCTCGCCTTCACACTCTCTATGATCTCTTCCATCTCCCCTTCAAGCGGCTTCTCTAGCTCCCCATCCACCTTGCCCCATACCAAAGTCGATGGCACAGAGGCTCTAGCATACTTAAGATTAATCTCAAATATCATGCTGAAGGAAGGATAGCTCAAGTCGTCTTGAAGGGTGCAATCCTTATTCAGCGCATTCTCAATCCTCTGAAGGATGATCTTCTTTATCTCTGATCCTGATAATGGGTCATTGAGCGTTAGTTCGGCCATTCTATTTAGCCTCCCTTATTCCTATTCTCAATCCCGTTCCAAAACAATCAGGACATCCCTCATCTCTAATCGGAATAGGTTCATTAGGAATAATTTTAGCTAGTTTGTCGAGATTGGCTATCACTCCCTGAGACATAAGAAGCCTTTTTATTTTCCCTGTTCCCATACACGTTACACATCTATCCTCTGGCATTCTTTCTCCTCTCGATCATCTCGCGATAAATCTTCATCATCCACCTTCCCAACTCGGCTCGTTCAAGCTGAGGCCCTCTCTTTAACCTTCGCTGGAGATACCTTCTCTCCGCTGGAGTTAGAGAGGGCTCATTTATATTACGTGCTTCCATAATTTTCTTGAGACTACGAGCATTATAGTTCGCCCACAAACACCGTACTTTTCACCAAGCTTTCTATATTTCCCTCGTTCAGGAGCATACTCAGATCGAATCTGTCTCACTAAATCATCATTTAGCTTGGCTTCCCATTGCTGAGTCCCTCGTATGCTTCTTCCACGTTCCGCCTTCTCCTGTTGATTCTTCCTATTATCTCCCTCACTAATATGCTTAGGATTGAAGCAAGAAGGATTGTCACAAGAATGAAGTCCATTGGGAACAGGCCAGTATCCATTGACGAACTTGAATGCAAGCCGATGTGCTGCTACTTTAATACGCTTTCCTGCAATCTCTAGCGGAATTCTTAATCTTCCATACCCATCCCTATCAACCTGATACGGCCAGATCAAGCATTCATCCGGCAAGGGCTCATTTACCTTTTGATAGAGATAATCGTAAGCAGTCATTGAATTGCGCTCCTTGTCAGAATAGTTGGAATCGGCTCATTTATTCCATCCAAGAACCACTTCTCAAATCTCGGCCAGAGATTATCCCAATTCAGTTCGGGAGGCAATACAGTTTCGTTAGGATTTCGCAAAGCTGTATTGATAGCCGTAACCCAACTAGCAGGCTCAAATACCGGGCGCATAAAGTTAAATGGGCCTTCGACTCTCATTATGTCCGGTTTAATTTTCATCCAGCAGGGAAGGAACTCTGCAGCTCCGCCATAATCACAGTGTATTACTGGAACTCCACAAGCTATAGACTCGAATATGGGATAGCCGAAACCCTCAGACATCCCAATTCCCAAGGTAATGTCCATCGCTGAGTAGAGTTGACTCATCCTCTCATTCGAAAAGTTATGAGTCGTGACAGCAGTTCTATTGAGCAATCCTAAGTCCGAAAATAACTCTAAGATGCTCCATTCCCTCTTCAAAGCATCCGTGTGAGCCCACACAAACACTTCCCTTTCCTTCGCTATTTGGGCTATCACTTGTGCCGCTAGGCCCCAATCCTTCCTTCTTTGGTTAGTAGCTACAATTCCTATTGCTAGGGCTTCAAGAGGGATTGAGATTGGCTTAGCGGATTCGATTAGTGATCCAAAATCTCTTTTGCAGATTCGGCGGTCATAAGCTGTGAACACCTCGGTATCAATCCCATGAGGAATACTCTCCACCTCAGCCTCTCCAAACTCGCTAAGGGAATCCTTCACTATCCTCTCGGCCCATTTGGTATACATCAATCTTCTATCGTATCCAGCGATAGTATGAGCTAATTGAGGAGTCAGTTTCCCATTCACCCCTACGGCATCAAGCGGGAAGTATCCCCACAACCTCATCATCCCCGTATCGCGCATTTGCTTAACCCACTTCGATAAGGAGGGGATCTGTCCAAACTGAGGATCACTTAGCCAAAGCACTCGGGAAGGATCTTGAATAGTAAGGAGTATTCCTGGCTCCCCTCTAGTGAAGTCATTCCATATCTCAGGTAGCTCGGGGATGTGGAAGTCATCCCTCATATTCCATGAATATTGAAAGAAGGGAAGCTCTATTGATCCCGGAGCGCCATACCCAATTGTCGCCACGAAGAATTGATCGCTCATCTTAGTTGCGATCCTCGTGGCAATATCCCTCGTGATTCGAGCTAGTCCTGATTTGGCTGAAGGAGCATCGGAGAAGATCAATAAGGGGGTAGGCATTCTGTCCGTCGATTCCTTTCTCTTTCTATCCATCCATTTAGCCTAATTCTAGTTAACTTTGAAGGTCGGGAGCGCCCGGTTTCTATTCTCCAGAGCGTTGTTCGATTGATTCCTAGGATTTCCGCGAGTCGGATTTGATCGACTCCGAATCCTTTACGGATTCCCTCAATCGATTCGCCCGCCAGGGATTCTTCTTTGGCTGCCACCAGTCCACCCTTGTACAGCGTGGGCAGCGGATTGGGTTCGGCTTGATAGCAGGCCAATCAGCGCCACATTGATTGCAATGTTTAATCACTCGGAGAGGATAATGGTAGTTGGAATAAGATGCAACACTTTTCTGCTTCTACTTATGTATATGATTCTAAAGAAGATTACTAATTTTCCAAAAAATTTCAAAATCCCAAAAAATTTTCGATAGCTGGAAAATGCGTCGAAGCCTCTCCCGCTCCCCTTAACGGACAACTAATCCAGGCCATCCAAGCGCCAGCAGCTATTGCTACTCCCTCGAGGCATCCCTAGCAAGAATAGTCTGAATTCTAGAATTGAGATCGAGCTGCAGCTGATCAGGAGCGAATATTGACTAATCAAGCTAACTAAGACAATCCCTCTTAACAAGACTAATCGTGTCAATTCTGACACGGTAAATATTACCGTCTAAATCTTGACACAATGAATGTGAATAGAGGGATCGTATCCATCCAAGCCAATTCCCCTTAACAATCAATAGTCTATTAGCAATCCTTATCATGATTACTCTAAGGATTATCAATAACTTATATCGTTCAATTGTCTGATTGCCTTGCAGAATAGATAGGGCCATTTCCCTCACCTCGGGCCCGTATGAGTGGCGGTTGAGCAGGGGTGATACCAGCCCGTTGCGCTCTCTTGTCTCCGCCGCTCGCTCCACTCATGGTATCACATCTGTCAAGCGATACCAGATGGCCATTCGGCGACTCGCTTGCCGATAGATGTCGGAAGTCTCATTCCTTCTCATTGAAAATAAATCATCCATAGTCGGATTATTTTATTGACATATTCTCTCTATATCACTACTCTTTAAATACAGGAAAGCTATTCAACATGAAAGGAACACAAATGAGATACCCCACGATTCCGCAAGATTCACCTGTTGAAGTAATTCGCAAGCAACTCCCACGCGGCACTGGCGATTGGCCGGGTTATGACGTGGTTTACCGCAAACTCTATGACGCGTGCATGCGCATGGCCCAAACGCAATATGTCTACCTCTCCGATGAGCACGTTCGCGCTATGGCTATCCTCGGATGTGGCGACGAAGAGACCATGAAAGCCGAGCAGATGCGTCTTAGAAGTCGTGGATTTCTAATCGACTAGCGGATCTGCACGCGCGTGACTCCAGGGCCCACGTCCAATCGTGGGCCTTTTTCACATTCCTTAGAGATAAAATAAATCATCATCTATTGAACTATTCTATTGACATTCTTTCTAGCTAGAGCTATTCTCTCTTTAGATCAGACGAAAGGAATTGAGTCTATGACCATCCGAGACGCATATTACACAACTCCAGAGTTTACCGCATATCTTGCAGCACGTGAAGTCTGGATCACTGCACACAATGAATACTCCATGAGGAAATGCTCTGAGACTATTCATGCGTTGAATTATGCGCAAGAATGCATGGATCATTACCTCCAGTGTGCAAGGGCAACTCGGGAACATCGAGAATTGTTTGGATGGTAGGTAACTAACTCAACTCAATAACTCAGAATTACCCCTTAGGATTAAAAGGAGAATTATCACAATGACCAATTCAATAAATGGATTCACCCGACTCCAATACGCCAAAGATGGCGAAGAGTGGCGTAGGCCGTATCGCATCCAAGTATTCGCATCCAAGTTTGCGCCCGTCCGCGATCGGATGCGCCCGCATCCACACACGGTGATTGAGTTAAAGCATATCGGATTCGATGGATGGAATCCCATCCAGAGCTATTCAGAAGCTAGATTGTCCGGAGCTGGATCATTCCTCTACCCCGGATTGATTGCGACCCGGAAAGCAGCGATGGAATTCCTCGCCGCTCCCGG
>Ga0134124_10000161_pt1 | contig 61768 bp, 50 predicted proteins | sample KB304_FD_96880 | JGI IMG/M metagenome (GOLD analysis project Ga0134124, IMG submission 96880) | Terrestrial soil microbial communities without Nitrogen fertilizer from Kellogg Biological Station, Michigan, USA - KB3-0-4 | ecosystem: Environmental > Terrestrial > Soil > Unclassified ...
AAAGTTTGGAAGGCGTTTTTGTTCTGCTGAGAGGAGGCATGCAAATCCGGCAATCAAGAGCGCAACCGACGCCACAAAACCGATGAAGGCTGGCCAATCTGTGTGCCGCATGGAGACACCCGCTAAGGAGCTGGATATTTCAAATTTTCCAGGGGACTCTAGGGGACTCTGCGAAGAACTCCAATTGCAGCGATCCTAGCACAAAGTTCGCTTCGAGGGAATGCATTAAATCACCCCCTAGACGATGGCCAAGCAGGCCAAGGGACGTACTGACAGTTTTGAAGTACGAAATCTCTTCCATGTCGAGGGACAGGTTTTTGCCGACATGGAGGCGGCATTCGCAACATTCAAAGTTTTCCATATTTTATTCTATAGTGTAGTTATATACTAGTTATCCACCGAAGTACACGGTGGAAAATCACAACGCTAACTTCCAAAGCTGGGTTTTTGGTTTCATGAATCCGGCTACTCGGATCCTGATCAGGATACCCCGGGGCCCGAAGTTGGGAAAAACTCGTGGCCGCAACGTACGAACGGTTCCTCTACCGCGGTGGATCGTGGCCAATCGTGAACGCATTCTCAGAAAGATTCAAGCTCACGGCGGGAGAGATTGCACAGGCAGTTGCTTCCGCGACGCTAAAAGCGCAATGGCGAAGAGCAGCCAACAAGGCACGCTCATCAGACACAACTGACGAAGCACATCTTGCAGCGCCATCGCTGGAAGATTTGGCGGCAGCGCGCGCAAAGCAGGCAGGAGCTGGCGGTCCTCTCCGGAAAGATTGAACCCAAACACACAGCGGTGCCTATTGACAGAGAGGCTCGATCGGTCGTAAAAGCACAATGTCCTCGCAGCAGACTTTGCCCGGCAATGACATTCGGAAAAGAGCTGCTCACCAATTTCCGCAGGTCGATTCAGACCTTTGTAACAATCGTCGAGTAAGTTAGCGCATTCGCCAAAACCATCCCGGCTCAGGCGAGTTTGAGACGAAACCTCGCGCGGGTCGAGCTTCCACGCTCCACGTCACCATCCACAAAATAGTGTTACCCACGTCCGCAGGCTCGAGGCCCGAGGGACCGCGCGCTCAATTTTACGCGGGGTTACGCGGATGAGTCGACTTCCAGTCGTTACGCTCGGCATCCTGGAAATTTGACTGAACTCTAGGACAGGGATTACTCCGATTCGCACCCTGTCCCATTCCGCGCCTTCTGTTCAGTTACTGGATTCGGACTCGAGCAGTAACCTTTTGCCACACGTCGGGGACAATTTCTACCGGTTGCGATGCGAGTGAGTGAGCCGCCGGGATCTGGGGAAGAAATGCGAACCGCAGTTCGTGTTACTTGCACCAGCACCCCTGTTCGATTTTCTTCGGTGCTGCTAACGACAATCGCGCTAGGTATAAGTGGATGCGCGGCCGTTGTGAGTAGCGACGGTCCCGGGACTACACCGACAGGACCTCCCACTCCAGTAACGATCTCTCACGTCCAAGCGACTGGAGCGACCAACTCCGGGGTCCAAATCACGTGGACAACCAGTGTAGCGGCTAATTCCCAGGTCGATTATGGGACTGCCCCCAGCTATGGCGCGAGCACGCCCGTCAATCAAGTAATGGTAATGGCCCACCAGATGGCGCTCGTAGGACTGAGCGCAGGCACGGTGTATCACTATCGCGTGCATTCGAAGGATGCAAATGGCAATACAGCCGTCAGTGACGACGCAACGTTCACGACCACGGCAGCTTCAGGAGGCGGAGGAGGTTCGGGATCCGGAGTAGACACAACGGCGCCCACCATATCGCTGACCGCGCCAGCATCCGGAGCGACAGTGTTGGGCGCAGTGAAGGTCACAGCGACTGCGGCAGACAACGTTGGAGTATCGAGTGTCCAATTCCAGGTCGATGGCGTAAACACCGGGGCAGCGGAAACGGCTGCGCCATATGTCTTATCGTGGGATACAACGCAAACTAGCAACGGTACGCACACGTTGACGGTAACCGCGAAGGATGCGGCTGGAAATTCGACGACCAGCGCGCCTGTCACAGTAACGGTGAAGAACACTTTAGCGACCTTTAGCCTTAGCGGAACGATAGGACCGACGGCAGCCGGGAATGGCGCCACGGTAACGCTGAGCGGCACATCGAGCGCGACGACGACAACAAACAGCTCTGGCGCGTACAGCTTTAGCGGACTGGCAAATGGAACCTACACGGTTACGCCCCGCCATGCGGGATACACGTTCAGCCCCGCGAGCAAGAGTCTGACGATCTCGGGGGCAAACGCCACTGGCGTGAATTTCACCGGGACGGCAGACACGTTCAGCATCTCAGGCACGATCAGCCCGACGGCGGGCGGAAGCGGAGCAACGGTCACGCTGAGCGGAGCCGCGAATGCTACGACCGCAGCGAACAGCGCCGGGGCGTATACGTTCACGGGCTTAGCGAATGGAACCTACACCGTGACCCCAAGCCATACGGGGTTCAAGTTCACGCCGGCGAGTAAGAGCGCAACGATAGGAGGAGCGAGCGTATCGGGATTGAACTTTACGGTGAGTGCTGATCCGGGGCCTGCGTTTAGTATTTCGGGAACGATCAGTCCAACGAATGGGGGCGGAGGCGCAACGGTCACCTTGAGCGGCGCAGCCAACGCGACGACCACGGCGAACAGCGCGGGGACATATACCTTCAAGGGGTTGGCGAACGGAACCTACACGGTGACGCCCAACCACACAGGGTTTACTTTCAATCCTGTCAGTCAAAACGCGACGGTCAATGATGCGAATGTGACTGGGCTGAACTTCGCCGCGAAGGCTCAAGCGGCCCAAACATTCAGCATCTCCGGAACAATCAGCCCAGCTGCTGGCGGGAGCGGCGCGAGCGTATCGCTGAGTGGCACAGCAACGGCGACGACAACGGCGAACAGCGCCGGAGCATATACGTTCACGGGCTTGAGCAATGGGACCTACACGATCACGCCGAGCCAAACGGGATTTACGTTTAGTCCAGGAAGTCGGAACGCGACGATAAACGGGGCAAACGTAACGGCGATCAACTTTACCGGGACGGCGAAGACGTTCAGCATTTCCGGAACGATTGGCCCCGGCGCAGGCGGCAGCGGAGCCACGGTCACACTAAGTGGAGCGGCGAGTGGGGCAACGACGGCGAACGGTTCGGGCGCGTATTCGTTCGGCGGGTTAGCCAGCGGAACGTACACGGTAACCGTAAGTCATTCTGGTTTCACCTTCAATCCCAGTAGTCAAAATACGACAATCACCACCAGCAACGTTACGGGACTGAATTTCATGGGCGCGGCGCTCACATTTGGCATTTCCGGGGCGATCAGCCCAGCGGCGGCGGGTAACGGCGCTACGGTCACACTGGGCGGGGCCACCAACGCAACCATCACGGCGAATAGCTCTGGCGTCTTCACCTTCACCGGGCTAGCCAACGGCACGTACACGGTCACGCCGAGTCACGGGGGCTTCAGCTTCACTCCCGCTGCCAAGAGCACGACCGTAGCTGACGCGAATGTTACCGGTGTGAACTTTACGGGGACAGCACAGACGTTCAGCATTTCAGGTACGATCAGCCCGGCAACAAGCGGCAATGGAGCGAAGCTATCGCTAAGCGGAGTGGCTAGCGCGACAACCACGGCGAGCAGCTCGGGCGCGTATACCTTTACCGGGCTAGCCAACGGCACGTATGCGGTGACCCCAAGCAAAACAGGCTTTACGTTCAACCCGACCGCGAAGAATGCGACGGTCAACGGAGCGAATCTAAGTGGGGTGGACTTCAGCGCGACGGTCCAGGCACAACATTCGGTGTCGCTGTCCTGGACAGCGAGTACGTCGACTGTTGCCGGGTACAACGTCTACCGGAGCACGGTTAGCAGCAGCGGATTCGTCAAACTGAATTCGTCGCTGGTTACGGGCCTGACCTATAAGGACACGACAGTGCAGAATGGAACGACCTACTTCTACGTGACGACAGCCGTAAATAGCGTAGGTGTCGAAAGCAACAACTCGAACCAGACGCAGGCGGTAATCCCCTAACTACACTGGCGGGCTGTACCAAGAGACAATGGAGGTTCCTGGCGTACAGGAAACCGGCTGTACTGAATCTAGACCTACATTCAGTAGAGCTGTTGGGCTCGGTCGCATACCCTGGTTCCGGGGCGAGGTGTGAGACGACGATGAAGCCCGGACAGATCGAGCGGATTTGCGTACACAACAGGTTTAGGTTAGGCCTGCGAGCCATCGGGCGGCTCTTGGTGTGTGTATCGGGGGCGATCCTGGCGGGCTATTTAGCCGGTTGTGCGGGAAGCGCCCAAGGTCAGAGCGGAGTGGGTAACAACCCCACAAATCCTCCCACAGCGCCTCAGACATTCGCCATTTCGGGGACGATCAGCCCATCGGGGAATGGCAGCGGGGCAACAGTGACGTTGAGCGGCCCGACGGCGATGTCTACCACGGCGAGCGGTATAGGGGCCTACAGCTTCGCAGGGCTCGCGAACGGGACGTACATGGTCTCGCCCAGCCGATCCGGCTACACCTTCAACCCCGGAACGCAGGCGGCTACGGTAAATGGCGGCGACATTACCGGGATCAATTTCACAGCGACAGCGCAGTCGAGTCCTACCTTCACAATTTCGGGAACGATCGCGCCTGCGAGCAGCGGCGGTGGCGCGACGGTTTCACTAAGCGGAACGTCCACGGCGACGACAACGGCGAACAATTCGGGGGTGTACAGTTTCAGCGGCCTCACGAACGGAAACTACGCGGTGAGTCCGAGCCGTTCAGGTTTCGTCTTCACTCCAAGCCAGAAAACCCTGACGATCAACGGTGCAAACGTGGACGCTGTCAATTTCACGGCGGCTACAGGGCAGGCTCATTCGGTTCAACTAATGTGGACTCCTAGCGCTTCGACTGTGGTGGGCTACAACATATATCGAAGCACTGTGAGCGGGTCGCAATATTCAAAGATCAATTCCGCGCCTATGAGCCAGTCGACTTACGTGGATGCAACTGTCAGCAGCAATGTGACGTATTTTTACGTAACGACTGCTGTAGATGCTGCGAACAATGAGAGCTTGTTTTCTAACGAGGTGCAAGCAGCTATTCCTTGAGGTACGTAGCTGCGAGCACGTGCTTGACGCTAGGCGCTGCGCGAACTACCCAATTGACAGAACTAGGCTCCGCCGGCGGAGGCGATCCGGCCGCTGATCGGAAGTGGTCGAACGCTGTTCTCCCTTACACTCCCCAAAGCTGGTTCGAAGCAGCGGCGGCATCGGGCCTCGTATACCCCAGGCGCACTGATGATGGCCGGGCCTTCCCTTTCGTCCATTTTCTGCGTGTGCACGGCAGGATTTCCGCAACGCGCGCAAATCGCGAGCAGCTTGGTGATTTCCTCAGCCGTCGACAGAAGTTGCTGTACGCATGCAAAAGGTCGGCCAAAACAATCAGTATCCAGGCCCGCCACGACGACACGCTTGCCAAGGCTTGCTAGTCGAGCACAGACCTCGACAACTTCCTCGTCTAAAAATTGCGCTTCATCGATGCCGATTACTTCGGTGCGGGCTTGCACTTTCTGAAAGATCGCGGCGGCCGTGGAAACACCGATGGAACATATGTGGAGGCCGGAGTGCGAGACGATCTGATTGGAGGATTGGCGTCCATCGCCTTCGCATCTGAAAACTTGAACGAGCTGGCGCGCGATTTCGGCCCGGCGAAGACGGCGAATAAGCTCTTCGCTCTTGCCGGAGAACGTGGGGCCAACGATTACCTCGACCCAGCCCCTGTTTCCCCTAACGAGATCCACGCGGTCTCCTCGTCCTACGCGATCGGCAGGTTACAATCATCCAAAGATCAGCACTGCTGCTGATTCCAGCCAAACGAGGGGACCAGGCGGACTGTGCCGCCTTCGTTTCGGGCCATTCCGGTGCGAATTCGAAGCCTATTGCCGATCCACTTGGCCGCTCCTTTGGCTTTGCAGCACGTAAAGAGCGAGTTCGAGCCGATTGGAAGTGCCAAGCTTGTTGTAGATCCGGAATAGGTAATTGCGAACGGTGTGTTCGCTCAAACTCAGCTGTTTTGAGATGTCTCGATTGGTGAGGCCCTCGGCAACCAAGTGGACGACACCTTGCTCACGCCTCGTGAGCGACGCGGACGGCCGGGCCGATTTTGCAGCGCCCGACGAGACAGGACGATTCTGGACCAATTCGTGGAGGGCGAAGCGCAATTCCTTCGAACTAGCCCAAACCTGACCTTGACTAACGGCCTCTATGCACTTACAGAGAACCTCGAACGAGGAGTCCCTGGAAAGAATTCCGCTGGCCCCGGCGTGGAAAGCATCTGTGACGACGTGCTGGTCGTCTGAGTCCAGAAGCATAACGATGTCGATCTTGGGGCGCTCCGAACGAATCTCTCGCGCAACATTGAAACCGGAAGCCGGGCCGTCCTTTAAAGACGAACTGATAACCGCGACATCGATCTCCTGTTTGTCGATCGCCGCGCGTACCGCCGCGGAATCAACGGCACAGTCAACGGTTTTAAATGAATAGCCGCTTCGAGCCAACGCAGCCGCCATCAACTGGCAGTTCATCCGACTCTCATCCGCAATCAAGATTCTTACAATCTTCTCGCTGGACACGAGCATCGACCTGGTGGGGACACCTGGGGGAACAGGACGCGTAGGATAATACGAATAGACCGAAGTGCAAATGAAAATTTGACGCAAATCTTCCAAGAAAATCATATGTCGGGAAAACAGCGATCCCAATGGTACGAGCCCAACTACTATCAGTAATGGAACGCTTGAGCGGGGGATTCTTAGTCAACGTAGTATCCCAGTTCTATCCGATGGAGTCGTACGTGGGACGTCCTGATGATGAGAAAAGGATGACCAGCAAAGAGACATCCATTCACTTGTAAGGTAACCCCTGTATGAATAGAGTAACGCGCGAATCGGTCGGTCCCAAAATAGTCTTCTCGGAAATTGTGAGAGAGCCCCTCTGGGACTTAAAGGGCGGTAGCTTGGCGCGAAGTCCAGGTATTGTCTGGGGGTCCTTCCGGCTTAGCCATACATTCCACAGCAGTTAGGCCCCGAGAACAACGGCAGCGACGGCCGAAGTCACCTGCGCCTCTTCTCCACGAGCACTTCTAGGCGGGAAAGACGTAGGTAACCGCAAAGAAATACGTCGCACTCCGCACGATTAAGTCCCGCCTTGGTCCCCTGTGCTGCTCGACGCTCCGCGTGAGAGACAGGCTGAATCGTCCATAAATTTCCGGCAGGGCAGGTGTCCGTACCGGTGAAACTTGCGCCCTGCCGCGGCCGCGACAGCAGCTTAATAAATGCAGCTGTATTGAGGTATCCGCAAATATGTCGTCAAGATTTTTGCTCAATCTCGCAGGCCTCGCGTTGATCGTACCCCTATGGCTTCCTTCGCACACCTCTGCTCGCCAGCAAGATAGCGGAGGTGCGCGCGTTACGCCACTTGTGGGCGAGTCGGTTGAGAGAGGGTCAAAAGAGGCGTCGGTAAAGGTCGACCCGGAATATACCATCGGGGCGCAAGACGTACTGCGCATCGATGTCTGGAAAGAGGATCAACTAACGAGGACGGTGCCAGTTCGGCCTGATGGGAAAGTGACGCTTCCGCTGCTCAATGATGTACAAGCTGCGGGTTTGACTCCAATGCAACTGGCGAATGAGATCGGCGAGGACCTGAAAAAATATCTCAACAATCCGGCCGTCAGTGTGACCGTCGTTCAAATCAACAGCCGTAGGATCTACGTGACCGGCGAAGTTGCAAAACCCGGCGCTCTTCCAATGCTGCCCAATATGACTGTGCTGCAAGCGCTGTCCAGCAGCGGCGGCTTCACTCAGTTCGCGAAAACCAAAAAGATATATGTTCTGAGAACTGAGGCTGGCGTTCAAACAAAGCTGCCGTTCAACTACAACGACGTGGTCAAAGGCAAGAAAGCAGAACAGAACATCCAGCTGCGCAGCGGCGATGTTGTGATTGTTCCCTGAGTGTCAGTGATGCGAAGACCTTTGCACTACTGCCTGGTCGCAGCGATCTTAACCTCGCTGGCATCGGTGCCGACGTTCGGCCAGGAGCCGAATGTCGAAGAATCCACCCCGAGATCAGCAGGCCAGTCGTTCCCCTGGTTCGGGTCTGGAACCGACAGAAACGACGAAACAGAAGCAACTCGTGATGGCCAACAGGGCAACTCGCCACTCACGGGAGCGATGAAGCCGTCGTTAGGATCTGAGCAGTTGCGTCACAGCTATTGGGTTCCCGGGTTCCAGTCCAGCACTACCATCCGATCCACCTCGATCGATGAACCTACGCGTTCCGATTGGAATTCCATGAATTATCTGCTCGGCAACGTCAGTCTGCACCATGCGTGGGGAAACGCCGATCTCTCCTTGAACTATTCGGGAGGCGGATATTTCTCAACCGATCGAGGTGAAGGAAACGGCTTCCTGCAGTTAGGAGGAATATCACAGACCTTCCGCGGGAGAAAGTGGCAGTTGACGTTCCTGGATGAGTTTTCTTACCTTCCACAATCATTTTTCGGATTTGGCGTCGGCAGTGGCATTTCCCTTCCGGGTATCGGGGGCAGCCTGGCGCCTGCGCTTCCCGGACTTCAGACAAACTATCAGCCAAGCCAGAGCGTCTTCACCTCGCTTGGCGCGCGGTACAGCAACGCATTTGTCACCCAAGCTATTTACGCGGTGAGTCGCCGAGGCTCCATCGACTTCATCGGTTCCCGGGGCACCTTGAGATTCGTTGAGCCGGGAAATTTTGATAGTGACGATACCATTTTCAGCATCGGTTATAGCTATGCCGTGACCCGCAAGGACACCGTCGGTGTGCTGTACCGCTACACCAGCTATCAATTTCCCGGGAATCCTCAAGCATTCGGCGACCATGTCGCGCATTTTGCTTATGGAAGAACAATTACAGGAAGGCTCGGCCTGCAGTTGTTCGTCGGTCCAGAAACAACGACTTTCCGGTTGCCAATCGATGGCAAGGATCGACACGTCGGCATGTCGTGGGGCGCGGCGCTGAATCGCGCCGCGGGCATAAACAATCTCGCTTTTACGTACACACACGGACTGGCCAACGGCAGCGGCGTTCAAGTTGGTTCGCGAACCGATCAGGTAGAAGCATCAGTGACGCGACAGGTCTCCAGAAACTGGCAACTAAGCGGCAACGTCGGAGTCGCACGCAACGGAAGTCTGGGAACATCGGCTGCAAGTTTCGGCTCGCAGGATTTCGATTCCTATTACTTCGGTGTCGGACTGCGACGTCCGGTCGGGCGAAACGCGAGCCTGCTGCTCGGTTATAGTGCGCAAATCCAGACGTCGAGCCAGCCCATTTGCGCAGCGGGATTTTGCAGCGATAGCTACACGCAGCACCAAATCACACTGGGGTTCTCCTGGCATACGAGCCCGTTCATCCTTCGCTAAGAAAACAGTTCCGATCGGGACAAGAAGATCATGTATAAGACATTTTTTGGACTTCGCGACAATCCATTCAACGCTAATCCTGATCCGCGATATCTGTTTCACACAAAAGAAGTATCGGAAGCGCTGAGTGCGCTGACGTACGGCATCGAATCGCGAAAAGGCTTCATCACTCTGACCGGCGAAGTGGGCACGGGCAAAACAACGCTGCTGAATAGCTTATTGGATAACTTGCGCCAGCGATCGGCAAAGACGGCATTCCTGTTCAACTCCAGAATGAACAGTCGACACATGCTGGATTTTGTGCTGGCGGAGTTCGACATCCGTTGCGAGATTCCGGCCAAAAGCCACCAACTGATGAAGCTTAATCAATGGCTGCTGGAAAGATATCGGGCCGGAGAAGGAGCGGTTTTGGTCATTGATGAAGCCCAGAATTTATCTCCCTCGGTTCTTGAGGAAGTGCGGCTACTTACAAATTTGGAGACGTCGTCCGAAAAGCTTCTACAGATCATTCTCGCCGGGCAGCCGGAGTTGGAGGCGAAGCTACGGTTGCCGGAATTGCGTCAACTTCGTCAACGGATCACTCTACGCTGCAAAACTAACCCTTTGACAAAGGGACAAATTTTCGACTACGTCGCAGGCCGACTGAAGATTGCGGGTGCGGATGGACCAATTTTCGATCCGCAAAGTATTGAGAGACTCTATTCGTACTCCTCTGGGATTCCGAGACTGATTAATCTGCTGTGCGAGCATTCGCTGATCAACGCCTATGTGGAACGGCAACGCCCAATTCTACCAAAGATTGTCGACGACGTTGCCGAGGAGTTTGAGTTGACCGATAACTTCGGAAAAACATCGGTTCAGGTTGCAGACCTCAAAGATACGGCTAACGAGCGAACGGCGTTTCGAAACTGAACTGTGAACGTTGTATTGCGGCACAAAGTTCTCATTTTCCACGGCGAGCCGCGGATACCAGGCAAAAATGCGAGGACTTACTGCCAGCCAAAAGATTGCCATCCGTGTAACGACACTATTGATCGCCGCTGTCGCAGGCTGCGGCGGAGGCGCAACGAGTAGCGCACCGAAAAGCACCGTACCCACACCGGAGCCGATGCCGCCACCGGCGCCAGGGCCTTCAACGTGGAGCATCTCTGGAACGATACGACCTGCAGCAGCTTCAGGGAATACTGTCGTGGCATTAACGGGTGGATCCAACTTAATGACCATCACCGGAGCGGACGGGTCGTACAAGTTCACAGGGCTGACTGGCGGGGCATACACCGTTGCTCCGAACCGAACGGGATTCCAATTTAGCCCGGCAAGTCAGAATGTAACGGTAGGCAGCTCCGACGTGACGAAAATCGACTTCGAAATAAGCGCTCTTCAACATTCCGTGACCTTGTCGTGGTCGGCCAGCACCTCTATGGTTTCCGGGTACAACCTTTACCGAAGTACCGTCAGCGGAACCGGCTATATGAGGTTAAACGAGGCACTTATTTTCGATTTGAGTTATGTCGACAAATCGGTCGAAGCTGGCACGACTTACTTTTATGTCGCGTCGGCAGTCGACGCTTCCGGAACAGAGAGTCTCAGTTCGAATGAAGTGAGCGCAAATATTCCTTAGTCGAGCATTGGCAACGAATATCTTCTTCAACCACGATGTTACACAACGGCGAAGTTACTGTCACAGAAGCCAAAAGGATGCTGCGTGGGTACTGGTGGATTTTGCCCCTTGCAGTGGTCTTGTGCGGAGCCTCGGGCTTTGGCGTCGCTACGGTGATGCCCAAGAGGTACACTTCGCAGACCACACTGCTGATCGATGATTCGACTCTACCCAACGACTACGTTAAAGCCGACAATGATCTGAATCGGCGACTAGCCTCCATGCAGAGTCAGATTATGAGTCGCGCGAGCCTACAACCGATCATCGACAAACTTGGACTATACGCGGGCGAGCGGCAGCGCTTGCGCGTGGAAGACCTTGTACAGCGGTTGGCTGCGGCGATCACGGTCAAGCCGCTGGAATCAACGCCGGGCACCCAGAATCAGAGCCTCCCTGGTTTCAATCTCAGCGTGAACTTCAATGATCCAAGGATCGCGCAGCAAATTTGCAACGAAATCACTTCGATGTTAATGCAGCACAATGCTCGAGAGCGAGAGCAGCACGCGGCCCAAGCGACCTCGTTCCTGAGTGAGCAGCTCAAATCGGCGAAACACAAGCTCGACGAACAGGATGCAAATCTTGCGCAATTCAAACGGCGTTACTTGGGATCGCTGCCGGAGGAGCAACAAGCCAATCTCAACTTGCTTACTGGTATGAACGCGCAATTGGAGGCGAACGTTCAGGCGCTGGCCCGGGCTCATCAGGATAAGGCGTTCAACGAGTCGCTTCTGAGCCAACAGCAAGCAAGTTTGGCTATGTCCCGACTAGGACAGAACACGGAAAACGACGAATCTCAGCTGACGGGTTTGCAGGAACAGCTCATGGCTCTGCGTGCACGCTATACGCCGGAACACCCCGACGTCGTGAAGCTTGAAGCGCAATTGGAGGAGTTGAAAAAACGAATAGCCAGCGCATCCAAAGCCGGCAGGAAGGGTGTCGGCGAGAATGTTGTTGCGGGACCGGAACCTGCTCAGGTGCAACAACTTCGGGCTAAACTGCGCCAGGATGAGTTGAACATCGCCGACCTTACTAAGCGCCAGGCCCAGATCCAAGATCAGATTCGGTCTTTGCAGGCGAGATTGGAAGCCAGCCCCGTAGTTGAGCAACAACTAAAGGAAATCAGCCGGAACTACCAGACGGCTTTCGATTTCTACAATGACCTGCTTCGAAAACGAAACCAATCTGCGATGGCTTCGGATTTACAACATCAAGAAGAAAGCGCGGAGTTCCGTATTCTGGATCCTCCAAGTTTGCCTAACAAACCCTCCTTCCCCAAGCGAACACATTTCGCAGCCGGCGGCGCAGCGGCTGGCCTAGTTTTGGGCTTCGGAATCATGTACCTCATCGCCGCCTTTGACAAATCAATGCATACCGCCAGTGACGTCGAGATGTGTCTACGCTTGCCGGTGCTTGCCATGGTACCCAAGCTGGCGATGTCGACTTCGCAAGACAAAAACCTACGCATCATTTCCGCTAGAATTCCGGATTGATTCGCTCGTGGCTGTCGATCAGTTTTTGGGGACGCGATGAGTCGCATTCACGAAGCATTGAAACAAGCCGAGCAAGAGAAGGCGCTAGTCAGGGCACGTACGGACCCTTCCAGAGCGGCGGCCTGTTACGCTGCGGAATCGGAAGTTATCGCGGATGCTAATTTGCCGACTGCGCCACCGAAGGCGACAACGCCTCCGCTTGTGCCGCGATTTGCGGACCTCTTGGAACGCAGTGCATGCCGAGAATGGACCTTAAGTCACGCGCCAGAAATCTCCGGACCAGGAGACGAGAGCCGGCTGGCGGCGGAGCAATTCAGGACACTTAGGTCGCGGCTGTATCAACTACTCGACGGCAAACGTCAGCGCCGGATTCTGGTGACGAGCAGCTATCCGTGCGAAGGAAAGACTTTCGTTTCCAACAATCTCTCGTTTTCGCTTGTACGGCAGGCACAGAAACGCGTATTGCTGGTCGACACAGACCTCCGTGCCGCCCGTTTCGGATCTTCGACAAGGGCTGACAAATTCGCCGGCTTAACCGAGTACCTTCGCGACGAAGTCGACGAGTACGAAATCCTACAGAAACGAAAAGATTCGAACTTGTATTTTCTGCCTAGCGGCGCCAGCGTTTCCGACCCCAGCGAGTTGCTTCTCGGTGATCGCATGAAAACCTTGCTGGATAACATTACCCCGCTTTTCGACTGGGTGATTCTAGATTCGCCGCCAACATTGCTGGTTCACGACGCAATCAGGCTCGCAGATCTTTGTGACGGCGTGCTTTTCGTGGTTCGCGCAGGATCTACTGATCACGATTCCGCCCAAAAGGCCGCTGCGGAATTTCGCAGCAAGAATCTGTTGGGTGTAGTCCTAAATCAGGTCCAACACAGTGACACCCGAATGCTGTACTACGGGTATCCGGTCGAAACACCGTAACCCAGATTCTCTGAGGATGCCGCAAGAGATGTTCAGATCTCATAGAAGCTCCGACTCGACGACGTCGCGAGCGCAATTGAAGCCCGCTGATCTTACCAACAAGATCTTGCCCGAGGATCTTTTCCTGGGACTGATTTGCTTGGAACGAAAAAGAGCGGAAAGGTCGCGCAAGACTTTCTTTCTACTCTTATTGGAACTGGAATCGGGAATCGAGCAAGCGCGGCGCGCAGTGCTAGGAGAAGCTTTGATTCGCGTCGCGCAGAGTACGCGACGCGAGACAGATCCAGCAGGCTGGTACAAGAACGGGAGCGCACTGGGGATTCTTTTCGCTGAACTTGGCACGCTTGCGGAAGAGTCCGTAGTGGAAATGGTGTCTGAAAGAGTGCGCCAGTGCCTGTCCACAGAACTCGATTCCGAGGACTTGCGCCGAGTAACGGTATCGATACACACGTTTGAAGAAGACTCTCAGAACAAGGGACCAAAGGATCGGCTGAACACCAGGTTTTATCCGGATCTGGCGCACCGCGAACGAGATCGGCGAGTTTCACTAAGTATCAAAAGAGCCATCGATGTTCTAGGAAGCTCTGCTGGACTGTTTCTCCTGGCCCCGCTGTTCGGGGTGCTAGCAATTCTGGTCAAGCTCAGTTCGCCGGGCCCTGTCCTGTACCGCCAACGCCGCGTCGGGCAATACTGCGTTCCCTTTGACTTGCTGAAATTTCGGTCGATGCTCGTCGACAATGATTCCCAGATCCATGAGAACTACGTGAAGACGTTCATCGCGGGAAAAGCGGATCCCGGGGCAATGAAGTCGACTGGCGGCGCGGTCTACAAGATCAAAGACGATCCACGCGTGACAGCTCTAGGCCGGTTTTTGCGAAGGACCAGTCTGGACGAATTACCGCAGTTGTGGAATGTCCTGAAGGGGGAAATGTCGCTCGTCGGACCGCGGCCCTCCCTTCCCTACGAAACTGCCGTATATCACGCCTGGCACAAGAGGCGACTGATTGAAGCGAAACCCGGCATCACAGGACTTTGGCAAGTGTGCGGCCGTAGCAGAACCACCTTTGTCCAGATGGTGCGGATGGACCTGCAATATTCGGCGACACGCACAAGTCTAATGGATCTGCAAATATTGCTCATGACGCCGAAAGCAGTTTTTATTGGCGACGGCGCGTGCTAATTCTACGTGACGTCAAAGGAAATACGCAGTTGCAACACAAAGCATTTGCGCCCGGATTCCCTGCCCGGTGGCAATCGTGACAAAACTTAGCAATCAATTGACCTCGTGAGGTGAATTACGTGCTCCCAGTTCTGAACATCAATACTTCGTCTGTAATCCCGATCGCGCCGGAGATCGACGAAGGCGTCGTTCGGGTTGGTGTCATCGGATACGGATATTGGGGTCCCAATATCGTGCGTAATTTTCACGGACAGGAGCGTTCGCGCGTCGCCGCCGTATGCGACAAGAATCCCGCTTCGCTCCGCCGTGTGAAGAACTCCTATTCGGACATGATGGTTACGACTGATTTTAGCGAGTTGCTCACATCAACGAGCATCGACGCAGTGGCAATCGTTACCCCTGTCTGGACACACTACGAGCTTGCTAAAGCCGCGCTAATGAATGGCAAGCATGTATTCGTAGAAAAACCGTTTACGTGTTCGACCGCGCACGCCGAAGAGCTTATTGAGCTCGCCGCACGGAAAAATCTGAAGATCATGGTGGACCATACGTTCCTGTTCACCGGCGCAGTAAGACAAATCCGGAAGCTCGTGGACGACGGTGCACTCGGAGATCTCTACTATTACGATTCGACGCGCGTAAATTTGGGTCTTTTTCAACATGATGTGAACGTGATTTGGGATTTGGCCCCGCACGATCTGTCCATCATGGATCATGTCATCCACGCCAAGCCCGAGGCGGTCGTAGCCACAGGAGAGCGGCACCTGAATGGAGTCGCCGATGTGGCGTTCATCACCGTCTACTACCCAGGCAAGGTCATCGGCCACATCAACGTCAGCTGGCTCTCGCCCGTAAAAGTCCGCACTACTTTGATTGGCGGCGAAAAGAAAATGCTTGTTTGGAATGACCTGGAAGCCGACGAGAAGATCAAGGTTTATGACCGTGGAGTTCAAATGTCGAGCGGTGAGGATCGCTATCAACTGCTCGTTAGCTACCGATCGGGCGACATGTGGGCCCCGCGGGTCGAACAGATCGAAGCGCTCCGCGCCGAAGCCCACTACTTCGTAGACTGCATTGTTAACAACCGGACCCCCTTTAACGACGGGGTTGCAGGTCTTCGAGTCGTGAAGATGCTCGAAGCGGCCGATCAATCTCTGGAGCAGAAGGGCAAGATCGTGACGCTATGAGCGAATTCCTGTCGATTGCGAAGGATGTCAAGCTCGGAAACGGCGTCAAGTTGTCGAAGTTCATCAACCTTTACGGGTGTGAGATTGGAGACTACACGAAGATTGGTGCGTTCGTCGAAATACAGAAAAATTCTCGTGTAGGCAAGAACTGCAAGATTTCGAGCCATACCTTTGTTTGCGAAGGCGTCGAAATCGAGGACAACACGTTTGTCGGACACAGCGTTACGTTTATCAACGACCGCTATCCCCGCTCCACCAATCCCGATGGAAGCATGCAGACCGAGCAAGATTGGCAGATCGAACGCACGCTAGTTCAGAAAGGCGTTTCCATCGGCTCCGGAGCAACGATTCTCTGCGGTGTGACGATTGGAGAAAACGCAATCGTTGGAGCCGGAAGCGTCGTAACGAGAGATATCCCGTCGAATACGGTAGTCGTTGGAAATCCGGCTCGCGTCTTGCGAACCCTCGAAAAACCCAAGGTGGCCTGAATGCCAAGCGGCGACAGAATTCCCTTTATCGATCTGGTTACTCCTCATCAGGAACTTGCGATCGAACTAGTTGCAGTCTTCGAGAAAGCTCTGAGCACGGGGGGCTTCATCGGCGGGCCGATGGTGGAAGAGTTTGAAAAGGCGTTCGCGGCCTATTGCCAAGCCGTTGAATGTGTCGGCCTAGCCAGCGGCACAGACGCAGTGCGATTCGCCTTGATGGCGGCCGGAGTCAAGGCCGGCGACGTCGTCGTGACTGTGCCCCATACCTTCATCGCCACTACCGAAGCCGTCTCCCAGGCGGGCGCGCGACCAGACTTCGTCGACATCGACGAGCGCACTTACTGCATGAACCCGCTCGAACTCCGGAGGTACCTCGACGAGAAGTGTCGATGGGACGAGTCGCAAAATAGGGCCTTCCTGAAGGATTCCGGAGCTCCGGTGACTGCCGTCGTTCCCGTACACATCTACGGGCAAACCGCGGACATGGACGCCATCCTGGAGATCGCGCGGACCTACAACCTGATCGTGGTGGAAGACGCTTGCCAAGCACACGGGGCGGAGTATTTTTCGCGGCGGGACAATCGCTGGCATCAGGCCGGCTCGATGGGTCAAGCGGCCGCCTTTAGCTTTTACCCAGGAAAGAACCTCGGAGCTTGCGGAGAAGCCGGCGCGGTGACGACCAACGACCCTGAGTTGGCCAAAATGATTCGCAAGTTGCGCGACCACGGACAAGCCAGAAAGTACTATCACGACGTCGAAGGGTACAACGGACGCCTGGACGCGATTCAGGCCGGTCTTTTGAGCGTCAAACTTAAGCACCTGCCGATGTGGACGAAACAACGCGCCGATCTCGCGAGCCGGTATGACGAATTGTTCAAATCGCTAAGCGCGGATGTAATCGCGCCGTACAAACCCGAATGGGCTCACGCCGTATATCACCTGTATGTCATCCGCGTCAGACATCGCGAAGCCCTGAAAACTCATCTTGCAAAGGCTGGGATTGATTCCGGAATTCACTATCCCATTCCGCTGCATCTGCAAAAGGCTTACGAGTTTCTCGGCTACAAGGAAGGGGCGTTCCCTGTAGCGGAACAAAGCGCTTCGGAGATTCTTTCGCTCCCAATGTACCCACAGCTGACGCACGAATTTCAGGACAGAGTGGTGCAGGAAGTTATCAAGTACATGAGCGAAGGCGCAATCACCAACGAAGTTACGCCTCTGATTAGCGCAACGACTCCCTAAGGTTCAAGCCACGCTCCCGACGTTCCTTCGGTATCGCATACCGTAGCGAGTGTGAACCAGTCAGGATCAAGATGAAAATCTGGATCGACTTCGACAATTCGCCACACGTACCGCTTTTCGCGCCGATTATTTCCGAGTTCGAACGGCTCGGACACGAAGTGACGTTGACGGCGCGCGACGCATATCAAGTAACAGAGTTGACCAACCTCTTCGATCTAAAGTGCAAGAAGATCGGTCGGCACCAGGGCAAGAACAGGTTCATGAAGGTTGCCGGTGTCTGCTGGCGAGCTTTGCAACTGGTACCGTCGATGGTGATGGATCGGCCGGACCTTGCACTGTCGCACGGATCGCGAGGGCAACTCCTGACGTCGTTCTTACTCGGTATTCCGACAATGGTGATGATGGATTACGAACACTCCAGCCAAGGCTTGATGTGGTTGAAACCGAGCTGGATTGTCGTGCCGGATGTCATGTCGGAGGAAGGCGTCAAGCATAACCGAGACAAAGTGCTTCGCTACCGCGGCATCAAGGAAGACATATACGTGCCGAGCTTTTCGCCGGATCCTTCCATTCGGTCTCAGTTGGGTGTCGGCGCTTCCGATCTACTAGTCACTGTCCGGCCGCCGGCCAGCGAAGCGCACTATCACAAGCCGGAAAGTGACGCGCTTTTTCGCACCGTCGTCAACTATTTGAGCAATCAGCCGGATCTCAAGATGGTGTTACTACCTCGAAATGAACGGCAACGGCACGCGATTGAAGAGATGTGGCCGACGTTGATTGTGAGTGGTCGCATCATTGTCCCGCAGCACGTTGTAGATGGGCTGAATCTGATTTGGAACTCCGATTTCGTCATTAGCGGTGGCGGAACGATGAACCGTGAGGCTGCCGCACTGCGGGTCCCTGTTTACAGCATTTTTCGGGGCACGATCGGGTCTGTCGATCGCTACCTGGCCGCGAATGGAAGGCTCGTGCTCGTTGAGTCCGCAGAGGAAGTCGAAACTAAGATTAAGGTAGTACGACGAAACTTCGATAGTGTTCCACAGAATAATGGGCGCTTTGCGTTGCAGGACATTCTGGAACAGGTAACGTCGGTCCTGACGCACGGATTATCCGTTCAACAGCAGGGAGTCCAGTGAGCGCCACTGCACTCGTACAAAGACCCGGCATCAGCCGCGGAGAGATCGACAGTCTGCTTGAGTCAGCAGTCGCTGGCCTCGTGCCGATGTTCGATGCAAGGGCAAATCTCTGGTGCTCTCGTATGGTGCGCACCGAGGGTAGCATGGTGCTTACCGGGTTGTCTCGACGATATACGATGATGACATTGCTCGGACTGCATCGAACGGTGAAGTCTGGCCGCCCGATACCTTTCGACATCGATTCCGTTGTTGACACGCTGGTTCATGAGCCGAACTGGCCGGAAAATCTCGGCGATCTTGGTCTATTGATTTGGCTATGCGCCGAAGTCGTTCCCGGCAAGTTGGAGGAGGTGTTGACTCGCTATCCCCTCGATACGGTCGTGGATCGGTTTCCCGACGGACAACGACGGCGAACGATGGAGCTTTCGTGGTTTCTGTCCGGCTTGGCGCATGCGGCAGCGGTATCGAATCAAAATTTCGACAAGCTCGCCAACGTCGCACGTTCAGTTTTCTCTCTTCTGAAGTGCAATCGAGGAGCTTACGGAACTTTCGGCCATCAGCGAAGGGATTTCGGCTTCGAAGGACTTCTGCGCGGACGAATCGGCTCGTTTGCCGATCAGGTGTATCCGATTTACGGTCTGGCTCATTTTGCGCATGTTTTCGATGTTGATGAGGCAATGCGCATGTCCGTAGCGTGTGCGGGTCAAATTTGTCGACTCCAGGGACCTCTCGGCCAGTGGTGGTGGCACTACGACACCGATTCAGGGTCCGTCAGTGGCAGTTACCCTGTCTACTCGGTTCATCAGCACGGAATGGCGCCGTTCGCTCTCTTCGCCCTGAGTGAGCAATCGGGAAAGGATTTTGATGAATCGATTCTTCGCGGGCTGCGATGGATCTGCGGAGACAACGAGTTGCATACGGATATGCGCGACACGGATTCGGGCGCAATCTGGCGATGCATCAAGGGCAGCGGAAGTGATATGTATCTCCAGCGTGCGAGGTCGTTACTAGGAATTCGTACCCGGTCCGGATCGTACCGCGACATGCGAGTTCTGCACGAATGCTGGCCATACGAGCTCGGTTGGCTCCTTTACGCATTCGCGGGTCGTGAAAGCAGCCTCGAATAGACCTAATTTCCAAAGAACTCTCCGAAAACGCATGAAAGTCATACTCGTAGTCGGGGCACGGCCGAATTTCATGAAAGTCGCCCCGATCATTCAGGCCATACGCGAGCATCAACGCCGTCTTGGTAGCAATTGGCGCTCGGATGAATCGATCGAGTACAAGCTCGTTCACACCGGCCAACATTATGACCAAAGGATGTCGGACTCTTTTTTTTCCGATCTCGGTTTGCCAGCGCCCGACGAATTTCTTGGTGTTGGATCCAGCTCCCATGCTGTACAGACCGCAGACGTGATGCGTCATTTTGAAAAAACACTGATGCGAGAGCAGCCCGATGCGGTCTTGGTGGTAGGCGATGTTAACTCCACACTGGCGTGCGCGATCGTTGCTTCGAAAATTTCTTATCCCAGTGAGACTCGGCGCCCCCTGATCGCTCACGTTGAGTCTGGGCTACGAAGCTTTGACAGGGCCATGCCGGAAGAGATCAATCGGATCCTGACCGATCACCTAGCCGATCTTTTGTTTGTCACCGAGGAAAGTGGGATTCAGAATCTGCGCAACGAAGGGATTCCGCGGGAAAGGATATTTCTCGTCGGGAACACGATGATCGATTCGCTACTGGCATTCAGCGGACAGGCGGCCCAGTCGAAAATACTCGACGACCTTGGCCTCGGCTCAAACCATGGCACGCCAAACGGTAGGGTCGCGGTGCCCTACGCGTTGCTGACGCTTCACCGGCCTTCGAACGTAGACGATCGCGGGTGCTTCCTGCGAATAGTTTCTGGGTTGGATGAACTTGCGGCCAACTGCCCAATTCTCTTCCCTGCTCATCCGAGGACTCAGCAACGCATGCGCGAATTCGGAATCTCGGCTCAGCGTTTCTGTTCGAAACCGGGCGCCGATTCGACTGGCCAGGTGCAAAACGGTTTCAGGTTGCTAGAGCCTCAGGGATACGTAGATTTCCTGTGCCTGATGAAGAATGCGTCGCTAGTCGTAACCGACTCCGGCGGAATTCAGGAAGAGACAACGTGCCTGGGCGTTCCGTGTGTCACGGTTCGTGAGAACACCGAACGGCCGGTAACGATTACGAACGGGACGAACCTGCTGGCGGGTGTCGAAAGCGACAAAATCCGCCAAGCCGTTCGCGTGCAATTTGCAAGAAGGTTCGTGGGTGGATCACCCGAATTTTGGGACGGCAAGGCCGCACAAAGAATCGTGGAAGAACTGGTTCGAGCAACTCAAGCGGCAGGCGCGCTCGCCGCTCTTCGCGTTGCGTGACTCGAACGTTCCCCGACAACAATCGCGATGCAGGCACCCGTTACCGAGCAGGCTCTAAGATACGGAGGTGGTGGCGAGACCAACCTCAGCATCATAGCTCTGGCCGTTGTTCTGTTGACCGGCCTCGTCATGCTGCTGTGGCCGCGGAAATATCTGACGGGGCTATTTCTGACTGTCGGCCTTTTGATGCCCCTCGGACAGCAGATCGTGATTGCCGGTCTGCATTTCACGATGTTTCGGATTTTGCTGCTGTTCAGTTGGATTCGTATCCTGATTATCTTCCTCTCTGGTGGACGCGACACGCTCCGGTTTCACTCTACTCGTATCGACAAAGCGATCGTGCTTTGGATCCTCTCGAGTGTCATCACCTTCACACTGTTGTGGGGAGAAACGGGAGCGTTTGTCGATCGAATGGGCTTGGTCTACAACGCGCTTGGCGCCTATTTCCTGATGAGGATGCTCTGCCGAACTGAGCAAGACGTCGACGCGGCAGTCAAAGTCTTGGCGGGCATCTGCGCAATTCTCGCGCTTTGCATGCTGAATGAACAGCTCACTGGTCGAAACCTGTTCTCCGTGTTCGGCGGTGTTCCAGAGTTTGCGTACCTTCGCGAGGGCAAGCTTCGGTCTCAAGGTCCCTTTGCTCACCCCATCCTATCAGGAACCTTTGGAGCGACCCTGTTTGCCCTGTTCGCAGGTCTCTGGTGGCAAGGCAAGTCGAAGGCGGTCGCCACCGTCGGAATGCTGTCATCGATGACCGTTGCGGTGACATCGATGTCCAGCACTCCACTATTGGCCTTGGGGGGCGGAGTCTGTGCATTGGCGCTCTGGCCCCTCAGAAATCGCATGCGGCTGATCCGTTGGGCCACAGCGTTGTGCCTGGTGGGTTTACATCTGGTAATGAAAGCGCCCGTGTGGGCTTTGATTGCTCGAGTTGACGTGATCGGTGGTTCTTCTGGCGATCATCGATACCAACTCGTAAATCAATTCATCAACCACTTCGACCAATGGTGGCTGTTAGGCACAAAGCTCGTTGCGCATTGGGGGTTTGAGATGGCAGATCTGTCCAACCAGTACGTCGAACTCGGCGTCACGGGCGGACTTGCCACCTTGGTTTGCTTCATCGGAATCCTCGTTTGCGGATTCAGTCAACTTGGAAAAGCCAGGAAGGCGAGCGAGGGCAACGATGCCAAGCAGCGATTTTACTGGGTTCTGGGAGCGGCTCTGTTCTCAAACACGGTCGCGTTTTTTGGTATCTCCTACTTTGACCAGATCATAGTCGCCTGGTACACGCTATTGGCCTTCATCGCCTGCTCTACCGCTGAAGTTTTGAGCCATTCGGCCGAGAAAGTGTTGGACGAGCCAATGATTGGCGCACCGGTCTCAGCATTTGCTTCAAAAGCCCTCTGAGCTCGACGTCGCGTCCGAGGCTCCAATGATAGATATCTCCATCATCGTCGTTACTTGGAACTGCAAGCGTTACGTCGAGGAGTGCCTGACTTCCCTTTCCAATGGGTTAGAGGATTTCGCGACCGAGATCATTGTGATCGATAACGCCTCGACCGATGGCACCAGGGAGATGATTCAAAATCAGTTTCCCAACGTCAGGTTCATTGAGACTGGCATCAATCTGGGATTCGCGCGCGGAAACAATGTCGGCATGCGATTGGCATTGGGACGTTACGTGTGCCTCATCAATCCTGACGTGAACGTTCCCTCCGACTGCGTTCCCAAGATGTATGAATTCATGGAGCGTCACACCGACGTGGGACTGCTGGGGCCAAAGATGTTGGGAACGCGAGGCGAGGCTCGACGCTCGGGAATGCGATTTCCAAGCGTTTGGAACGCCTTCCTGCGAGCCGTGGCACTGGATTCTCTGTTTAAAGGCACAGGCCTCTTCGGTGGCTGGCTGATGTCCGATTTTGACTTCAACACAACCAGGGACATCGACATCTTGAATGGATGGTTCTGGATGGCGAGGCGGGAAGCACTCGATAAGGTCGGCTTCCTGGACGAGCGCTTCTTCATGTATGGCGAGGATCTAGATTGGTCCAAGCGATATCACCTGGCGGGGTGGAGAGTCGTATTCTTCGCCGACGCCGGCGCGCTCCACTATGGCGGCGCCAGTTCGGCGAACTCTCCGGTGCGGTTTTATATCGAGATGCAACGAGCCAATCTTCAATACTGGGAAAAGCATCACGGCCGGCTGTCTTATCCATTTTTCTGGCTCGCCCTAAGCCTGAATCATGTGACAAGAACCGTCGGGTATAGCCTGCTCTATGTGGCCAAGCGATCGCTCCGATACGAGGCGCTATTCAAGATGAAGCGTAGTCTTGCATGCATCCGGTGGTTAATGACACCGGAGTCCGCCGAGAATCGGAGTTAGAATGACGCCGAGCGTGACAACCGGTGAATCGTACGTTCTGGCGACAGCAGCGTACAACGAAGAAGCGCTGATTGAAAAAGTCATTACCTCAGTTTGCGCCCAAACGGTCCCGCCCAAGAAGTGGGTTCTCGTCAGCGACGGCTCGGCGGACCGAACAGACGAGATCGTGCGACGCTACGCTAGCGAGTATTCTTTCATCAAGCTTCTGCGCGTTCAGGAAGAGCATGCAAGGGACTTCGCTGCCCAAGTCAATGCGATAAATCTTGGCTTCGCCCAGCTCGCCGGGCTCGAGTACTCGTTTATCGGAAACCTCGATGCCGATGTCGTCTTCGGGCCAACATACTTTGCAAGATTGATCGAAAAGTTCCGTCGAAATCCGCGGCTCGGTTTGGCGGGAGGCTCCATCCTGGAAGAGAGGAACGGTCGGTTCCAGGCGCGTCGCACGAACAATCCAAGAGCCGTGGCGCACGCCGTGCAGTTCTTCCGTCGCGAATGCTTTCAAACGATCGGCGGATATGTAGCCCTGAAATATGGGGGCCCCGATTGGCATGCCGAGCTGATCGCACGAATGAACGGCTGGGAGGTTCAGTCGTTTGACGATCTGGAAGTTCATCACTTACGACCAACGGGAACGGCCGACAAGCTGCTTAAGCACGTTTTTCGTCAAGGTCGGATGGACTATTCCCTGGGGAGTTATGCCCCGTTTGAATTCCTGAAGTGCATGAGAAGGCTTCGAGAAAAGCCGTTGATCATTGGTGGCTTGGCACGCTTTGGTGGCTTCCTGTGGTCGGCATGCGTAGGAGAGAAGAGAGAAGCATCCGCGGAAGTTGTCCGGTTTCTGCGGAATGAGCAAAAGAGCCGGACGGGCTTCTTCCTCAGCGGGCGAATTTCACGACCGACCGTATCCGCCTGACAAATAAGACCTTGTTGAGCAGTCAAACCTGAGCCCAGCATGGTCGTCGGCGGCGCATCGATTTTCCACAATGGAGCTATCAAGGTACAGGGCACTTGGCTGTCCTTGTTCAGGCCTGTTGGCCAGTAGATGAGCGGATTCTTCGGCAAGTATCGTGTTCACCATGGGCACGTGGGGCGTCGAGTTGAGCCGAAGAATATTGTATTGGACGGTCGCGAAAGGCTTGCCGGCCGTTCTATTCGCCATCTTGGGACTGGGCCTGCCTAGAATTGCGACCGCGGCTACCTATTTCGTGGATTTCTCGAATGGCAGTGATTCGGCAAGTGGAACGGATAAAAGCTCGCCGTGGAAACATGCGCCCGGGATGTCCGGATGCGCTGGGGCCTGCGGAAATACGAATCTGAATGCAGGCGACTCCGTGGTGTTCAAGGGCGGTATCGTATGGAACCAGAGCAGCTTTCCATTCAATATCAACTTTAGCGGCAAGTCTGGCAGCCGGATCACCTACACCGTTGATAAGTCCTGGTTCAGTGGGGGATCTTGGACGCAACCGGTTTTTGATGGCGGATTCAATCAAATAAGTGGCGGGAGCCTCGTGGTATTCGGTGCGACGACCCAATGGGTCACGCTCGACAACATCGAAATTCGAAACATCACGGTGAACAACGGTGGCGGCCATGGGCTGGACAATTCGCTGATTCAATTTCAGTTCGGGGCCATCAACATCACCGTACAGAACTGCCTAGTGCATGGAGTCCGGGTAACAAACACCGGTTCAGGCGCGGATCAGCAATTCGGGGCCATCTACGGTCTCGGGCCGATGACGAACACCGTCGTGGATCACTGCACGGTTTTCAACGATCAGGGTACAGCGAACACGATCGCCGGCCTGATATTCAACATCGACACGGTCACGAACTCGGTCATTCACGACGGCATTCAAGGCGTGTTCGGCGCACGGCTAGTACACGGCAACGTGATCTACAACATATTGAGTCCTTCTGATCCGAGCTCGCACCCGAATGCACTTCAAGTGTCGGACGCCAACGCACAGGTTTACAACAACATCGTCCACGACGTCCAATTCGGCACCTGCATTTATGCGGTACCTAGCGGTGCGTCGGGGAATGTTCTCATCTATAACAACGTTGTGTGGAACACAGAAGTGGATCCCGTCACTCTCGAGCCGGAATCCATCAGTGGCGGCGGGATGAACGCTAGCGTATTCAACAACACCTTGAATGGGGCCGGGGGCAGTGCGATCCGAACCGTGCCTCGCGGTACAAGATGGGCGACAGTGACCGTGCAGAATAACCACTACATTTCGGATGCAGGCTCGGCGGAAAATTTTCCATCCGGCTCTTTTGGCAATCTTGTGGATTCGAAGAACATTTTGACAACTCAGAGTGAAGCGCAGAGCCAGGGCTACACAATTGCCAACCAATTTGCCCCGACGCAGGCCTCCGGCGCTACGGTAGGAAGTGGTTTGAGTCTCGCAAGCCTCAACATTACGACGTTGAATTTTGACATCAAAGGCGTGGCACGCCCATCGGCAAACTGGGATGCCGGCGCATATCAGCTCAACCTCAGCGGGTCCACGCGTCCGGCTCCCCCGACGAATCTCTCGGCAATCGTTCAATAGGATTCGCGATCGAGTTTCAGAAGGTACAGCAGCACACAGCCGCAAACATTTTCCCCGAAAATTCCGCAGGTTGTCGCGAACGGCTCCATAGTGTCGACGACAACAGATGTAGAAATAGATGGGTCTTACCGATCCACGTTCTTGCTTCCGTGTCCTAACTGTCCCCGCGGTATTTCCGATAACCGACAATTCCACACTCGCAGAGCGGAGACTGATCGTCATGACGCCCCAAGCAATTGCAAAAGCCAAGCGCGACCAGTTTCTCGTCTTCGGATCGCCGTTGATCGAAGAAGCGGAGATCCGCGAAGTTGTGGATACCATGCGCTCCGGCTGGCTTGGCACAGGCCCGAAGGTCGCAAAGTTCGAACAACAGTTCCGGGAGTACACCGGCGCGAAGCACGCGATGGCGGTTAACTCCTGCACGGCCGGTTTGCACGTGTCGATGCTGGTTGCGGGCCTGAAACACGGCGACGAGGTCATTACGACGCCCATGACGTTCTGCGCGACGGTGAATAGCATCATCCATGCCGGCGGCAAACCCGTGTTGGTCGACTGCGATCGGGAAACGCAGCTCATCGATCCCGAGCGTATCGAGGCAGCTATTACCCCGAAAACGAAGGCGATCGTTCCCGTCCACTTATGCGGACGGCCATGCAATATGGACGCGATCATGGATATTGCGGCCCGTCATAGCCTGCTAGTCATCGAAGATGCCGCACACGCAATCGAGACAATCTATAAAGGGCGAAAGATCGGAACGATCGCTCACCTAACTGCCTTCAGTTTCTACGTAACGAAGAACGTCGTCACCGGAGAGGGCGGGTTGGTTACTACGGATAATCCGGATTTCGCGGAAAAATTCAAGATCTTCGCATTGCACGGGATGAGCCGCGACGCGTGGAAACGATTCTCGAAAGAAGGTTACAAGCACTATCAGGTGATGATGCCCGGCTTCAAATACAACATGATGGACCTCCAAGCATCGATCGGCCTCCACCAGCTATCGCGCGTAGAACCGAATCTGATTCGGCGCAATGAAATCTGGAAGATCTACAACGAGGCATTCGCCAATTTGCCAATCGGATTGCCGGCACCCGACGAGCCGGATACGGTTCACGGCCGTCATCTCTATACTCTGATGATCGAGAAAGATCGCTGCGGCGTGCATCGCGACGAATTCATCCAGAGGCTGCACGAACAAAACATCGGCAGCGGCGTCCATTATCTGGGTGTGCATCTTCATCCTTACTACCGAGACGCTTTTGGTTTCTCACCGGAAGATTTTCCGAACGCTACCTGGATCAGCGAGCGGACCGTTTCCATTCCGCTGTCGGCCAAGCTCACGGACGATGATGTTGCCGACGTGATTGATGCAGTTAGAGCAAGCCTGGCCTAGAGCCCAAGCAAGAAACTCGAATTCAGTTATGAAAGCCGTGACTAGGTTCGCCAACGCAGTGGAGTACTGCGCCGTAAGAATCCTTGCTTGGACCGTGGGGATATCTTTCGTAGTTCGCTACCTGCGGAATCCAAACCCGGCCATCACCCGAAAACTGCTGATCGCTTTCGGAGCAGAAGTCGGCCCGGGCACAACGCTTAAAAGGACACTCCTTCTAGACAACGTTTGCAGAGACGCCAATTCCACCGGCGATTTTTCGCACTTGAAGATTGGGAGCAACTGCTACATCGGCGACTGTGTATTTCTCGACTTGGCAGACAATATTGTGATTGAGGACGGGGCGGTGGTGGCGGGCCGCGCCTCCTTCATCACTCATTCTGAATGCAACCGATCACGGTTTTTGTCACGGCGATTCCCGCGCATGTGCGCGCCTATCGTGCTCAAACAAGGATCATGGATCGGCTTCGGCGCAACGATATTGGCAGGAGTAACGGTTGGAGAAAACACGGCAATAGGTGCTGGCGCGTTGTTGCTGCAGGATGCCGAGCCATATTCGGTTTATGTAGGTTCCCCAGCTCGTAAGTTAAGGTCCCTCGTCGAACAGGCCCTGCAACGAATCCGTTAGACGGATAGGTATGTGGTTAGTGAGGGTCCCGCTATGAATATGCGTAGAATTCCATTGGTAGTCTGCAGTCTCATTTTTCTGAGTGTCCCTTCCAAGCTATATGGACAATCATTCACTTGCAACCCGCCAAAAGTGAATCAGATCGTCTGTGAGAACTCCTTTCCGGGCTCGCCCGAAAGCGACTGGGACATCATTGGCAGCGGCGACCCGACCATTCAAGGGTTCGCTACATCCATCAGCGTGAACCAAGGCGAAACGGTTCACTTCAAGATCAAAACGAATGCGAGCGCCTATCGGCTCGACATTTTTCGAATGGGGTATTACCAAGGCAACGGCGCACGATTCATTACGACCGTCATGCCCACGGCGAGTCTGCCTCAGACGCAGCCCGCCTGCTTGACAGACTCTTCGACTGGCCTGATCGACTGTGGAAACTGGGCGGAATCCGCTTCTTGGACGGTTCCGGCGAGCGCCACGTCAGGTATCTATTTCGCGGAAATGACCCGAACAGACACTGGCGGAGGTAGTCAGATTTTCTTCATCGTGCGGTCTGATAGCAGCCACTCTGCGATGCTGTTTCAAACGTCCGACACCGCCTGGCAGGCTTACAACAACTGGGGCGGCAACAGCTTGTACACAGGTAATACGCCCGCGGGCCGAGCTTACAAAGTGAGTTACAACCGCCCTTACCAAACGCAAGATTACAACAACGGACAAACGTGGGTGCTGAACTCGGAATATCCCATGATTCGCTTCCTGGAGGCGAACGGATATGACGTCACCTATACAACCGGCGTGGATACAGATCGGTCCGGCGCCCTGATCCAGAATCACAAAATCCTGTTATCCGTGGGACACGACGAGTATTGGTCTGCGGCCCAAAGAGCCAACGTAGAAGCAGCGCGAGACGCTGGTGTGAATCTGGCTTTTTTCAGCGGAAATGAACTGTTCTGGAAAACGCGGTGGGAAAATAGCACGGATAGCTCAAACACGCCTTATCGCACGCTGGTTTGCTACAAAGAGACCCACGCAAACCAAGTGATCGATCCGAAGGACCCTCCGACCTGGACCGGTACATGGCGCGACCCCCGCTTTAGTCCACCAGCCGACGGCGGGCGCCCAGAGAACGCGTTGTCCGGCAATATTTTCTACGTGAACGGCACTCGTGCCGACGCAATGACCGTGCCAGCATCCTTTGGAAATCTGCGGTTCTGGCGGAACACCAGCGTCGCACACTTGACTGCTGGCCAGGTGGCGACCATGCCCGCCGGGACGCTGGGTTTCGAATGGGATCAGGACGTTGATAACGGTTTTCGTCCCGCCGGCCTGATTGGTCTGTCTTCGACCACCATCAATGTCAACGGGTTTTTCCTCGAGGATTTTGGCAATACCTACGGACCAGGCATCGCCACCCACAGCCCGACGCTGTATCGGGCCAGTAGCGGTGCGCTCGTTTTTGCAGCGGGCACCGTGCAATGGTCATGGGGATTGGACGGACATCACACGAACGGGAGTAATTCTCCCGATGCCAACATGCAGCAGGCTACCGTGAACGTGCTTGCAGACATGGGGGTTCAGCCGGGAACACTTCAATCGGGATTGGTGCCTGCCGTCGCCTCAACCGACACGACGCCACCGATCTCAACGATTGTTTCACCGACCGCCGGAGCGAGATTCGCAACCGGCGCCGCAGTAACGATTTCCGGAACCGCCAGCGATGGTGGAGGCGGAGTCGTAGCGGGTATCGAGGTATCCGTTGACGGCGGACTGACGTGGCACCGTGCCACAGGATTGAATAGCTGGACCTATTCGTGGACGCCGACGGTCTCCGGACCAGTGACGATCCAAAGCCGCTCCGTCGATGACAGCTTGAACCTCGAACTACCTTCGGCGGGCGTCAGCGTCACCGTCACGGGCACAGCACCCGTTATCACCAACATTCACGCGACGCTTGTGACATCTTCCGGCGCAACAATAACGTGGACGACGGACGTACCTTCCACCAGCCAGGTGAACTACGGCACTACGACTTCCTACGGATCGTCGACGACCGTGAACACGTCCTTGGTGACGAATCACGCGGTTGCGCTGACCGGACTGACGGCCAGTACCGTCTACCATATCCAGGCGGTCAGTCAGGGCGCAAACGGCAGCACTGCAGTATCCAACGATTTCTCATTCACGACATCCGCCGGATCCGGAGGGGGCTCGGGCACAGTCACAATTTGGAATCCGTCCACAACGCCAGGTACTGCTTCCTCCAGCGATACGTCATCCGTAGAACTTGGCGTCAAATTTACGTCCGACATCTCCGGCTACATCGTTGGCATTCGCTTCTACAAAGGGGCGAGCAACACCGGCACTCATGTCGGGAGCCTTTGGAGTGCGACGGGGACTGTGCTGTCCAGCGCGACATTCACCGGCGAATCCGCTTCAGGCTGGCAGGAAGTTGACTTCGGCACGCCTGTCGCGATTTCGGCGAACACTGTCTATGTGGCGTCCTATCATGCCCCAGCTGGCGGCTACGCTATTAATCAAGGCTATTTCGCCAATTCGGGATTTGACAATCCCCCGTTGCACGCCCTGAAAGATGGAACTAATGGCGGCAATGGCGTCTACATCTACGGAACGACGTCGGCGTTTCCTGTTAACAGCTTCCAGTCAAGCAACTACTGGGTCGACGTCGTCTTCAGCGAAACCGCCAATTCCAGCGCGCCGATCGTCAGCAACGTGCAAGCTTCCGCAATTACGCAATCGACTGCAACGATTACGTGGACAACCAACAAGGCGTCGTCCAGCCAGGTCTTCTATGGCACCACGGCTTCTTATGGTTCGTCGAGCACTCTGGATGCGACTCAAGTGACCAACCACTCGGTCACTCTCACTGGGTTGACGGCGAGCACCCTCTATCATTTCAAAGCGCAGAGCACCGACATCGGGAACAATACGGGCAGCTCCACCGATCAAACGTTCACAACAACTGTGACGCGAACGACGCCACCAGTAATCAGTGCCGTGCAGGCTACCGGCGTCACGAGCTCTAGCGCAACGATTACGTGGACGACTGACGAACCTGCAACCAGTCAGGTGAATTACGGAACGACCAGCGCCTACGGGTCTTCGACTCCGATCGACAACAACACAGTGACCTCACACTCGGTCATCCTAACCGGACTCACTGCTTCCACTCTTTATCACTATCAGGTACTGAGCACCGATCCGATAGGGCTTTCGTCGGCATCCACGGACTTCACTTTCACGACGTCAGCACCCGCAACGCAAAGCCTCTGGAGCTCAACCACGGTTCCTACAACGCCTTCGCAGGCTGACCCACAGTCTGTGGAGTTGGGCGTCAAGTTCACGTCGGACGTGTCGGGAACAATCAGCGGGGTCCGCTTCTATAAAGGTGCTGCGAACACGGGAACTCACATCGGAAACCTGTGGGATAACACGGGTGCCTTGTTGGCAACAGCAACATTCACGAACGAGACCGCGAGTGGCTGGCAGCAGGTGCTCTTCAACACGCCGGTCGCGATCACAGCCGGGTCCGTCTATGTAGCGTCCTACTTCGCACCCGTCGGCCGCTACTCGATCGATTTGGCCTATTTCGCCAACACTGCCTATGACAATCCCCCGCTTCACGCCTTGAAGGATGGAGCTAGCGGCGGCAACGGCGTGTTCGTATATGGCCCAACAAGCCAATTTCCAACGAACGCCTTCCAGTCGACGAACTACTGGGTTGACGTCCTGTTCGTTCCGGGCGGAGGGTCCAGCGGTTCAGTTTCGCTGCTGTCCATCGGTCTGAATCCAAGCAGCGTGACAGGCGGCAGCACATCGACAGGTACAATCACGCTGACCGGCGCGGCGCCAGCAGGTGGATCACTCGTAACGCTGTCCAGCAGCAACACGGCCGTAGCCACAGTACCAGCCGGCGTCACCGTTCCTGCAGGCGCAGCCACGGCAACCTTCGCCGTAACCACGGCCGCGGTCACTAACACCACGACCGCTAACATTTCTAGCACGTTCGCTGCCACGACTAAGACGACCGCAATAACGGTTAGCCCGGCTGCGGCTTTGACATCGGTCACTGTAAATCCGACAAGTGTAGTTGGACCCGCTTCGTCGACCGGGACGGTCACCCTGACGGGCCCTGCACCCGGCGGCGGCGTGCTTGTAACGCTCTCCTCTAGCAACACTGCAGCTGCGACGACGCCCGCAAGCGTCACGGTCGCGGCAGGTGCCACTACGGCAACCTTTATCATAACGACGAATGCGGTGGCCGCCTCGACCTCGGTGACAATTTCAGGAACGTACGGCGGAATAACAAGAACAACTTCGCTGACGGTTACAGCTCCTGCCGCATTGTCTTCGTTGAGCTTGAATCCGACGCTCGTGGCGGGCACAGTTCCGTCGACGGGCACGGTCACCCTCACGGCAGCGGCTCCGACAGGCGGCGCTGTCGTCAGCTTGTCGAGCAACAACACGGCCGCTGCAACCGTCCCGGTCAGCGTGACCGTACCGACTGGATCATCGTCAGCTACCTTTACGGTGACAACCAAGACGGTCGCTGCCGCCACTTCGGTAACGATTTCCAGTACCTACAGTGGTGTCACAAGAACCGCCGCGCTCACGGTAACCGTTGCCTTGTCTAGCGTGTCATTGAATCCGACGAGCATCTCCGCTGGAGGCTCATCCACCGGCACCGTGACTTTGGCTGGCCGCGCGCCTACCGGAGGGGCCGTCGTAACCCTATCAAGCAGCAACGCTATCGCGACCGTGCCGGCGAGCGTGACTGTTCCAGGCGCCGCCACTAGCGCGACCTTCAGCGTGTCAGCTCCCGCCTCTTCGCCGGGCGGATCCGCGACCATCACGGCTTCCTATGGTGGTGCTAGCAAGACTGCGGTATTGACGGTAGGAACCGTGACGACGGTGACATTTGACGATCTTTCGAACATCAACTCACCGCTTAACGGTCAATATCCGAGCGGCTTAATCAACTGGGGTACGGGCGCTTGGTTTCTATCAGGACCATGGGGGCAGTTCACGACCAGCAGCATCTCTTTCAGATCACCTGGAATCACCAGCGCATCTTTCACGTTTCTAGTATCGAGACAGCTGAAACAGATGGATGCATTTAACGGCGGCACCGCAGCATCGTTGGTCTCGATTAGCTGCCCGGGCCAAATAACAAAGCAAGCCACACTAGCGGTCGGTCAAGTGGCCACCATACTTACGGGGTGGACTGCGGCGTGCTCTACCGTTACCATTTCTAGCACGAACGGCTGGGACACGAACTTCGACAACCTCGTCTTGCAGTAGCGCTCAGGCAGCAGTTTCTCGCGAAGAAAGCGGTCTTGCACATTCCTTCATCCACAGTTCAGGAAACGATAACCAACCATGTGCGGAATCGCAGGCATCGTCCATCTCAAAAATGAACCAGTCTCGGCGCAGGCCTTGCAGGCCATGAACCGAGCCATAGTGCATCGCGGGCCGGACGACGAAGGGTACGTCCTGATCGACCCGTCCGGTTCGCAGTGCTATGAGTATTCCGGTGCATCAAGTCCGAAGGACGTTCGGGATCGCATCCCGAGATTCTCTGCAAATGCGCCGAATCAGCGAGCGTCAATCGGATTGTGCCATCGGCGCTTTTCGATTATTGACCTGACCGGCGGAGCACATCAGCCCTTCTTTGACTCACAGCGATCTTGCTGCGTTGTCTTTAACGGCGAAATCTACAACTACGTTGAATTGCGAGACCTTCTTAGCGGCGTTGGAGTGTCCTTTCGAACGCAATCTGACACCGAGGTTTTGCTTGAGGCTTACAAACACTGGGGCACCAGCTGTTTCTCACGACTCAATGGCTTCTGGGCAATCGCGTTGTACGACTTTCGGACCAAACAGCTGATTTTGAGCCGCGATCGCATCGGCAAGAGGCCACTGTTTTGGACGATTGCAGGATCGCAGTTGTTCTTCGCTTCGGAGATCAAAGCACTATTGCAAATTCCCGCCGTGGCTGCCGGTCGAAAAATAAACGACGTCGCCATCTATCGTTGGTTGGTTACCGGGCAAAAAGACCTCAATAATTCAACGTGCTTCGATGGCATCTATTCCCTGCCGGCAGGTTCCTGGGCCGTCGCTAACTCCAGTTTTCCCAACAACGCCAGGACATTTTGGAGCGTTCCTCAGACTCGTCTACCCGAGAGCGAAATCTCAACGAAAGAAGCAGCATCTCGCTTGCGAAGCCTCTTGGACGATGCCGTCCGGATCAGGTTGCGCGCGGATGTGCCACTCAGCGTCGAACTGAGCGGAGGTATGGACTCATCCACACTGGTGGCACTGGCGGCGAGGCACTACCCCGGCAAGATCACCACCTACACGGTTCGTTTTCCGGAAAAGGAGTCAAACGAAGAGCCGTTTGCCCGGTCGGTTGCGTCTTTCTACAAGACTAACTATCAGGTTCTGCAATCTCCAATCGCTTCGTTCTGGCAGGACATCTTGTCTTTCACATATCTGGAAGAAGAGCCGTACCATTCGCCGAATCTTCAGACCAATCAGGTCATCTGGTCCCAGATGCGCGCGATGGGCACGAAAGTCTCGCTAAATGGTGCGGGTGGCGACGAGAATTTTGCGGGTTACAGCCGCTACTATCTGCCGTTTCAGGTCGAGAATCTTCAGGAAGGCCGATACCGCACATATGTAGGTAATGCGCTGCGGTATTCCCAGGGTCGGACCAACATTCGCGGGCTGTATCAACCGATGTCGCGTTTTCTTAAGATGTCCGCGGCTTCGCCCACGAGCCTTTCGTACTATTTGGGCACAATTCACCTCGATCGACTCCCGGAATGCGAGACGCTGGACAAGGTTCTGTTCGGCGACATGACCGACACGCTGATGCCCTACTGGCTCCGATCGGGAGACCGGGGATATATGGGCATTCCGCTGGAAGTTCGTGCTCCATTTCTGGATTACCGGGTTATCGAACTCGCCTTTCAACTACCGGTCACCTATCTCATCCGCGATGGGTGGCATAAGTGGATTCTGCGCAAGGCCGTGGAAGACATTCTTCCGGCCGACGTTGTGTGGCGGCGGCAGAAAATGGGTTTCCCGTTTCCATTCGCACGCTTCTACGATCAAAACAAGAAGATTATCGATTTGATACTTAATGAATCTAGAAACCCGCTAGTGGATCTCTCCCAGAGCGAGCGTTTTCGGTCCGACTGGAAAACGTTGAGCTTCATTCTCTGGTACGAATTGTTCTTCAACCAGAACTTCGACCTTTTCCATCGCATCCAGACTTTGGCGCACGAGTTGCACCCAGTCCAGCCCCGAGAGTACACGCCGGAATTTGTCCAAGCTGAGGTCTGCTATCCGTGCAATTGACAGGTCTCGCGGCCAAGGGTGCTCGATGGACAACAGTTTCTGCCGCTTTCGCAGCGATGATTCAGGTGCTTCGGCTGGTCGTTCTGGCGCGGCTCCTTAGTCCAAACGATTTTGGATTGATGGCGATGGCCATGATTGTCATCGACACGTGCCAGGCATATATTGACCTCGGAATCAGCGCCGCTATCATTCATCGACAGGATGCAACCAAGAAGCAGCTTTCGAGCCTGTACTGGTTGAATGTGTTCGCCGGTTGGGCGATGTTTGCTCTGGTCTGGCTCTGCGTCCCGCTGATCGTGATGTTGTTCAAGGAACAGAGAGTGCTCCCGCTGCTTCATGTAATCACTCTCGTATTACTGATCGCGCCATTGGGACAACAATTTGAATGTCTTCTGCAGAAGGAATTGAAGTTCGACACACTCGCCAAACAAGAAATTGTTTCCTCAATTCTTGGCTTCGTCACCGCCGTCGTGCTCGCAGTGCGAGGCTTTGGTGTTTGGGCGCTGGTTTTCAGTGTACTCACCACCGTTTCTGTCAAGGCGCTGCTCTTGGTCGGCGTTGGACTCATGCGTTTTCGGCCTTCCCTGCACTTCGAGACTTCTGATTTGAAGGGCTTCTTGAGCTTTGGCCTGTTTCAGATGGGCGAGCGTGTGATCAACTTCTTCAGCGAGCGGCTGGATCAACTTTTGATCGGGAGCATGCTCGGAGCAAACGCTTTGGGCTACTACACGTTTGCATTCAATCTGACGGCGCAACCAATCACGCGAATCAACCCGATCATCACACGAGTTGCATTCCCGGTGTTCTCGAAGGTTCAAAACGACCTCGACAGACTTCGGAGGGGTTATCTTCGTGTTCTCAGCTTCCTGACGACGATTAACGCGCCTCTTTTGGTAGGCCTAGGCGCGGTCGCGCCGGTCGCCATTCCAATGATATTCGGAACCAAGTGGGTGGGAAGTATTCTCCTCGTTCAACTTCTGAGCACTGTCAGCCTGATTCGCAGCACCTGCAATCCAATTGGCAGCCTGCAATTGGCTCGGGGACGCGCCGACCTCGGGTTCCACTGGAATCTGTTTCTGCTGATCGCGAGCGTTCCTACCATCTACATAGGAGGAAGGGTCGCCCAGGCGACAGGCGTGGCCTCCGCCCTGCTGCTTCTTCAAGTGGTTCTCGTGGTGCCGGTGTATTTCTTCCTGGTGAAGCCGTTGATCGGAGAATGTGGCAGAGCGTACGCCGCGGCCATTCTCAAACCGACTGCGGCAGCGCTCGCCATGGGAGGGATTCTGTTGCTGTTGCAATCCACGCACGGCGGGTTGGCTCCGGCCCTGGAGTTAGTGTTTCTCGTAACTTCTGGCATCGGGATTTACTTCCTGCTGGTTCGTGTCATTGATCGAACGATGCTCTACGAATTCCGTACCGTTCTGCTCGGCACTGCCGGATAACGCAAGTTGCTGTTCTTTTGGTTCTTTTAGTCGTCCATTGTCACTGTTCAAGAGTTCCCTGCGAACACAAAGGCTGAGGAATGAAGCGAGCCATTCTGTTCATGCTCTTATTGTGTCTGACCCTACTCGCCACCAACGGCGCTGCGCAGACGGGTATGGTCGCTGGATACGGGTTCAGTGAAGGGAGTGGCACAACTACGGCGGATGCGTCGGGCAACAACAACACCGCTACGCTGGGCACCGGCGCCTCCTGGTCTACCGCGGGCAAGTTCGGCAATGCTGTCAGCTTCAACGGCACCAGCGGCTTCCTCACCGTCCTCGACTCCAATTCCCTCGATCTCGGTGCCACCGGCACCATCGAAGCCTGGGTCAACATAGCCGCCGGCAGCCGCTGGCACGGCATCGTTGCCAAAGGCAACACCAACTCCAACCCCGCCATGAACTACGCCCTCGAGATCTCCAACTCCAACAAGGTTGAGTGCACCGTTGGCAGCGGCACCAACGCCGACATCGTCGACTCCACCGCCTCGGTCACCGTCGGCTCGTTCACCCACATCGCTTGCACCTGGGACGGCACCAACGTCGCCGCCTTCGTCAACGGAACCCAAAGCGGCTCTAAAGCCCAGAGCCTCACTCCCGTCGCCAACACTTCCCCTCTCTACATCGGCCAGTTCGGCGGCGGTGTCGATCGTACCAGCGGCATCATCGATGAGATCCGCATCTACAACCGCGCCCTAACCGCCGCTCAGATTCAAACCGATATGACCATCCCGGTCCGCAACGCTACCCAGACCGGCCTCACCGTCACACCGGTCAGCTTCAGCTTGTCTACCGTGGGCGCCACGCAACAGCTCACCGTAATCGCCACCTTCTCTGACGGCTCCACGCAGAACGTCACCAGCAACCCTTCCACCACCTATCTCTCCAACAACACTGCCGTTGCTTCGGTGAATGCCACTGGCCTGGTGCAAGCCACCGGTAACGGCACCACCACAGTTAAGGCGACCTACGGAGGCTTCTCGGCTTCTTCCACCGTTACCATCTCTCTGCCCACGCAAAGCGGCCTCTCGGTCACTCCCGGCAGCTTCTCTCTCACTTCCGTGGGGGGCACCCAGCAGCTGGTGGTAACCGCCATCTTCTCCGACGGCTCCATGGTCAATGTCACCAACAACAGTGCGACCACCTATCTGTCCAACAACACCGCGGTGGTCACCGTTGGTACCACCGGCCTGGTGACTGCGGTGGGTAACGGCAGCACCACGGTTAAGGCCAGCTATGGCGGGTTCTCGGCCACTGCCAATGCATCGGTCACTCTGCCCACGCAGACCGGCTTGACCGTTGCGCCTACCACTTTCAATCTCACCGTCGGCGCGACTCAGCAGCTGACCGTCACTGCCACGTACTCCAACGGTTCCACACAGAATGTAACCAACAGCGGCTCGACTGCCTATCTGTCTAACAACACCGCGGTGGTCACCGTCAATGCCACCGGCTTGGTCGCTGCTTCCGGCACCGGTTCTACTACCGTGAGTGCTTCGTTCGGAGCCTTCTCCGCCTCCTCCACCGTCACCGTCGCTCAGGGCTCTCCGGGCCTCGTCGCAGCGTACAACTTCGACGAAACAATGGGATCGACCGCAAATGATCTTTCGGGCAGTGGAAATACGGGAATCATCTCGGGCGCTACCCGCGTTACGAACGGGCATTTTGCCGGCGCGCTCTCCTTCGACGGAGTCAGCGATTGGGTAACCGTCCCAGATTCCCCGTCGCTGGATCTGACCACCGCCATGACCCTGGAAGCGTGGGTTTATCCTCGACTGCCTCTCGGATGGCAGGCTGCGATCATCAAGGAGCAGCCGAATGACTTCGTCTATGGCCTATACGTGAACACGACGCAAAACGAGCCCTCAGGGGTAGCAAACATCGCCGGTAACGACGTCGCAGCCCAAGAGAACGTCGAGGACACGATGATACCCGCATATAGATGGAGTCATTTGGCCGTCACCTACGATGGCGCGGCCCTCAAACTCTATCTGAACGGCGCCCAGGTAAGCAGCGTGCCAGCTAGCGGGAGAATGCCCGTTTCTACCGGTGCTTTGCGAATCGGCGGCGACTCGATCTGGGGCGAGTATTTCAATGGCCTGATTGACGACGTTCGCATCTACAATCGCGCGCTCACGGCAGCGCAAGTCCAAGCAGATATGTATATGCCAGTAAGCGCCCCCGCGCTGACGAACATCGTGATGACACCCGGATCCTTCACCATGCCAGCCGTGGGCGCGCTCCAACAGCTCACTGTTACCGGCACGTACTCCACCGGCATTCAACAAAATGTCACGCTGAACACCGGGATGACATACGGCTCGAGCAACCCGGCAGTCGCCACGGTCAGCTCTGCAGGTTTGGTCAAGGCGCTCGGGAACGGGACAACGACGATTACAGCCTCGTATGCCGGCCAGACTAGCTCGGTGACAGGCACTGTTTCCATCACTACGGACCCATCGAAGGTCGGCCAGTGGACCTCGCCGTTCGATTTGGGTGTGGTGGCGGTCAACATGGCCCTTCTCCGCACGGGAAAAGTGCTTGTGTACGGCGGCCCATTGCTGAGCGGAAAGGATGCGAAGCTGTTCGATCCCGCTACCGGAAATATCGTCGCGGTTCCATACAATCCCACAGATTTTTTCTGTTCCGGTCACTCCATGCTCCCGGATGGACGTCTGCTTGTGATTGGCGGCTATGACGCCACAAATAACATTGTTGGCACCGCCGACAGCAATATTTTCGACCCCGCGACGCAGTCATGGCTCTCTGTGAGGCCGATGAACTATCGTCGCTGGTATCCGACCGCTACCACGATGCCAGACGGTCGCATTTTGTCCATATCCGGCGCCACAACCTGCTTCGGATACGATTGTCTGGCCGACGCTCCCGAAATCTACGACGTTAAAACGAACATTTGGACGGAATTGGAAGGCGCCGAGCTACCAGTGTGGTATTACCCGTATTCCTTCCTGATGCCGGATGGACGAGTGCTTGTTGCCGGAACGAGCGAACAGCCGAGCCCAACTCGTGCGCTTGATGTTAACTCTCAGACTTGGACAACGATTGACCCGAACGTAGTAGACGGCGGCAGTGCGACGATGTTCGCCCTTAATAAATACATGAAGTCGGGAACGGCATCGGATGCGGGACAAACCAACACTCCGGCGTCGAATACCACCTACGTGCTCGACATGACCAAGCCGAGCCCCGCGTGGCAGCAGAGCGCGCCGATGGCCGCTCCTCGCGCCTATCACAATCTGACGGTGCTTCCCGATGGCAGCGTGCTCACCACCGGAGGCGAACTCACCATGGACGGGATCAGCGTCTCGCAAGCGGTGAACCAGGCAGAGCTTTGGTCGCCATCCACGCAAACATGGTCTACGATGGCTCTGGGCAGCGTTCCTCGCTTGTACCATTCCACCGCCGTGCTCATGCCCGATGCTCGGGTACTCATCGGAGGTGGCGGCAGTGTGTATCCCGCGCCGGACGAAACCACCGGTGAATACTATTCGCCGCCTTACCTGTTCAAAGGCGCTCGGCCGACCATTACGTCCGGACCCTCGACGCTACAATATGCCGGCCAGTTCACGGTTCAATCACCGGATGCTGCCAATATCGCTTCCGTAGCATTCATTCGCCTTGGAGCAACAACGCACCAGTTCAACCAGGACGCTCGTTACCTGAATCTGCCGTTCAGTTCTTCCGGGACGTCTGTGAGCATTCAAGCTCCCTCCAGTGCCAATATCGCACCGCCGGGCTACTACATGCTCTTCCTGGTCAACGCGAACGGCGTTCCGTCGGTCGCATCGATCGTAAACATCCACTAGACCTAGAAAGCCAGCTGCTGACAGATCGCCGATGCCAAACGCACGAAACAATACAAGTGTCGTTCATTTTGTGGAAACCTGGCTTCCAATGACACAAACGTGGCTTTTCAACCATGTGTCGTTACTTCCGCCGGAAATCGAATCGGACGTTGTTTGCCGGTGGACTCAGAACCTCGAAGGCTTTCCCGCCGAACGCCTTTGGTCTTCCAATGCTCCGCCGAAGCCTCTCAACATTGCGCAACGAGCCTTTCGAAAACTCGGCTTGTGGTCCGATGACCACGTGCATCTCCCCTTGCTCGAGCAAGTGCTTCGAACGAAGCGTCCTCAAATCTTGCACTCGCATTTTGGGAATTGTGGTTGGGTCAATGCACGGCTCGCTCGAAAGTACGATGTTCGCCACGTCGTGAGCTTCTACGGACTCGATCTCAGCTATTTGCCAAAGATCGATCCTCATTGGCGGTCCCGATACCAGGAGATGTCCGATCTAGTGGATCGCGTACTCTGCGAAGGGCCGCACATGGCTCGCTGCATCGCGGACCTGGGTGTCGACTCGCAAAAAATCGAAGTTTTTCGCCTGGGCATCGATACGGCAAAAATCCCTTACCAACCTCGGCAGAATCCCAAGGACCGGACGAAACGCTTTCTCGTAGCCGGATCCTTCCGGGAGAAGAAAGGGATCCCGTATGCTATTCACGCGCTTGGCCTCTTTGCGAAGCAGTGCCCGGACATCGAAGTAACCGTGATCGGCGACGGGGGGTCAAGCAGTCGCGAGCAACACGAGAAGAAAAAGATCATGGACTCTGTGGATCAAGCGGGCATCCGCGATCGCGTGCGATTCCTCGGTTACCAATCCCATGATGTGCTGATCCGTGAGTTTTACCGAAACGATGTCTTTGTCTCCCCGAGCGTGACCTCGGACGACGGCGATACCGAAGGGGGCGCGCCCGTGACCATCATCGAGGCCGCTGCCAGTGGTATGCCGGTCGCAAGCACAACGCATTGCGATATTCCCTTCGTGCTTTCGCCTGAAAACCGCCAGTATCTTGCACCCGAGCGAGATTCGGAAGCTCTGGCCAGGGCCATATGGTCTCTATTCGAGTCTTCGGACTGGAGTACGTTGCTGGATGCCAATCGAAGTCTGGTGGAACGCGAACTGATGTTGATCACCCAAGCGAATCGTCTCGCCCAGATCTACCGACGAGTGGCAACCGAAACGGATGCCCTCGGAATGGCGGCCGTGGCATGAACGCCGCGACGAATGTCCAAGCGGCCGCGAGCGCGTCCGTTGAACAAACCTCGATGGCCCGCAAGCTTGTTGGAAGGACCTGCCTGGCGGGATACCAGACGTGGTTGAGAGGCAGGTCAAAACTACTCTCGCTTCTCATCTCAGGGAGCTTCGCCAGCTTCGGCAAGCGAACGGTGTTAACGCACCCGATTCGCCTAGGGGGCACCGAGCGCATCTCCATCGGCACCGGGGTGTTTATGGGCGCCGACTGCTGGCTGCAAGCGCTTCCAGACGGCGACTGCCAGGATGTAGCAATATCGATTGGTGACGGCTGCAGCGTGGCGGGAGGCTGCGTTATTTCTGCGGTTCGGCAAATTGTCCTCGAAGACCATGTGCTCCTGGCTCGCAATGTCTATATCGCTGACCACATGCACGAATATCGTCGGCCCAATATCCCGATCCTCGTGCAAGGAGTTACCAAGATGCAGCCGGTTCGGATCAGCCAAGGCGCATGGCTGGGCCAGAACGTCGTCGTTTGCCCCGGAGTGACGGTTGGAAAAAGAGCAGTTGTCGGAGCGAATTCCGTCGTCAACACCGACATACCGGATTTCTGCGTGGCTGCAGGGTCCCCCGCACGCGTCATCAAAACGATCGACTTTAGGGAACCCTGAACTATGGAAAAAGTAATCTTCATCGCGTACTACTTTCCACCCATTGGCGGGGCTGGTGTCCAACGATCTCAGAAATTCGTTCAGTACTTGCCCGCCGAAGGGTACTTGCCGGTCGTAGTTACCGGGCCACGCGTCCCTGACGATCGGTGGACTCCTAAAGACGCGTCTCTGCTCCAGCAGATTCCGCGGGAAATTCCTGTGTATCGAACCGAGGAGCCGGTCCCAGGTCCGGGCAGCAAGCTTCATCGACGGCTTGAATCATGGCTAGGATTCCGTAGTGACTTTTCCAGATGGTGGACCGAATCGGCGACTCGCGTGGCGTGCCGCGTGGGCAAAGACGCGAGCCTTATTTTCGCGACGATGTCGCCATTCGAATCCGCCGAAGTCGCCGGCCAAGTGGCGCGTCAGCTAGGAATACCATGGGTGGCCGATCTCAGGGATCCTTGGGCACTGGACGAAATGATGATCTATCCCTCTGCGCTCCACCGGAAGATCGCCATTCAGAGAATGGAACGGCTTTTGTCCAGCGCAGGGCTTATCGTGATGAATACGCCAGAAGCGGTGGCCGCCATCCGCGCAAATCTGCCGCTCCTCGGCAATAAGAAAATCATTTCCGTGACAAATGGCTTCGATCGAGAGGACTTCGCCGGCGTTGTGAAACAAAGATCGGACAAGAAGTTCCGCATCGTGCACAGCGGCTACCTTCACACCGAGGCCGGACTACAACTCCGCCAGCGACGATACGCCAGTTTGCTGGGAGGCGTGGAAAAAGGCGTTGATATTCTCACCCGCTCGCACAGTGTCCTTCTTCAGGCACTGGAGCGGTGGTCTGCGAAACGTCCGGAAGTGCGCGATGACCTGGAGCTAGTGTTGGCCGGTAAGACGTCAACCGGGGACCAGGCGGTCGTGAGTAAGTCGCCATTAGCCGTACAGACCCGCTTCACTGGTTATTTGTCCCACGCAAAGAGTTTGGAATTGGTGCGAACGGCCGACCTCTTATTCCTACCTATGCACAACCTGCCCGAAGGCAAGCGGTCACGAATCGTTCCAGGCAAGACGTACGAGTACATTGCCTCGGAACGTCCAATTTTGGCTGCCGTGCCGGACGGAGACGCGCGAGATTTCCTGGCTCAAACCGGTACATCGCTCCTATGCCGGCCCGATGACCTCGCGACCATGGCTGAGCTGATCGATCTGGCGTACACAAGCTGGAAGCAAGGCAAATGCATAACACGACACAACAAGGCTTTTTGCGCTGCATTCGAGCGTAGGAGCCTGACATCGACATTGGCCCGGGCCTTCGACACGGTACTTGCTGAGAGGACATCGCTCGCTCCAGTTTCCGTGCCGAGCAAGCAGAACGCTCATGCTACAGTCTGAGTTGGGAACTTGATCAGCCAGACCAGTAGCGACTACGCCTTACAACAACGTCCTGCAAGTTTGTGTGACGCTGCTCCCGGCACAAAAGCCAAAGGAGCAACTGATTGACGGGTTCGATTGGTCGCCTCGCCCTAGTCGCGATAGCAGGACTTCTTGGTTGCCTGTCTGGTCGCCTGCAAGCACATCAGCGCGATACAGGCCAAATGAGGCTCTATTTTATCGCGGCCGATGACGTGAACTGGGACTACGCCCCGTGGGGGCCGAACGTGACGGGATCTCCGACACCCGAGGGGGGCCTCGAAGACGAGAGTGCCAGGCCACAACGAAGGTACTTGAAGGCTGTGTATCACGAATATACGGATGGTACCTTTAAACAACGGAAGGGCAGAAGATCGGATCAGGAATATCTGGGCGTCCTTGGACCGTTGATTCGCGCCGAAGTCGGAGACACGGTTAAGGTAGTTTTCAAGAACAATACAAAGATCTTTTGCACTTTGCATCCTCACGGACTGGAATACGACAAAGCGTCGGAAGGCGCATTGTACGATGACGGCACTTCTGGAAACGACAAGAAGGACGATGCAATACCACCTGGCGGGACCTACACCTACTTGTGGACGGTGCCGGAACGTGCGGGCCCAGGCCCGGGGGATTCCAGTTCAGTGCTCTGGATGTACCATTCGCACTTTGTCGAGTCCCGCGAGATCAATACGGGACTGATCGGTCCCATTATCGTAACGGCTCGAGGTTCAGCTAAGCCAGATGGGTCACCCAAAGACGTTGATCGCGAATTTGTGACCGCGTTTGCGGTGTTCGATGAAACGGAAAGCTGGTATTTCGAAAGCAACGCGGGCAACAGAAAATACGCGCCGAACCTGCGATTTACAGATCCCGCGTTTCGCAATCTTCATTTGCTGTACAGCATCAACGGATTTGTCGATGGCAATCTACCCAAGTTGACCATGAAAAAGGGCGAAAGGGTGCGATGGTATTTGTTCGCCAATGGCAACGAGGACGACGTTCACACGCCGCACTGGCACGGTCAGACGGCAATGGTCGAACACATGCGTACGGACATGGTGCATCTAGAACCGATGATGATGATGGTCGCCGACATGATCCCCGACAATATCGGCACATGGCTTTTTCATTGCCACGTCAACGAACACATCAAAGGTGGCATGCAAGGCCTGTTCACGGTAACGCCATAAGTTTTCGTACCGTTATCTAATCCAGTTTCGCTCCTCAATCAATTCGCCCCACGCGGACGGATCTGTAACGCGTTATCGAGGCCAAGCACCCGCACTTGGCTCTGCGTAGTCCGATTCTTGTGCCAATTTCAGATACAGAAGCTCAATCGACAGCCACAACGGAGGAACAGTTATGAAAGGCATAGTATTGGCAGGGGGAACGGGCAGCCGGCTTTTTCCGCTCACTAAAATCACAAACAAGCACCTGTTGCCGGTTTACGACAAGCCGATGATCTACTATCCGATCAAGACCCTGGTGGACGCCGGCATTCATGAAATTCTGTTGGTCACCGGTGGCCGCAATGCAGGCGATTTCCTCCGCCTGCTCGGCAACGGCCGCGACTTCGGGCTAAGACACCTCAATTACACCTACCAGGAAGGTGAAGGCGGCATCGCGCAAGCTCTTTCCCTGGCCGAGTACTTCGCGGCGGGCGACAAACTTTGCGTAATCCTAGGTGACAATATCCTCGAACACGACATTGCGCACGCCGCGCGGTCCTTTGAAAAGCAGGAACAGGGTGCACACATTCTCTTGAAGGAGGTGGCGAGCCCCGAGCGATTCGGTGTACCGGTATTTGCATCCGGTAAGATCGTCACCATCGAAGAGAAGCCACGGAAGCCCGCTAGCCAATATGCCGTCACAGGCGTGTATTTTTACGACCAGTCGGTCTTCGAGAAGATCGGGCGGCTCAAGCCATCCGGCCGCGGTGAACTGGAGATCACCGACGTCAACAACGCCTATCTCAGCGAAGGCACCATGCAATACAGCTTCGTTAAGGGCTGGTGGACAGATGCTGGCACTTTCGAATCTTTGAGGACGGCGACGAACCTCGTTGCCGAAACAGCCGCCAAATCTCGACAAGAGGACGAGTCCACGATTATTTCGATATCCGCGGCCTAATCTTTTGAGCAGCCCGCACGCGTTGCCCTGTCCCTGCTCCCCGCCCTGGTTTTCGGTCTCCCCGCATTAATGGAGCACGTGGCCCTCAACAGTCGTGCCCACTTGGCTCTCGGATGCTCTGCGCTCATCAGTGCGATCAGCAATTTCATCTTAATGCAAAAGAAACGGACGGAGGTTCCCATGCTCGTCGTTGCGAAGATTCCCGAAGTTAGGCTAATGAAGCTTCAAAAGTTCGGCGATCATCGCGGGTTTTTCTCGGAGACCTACAACAAGAGACAACTCGCGGAGGCTGGAATCGACCTTGATTTCGTTCAGGACAACCACTCTTTGTCAGTAGAGAAGGGCGTAGTGCGAGGACTGCACTACCAGATCTCGCCGTTTGCACAGGACAAGTTGCTGCGTGTCGTCCGGGGAGCAGTTTTCGACGTCGCCGTCGATTTGCGAAAGGGATCGCCGTCCTTTGGACGTCACGTCTCGGCGATTTTGAGCGCGGAGGAGTGGAATCAGATTCTCATTCCGAAGGGCTTCGCGCACGGGTTCTGCACGCTCGAACCGAACACCGAGGTCATCTACAAAGTCACCGACTACTACTCGCCTAAGAGTGAGCGTGGTGTGCTTTGGAACGATCCTCAGCTGGGTATTGGGTGGCCCGTGAAGGACAGTGAAGCGATTCTCTCGGAAAAAGACACAAAGCTTCCATGTTTTGTAGACGTTCTGGATTTCTTCGATTAGGTCAAAAGGGAGACGACAATGGCAAAAGTTCTAGTTACCGGTGCAGGTGGTTACATTGGAACCACGCTCGTGCCAATGCTGCTTAGGCAGGGCTTTGAGGTGCGCGCGATCGATCGTTACTTCTTCGGGAAAACGCTGCTCCCGGAGAATCGGATGATCGAGATCGTAAAAGAAGACACCCGTCGGCTTCAGTTGGAGCATTTCGCTGGCATCGACCACGTCATCGACTTGGCGGCCATCTCGAACGATCCTAGCGGCGAGCTGTTCCAGAAGCCGACGTGGGAGATCAACGAATCAGCCCGGATTCGGGCCGCTCAGTTGGCCAAGCAAGCGGGCGTGAAACGCTACATTCTTCCCTCCTCTTGCAGCATCTATGGCTTCCACGAAGGCGACGTAGTGGTTAACGAGAGCAGTCCGACTAATCCGCTCACCACCTACGCCAAGGCCAACGAAAAGGCCGAGATGGGTGTCCTGCCCTTGGCGGATGAGAAATTCTGCGTCGTTGTCATACGCCAGGCGACCGTTTTCGGTTACTCGCCCAGAATGCGCTTCGATCTGGCCATCAATGGCATGGTCTACGGCGCATGGAAAACCGGTGTCCTTCCGCTCATGCGCGATGGCTCCCAGTGGCGGCCCATGGTCCACGTCAAGGACACCTCCGCGGCGATGTGCTTCTTGCTGCGGACTAACCCTGACAAGGTCTGCGGAAACATTTTTAACGTCGGCGCAAATCGCAACAACTACCAGCTCGGGCCCTTGGCCGAGATCGTGACAAAGTCCATTCCAAAGGCCGTCAAGATCGACTGGTACGGCGATCCTGATCATCGTTCCTACAGAGTCTCCTTTGACAAGCTGGCAGCGCTGGGTTTCGAAACGCAATATGGCGCGGAAGAAGGCGCGGCTGAGATCTACGAGGCCCTCGAATCGAAGATTGTCGACCGCAGCCCTCAGACGATCACTCTGGAATGGTACAAAGAACTCGAGAAGTGGCAGCGCGTCATTAAGGAAGTCTCCATGTACGGCGGGATCCTCGAAATATGAAGATCCTCCTCCTTGGCGCGAACGGACAACTCGGCATGGATCTGCAGCAGGTGGGCGGAGAAAGCTTCAGAACTTTTGAATTTATTCCCCTCACCCGCCGGGAGCTGGACGTTTCCGACCTTCCCTCCATCTCTCGTGTTCTCTCTGAGTATGCGTTCGATGTCCTGATCAATTGCACGGGCTACCATAAGACGGACGAGGTCGAGTCCCACGCATCGCAGGCGTTTCTGGTTAATGCTTTCGCCATACGATTGATGGCGCAGGCCTGCAAGACTGCCAGTACGCGCTTCGTGCACGTAAGCACCGACTACGTCTTCGACGGCGACCACGATCATCCATACACGGAATCGGACCATGCCTGTCCGGCAAACGTTTATGGAGTTTCCAAGCTCTACGGAGAAACTCTAGCTCGCCGAGAATACGGCGATTCGACGATCGTCGCTCGCGTGGCTTCACTCTTCGGCGTAGCTGGGGCAAGCGGGAAAGGCGGAAACTTCGTCGAAACGATGCTGCGAATCGCCACCGAGAAGGGTGAATTGCGAGTCGTTGACGATATCCGCATGTCGCCAACCTGGACTGCCGACGCGGCTCGCATGATTCTGTCCCTGATCCAGAACACTGCTGCTCCGGGAATCTATCACGTGGTCAATTCTGGACAAGCGAGTTGGTTTGAGTTTGCCACCGAGATCGTTCGTCAGGCTGGCCTGTCGGCGAGGATGACTCCGCTAACCGCAGATCAATTCCCCACTCCTGCGATCCGTCCTGCTTTTAGCGTCCTGGACAATTCAAAGACAGCGGCGATCTGCGGCGAAATCCCTCATTGGAGGGACGCTCTCGAGGGTTATCTTCGACGGAAGGGCCACCTAGTTCTAACGCCCTAGTTGAACACAGCTCTCGGTTTCTCCTCCGGCGCTTCCGCTGGCTTAGCTGCGTCGTCGGCTAATGCATGGAGGCTGGCGGTCGTTCGTCCGAGCTCCATCCTAAGCAGCCTTTAAGCTCTGCGTCGACGGGATCGGCAGATACGCTCGTCACCTAGTCTTTAACGTCTTTAACCTGGCGCACTCTCCCCTCCACCGCAAATCCTCCGGCATTGCCCCCACCGACTCCCTCCGTTCGCACGACTCTGGCCTCCATCGACAGCAACACAGCCGGTGCTTCAGGCGTTGTGTCCTGCAGGAAGATCCTCAGCAAAACCGGTCCGCCCGCTGGCGGGTACTGTAGGCTGGAAATGAACGCCCCATGTTCGCTAACGTCTCGCACTCGCCCTTCGGCCTGATGCTGAACTCCCAGTCTGTCGCTCCAATAGAAGATCGTAGTCACATCCAAGGGGAAGCGTATAGCCCTGCGAGAATTTCGATGTAGGGGCAACGGGTCTCACCGGGTCGAGCATAATCGAGCGCTATGGGGATAGCGGATTCTGCCTGCTCTTTGCATATATTGCAAGCATCTAAACGTCTCAACAAAATTGCGCAAAAACAGGGAACAAACCTCTACGTTTCGGCCAGGCACCGTGCGGTATTCAGCCAGGTTCAAGCCATCCGTTTGAGATACAACTTTAGAGGAAGGCTAACGCCGGCCCTACGAGTTGGTTTTCAGCGCCAAGTCCTAACTGGACTGCCGCATGAAATCAATGGTAATGCGCTAGCGTCTCTCTGTGTCCGCTCTAGCGGAGAAGTGGCGATGGCTGGCACTGAGCCCCCGCTGCTATCTAATAGCCAATTCGCTGATGGAGTATTACTCAGCAGGCTAAGCATGGGCTGGAGGTGCCCGCTAATGAAGTATGATCGTTCGCAGTTCTCTTAATTATTCCGAAGCGGACCAGGCCGCGCCTGCAATCAGACAGAGAGCGAGATGAACTCAAGCCGAAATAGAAGTCGTCGGGAATTCTTGATGAAGTCGCTGGGCAGTGCTTGTCTGGCGCCCGGAGTGTTCTTTGCGGGAACCGAATGGCCGACAATGCCATCACCAGTACACCCCGGACAGCACGAACATGGCAGAGTGCCGATTGGAAGGCAGCTCTCTTCAACTGGTATTCGACATTTACATGAAACAGTCGCGGGATATGTGCAACGTGGCGAAGTTCCTGGATTGACCACTTGCCTGGCCCGCAGAGATGAAGTGAATGTTGATGCGCTCGGCACTCGAACAATTGACGCCGGCGATCAGCCGGTACGCCGAAACACAATCTTCCGCATCGCGTCGATGAGCAAAGCGATCACCGCGGCTGCTGCGCTGATACTGGTCGAAGAAGGCAAGTTTAAGTTGGACGATCCGGTTGATCACTTCCTTCCCGAACTAGCCAACCGCAAAGTGCTAAAGAAAATCGACGGTCCAATTGACGATACGGTTTCGGCGAAGCGCGCGATCACTGTTCGAGATCTGCTTACCTTTCGCCTCGGCACCGGCCTTCTTCTCGCCGATCCCGCCAAGCATCCCATCGTCGCCAAGATGTATGATCTACACGTGGGAGTCACTCCATTCCCAGTCCAGATGCAACTCACGCCTGACGAGTGGACGAAAAATCTCGGCTCGCTGCCGTTAATCTATCAGCCCGGCGAGAGTTGGCTGTATCACACAGGCAGCGACATTCTCGGTGTGCTCATCGCTCGCGCGTCGGGCTGCGCTCTGGAAACTTTTTTCCGCGAGCGCATTTTCGAACCGCTGGGAATGAAAGATACCGCCTTTAGCGTACCGCCAAATAAGCTGGATCGCTTTGTAGCCTGCTACTCGCTCAATCCGGAAACCAAGAAATTGGATGTAACCGATCCGATTGAAGGGCAGTGGAGCCATCCACCAAAATTTCCATCAGGCGGCGGTGGATTGACCTCGACAGTTGACGACTACCTCGCATTTGCGCGAATGCTTCTCAACAAAGGACAAGCCGGTAAGAAGAGACTTGTCTCCGCCGCTTCGATCGAGATGATGACGACCAACCAAATTACCGTGGAGCAGCAGGAGATGGGCCGGCTAATTCTCGGCCCAAACACGGGTTGGGGATTCGGCGTATCGGTCCTCGTCAAGCCCGACGGCTTCTCCACGCATCCAGGTCGCTATGGCTGGAATGGCGGCCTCGGCTCATCATGGTGGAATGATCCGAACGAGGGATTGATCGCGATCATTCTTACCGAGCGTGCGTTTGAGTCAGCCGATCCCCCGAGCGTGATCAAGGATTTTTGGCGGTCGGCGTATCAGGCAGTCCAGCACTGAGCGACAGCCGCATGCTCCAGAGATTACTTTTTTGGTTTGTAGCTGCGACTAACCCTGTGACCGCCTGGGAAGCATTGCTCGCTACCTATGTGGGCGGGAGCAAAGGGCTAACGGTGCTACTGTGGTGCTAATCAATATGCAGAATTTTGCGCCTAGGTGCGTTCAGCCGCAAGACAACAAATGAGGAGTTAGCACAACAAACGCTGTAGAATCAGATGTTTCGCGTCGTGAAGCGTCAGGATGCTTGGAGGCGCAGGGCGGAATCGAACCGCCGATAAAGGTTTTGCAGACCTTTGCCTTACCACTTGGCGACTGCGCCACCGAAGCCGGAAGCGTAAGCTCACACTTCCGGCAAAAGCTCATGCGTGCGACGGTTTGCCCTTACTTGGCACCCGCCGCTTTGGCGGACTGCACGGTTTCGTTCACGACCGGGACGCCGATCAGGTTACCCCATTCGGTCCACGAACCGTCGTAGTTTTTTACGTTGTCGTAGCCGAGCAAGTACTTCAGCACGAACCAGGTGTGCGAACTGCGCTCACCGATACGGCAGTAGGCGATGACTTCGTCGACGCCGCTCCCGGTGATCCCTTTGCCGTGATACAACGCCGCGAGCGCGTCGGCGGACTTGAAGGTGCCGTCTTCGGCAGCGGCCTGCGCCCAGGGAACGTTGGCCGCAGTGGGAATGTGCCCTGCGCGCTGCGCGGTTTCGGTCATGCCCGGAGGGGCAATGATCTTGCCCGTGAACTCATCCGCCGAACGAACGTCCACCAGTTGCCCCTTACGCTTGCCCTCGACCACATCGCGGACATCGTCGCGATAGGCGCGAATGGATTCGTCCGGCCCACTGGCTTTGTAGGTCGTCGGCGCGGCCTTGGCAGCTTCCGTGCTCAGCGGGCGCTTCTCCTCTAGCCACTTCTTGCGGCCGCCGTTGATCAGGCGGACGTCTTTGTGGCCGTAATACTTCAATTGCCAGAAGGCATAGGCCGCGAACCAGTTGTTATTGTCGCCGTAGAGCAGAATCGTAGTGTCGTTACCGATGCCGGATTTGCCGAGCAGGTCTTCCAGTGCCGCACGGTCGATCAGATCGCGGCGCACGTTATCTTGCAACTGAGTTTGCCAGTTCCATCCCACGGCTCCGGGGATGTGCCCCTGATTGTAGGCACTGGTATCGACGTCTACTTCCACGAGGCGAGTGTTCGGTGCGCTCAGATTTTGGGCGACCCACTCAGTAGTTACCAGGACTTCGGGATGCTTGTAGTCAGCCATTTGGTTCTCCTTTTCTTGCTGCTGCGACGCCCGGGTCGCATTTGAGCTCACAAAAAGAAAAAACCCACCTGCCGGGATCTTCCCGGCGGTGGGCTCGATTCGAGCTAGCTAAACTTGTTCTACAGGTTCAGCTTCCCAGCGCCAGAAGACACACACGGACAGCACAAACAGCACAGGGCCATCCGAAAAGTCTTTTGCGCGTAAGCTGACACGATTCGAAGTATACCGCCGACTGAGAGCGTCCGCAACCCGGCTACTGACCCGCCAATTTCTTCCGCGCAAGCGGCCGCGAAAACGCATGCAGCGGACCGTGCCCGTTGTTGGCCATCACCTTGGTGTAGTACTCCTTCGCCCGCGCCGCGTCGCCTGCCTTTTCATAAGATTGCGCAAGGAGCACCAGGATAAACGGGTCTTCCTGGTTCGCGGTTTCCAAATCTGCGATAGCCGTTTTGTAATCGCCGCCATAAAACGCCACGTATCCGGTCAGATAGGGATAGAACGGAGCCTGGTTCGGATTGTTGGCCTTGTCGAGCGCCGCTTTCGCCGCGGCTACCTGTTTTTGTGCCTCGTCGCGCTGCCCGCGCCGCGCGGCGATACGAGCTTGCGCGTTCGCCCAGCGAAATGCCCACAGGTTTCTGTCCGCCTCCTTCATGTCTGCTTTGCGCATCGCCGTGTCGTAGCCGGTCTTGTACCACTTCGCGGCACCGTCGATATCACCCGATTCGAGCTTGATGCGCGCCAGTTCATTGGCCACGCCAGCCGCCGCCTCGAAATCCGGTTTCGCGATCTGCGCGTCGAACACCTGCTTCTCGTATTTTTCGGCTTCGGCTCCATTCTTTTCAAACGCATAGGAAAATGCCATGACTCGCAGAGCGGTATTCTTCTTGTCTAGCGGCGCTACATTAATCGCCCTCTGAAGGTGCTCGCGCGCGGCCGTGTAGTCGCCTTTCAGATCCAAGGCGATGCCCGATTCAAGATGCGCTTCATAGGAATTCGGCGACTTCGCGAGAGCCTGCCCGTAAAGTTTCAGCGCCTCGTCCTGTTTACCCTCGCTATTGAGTTTTTGCCCCTGCTTCACTAGATCCTGCGCGGAGCCCGGTGGTGAGGTCTCCTGCGCCAAACTGGCTTGCCCCATGCAAGCTACTAGGAGTGCGGCCAGAAAGATTGATACTTCACGATGAGGGAACTTCATGGGCGCGATTATACCTCCGACTCAAGCCGAGGAATAGCCACGGGGCGATCGCAACGAGGACTGCTATGGGGCGTTTGAGTAACCGGATGAATACTTGACGCGTCCTAGCTGTGAGCGCACTATCGGGTCAGCGGAGGGCATATGAGCCGGAAACTCTGGGCCTCGATCCTTTTCGTTGGGGTTGCCTCGGTTGTTGCGGCTGTCCCCCGTGGCACCGTGCCTAAGTCCGACGTCAATCAATATCGTTCCCACGCAGAGAGAAATGGAATCGGCATCGGAGCCACGCTGCTAACATCCGATCAGGTGCGCAAGGCATTCGCGGCAAGCGTCAATCGCTGTTGCTTCGTGGTAGAAGTAGCGTTCTATCCTAAGCAGGATTCTCCTCTGGACCTGTCGGTCGATGATCTGACCATGCGCGCGAGCGGCGACGATGTGGTGGTCAGGCCTTACAGCCCGCGAGCGGTTGCCGCTACATTGCAGGAAAAAGCGGAAAACGGCCGACAGATCACGACGTCGACTAGCCTGGGAGTGGGATATGAATCAGGGACGTACATTGATCCGGTAACGGGCCAGCCGACAAAGGTGAAGGGCGTCACGACCCAGACGGGCGTTGGCGTCGCCGTCGGGCCTCCGGGTTCGCAATCCGGTGCCTCGAACCAGACACGCGATTCGATGGAGATCGAGTTGGCGGAACAGGCGTTGCCGGAAGGCTCGATGGCAGCCCCGGTCTCAGGATACTTATACTTTGCCAAGAGTGCGCTGAAGAAAAAGAAAGACGCAACGCTGCAACTGCATTACGCACTGAAGGACCAGACGGTCATTCTTTCCCTGCCCGAAAAGTAGACAATCAGAAAAAGCCCGGCTGGGAAGATGGCACCCGCAAAGGTGTACTTACTTCGCGTTGCTGACCGCCGCGGCGATAGCTTCCCCTAGATCTTTCGTAGTGGCGGCGCCCCCCACGTCGGGGGTAAGCGCTTGTTTTATCGCCAGAACCTCGGCGATGGCATTTTCGACCGTGTCGGCGGCCTGTTGCTCGCCAAATTGTCGGAGCATTAGCGCGCCTGACCAGATTTGACCGATCGGATTCGCAATTCCCTTCCCGGCGATGTCCGGCGCGGATCCATGTACCGGTTCAAACATAGACGGGAATTCACGCTCGGGATTGAGGTTGGCGGATGGCGCGATGCCGATCGAGCCGACGACCGCGGGACCCAGGTCGGAAAGTATGTCTCCGAAGAGATTGGAGCCCACCACGACGTCGAACCAGTCGGGATGGCGCACGAAATGAGCGGTGAGAATGTCGATGTGATATTGGTCGGTGCGAACGTCGGGATATTCGGCGGCGATTTCCTTGAAGCATTCATCCCAAAACGGCATGGTGAAGATGATGCCGTTGGATTTTGTGGCCGAGGTCAGGTGCTTCTTGCTCTTACGCGCCAGCTCAAAGGCATAACGGATCACCCGGGTGACGCCGCGGCGAGTAAACACCGTCTGCTGTACGGCCATTTCCTCTTCGGTGCCTTGATAAAGGCGACCGCCGATGTTGGAGTACTCGCCTTCGACGTTTTCGCGCACGATTGTGAAATTGATTTCCCCAGGCTTCCAGTTTTTGAGCGGCGACTCGATGCCCTCGAACAAACGCACCGGGCGAAGATTGATGTATTGCAGAAAGCTGCGGCGAATAGGAATCAGTAAGCCCCACAGCGAAACATGGTCGGGCACGTTCGGATGGCCCACGGCACCGAGGAAAATCGCATCGAACGGCTTGAGTTGCGCGATGCCGTCTTCAGGCATCATGCGACCAGTCTTGACGTAACGTTCGCAGCTCCAGTCGAAATGGCGCCAATCGAATGCGAAGCCGAAGCGTTTGGCGGCGACTTCCAGAACGCGAATGCCCTGGGGAACCACTTCCTTGCCAATGCCGTCACCGGGAACGACTGCGACACGATAGGTTTTCATGTGGCCGACTCGCCCGCGGCCGGCGCTGTTTCGGGGCTAGAAAGAACTTGCGGTTGCTGAACGGGTTCAGCGCCGCGAAGGAGCAGAGCCAGCGCAGCGCCAACAAGTGTGATTCCACCGAGAAATGCAAACCCGGAGAAGAAATTTCCGGTTTTCTTGTTCAGGTACCCGACGATGAGCGGCGCGCAATAAGCGCCCAGATTTCCCAAGGCGTTGACCAGACCCATCACGGATCCAACTACCTTGGCAGGCAGCGTTTCGGTAGGGATAGACCAGAAGGGACCCAGAGGACCGTAAGCGCCAATGCCGCTGATCGCAATCAATGCGAACGCGAGCACCAGAGAATACGGTACAACGACGACCGCCAGCAGAATGCAGGTCCCTCCGATCAGCATCGAGCCCGCGACGTGATAGCGGCGCTCTCTATGGCGATCCGAGAGCTTGCCCACGACTACCAGCGCGATGCAGCCGACGATGAATGGCAACGTGTACAAAATTCCCGTTGAGAGATTGCTCAGACCTTTGAATTTTCCCATGGCGCTTGGCAACCAGAACAGAAGGCCCATCTGGCCGCTGACATAGCAGAAATACACCGCAATCAGCACGAAAACGCGAGGTTGAAACAGGGCGCGAAGAAAGGGCACTTCCTGCGCTCGCTCCAACTCGTTGGACTCGCGTCGAAGCGTCGCAACCAGCTCCTCGCGCTCGGCGGCAGGCAGCCATTTCACATCCGATGGGTGGTCGCTAATGAACGCCAGCCACACGGCCAACCAGGCGAACGGCAACGCTCCTTCCGCTACCATCATGGCGCGCCAGCCCCAGTGATCCATGATCCAGCCGGAGAACGGTGAAGAGAGGACGACTGCTCCCGGCATACAAGCAAAAAAGAACGCGTTGGCGCGGGCGCGTTCGGCACGCGAAAACCAATGCGACAGAAGAATGATGGTGGCGGGAAACACGCCGCTCTCCGCGACACCCAACGCCAGGCGAAGTACCAGGAGCTCTTGATAGGTGCGAGCAAGACCGCAGCCCATGGCACATACAGCCCAGGCGACAAGCAGGATGCTGATGAATTTCTTGGGGCTCCACCACTTCGCGAGGTGGCCGCCGGGAATCTGGAGGGCTATGTATCCCCAGTAGAAAATTCCCGCAACGTTTCCGGCTTGCTGGGGGTCCAGGCCGAGATCATGGCTTACGCGAGGAAGAGCTAGCGAGATATTTGTGCGATCGACGAACGCGATCGTATACATCACGAACGCCACCGGAATGATGCGCATCCAACGCGAGGACGTTTCGCCGGCGGCCATGGGTCGAGGCTAGCTTGGTCTCCTATAACGGGATGCTGGGGAACAAGTCATTCTGCATGATCTCAGGTCGAGGAGATAGTCGATGATTCCGGCCGACGCTCAGGATTGGGTCCAGTCGAGCCCCGCACCTTCAAGTGCGTCTCCATATCGTACTCCCGCCCTTTTTTGGAACTCGAAGAGATGACCGTGGCGAGGGCGCTGAAGGCGTATTCGGCCAGCTTGGCGCGCGAAAGGCGGATGGTGGTGAGCGGGGGCTGCGTGAACTGACTGAAATCGATGTCGTCGAACCCGACCACGGAGATTTCTTCGGGGACGCGAAGCTTCGCACTGTAAATGGCGCGGAGCGCGCCGATCGCGGTGAGGTCGTTAGAGGCCAGCACCGCGGTAAGGCGGTGCGGCAGTGCGAGAAGGCGCTGCATGGCAAGTTCGCCGCCGTCAATTTTGTGATTGCCAGTTTCGATCAACTTTTCATCGCGAAGCAAACCATAGCGCTTGAGCCATTGTAGAAAAGCAGAGCGGCGGGTCATGGCGCTGCGCAGGTCGAGTGGACCGCTGATGAAGGCGATGCGCTCGTGGCCCAGCCCGGCCAGATGTTCGACGGCTTCACGAATACCGGTGCTGTAGTCGACCTTGATGTTGCTAATGCGATCGCGGACGCGGCCGGTGTCGAGAAAAACCATGGGGAGGCGGCGCCGCTCCATCTGTGCGATGAGTTCCTTTTCCATTTCCGAGGTGATCACCGCGACGCCGTCGACTTTGCGTTCCAACATGCGGCGTACGCTCTGGGACATGCGCTCGGTGTCATAGCCGGTGTTCGCGACCAGGACCTCGAAGCCATTGCGCAGAGCAATTTCCTCAAAGCTCTTCACCAGTTCCGGGAAAAACGGATTGGTAATGTCGGAAATGATCAGGCCGAGTTGATGGCTGCGGCCGGAAACCAGAGCCCGGGCGTTGGTATCGGGGTGATAGCCGAGTTTGCGGACTACGCGCCAGACCTTTTCGGCGGTGTCGGGACGAACGTTGCCGGTGCGGTTGATGGTGCGCGAGACCGTAGCCGTGGAGACGCGCGCGTGGCGAGCGACTTCGGTGATCCGCATGCGGCACATTGTACACGCGGGACGCGCATCCAGAGTAGAAGAAGGATTTGCCAAAACAGCCTACATCACTTACGAGATTACAGTGCATTCACAAAAACGCGAAAATGCGGCGGGACAGGGCGAAAAACCGCTGCGCCAGGACCAGCTAGTTCTCTGCTCACTTGTGCTGGAATTATGCCGATGTGACAATGCGGGCGTTTTGTGCAGCCGGACGCCGATGCGTGGATTGAAGACTTTTTTCTGAGGGAATGCCAATGAGGACGTTTTCGGGAAAATATTTTTTGAGCGTGCTGCGGTGTTTTGCCGTATTTGCCGCACTAGCATTGCCGGCTCGGATCGCGTGCCAAGGCGCTGTGCCACCGCCGCCACCGGCGATTCTGTTGGGAACCTCGTGGTATCCGGAGCAGTGGCCGGAATCGCGGTGGGAAGCCGATCTTACGCTGATGCAAAAGGCGGGAGTTCGCGTCACGCGTCTGGGCGAGTTTGCATGGAGCCGCATGGAGCCAGCGCAAGGCCAGTACGATCTGGATTGGCTGGATCGCGCCATCAGCGCGTGCGCCAAGCACGGAATTTATGTGGTGTTGTCGACACCGACGCCGGGGCCGCCGGCTTGGCTTACACAGAAATATCCGGAAACACTGCGGCTACAAGAAGACGGGCGGCCTGCCGAACACGGCAACCGGCAGCATTTCAATTTCGCTAGCCCGAGATATCGCGAATTCACGCGCGGAATCGCCGAAGCGCTGGCAAAGCGCTTCGGCCACAATCCATGGGTGATCGGGTGGCAAATCGACAATGAATATGCCGAGGAATCGTACGATCCGGCAACCAAAGCGCAGTTTCAGCAATGGCTGAGGGACCGCTACGGAACGCTCGAAAATTTGAACCAACGATGGACGACCGCATATTGGAGTGAGACTTTTTTCGACTGGAGCCAGATCCCGATTCAGCTGCGCAACGGCAACCCCGGCTTGATGCTTAGCTGGAAACGGTTTGTTAGCGACACCTGGCGGAGCTATCAGAAGACGCAGATCGATGTGATTCGCGCGAATTCCGATCCGAAGAAGTGGATCACGTCGAACATGATGGGCTGGTTCGACGGCTTCGATCACTACACGGTGACGCAGGACGTGGACCTGGCTTCGTGGGATGACTACGTCGGGCGCGGGCACCTGGATCCGGGTGCGAATGGCGCGGCGCACGACCTGACCCGGGGATTCAAACGCAAGAATTTCTGGGTGATCGAAACGCAGCCGGGGTCGGTGAACTGGGCCACGGTCAACAATTCACTGGATAAGGGCGAAGTACGCGCCATGGCCTGGCATGCGATAGGTCACGGAGCGGACGCGGTCTCGTATTGGCAATGGCGCAGTGCGTTAAACGGTCAAGAGCAGTATCACGGGACGCTGATTGGTCCCGACGGCACGCCGGTTCCGGTGTACGCGGAGGTGCAACAAATCGGCGCGGAGTTCGCGAAGGCTAACGCAGCGCTGGCGGGGACCTTGCCGAAATCGGAGATCGCGATTTTGCATTCGTACGACAGCCGGTGGGCCATTCAGTGGCAGCGCCATAATAATTTGTACGACCCAGTGGCGGAAATTCTGAGCTATTACCGGCCGCTGCGGACACTGAGCCAGTCGATTGACATTGTGCCGCCGACGGCGCCGCTGACGCAGTACAAGTTGGTGGTTGCGCCGGGGCTAAACGTGATTGCCGACGATGCGGCGAAGAATCTGATCGCCTTTGTCCGGCAGGGCGGGCACCTGGTGCTCGGGCAGCGCACGGGATTGAAGGATGCGGATAACTCGTTGCAGACACAACGTCAGCCGGGACCACTCGTGGATTTGCTGGGCGGGCGCGTGGAGCAGTACTACGCGCTGATCGACGCGGTGCCGGTGGACGGCAAGTTCGGGCCAAGCCACAGCCGGCTGTGGGCCGAATTGCTCAACTTGAAGGAGGTTACCGGAAGCGAGCCAAAGGCCGAGGTGCTGGAGACGTACGGGACCAGCAACGGCTGGCTGGACGGCCAGCCCGCCGCGGTTACGCGGCAGATGGGCAAGGGACGCATCACCTACATCGGCGCATGGATGGATGATACCGGAATGGCTAACGCCGCCAAATGGATGGCGGACATCAGTGGAGTGAAGCAAGCGTTCGGGCCGGTGCCGGAGGGCGTCGAGGTTTCGGCGCGGTACGGCTCGACGGGCGCGATCTTTATACTGATCAATTTTTCGAAGACGGAGCAGGCCGTGACATTGCCTTCAGAGTTGGCGGACGTGCTGGCCGGAGGAACGAAGACATCGGTGACCTTGCCGGTATATGGAGTCGCCGTGTTGCAGGAACGCAGACCGTAGAGCCGTTACTATTCCTCGCTGCTCGTACTTGTTGGGACACAACTTCGCGGTTTCTGCTTCCCTAGCAGAGAACTGCCAGCGCTGCGGCTGGAGCGTCCGAAGTGTTTACCCCAAGTGCTCTATACAGTGAACGCTGTAGCGCCTTCCAGATGGGGTTGTGTTATCTCCAGAGCACGTATCAATTTGCCGGTACTTATGCCATTTGCCGCGACACACTAGCTCATGGCGTTTGCCCGGTACTTGTCACTGAATCGCCGCAAGTCGGGAAGCGGACAATTTGTTGCAGGGCAGTCGTGACGGCCAGCTAGTTGGCCCGGGCCAATACGGGCGATGCCGTGGAGACGAGCATGAAACGAAGTGTAGCTAATACCCCTCCCTTGGAAGAAGGCGCAAAAACCAAAGTGGGTTCAACAGGAAACGGCAAGAGCAATGGGACGCCCACCGCGACCGCGGAAGTTTCGCAAGCGGACTTGAACGCAATTCTTGCCGGATTGCAGACCATGCGGGACGGCGATTTCTCGGTACGCCTGCCGGGATCGTGGACGGGAGTGGCCGGGAAGCTAGCCGACACGTTCAACGAGATTGTAACCTCTAACCAGCAGATTGCGCGGGAGTTAAATCGCGTCGGGCAAGTGGTCGGCAAAGAGGGACGCACGCGGGAGCGGACGCGATTTCACCAGTCCAAGGGCGCCTGGGGCGAGATGGAGGTTTCCGTCAACACCTTGGTTGATGACCTACTACGGCCGACGACCGAAGTGACCCGAGCGATTGCGGGCGTGGCGCAAGGAAACCTGACGCAGACCGTGCGATTGGACGTGGATGGACGTCCGCTGGAGGGCGAGTTCCTGCGGTCGGCGACCATCGTAAACACGATGATTCAGCAGCTGGGCGTGTTCACGTCGGAAGTCACACGCGTGGCGCGCGAAGTCGGCACGGACGGAAAGTTGGGCGGCCAGGCTCAAGTACCCGGCGTGGCGGGAACCTGGAAGGATTTGACCGACTCGGTGAACTCAATGGCCAGCAACCTGACTGGCCAGGTGCGCAACATCGCGGAAGTGGCGACGGCGGTGGCAAGCGGCGACTTGTCACGCAAGATTACCGTGGACGTGCGCGGCGAAATTTTGCAGTTGAAGGAAGCCATCAACACGATGGTGGATCAGCTGCGCTCGTTCGCGTCGGAAGTGACGCGCGTGGCGCGCGAAGTCGGTACGGATGGAAAGCTGGGCGGTCAGGCGGTGGTGCCGGGAGTCGCGGGCACGTGGAAAGATTTGACCGATTCGGTCAACTCGATGGCCGGCAACCTCACCGCGCAGGTGAGAAACATAGCGGAAGTGACCACGGCTGTGGCGCGCGGCGACT
>Ga0134124_10000164_pt1 | contig 60905 bp, 40 predicted proteins | sample KB304_FD_96880 | JGI IMG/M metagenome (GOLD analysis project Ga0134124, IMG submission 96880) | Terrestrial soil microbial communities without Nitrogen fertilizer from Kellogg Biological Station, Michigan, USA - KB3-0-4 | ecosystem: Environmental > Terrestrial > Soil > Unclassified ...
GACTCTCACCTCCAGCGGCCCCACCCACGCCTGGATCTGTCGCTGTGAGCCCCAGGGGTCGAAGCGTTCGTCGACCGGCAATCCACAAACCGCCACGGCAGCGGCCCAGGCGTCGCGGCGCCGACGTGTCGTCTTCCAGGTGGAGGCGCTGCCGGCCAGACCGGCCAGGAGAGCGACCGAAAGGGCTGCGCCAAGGGTGAGAAGGACGATCTCCATAGGCCACGTCAGCTCGGGTCGCCGGCCGGACCTTCGCCTCCCTCCTCCTCCTCGCCGCCGAGAGAAAGCTGGCCCTCTCGATCGCCGGCGAGCGACAGCTCGCCGCCTTCGGCCGGCACGAACGACAGGTTGCCCACGTCGGCACCGGCCAGCGAGAGCTGCCCGGGGGAGGCGCCCTGGAGACGGGATTGGATCTCGGCGATGGCTTGACGCGTCGCCTTGCGGAGAGCGGAGTGGCGGAAAGACTCGGCGGCTTCCTTGAGCGGCAGCACGGCCGCCGCCGTGCCAAGGCGGCCGAGCGCATCGGCAGCCGCCACCTGGAGATCCTCCTGCTTGCGCTGGAGCGCCAGGATCAGAGAAGGCTCGGCGCCCGGGTTGCCGATCTTTCCCAGGGCCTGGGCGGCCGCGGTGGCCAGCTCGCCCTCGTGGACCGCCATGACCTTCGCCAGCGCTTCGACGTCTGCGGCGTCGCCGCTGAGGCTGAGCGCCTCCAGGCAGGCGCGGGCCGTCCGGACGTGGCGATGGTGCACGGCCTGGGCGAGAGTCTCTCGCAGCCGCGGGAGCGGCAGATTCCGGCCGAGGAGCCGGACCGCTTCTTCACTGACCTCGTCCTGCACACTGTCGGTCAGCTCCGCCAGAACGCTGTAGCCTTCGGCGCCCATTTCCCCGGCGGCCCGCAGCCGGACCCGGGCGTTTCGGTCCGCGCAGGCGGCGCGGAGAGTCGCGACGGTTTTCGGGTCCTCAGGGCTCTCCCGCAGCAGCAGGACCAGATTGCGGAGGCGCACTGTGGCGATGGGATCCTGCAGCGCGTTGTCGGCAAGGCGTTCTGCCACGTCGAGAGGTCGCGCCAGCCGCTTGGCGAGGTCGAGGAGGGGAGGCAGGAGGCGCGGAGCCTGCTCGACGCTCATCCCCGCGCTCATCTGGCCGCCCGAGATGTCCAGGCGTTCAGAGCCCAGACTGAGCATCAGCCGCCGCGTCTCCGCGTCGAACAGCGCGTTGGCCAGCCGGTCCGGGCCCAAGACGAGGAACGCACTTTCGAATTTGGAGTCTCCCCCCTCCGGCTGGCGCGTCCATGGGAGGTTGTCAGGCGCCCTGTGGATCTCCAATCCGGTGAGCACCGACGGCTCCGGAAACAAAACCGTGACGAGATCAGTTTGGGACGGCCTGGCCTCGACCCGGATCTGGAGCCCACCCTCCTGAATCGAGATCCTCGCCAGGGCCGAGGAGTCACCTTGGACGGGTGAGCCGTACGGAGCCAGGGCATTGGGCCAGGCCTGATTGACGGGATTGCCGGGGCGGCCCGCCTGGGAACGGAGCAATAGGGCGCCGCCGCTGATCAGAGCAAGAGCAATTAAGAACCACATCGCTCAGCCCTCTTCCTTGCCGCCGCCGAGAGAAAGCCGGCCCGTTGGATCGGTGGCCAGCGACAGCTCACCACTTCGGCTTGCGCCAAGGATAGATTGCCCGCGTCGGTACCGGAGAGCGAAAGCTGGCCGGGCGTGGCGCCCAGGAGGCGGGATTGGATCTCGGCGACGGCCTCGCGCGCCGCCTTGCGAAGAGCGGAGCGGCGGGCTGACGCGGCGGCTTCTTTGAGCGGCAGCACGGCAGCCGCCGAGCCGAGGCGGCCGAGCGCGATGGCAGCCGCCACCTGGAGATCCTCCTGCTTGCGCTGGAGCGCCAGGATCAAGGAAGGCTCGGCGGCCGGGCTGCCGAGCGTTTTCAGGGCCTGGGCGGCCGCGGCGGCGAGCTCGCCATCCTGGACCGCCATGACATTCGCGAGCATCTCGACATCCTCTGCGTTGCCGCCGAGGCTGATCGGCTCCAGGCAGGCGCGGGCCGTCCGGTGGTGGTGCTGGTCGACGGCCTGGGCGAGGATCTCTCTCGTCCGTTGGAGCGTCAGATTGCGGCCGAGGAGCAGGACGGCTTCTTCACTGACTGCGTCCTGTTCGCTCTCGGTCAGCTCCGCGAGAACGGCGTGGCCTTCGGCGCCCAATCCACCGGCGGCCCGCAGCCGGATCCAGGTGTTTCGGTCCGCACAGGCGACACGGAGAGTCGCGACAGTCTTGGGATCCCTCGGAGCCTCCCTCAGCAGCAGGACGAGATTGCGCAGCCGCACTTCGGTGATCGGATCGTTCAGAACGTTTTCGGCAAGGCGTTCTGCGACGCCCAGGGGGCGAGCGAGCCGCTTGGCGATGTCGAGGAGGAGAGGCAGGAGGCGCGGCGCCTGCTCGACGGCCATCTCCGCACGGACCTGGCCGTCCGAGATCTTCAGACGGCCGGAGCCCAGACTGATCATCAGCCGCCGCGTCTCCGCGTCGAGCAGCGCGCTGACGAGGCGACCCGGACCCGAGATCCAGAACCTGCTTTCAAACTGAGAATCTCCGCTCTCCGGATCGTGCACCTGCCGTCCGTAGACCGCCTTGCGGATCTCCACTCCGGCGAGCTCCAGCGGCTCCGGGAAAAAAATGGTGACGAGGTCTGGTCCGTGCTGAGCTGGCTCGACCCGTATATGCAGCGAAACCTCCCCGGCCGAGATCCTTGCCTGGGCCGAGGAGGCATCCTCAACGGGCGTGCCGTACGGCGCCAGAGCATTTCTCCAGGCCTGATCGCCTGAAGTCTTCGGATTTCCTGGGCGGCCCCTCAGGGATCTGAGAAAGAGGCTGCCGCCGCCGAGCAGGGCAAGGAAAGAGAGAACATCCCACATGCCTCAACCCTCCTCCTCGCCACCGCCGAGAGAAAGCTGTCCGGCCGGATCGCCGGCAAGCGACAGTCGGCCGGCTTCGGCCGGCGCCAGGGACAGGCTGCCCGCTTCCGTGCTCGCCAGCGAGAGCTGGCCGGGCGAGGCGCGCGGGAGACGGGATTTGATCTCGGCGATAGCCTGGCGGGTGGCTTTGAGAAAGTCGTAATCGCGGGGGCTGCCCTCGGCGGCTTCCTTCAGGAGCAACACGGCCGCCGCCGAACCGAGATGGCCCAGCGCGTTGGCGGCGGCCACGGCCAGTTCCCCGGTTTCGCCGGCCATCACGTTCGCCAGCACCTGGACGTCCGCGGCGTCGCCGCCGAGGCCGAGCGCCTCCAGGCAGGCACAGGCCGTCAGGATGCGGCGCCGGTGCAGGGCCTGGTCAAGGATCTCTCTCGTGGGTTGGAGCGGCAGATCGCGGCCGAGAAGCGAGACGGCTTCTGCGCTCACGGCGTCGTCCTCCGCGGTCCCGGCGAGCTCCGCGAGAACGCCGCCGCCTTCGGCGCCCAATTCCCTGGCTGCCCGCAGACGAACCTGGGGGCTCGGGTCCGAGCAGGCGGCGCGAAGCACTGCGACAGTCTTCGGATCGCCCGGAAGCTCACTCAGCAGCAGCACCAGATTGTGGAGCCGCACCCCGGCGACAGGGTCCTTCTGAGCGTTTTCGGCAAGGCGTTGCGCGACGTCCAGGGGTCGAGCGAATCGCCGTGCGATCTCGAGGAAAGTGGGCAGGAGGAGCGGCGCCCGCTTGGTGAGCATTCTCATGCGGAGCTCGCCGCCGGTAATCTCCATCCAGGACTCCAGGCTGGTCATCAGACGCCGCGTCTCCGCGTCGAGCAGCGAGCTGACCAGCCGGCTCGGACCCAGGAGGCGGAACGTGACCTCGAACCGCCGGTCTCCGATCTTCGTTTCACGCCCCCCAACAAAGGGCCGAAACGACGTCGCGAGAATGTCCACGCCGGAGAACGCCCACGGCTCCGGAAACACGACCGCGACGAGGTCTTCTTCTTGATCGTCGATTCCGGTGACCCGGATGTGCAGGGAGTCCTGCCGGGTCAGGATCCTCACCTCGGCAGTGGGGGTGCCCTCGATGCGTGAGCCGTATGGCGCCAGGGCAGCGTACCAGGCCTGAATCTGCCGGCGGTTCGCCCGGGAGCCACCCCGGGAGAGGCTGCCGAGGAGGGCCAGGACGGCGAGAAGCTCCCACATGGCTCAGCCCTCTTCCTTGCCGCCGCTGAGAGAAAGCCGGCCTTCCGGATCGGTGGCGAGCGAGAGTTGGCCGGCTTCGGCCGACACCAGGGACAGGTGGCCCGCTTCAGTGCTGGCCAGCGAGAGCTGGCCGGGCGAGGCGCCCGGGAGGCGGGATTGGATCTCGGCGATGGCCTGACGGGTGGCTTTGAGAAGGTCGTGATCGCGGGGGTTGCGCTCGGCGGCTTCCTTGAGGAGCATCACCGTCGCCGTCGTGCCGAGGTGGCCCAGCGCGGTGGCGGCGGCCACGGCCAGCTCACCGGTTTCGCGCGCCAACACTTTCGCCAGCAGGTCGACGTCCGCGGGGTCGCCGTTGCGGGCGAGTTGCTCCAGACAGGAGCGGGCGGTCTGCAGATGACGCCGGCGCAAGGCGTTGGCGAGGATCTCCCGCGCGTTGTCGGGCTGCAGAGCGGGGCCGAGGAGCGAGACGGCCTCCGCGCTCACCTTGTCATCCTCCAGGCCCTCGGCCAGCTTCAGGAGGACGCCGTGGCCTTCGGCCCCCAGGTTCTTCGCCGCGCAGAGCCGGACGGCCGGGCTGCTGTCCCGGCAGGCGTCGTGGAGTGTTGCAACGATCTTCGGATCGCCCGGAAGCTCGCGGATCAGAAGGCGCAGGTTGTGCAGCCGCACCCCGGCCTGGGAGTCTTTCCGCGCGTTCTCGACCAGGCGTTCCACGGTGTCCAGAGGCTTCGCGAGCTGCCGGCCGACCGCGAGGAGGAGGGGCAGGAAATCAGTGGTCTGCTCGACCATCAGCTCAGCCCGAAGCTGACCGCGGGCGATCTCCAGCCGGATCTCTGGGTGGATATTGATCAGCAGCCGGCGCGTCTCGGCATCGAGCAACGCCGCCAGAAGCCGCTCGGATCCCCCGATGGAAAACCTGCGTTTGAACTCCGGGGCTCCGAGGTCGATCTCGTGCGCCGCGCGCAGGGGGTGCAGGGGCGACCGGCTGTGGATCGTCACACCGAGGAATCCCGGCGGCCCCGGTAACATGGCGACGATCAGGGTGTCGCGTTCCTTGTGGCGCGACGTCTCGATCGACACGCTCAGCGAGCCGGTCTTCGCCTTGATGCCGATCCGCCACGCCCAGGGGCCGGAGTCGTCCTCGATCTGCAATCCGCACTTCTCCGCGGCGGCGCGCCACACCTGGAGGTCCGACTGCCTGCCCGAGAGCCGCACTCCGACCGCGATGCAGCCTCCGACGGCAAAGAAGACCAGCTCCCACATGGCTCAGACCAGCCGCACCACCGGCTCCTCGCGCATCAGCTCGCGTTGGGTGAGCAGGTCGCGGACGGTGGCGATCAGCCAGCGCTCGGCGCTGACGCCGAAGGCGATTTCGAGCCGCGGGCGGCGGTCGCGCGGGGAGTGCGGCGGATCGAGGTAGCCGAGGGTCGGGCTCGCTTCGTTGAGCGGCACCACGAGCTGCGCTTCGCCGGTGGGGCCGCCCACTTTGTGGGCCTCGCCGGCGGCGTCCCAGACGAAGCGGCGCTCGTCGCCGTCGCCCTTCGAGACCTCGCAGATCAGCAGCTTGAAGAGGCTCTCCGGCTCACCGAGCGCGCAGGTGGGGACCAACTGCCGCTTCCACAGCTCGGGCGAGGTCGGGAACCGCGTGCCGCGCGGCACGATGACCGTGTGCTGCGCCTCGCCGGTCTTCGGATCGTGGGTGACGAAGGCGTAGTCGTGGACGATGAAGTCCAGGGTGTCCATGCGGTCGCCGGCAAAGCAGGCGGCGCCGTAAGCCACCGCTTCAAAAGGCTGCCAGGCGCGCACCCGGCGGCGCTCGAAGCGCTCCTCGAACCAGGAGAAGAAGCCGGGCAGGAGCGTCGAGCCGCCGACCAGCAGGACGTCCTCGACGTCGGCCGCGGTGATGCCGCCCTCTTCGAGGATCTCGTCCACCGAGGCGGCCAGGCTGCGGTAGAACCCCTGCTCGGTGAGGATCTCGAGGAGGCGGTCACGGGTGAGCGAGGCATAGCCGTGACCGTTGCCGTTGGCGGGCCGCGGCGCCGCCCGGAAGGTCTGGCCCGGGGTCATCAGGAACGCCACCTCGGTCTCGAAGAACACCGCCTCCTTCACCCGGCAGGCTTCGGCGAGCATCAGCCGCCGCCAGAGGATCGCCAGCTCGTCGTCGCCGCTCGCGAGGTCGCAACCCATCGTGCGGCAGAGGTCGTCCAGCACCCAGCCGTCGACGGCGTTGCCGCCCACCGGACGCCCGCGCTTGGCGAGCACGGTGGCCTGGCCGCTGACGGCGCGCTGTGGCGCGAGGCGGACGAGGACGGCGTGCATGGTGCCGCCGCCCACGTCGACCACCAGGACGGTGCGCTCCTGGCTGAGGCTGATGCCGTAGCCGAGCGCCGCCGCCACCGGCTCGTCGATGAAGCGGACCCGGCGTACGCCGAGCTTGCCGAGGATCTGCTGCACTTCGGCGCGGTAGGTTTCGAACGCCGCCACCGGCGAGGTGACGACGAGGTCGCGCACCCGCTGTCCGGTCGTCCGTTTGATCTCGCGGAGCAGCTCGCGCAGGAAGGCGTGCGCGGCGTCGCGGGCGGTGAGGCTCTCCCGCCCCAGCCGCGCCAGGGGACGCAGCGCCTCCTCGCTCAGGCCGGGCTTGAAGGTGGGGATGAACGACGGATGGACCGTGCCTTCGTTGCGTTCGAGCGCCGCCCGGCCGATGAGCGCGCGGCGGCCGAGAAAGAGCCGGCGCTCCAGCGGCGGCCAGCTCCCCAGACGATCGAGAGCGCCGAGCTTTTCGAGGAAATGGACCGCCGACGGCACCAGACGCGGCGCTTCGAGCGGATCCTGCGCCTCCAGCTTACGGCAGACGCCGAGCAGCTCGACGAGGCGGGGTTTTCCCAGAGCCTCGTCCCACAACGCCACTCCGCAGTTCGTCGTCCCCAGGTCGAGCGCCCAGCCGGCCATGTGGGACCATTATATGCAAGGCCGGCCGCGAGCTCGTCCTTGGAAAGAGACAGCCGCGCCTCCTCGCGCGTACAGATCCGGCTTGCCGCCCCGCGGGGGGGTACGGCACCACGGTTGCAGGATGAGCATCATGAACAGACGCGCCAGGCCGGTCTCCTTCGTTCTCGCAGCTCTTCTCCTGCCGGCTCTCGGTGGATGGGCCGTTCAGCCGCCGCTGGAGCCATCGCTGGTTCCGCGGCGGGCGGCTCCCGCACGGCTTGAGCTGCCGCGCTTCTTGCCCGGCTCGGTCCTGGTGCGGCTCAAGGACAGCGTCGGCGTCGACGCGGAGGCCTGGTTCCGCGGCGGCAAACCGTTCCGGCGGGTAACCGCCGACAAGTCCGGATCGCTGGACGCGCTCTTCCAGCGTTTCGACGTGCGGGGCGTGCACGCGGTGTTCCGCACCGTGCCGCCCGGTCTGGAGACGGCACCGGTCGCGGTCGCCGCTCTCAAGCAGGGAGACGACGACGAGCTCTACCACATCTACCGTCTCGACCTCGGACCGGGGATCGATGCGCAGGAGGCGGCGGCCGAGATGGGCGCCGATCCGCATGTGGTGTTCGCCGAGCCGAACGGCCTGGCGGAGATGCAGGGGCTGCCGAACGACACCTTGATCGACCCCGACGGCGACGGCGCCTGGAACGGCCGTCCGGAGTATGGGTATGCCGATCTCTGGAGCCTCGAGCGGACGGGGTGGGGGCAGGTGTGGGCGCAGCAGGCGTCGATCTGGCCCAGCGCGGCACGGCGCGGCGGCGGCGGCGTGGTCGTCGCGGTGATCGACTCCGGCGTCGACGTGCGCCACGGGGACCTGCGGGCCAACGTCTGGCACGATGCGCAGAACCTCCCCGGCTACGATTTCGTCGACGTCGACGTCAAGCCTCTGGAAGCCTACGGATTGACGCCGGTCTCCGGCGAGGATTACCGCAAGCCGGACGGCGATCCGGCGGACCACTACGGCCACGGCACCCACGTGGCGGGCATCATCGCGGCGGCCGCCGACAACCGCAAGGGGATCGCCGGCGTGGCCTGGAAGTCCAAGGTCATGCCGGTGCGCGCCGGCTTCGTGGTCCAGGACGGCAACCTCCGGCTCTACGGCCTGCTGTCCACGGACGCCATCGCGGCCGGCATCCAGTATGCGGTCCGGCACGGGGCGCAGGTCATCAACATGAGCTTCGGCTCCGGCGGCCCGGAGCAGCAGACCGAAGCGGCGGCCCTCCGTTTCGCGCGCTCCCGCGGCGTCCTGCTGGTCGCCGCGGCGGGCAACGGCGACAGCGACGCCCGGGATGTCTATCCGGCCGCCAACCCGGACGTCCTCGCCGTCGGCGCCACGCTGCCGAACGACCACCGGGTGGCGTTCTCCAACTGGGGGACGACGGTGGCGATCGCCGCGCCGGGGACGGACATCGTCTCCCTGCGCGCCGCGGGCACGAATCTCGGCGGCATCTACGGCGACGCCGGCCCCGGCTGCACCCGGCTGAGCGGCACTTCGATGGCGGCACCGCAGGTGTCGGGAGCCCTGGCGCTGATCCTCTCAGCCTTTCCGGGCATCACGCGGGAGCAGGCAACCCAACGTCTGCTCGCCGCCGCGGACCCTGTCCCCGAGGCGGTCAGCCGCGCCGGCCGGCTCTTCGTGCAGGGGAGCGGACGGCTCAACGTGCTGCGGGCGCTCAAAAATCCGCTCAAACCGGTCCTGTCGCTGCGCTCCCTGCGGGTGGAGGACGAGAACCGGAACGGCGCGATCGAGCCCGGAGAGCATGCCGCGCTCCAGATCGAGATCAGGAACGTCGGAAAGAGCGCGCACGGCGTCACGATCGACCTGCACGTCACCGACGCGAACGTCACCGGGCATTGGGCTTTCGCCGACTGGCCCGCCGGGTCCACCCGGACGCTCACCGCCACCCTGGACGTGTTCCCGAGCCTGCCGTGGGGCGAGACCGGCGATCCGCGGCTGTCGATCCATGGCGATTCACTCGCCCAGACCGATCAAATCATCGTGCTGCCGCTCGCGGTTCCGGGTCTCGCCCCCAAGGCCGGATGGCCGATCAAGGGCCTGGACATGGCAGAGGGCCTGGTCTCCTCGCCGGTCCTGGGGGATCTCGACGGCGACGGCAAGCTCGAAGCGGTGTACCAGTCGATCAACGGGACCATCTATGCGCGCCACGCCGACGGCGGTCTGCTGCCCGGCTGGCCGGTCAAGCTGCCGGGCGCTTTCGAACAAGCCTCGCCGCTGCTGGCCGACTTGAACGGCGATGGAACTCCGGAGGTGCTCCTCGCCGCCGGCGGGAAGATCCACGTCCTCGACGTGCAGGGCCGCGAGCTGGCGGGCTGGCCGCAAGCGGTCCCTTTCCTGTACAGCGCCTCGCTGGCGGTGGGAGACGTGACCGGCGACGGCAAGCCCGACGTCGTCGCGATGTCGGACCATGCCGAGCTCTATGTGCTCAGCGCCGCGGGAGCGCTCCAGGCGGGATGGCCGCGGACGCTCGGCAGCTTCGGCGGTACGACACCCCTGCTCGTCGATCTCGACGGTTCCGCTGAGAATGGCTCGGCGCTGGAGATCCTCACCGGAGCGAGCGAAGGGAAGCTCACCGCCTGGCGGGGTGACGGCACGCCGGCTGCCGGCGATTGGCCGGCTGACCTCGGCTCCATCGGGCCGGCGTCGCCCGCGGCCGCCGATCTGGACGGCGACGGCAAGCTCGACGTCGTCGCGGTGTCCTCCTTTGGATTCGTGGGCCGGCTCGACAGCCGCGGCGACGTCATCTGGCGGCGCCTGGAGCCCGGAGTCGCCGGATTCTCGTCACCGGCGCTGGGCGACCTCGACGGCGACGGCCGGCTGGACATCGTCCTGGGCAGCTTCGATTCGTCCTCGGAAGGATTCGTGACCGCTTTCGATCCGGACGGCAACATCCTGCCGGGCTGGCCGGTCTACACCGCCGCCCCCGTCGACGCCTCGCCGGCGCTCGCCGACCTCGATGGCGACGGGCGGCCGGAGGTCCTGGTGGCCGACAGCTCGGGCCTGTTCTACGCCTTCCACGGCGACGGCTCGCCGGTCGCGGGCTGGCCCCACGACATGCAGGACACCTCCCAGGTCTCGCCGGTCGTCGCGGACCTCGACGGCGACGGCGTGCTCGAAGCCTTCTCCGGCGTCTTCCACCTCGGCCTCAACACGGCGCCCATCGACATGATCTTCGCCCTCGAATGCGGCCCGGCCAGCTCTTCTTCCCGGAGCACGCGCGCCCCCTGGCCCGCGTTCAAAAACAACGCGCGACGGACGGGGGTGCAGTCACCCCCGCCTCCATAGGCGCAAACCCAAAGTAGGGGAGGGGCTTGCCCCCTCCCGGATGGGCGGGCGGAGGAGCCCCCGCGCGTGCCACCGCCCCCCACCCCGAGCGGGAGAGGGCGCCACCACTCGAAAAAAGAACCCTCAGTCTTCTTGTTGCTGTTGTTGGGGTTGGGCGGCGGCGCCCCTCCCCCGTTCGGGAAGGGTGGGTGGGGGACGCACGGGAGAGGGGTTGGGGGTGAGGGCCCGGGTGGGCGGAAAGGCTCTGTTTTCTCCTCCGGCTCCTCCGCCCGCCCACCCGGGAGGGGACAAGCCCCTCCCCTACTTTAGGTTTGCGCCTATGGGCGGAAGGAGGAACGCACGGCAGGCTCCGCCTCACGACCCCGAAGCACGCGGCAGCTTGAACAGGATCATGTCGTTGAGGAAAGCGAGCAGATCCTTCTGCTGGTTGAGCTGCAAGGCCACGAAGGCGTCGCGCGACGCGGCGCCTTCGCCACCGTGCTCGAGGATCGCCTCGGTCAGCGTGGTGGCGCGGCCGTCGTGCATGTAGGGCGCGGTCGAGCCGGCGCCCCACAGGTTGCGGGTGAGGAAGACCGAAGCGCCCCTCCCCGTCTCATCCACCGGCTCGGCGAGGCCGGCTCCCATGTCGTGCCGCTTGAGGTCGCCGAAGAGCAGGATCGCCGCCTTGCCGGCGCTGTTCTTGCGGAACGAGCCGAGACGGAAGATCACGCGCTGCTGCTCGGAGCCGTCGCGGAGGATGTTGTCCGGCTGGCCGCTGGTGAGGTCGAAGCTGATCGGATAGCGCGGATCGAGCCCCTCGGTCACCGGATCCTGGCCGGCCGGGAAGACCGCGTCGCGATAGGCCGCGCTCTGGCTCGGCTCGGTGAAGACTGGATCGTCGAGCAGCAGCCGCGGCACGTGGCAGGAGGCGCAGCCCACCTGGCGGAACACCTCGCCGCCGCGCAGGATCGACTGCTTCTCCGCGTCGCCGAGCGGCGCGATGAGGTGCAGCGCGGCCAGCTCGCCGCGGGTGGTCGGGCGCGGCTGCGCGGCGACGTAGACGGCGAGCGCGGTGACGTCGCCCACCGACAGCTCGTCGGTGACGCCGTCGAAGTCGGCGTCGACGCCGGCGCCCACCAGCTCGACCGCCTGGAGCCCCAACTCCTCGTTGGCGGCGTTGCGGCTGAACTCGCGGAGCGATCCGACGCTCCCCTTCCACTGGAACGGCCGCACGATCAGATCCGCGTCGATGCCTTTCACCTCCGCCGTGCTCACCTGCACCTGGCACGGGCTCGCGGCGGTGCGGGTGACGGTGATGCGGCCGAAGCTCACCGTCTTGGCGAGCAGGTCGCGGCTCGCCTGGCCGTTCGCGCACGCCTCGGCCGTGGCGTCGCTGCGGAGCTGCTGCAGCGTCGCGGTCATCTCCTCGGCCAGACGCTGCAAGGCGCCGGCGCCGAAGACATGGGGAGCATTGCGCTGGATGAACTGCGCCACGTTGCCGGAGCGCAGCGGATCGCGGAGCACGTTGGTCGCCATGAAGCCGGCGCCGTCGCGCGCGACCTGACCGTGACAGGAGAGGCACGAGGTGGAGTTCGGTCCGGTGGTGCGCGCCGGCCGGTGGCTCGCCCACTCCGTCGGTCCGTTCAGGTCGGCGCGCGGCACGTGGGTGAAGCGGGCGCCATGGCCGATGTTGGCGCCCACACCGTCGAGCGCGTTGAGCTCGGCGTCGAACAGCTTGTCACCGCGCTCGAAGGTGGTCATGAACGCGTTCAGCTTCTGCCCATTGAACACCAGCGCGAGCAGGAACTGCTGGTTCTCATGCGGCCCGGCCGCCGGCAGGTGCAGGAGCTGGACCAGATCGAGCCCCGCGATGCCGGCGCCGTCCGCCCAGCCGCGCCCGGCGGTCGCGGCCAGCGCCGCCGCCAGTGTGAGGAGGATGGCGCGCAACCTCCAACGCCGCACGTGTCCGCGCGTCTTTGCTTTCATGAATCCCTCCGCTACTCCAGATGTCCTGCGATCCTACCAGCTCTAGTGCGATGACGAGGGCGAAACGGGTCCGCTGTCCCGCGGCAGGACGTCGGGCCACCAGCCGCCCGGCCGGTCGAGCGGCCAAGGGCACCCGGCCTGGAGGCCCAGCTCGTCGAACATCGGCGAGTGGGCGACCAGCGGAAAACGCATCGGCTGCCGCCCGTCGCACCGGTACTGCGGGCTGCCGAACGCGATCGCGGCGGCGAGGACGAGCGACAGGGCCACCCAGGCCCGGACGCCCTGCCCGGCGCGCGACGCCCGGCGGCTCCGCCACAGCAGGCCCGCCCACAGCACCACGGGCAGCACCGCGACATGGAACACCGGCAGCACCTGCCAATACATGACGGTGGTGGGCGCGGCGCTGAACACGATGACGGCTGCGGCGAAGCACCACAGGACATAGCCGCGCAGCCAGACGCGAGCGGACGCCTCCGGAGACGCCTGCGTCTCGCGCGACATGGCGAAGCGGACCGCGTCCCACGCGAAGCGCCACGACCGCTGAAGCCTCCCACCATCGACCTGCGCCGCCGGACGCCAACGCTCGAAACGGCGGCAGACCGGCCGCCAGAGCCGCAGGTTGGCGAGCAGCGCGAGGAACATGGTGACCGGGAGGAGAACGCGCACCGCGATCATCACCGCGCCGCCCAGCCAGCCGCCCCAGCGCGCGGAGCCCAGGACGTCCGTGAAGTCGAACGCCGAGATGTTGTCCGCGATGTACAGCGAGCCGTCGCGCAGCCAGTAGGCGATGCCGCGCACCAGCGGAAAGACGTACAGCAGGCCGCGGCCGGGGAAGCCCTTGGCGGCCACCGCGGTGGCGATCACCGGATGCGCCCGCACTTCCAGATACCAGGGGAGCAGCGGCAGAGCCCCGAGAAGGACGCCCAGCACGGCGCCGATCCACTCGATCTTGAAGTACTTCCGCCACCAGAGCAGCGCCGAGGCCACCATGAGAAGAAAACACGAGGGGTGGATCTGGAACGCCAGCACAAGCCCCGCCGTATGCAGCAGGGAAGCCCCGAAGAGCGCCCGCTGCCGCTGCGCCAGGCAGCTCCACAGGTGGACCGCTCCGAACAAGAACAGGTAGTTGGGATTCCACAGGAAGCCCGACAGATAGAGGCGCCACGGGCTGAGCCAGTAGACGACGGCGAAGAGGAACCGCTCGTGCGGCGCCAGGATGCGGCGCAGGGTCGCGTCCAGGAGCAGGAAGCCGGCGGCATGAAAAAGCAGGATGACCAGGGTCGGCGCCCGGTGGTCGCGCCAGAGAAAGAGCGGCAGGCCGACCAGCAGCGTGGTGATGCAGCCCGGTCCCTTGCCGCCGGTCGACAGCGGATTGCCGTAGGGGATGAACTGGCCGCGCGCCGCCCACATCCAGCCGCGGGCGAGCAGGTTGAGCTGGTCGCCGCCGGTCACACTGCGCGCCAGCATCACCGCGGAGATCAGCAGGCCGGCGGCGAAGCAGGCGTAGACCAGGAGGGCGGCGGTGCGTGCGCGAGGGCGTTGAAGAAGCATGGGGGCTGGCCCGGGATTGCGCGGAAGGATACTCTGCCGCCCCTCGCGATACAATCGATTCAGCCCGCACGCAGAATCTCCTCCGGGCAGGAGAGAGCCATGGCGTCCGTCGCGCTGTCCGTCGAAGACCGGGCCGCAGAGCTGGTCCTGTTCCTGGACCGTTACCGGGAAGGCCCTCACCCCATCCTCTGGGTCGGGGCCGGCGCCAGCGCGGCGGCAGGGTTTCCCACCCTGGCCGGCCTCGAAACGGTGCTGCGGCGCGAGCTGCCCGGCGTCGACAAGTCCGGCTTCGAGCTGGCGGATGCGTACGTCGACCAGTACAGCCGGGCCGACCTGGCGGTCCTGCTCCAGCGCGAGCTCGGCGCTCCGCGCGGCCCCGCCCTCCTCCATGGCGCGATCGCCCGGCTGGCCGGCGCCGGCATCTTCCCCCGTCTCTTCACCACCAACTATGACCGGCTCCTCGAAGACGCGCTGACCGCAGCCCAGGTCCGCTTCGTCCCCCAGGTGCTGGAAGCCAATTCGGTCCTCCAGGGCATGGACGGGGTGCAGCTCCTCAAGCTCCACGGCTACCTGGGCGACTGGATGGAGGTGGTCCTCACCACCTACAGCTACCGGGAGTACGAGCGCACCTGGCCTCTCCTGGCCCGGCAGCTCGATCTCTCGCTGCGCACGCATCCGGTCGTCTTCGGCGGCTGCTCGATGACCGATCCGCGCCTGCTCGACTGGCTGCGGGCGCTCTCGCCCGCCGAGCGGAGCCGGCTCTTCGCCAGCCGGGCGGTGCTCACCGAGGCGGAATGGGCACGGCTGCCCGCGGACACGCAGACACTCCTCGCCTCGGCGAACGTCAAACACGTCCTGGTGCCGGACCATGACGGCGTGACGCTGCTGTTCCAGCGGCTGGCGGAGAGGCTGGCTCCCCTCCCCGTCCACGAGCTGGTCTTCGACCTGGACCCCGGGGAGACGGTCTGGACCGTCACCGGTCCCACCCCCGAGAGCCCGGCGCACACCGCGCCGAACCCTCTGGCGGATCCGGAGCTGGCCGCCCTGCTGGCGCAGCTCAAGGAGTCGGTGAGCCACGCCGTCCCTCTGGCCCATCCGCAGGCCGATCTCCTGGTGAGGCGCCTGGAGCTGCTCGCCCTGCAGGTCTCCGAGAAGCTGACCCCGGTGCTCCTCTCCGCGGCCGCCCGCTCTCTGGTCCTGGAGCGGATGAACGAGAAGGACCGCGGCCGGCCGCGGCTGGTCCTGCGGGTGGCGGACGCGAGCCCGCGGGGCGACCAGGCCCTGGCCTTGCCCTGGGAGCTGCTGGCTCCGCAGCCCGGCGAATGCGCCGTCCGCGCCGGCCGGCTGGACGTCCTCCGCGAGGCCGTGATGCCCGGCGCGCCGGGTCTGCCCAAGCCCACGGGTCCCCTCACGGTGGCGGTGACCGTGGCGGCACCGGAAGACCAGGGCCGGCTCAACTACGAGGCCGAATCGTTCCGCCTCCAGGCCGCACTGTCCCCCCTGGGACACAAGGCGGCCTTCGCGGACCTCGGAGGGGTCGAAGACCTGGTGGAGGTGGTGCAAGGGCAGAGGGCCGCCGTTGTGCACTTCAGCGGCCACGGTCTGCCCGGCCATCTCGTCTTCGAGGACGACTACGGCTTCTCCCAAAAGGTCTCCGTGGCAGATCTGGCGGACCGCCTCCATCGCGCCCTGCCCACGCCGGGCTCGTTCCCCCGCCTCTTCTTCCTGGCCTCCTGCCACGGCGCCACGGGCGGATCGGCCCCCGTTTCGGAGCCGGCGGAGCCAACAGAGTCAACGGAGCCGGCGGAGGCTGAGGCGGTCACCCGGGAGCCTCGGACCGACCTCGCCGCCGCTCTGGGCGAGGGCCCGTCCACCGCGGCGGTCCTCCACCGCTCCGGCTTCGTGCAGGTGATCGGCTACTACGGACCGGTGGGCGACGAGCTGTGCACGCGGGCGGAAGAGACCTTCTATCGCGCCCTGGCGGCAGGGAAGACCGCGCTCGAGGCCGTCTCCGAGGCTCGATACACACTGGACCAGCCGCTGGAGATCGACGGCGAACGCATCCACTACCCTCTCGGTTGGGCGCAGCTCGCCGTCTATCACCGCGGCGCGGACCGGCCGCTGGCCGCGGGCGGCGACAAGGGAAAGTCCGCGCCGGCCGGGCGCTTCCGCCGCCGGCTGGTGCAGGTGAGCGGCCTGCCCGTGCTGGAGCAGGGCTTCATCGGCCGCCGCGCCCTCCAGCACGACATCCGCCGCCGGGTGGAGCAAGACGGCCGGCGCCTGATCGTCCTCCAGGGCCTCGGAGGCTTGGGCAAGACCGCCCTGGCCAGCCAGCTCCTCGCCCGCACCTTCGCTCCGGAGCCGCCGGACCAGCTCATCCTCCGCTGCCGCGGCCTGGACAAGGAGCCGGACCCCGCGCCGATCCTCCGCGCCCAAGCCGAAGAGCACGGCCGGGTCCACAACTTTCCGGGCTGGGACGAACGGATGAAGCGCCTCCAGGAAACGGTCCCGGACCCCGCGTCCGGCTTCGCCGCCGTGGTGCGGGAGATCCGCCAGGAGCGTCCCGGTCTCGCCCTCTACGCCGACAACACCGAGACCCTCCAGGACGGGCCGCAGACCGACGGCCCGCGAGCCCTCGGGAGTTGGCGCCCCGAGGCCGCACGCTGGTGGCAGGAGATGGAAGGGCTCGCCCAGGAAGATCTCCTGATCCTGGCCTCGACCCGCTATTTCTGGAAAGGGGGCGACCCTGCCGGCTGGGTGGGGATCGGCCCCATGAGCCGGGCGGACGTGCTGCGCATGCTGGCCTCCTACGACACCTTTGAGCCGCTGGGCCGGAAAGACCGCGAGCGCCTGGCCCGCCGGGTGGACGGCCATCCGCGAACGGTGGAGGTGCTGGAACGGCTGGTATCAGAGCGCTGGGGAGATCTGGGACCGGGCTCTCAAGTCCAAGATCCCTGGGCCGATCTGATCGAGCCGGTCCTCCCCAAGCAGGAGAAGGAGATCAGCGCCGACCTTCTCCTGGACGAGCTCTGGCAGCGGCTCTCCCCCGAGGCCCAGCATCAATCCCGGCAGGTCAGCGTCCTGCGTGTTCCCGCACCGCGCGATGTGATCCAGAGGCTGGGGAACGCGACGGCGGAGCTGATCCGGACCGGTGTGCTGACGCTCTACCGCGAGCCTCTCTTCTTGGAGAAAAAGCAAAAGCTTGAGTGGGTAGACCGCTGGGGGCTGCACAGCCTGGTACGGGCGTTCGTCGACACCAAAACGAACGCCGAAGACCGCCGGAGCGGCTATCTCGCGGCGGGGACGGCCTACCAGGAGTGGGTGGCGAAGCCGGGCGCCCGCTGGTCCGAGCAGGTCGAGGGCATTCATCATCTGCACTCCGTCGGAGAGGGAGACCGGGCGTGGCCGATGGTCCAGGAGTACGTGCTCTGGCTGCGACGCCAGGCCCGGTACCGCGAAGCCCTCACCCTGCTCGAAAGCTGCGAGGCCGCGGGGACCACCGGAGAGCAGCTTGCGAATGCGTTGATGTTCCAGGCCCAGATGCGGCGCCAACTCGGTGAAAGGTCGGAGGATCTGGCGCAGATGCTGGTGAGGGCGGCGCGGCTCGCGTCCTCCGACGAGACCAAAGGCGATGTCCTCGCAGAGCACGGCAGCTTGGCGAGCGATCGCGGGCAGTACGAGGAAGCAGAAAGACTGCATCGCCAGGCGCTGGCGCTGACTGAGAAGGCTCTGGGGGGGACGCACCCCTCCTATGGAACTTCACTGCACGAGTTGGCGAGTGTGCTGTCGAGACAGGGGAAATATGGAGAAGCGGAGGATCTTCTGCGCCAGGCGCTGACCCTCTTTGAGAAGGCTCTGGGGAGGACGCACCCCTCCTATGGAACGACCCTGCACGAGTTGGCGAGTGTGCTGTCGAGGCAGGGAAAGTATGGAGAAGCAGAGGATCTTCTGCGCCAAGCGCTGGCACTCTTTGAGGAGTCTCTCGGGGTGGCGCACCCCTCCTATGGAGCGTCGCTGCATGAGTTGGCGGGGGTGCTGTCGAGACAGGGGAAATATGGAGAAGCGGAGGATCTTCTGCGCCAGGCACTGACCCTCAAGGAGAAGGCTCTGGGAGAGGCGCACCCCTTGATGTGCCCGACATTGAGCAATCTTGCGGACGTCTTGCAGGCACAGGGACGGACGGCCGAGGGAGAACCGCTTCTCCAACGAGCGCTCACCATTGCGCGTGAACAGATTGGCCTCTTGAACCCAGATGTAGCTCAGATCCTTACAGGTCTTGCACTGACTCAAGCCTCGCTCGGTCGTCTCGAGGCTCCGGAGACTGCCCGCCAGGCTCTTGCCGCTCTCAATGAGACCTTGGGCTCGAATCACCCGATCACCCAGCAGGCGGCGCCAATCCTCGAACGCATCGCGCAGGGCGGCTCGACCGATCCCATTTCCCGAGCTGCTTCCGAGGCCCGCGCAGCCGCCGAGAGCGGCGATCTCGCTGCTGCGGTCGCAGCCCAGGAACAGGCGGTGGTCCTGGCACGGGAGGCTGGCGAGGACCGCGAGGCCCTGGTAAGGCTGAGCGTCCTTCTCTTCAACCTGGCGGCCTTCTATGTCCGGGTGCAGCGGCACGAGGACGCGGTGCGATCCCTGGAGGAAGTCGTGGCGCTGGACGAACGGACCGGCCACCCGGATCTGGAATCGGACCGGCAGACTCTGGAGAACGTACGACGGCTGGCGGCGCTCCCTCCGGAGGAGAGGGAGGCTCTGGCCCGAGCCTCAAGCTGACGCCCCCCAGGGGATGTTGACGATCCCTCAGGGGATGTTGGCGATCCCCGCGAGCTCGCGCAGCAGCGGCTCGCGGATCACCAGATCGAGGTTGGCGTCGCCGCCCGGAGCATCCCGACCGGCTGAGCGACGAGAGCATCGAGGTGTACCTCCGGTACCCCGGGGGGCCGCTCGGGGCGGTGGAAAACAGGGCGGCCACCCAGGGCCGCCCCGATCTCTACAGGGAATTCAGGAAGTCGAAAAGCGCGGCCTTGTCGGTCGCACTAAGGGCGTTGAAGGCGGTGACGGTCGTCGCCGCTTGGCCCTGGTGGCGGTTGATGGCGTCGAGGATGGTCAGCGACTGGCCGTCGTGCATCAGGCGGGTGCGGGTGCGCAGGCCCCAGAGCGGCGCGGTGCGGATGTAGGCGCCCGGCGTCAGGGCCTGCACGATGCCGTCGCCCGTCTGGATGTCGTGCAACATGAAATCGCCGTAGGGATGGATGGTCTTGCTGCCGAGCGACGCATCGACGATGAATGTGCCGCCGTTGAAAGAAGTCCCCTGCGGCGCGGTGGTGATCGAATCGGTATGGCAATTCTGGCAGCCGATGCGATCGAAGACCGCCTCCCCGACGTCGGAGGCGATGGGACCGCGCGGCGGAGCCTTGGTGGAGCGCATGAAGCGGGTGAAGGCCTCGACGTCCGGGCCGAACGGATTCGCCGATGTCGCCGCGTCCTCGGGGTCGGCCACCGTGTCGAACGCCGCCACGGAATTGCCGTTCGACGTGTTCTCGGTCGGGAAGAGCGGGCTGGTGATCCCCATCTCGTTCAGGTAGGCGTCCGCCGCGAAGGAGAGCAGGCTCGAGTGCTGGTCTTTCCAGCCGAAACGGGCGATCCGGGAGGTGGAAATGCTGGGAGGGCCGGCCTCGAGCGCCGCTACGCGGACGATCCCTCCTTTCATCCCCGCCGGCTGGGCGTTAAAGATGCGGACGAACTCCGAGTCGGGGATCGCCTCGACGAAGCCGTCGCCCAGGATGTTTAGCGAGGTGCGGAAGGTCCGGATGGTATCGGTGTCGAAGACGTGCTCCTGGATGGCCGCGTCGATGGCGCGGTCGTTGATCAGCGACCCGCCGGGATGATCGACGAATGTGCCGTCGCTGTTGAGCTTCCCCGCCCGCACTTCGTTGAATTGGGCGCTCGACGCCGAGACCGGGTTCTGGTGGCATTCCCGGCAGGCCTGCGCGTTGTAGACCGGCCCCAGCCCATCCGTGATCTGCTCGATCGAGTCGAACTGCGCGCGGTCGAGATCGAAATTGGTCTGGTTCTCGAATCCGTTGGTGACGTCGTCAAATCCGGTGGGAGCGTCCACCGCGGCGAGGATCAGCGGCACGGCCACGAGCAGAGTCAGAAATACAGTGATGAACGGTAACCTCGACAATCTCTTCTTCAGTCTTGCCATCGACTTTCTCCTTTTATGGGAAGGATCGTCGCCGCGCTCACAACCCCGCCCTAGGCCTGAGACCAGCTCCGATCCGGCTGCACGGTGTCTAGGAAGAGAAAGTTCCCTCCGGCCTCCAAGGGCCCCTGCGATTCAGCGCTACGGCGCGGACAGAATGCAAGATACAAGCCGGATTCCTCTCTTGACACCGGCACCAACACGCTGACAGGACACCGCCCCCCAGGGAGAGTTGGCGATCCCCCAGGGGAAGTTGGCGATCCCCCAGGGGAAGCTGGCGATCCCCCAGGGGAAGCTGGCGATCCCCCAGGGGAAGCTGGCGATCCCCCAGGGGAAGCTGGCGATCCCCCAGGGGAAGTTGGCAATCCCTCAGGGGAAGTTGGCAATCCCCCAGGGGAAGTTGGCAATCCCTCAGGGGAAGCTGGCGATCCCCCAGGGGAAGTTGGCAATCCCTCAGGGGAAGTTGGCAATCCCCCAGGGGAAGTTGGCAATCCCCCAGGGGGGGTTGACGATCCCCCAGGGCGGATTGACCCACTTGCGCGGCGCCGGGGCGTTGGAGGCGCATGGGAGGGTGGACCGAGGGAGCCAGGGGGCTGGCCCGGGATCGCGCGGAAGGATACTCTGACGCCGCCTTGAGAGAAAGACCATGACGGAACCTGGGCGCAGGAGCCCGCTCTGGGCCCGGCTCGTCTGGCCGGCCGCAGCCGTGCTCTTCACGGCGCTGACGATGATCTATCTCCGCCCGGTCTGGCAGGTCTGGCAGGATCACATCGCGCCGGTGCCGGAAGATCCGGTGTTCAATCTCTACGTCCTCAAATGGGGCGTCCACCAGATCCGGCTCGGCCTGCCGCACGTCTGGGACGCCAACATCTACTATCCGCTGCGCGGCGCGCTCACCCTCTCGGACCACCTGCTGGGGCCGGCGTTGCAGCTCACCCTGCTGGAGACGGTCGTCCCCAACGCCATCGCCGGTTACAACATTCTCTTCGTCACCTCGTTCATCGGCAGTGCCCTGGCCACTGCCTGGGTGGCGCGGAAGAGCGGCTTCTCCTGGATGGCGTCGCTCTGCGCCGGCTGGATGTTCGCCTTCTCGCCGTTCCGCATCCAGCATTTCAACCACATCCAGATGCTGATCGCGCAGTGGATTCCGCTGACGCTGTGGTCGTGGGACCGCCTGCTGGCCGAGCGGACGCCGGGCAACGCCGCGCGCTTCCTGATCCTCTATCTCCTGCACGTGACCGGCGGCTGCTACCTGGCCTACATGATCCACGTGCCGATGCTGGTGCTGCTGCTCAACCGGGCCGCGGTACACGGCCGCGAGCTCGTGACGCCGCGCGCGCTCCGCCTGTTCGCGCCGCTCGCGCTGATCGCCGCGGTGGTGCTGGGCGCGCTCTTCCTGCCCTATATCGAGACCTCACGGACGCAGGGTCTGGTGCGCGATCCGGAGGAGATCGGCGTGCTCGGCGCCACCCTGGCGAGCTATCTCAGCCCGTCGACCGAGAACCTCTATTTCGCGACACCGCACCGCAGCTTCTTCCGCACGCCGATGGGAGCGCTCACGGCGCCGTTCTTCCGCCAGGAGAACGCCCTATTCGCGGGGTTCCTGCCGACGGTGCTGGCGGTGTGGGGATTGATCGGGTGGCTGCGGGGACCTCGAACGAGACCACGAAGTCATCCTGAAGGCGAGCTCCGCGAGCGGGAAGGATCTGGGCGGGCGGACCTTCCCGTCCCCCAGATCCTTTGGGTCGCCAAGGCTCCCCGCAGGATGACATTGGGGAGCCGCATCGCCCTCGCCGCGCTCCTCGTCACCGCCGGCCTGGCCTGGCTGTGGGGCGACCTCGTCACGCTGACCGACGTCGAGGACCGCGGCGATCTGCCGTTCCGGCTCGGCGCCTGGGGATGGAACGCTCCGGCGCTCCTCCTCGCCGTCGCGCTCGCGGCGTGGATCGCGCTCCGCTGGCTGTGGCGCCGCCGGCTGGGTCCGCTCTTTCCGGCCGATGGAGATGTCTGGCTGCGAGGTGTCGCGCTCTCCGGTCTCGCCTGCTTCGCGCTCACCTTCCCGGTCGTCTACGTTCCGCTCTCGCGGTTCGTCCCCGGGCTCGACGGCATGCGGGTGCCGGCGCGCTTCTATACCTTCGTCTCACTGGCCATCGCTCTCTTCGCCGCGCGCGGGATCGATCGGATCGGTGAGCTGCTCGGCCGGCTGCGTGCCCGGCGGGTGCTGACCCGTGGTGGTTTGGTCGCCGTCGCGGCAATCCTCGCCGTCGAGCTGGCGCCGCGGCCGGTCAACTGGGTGCCGCTGCTGCGCGAGGAGGATTTCCCGCCGGTCTATTCGTGGATCAAGGAGCAGAAGGACGTGCGGGCGGTGCTGGAGCTGCCGATCCGCCGCAACTGGCGGGAGAACGCGGCGATGTACTACTCCACGCTGCACTGGAAGCCGGTCGCCAACGGTTACAGCGGCTACGAGCCGGCGATGCACCGGCGGATCGCCGACAGCATCCATCTCTATCCGGACCGGAGAGCGATCGACCTGCTGCGGCGGATGGGGATCACCCACATCATCGCGCACACCGACGAGATCCGCCGGCGCGGCCAGACCGGCGCCCGGGAGCTGGAGGATTTCGAACGCGAGCTGGCGGCCGGCCCGGAGCGCGAGCTGGACAAGGTCTACGCGGACCCGGAGGAAGGCATCCGCGTCTACCGCATCCTGCGCACCCCGGCCGTGCCCCGAACCGGATGACCCGGCTGATCAGCCGGCCAGCCGGGTCTCGATCATCCGCTTCAGATCGGCCTGGAACTTCTTCCGGCTCTCCAGGCTCGTCCACGGCGCGTATTTGCCGGTGTTGGGACCACCCCAGCCGCCGAAATCCTCCGGCCGCGCCAGGATGTCTTCATCCACGAACACCGCGGGATATTTTTCGATGTGGGCCCGCTCGGCGTGCGGAGACGCGCCGAAGTCCTCGACCTTGAACTGCGCCCGTTCACCAAACCCCTGCACCACTTCACGTGCCAGCAAACTTGCTGGATCGGAGAGGCTTCAGGTGTAGGGCCAGCGGACGAGGGTGACGGTAATGACCTTCTGGGCGGGATTCGGGACCGGCTTCTCGGCCGCCCCAGAGACTCCCTGGAGGAGGCCGAAAGCCAGAAAGAGACCGCAAGCGGTCGACAGCAGAGCACGTCTCATTTGCTTTTCCTGAAGAAGGATTGATAGAGGGGGATCATGTCGGCGCGGATGAGCCTCGCCGTTTCGTCCTGGTCACCGGCGGTCAGGGCGGCGAACGGCGCGATGAGGCTGCCTTCCACAATTTTTTCCGGCGCGGGCGCCGGCGAAGCGGCGGGGGGCACACCGCCCTTGCGATGGCGGCTCAGCTCCAGCCGGCTGCGCAGCATCGTCAGCGCCGCGCCGGCCCGGAAGTCGCGCTCCAGCAGCTCGCGGGCCTCCTTGAGCAGGGCGCTCGCCGGGATCATCTCCTGGCCGGCCGGGTCGGCGTCAAAGTCTTTCTGCAATTCGGCTTCGAGGCTCGCCAGAGCGGTCTTCAGCGTCGCGGCGTCCGGCACCTTCTCGGCGTCGGCGCCGGCCGGCAGCTTGAGACCGGCGACGAAATCGCGGAAGGCCATGTTCCCCTCGGCCTCTCCCAGGTAATAGATCCCGGCGCCCGGCCCGGCTGCCTTGCCATAGGGGAGAGCCGCCTGGTAGAGCTTCTGCGCCCGGTTCTCCGCCGCCTCGGCCAGCCCCGCGAGCAACGGTGCGGCCGGCGCCGGCCGCGATGCCGGCGCGAAGCGTGCCTTCTCCGCCGTCCACACCGTCTCCAGGTGAGGAAGATCCTTGCCGGCGTCGGCGTGCGCCTGCATGAAGGTCCGTTGCTCGATGGCGATGAACGGGTTGCGGAGCTGGTAGGCGAGAACCGACGGCGACTTCTGCTGCCGAAGCTGGTCGAGCTGCTGGGTGAGGTCCGTCAGCTCGGCCTTCCCCTTGTCCGGCGTCGCTTCGACGATCTTCTGCAGCGCCCCTTGCAGCCGGACGACCTCCGCCTGCAATGTCTGCAATGCCTGCGAAGGTTGAGCTGCTTGCGCTGCCGGCTTCGGCGCCGGCGCCTCCGCCCCCCACGCCGGCATCAATCCCACGCCCACGCTGGTGGTCACCAGCAACGGCAGAAGCTTGCGGTAGAAGACATTCATGGAACGGGAGGCTACACCGCGAGCCGATTCGCGGTCAATGTGTGGACGGCCATGAGAGCGCTTGCGCCGGCCGAATTCGCGGCGCTAAGATGGCCGCTCATTCCTGGGCCATCGCTAGACCCTCGGCGAGAGGAGGTTTATGGCCAGCATCACAGTGAACGTCAATGAGGAACCCCACGTCGTCGACGTGGAGCCGCGGACGCTTCTGGTGGAGCTGCTGCGCGAGCACCTGCGTCTGACCGGCACCCATGTGGGCTGCGACACGAGCCAGTGCGGCGCGTGCACCGTGTGGGTGGACGGCAAAGCGGTCAAGAGTTGCGCCATGCTGGCGGTGGAAGCCGACGGCGCGTCCGTGACCACCATCGAAGGACTGGCGAAGAACGGCCAGGTGCATCCGATGCAGGCGGCCTTCCACTCCTGCCACGGCTTGCAGTGCGGCTTCTGTACCCCCGGCATGGTGATGACCGCCACCGAGCTGGTGCAGCGCAACCCGTCGCCCAGCGAGGACGACGTGCGGCACGGGCTGGAGGGCAACCTCTGCCGCTGCACCGGCTACCACAACATCGTCAAGGCGGTGCTGACCGCGGCCGAAACCATCCGCTCCGGACAGGCCTCCCAGGAAGGAGGTGCGCGATGATCGAAAACGGTCTGGGCGCCGCGGTCGTCCGCCGCGAGGATCGCCGCTTCCTCCTCGGCAAGGGGCGCTACGTCGACGACATCGAGTTGCCGCATCAGTCGTACGCCGTGTTCGTGCGCTCTCCCTATGCGCACGCCGCGATCCGCTCGATCAACGCCAAGCCCGCGCTCGCCGCCCCCGGCGTGCTCGCCGTGCTCACCGGCGCCGAGGTGGCCGCAGACGATCTCGGCGGCATCCCCTGCGGCTGGACGATCACCAACAAGGACGGCTCGAAGATGGTGGCGCCGCCGCATCCGGCGCTCGCCCAGGGCAAGGTGCGGCACGCCGGCGATCCGGTCGCGATGGTGGTCGCGAAGACGAAAGCGCAGGCGAAAGACGCGGCGCAGCTCGTCGAGATCGACTACGACCCGCTGCCGGCGGTCGCCCATCTCAACACCGCCGTCGCCTCCGGCGCGCCGCTGGTGTGGGACGAAGCCCCGGGGAACGTCTGCTTCGACTGGCACCTCGGCGACCAGGCGGCGACCGACGCCGCCTTCGCCAAGGCCGCCCGCGTGGTGACCATCGAGCTGACCAACAACCGCATCGCGCCCAACGCGATCGAGCCGCGCGCCGCCAACGGCCACTATGACGATGTCTCCGATCACTACACGCTCTACACCACGTCGCAGAACCCGCACCTGATCCGCCTGCTGATGGGCGCCTTCACCCTCAAGGTGCCGGAGCACAAGCTGCGCATCGTGGCGCCCGACGTCGGCGGCGGCTTCGGCTCGAAGATCTTCCACTACGCCGAGGAGCTGCTGGTGCTCTGGGCGTCGAAGAAGGTTGGCCGGCCGGTGAAGTGGACCTGCGAGCGCACGGAAGCCTTCCTCTCCGACGCGCACGGCCGCGACCATGTCACCCACGCCGAATTGGCGCTCAGCGCGGACGGCAAGTTCCTCGGCCTCCGCGAACGCACGCTCGCCAACATGGGCGCCTATCTGTCGACCTTCGCGCCAGCCATTCCGACCTATCTCCACTCCACGCTCCTCTCCGGACCGTATGACATCCCGGCGATCTACGCCGAGGTGAAGGCGATCTTCACCAACACCGTGCCGGTCGACGCCGTGCGCGGCGCCGGTCGCCCCGAGACCACCTATCTCGTCGAACGGCTGGTGGAAAAGGCCGCGCGAGAGATGGGCATCGATCAGGTGGAGATCCGGCGGAAGAACTTCATCCAGCCGAATCAGTTCCCCTACCAGACCGCGGTGGCGCTCCAGTACGACATCGGCGACTACGAGCCCACCCTCGACATGGCGCTCAAAGCGATCGACCGCGATCACTTCGCAGAGCGCAAGGCGGAGTCGGAGAAGCGCGGCAAGCTGCGCGGCTTCGGGATTTCGACCTACATCGAGGCGTGCGGCATCGCGCCGTCGGCCCTGGTCGGCGCGCTCGGCGCCGGCGCCGGCCTGTATGAGGCGGCGACCATTCGCGTGCATCCGACCGGCAGCGTGACGGTGTTCACCGGCACGCACAGCCACGGCCAGGGGCACGAGACCACCTTCGCCCAACTCGTCGTCGAGAAGCTCGGCGTGCCGTATGAAAGCATCGAGATCGTCCACGGCGACACCGACCGTATCCCGTTCGGCATGGGCACCTACGGCTCGCGCTCCGCGGCGGTCGGCGGCTCGGCGATCTACAAGGCGATGGACAAGATCATCGAAAAAGGCCGCAAGATCGCCGCCCATCTGCTCGAAGCGAGCGTCGCCGACGTCGAGTTCAAGGACGGCAAATACCGCGTCGCCGGCACCGACCGCGAGAAGTCGTTCGCCGAGGTCGCCTTCACCGCCTACGTGCCGCACAACTATCCGATCGAAACCACCGAGCCGGGACTCGAGGACTCGGCGTTCTACGATCCCAAGAACTTCACCTTCCCGGCCGGCTGCCACTGTGTCGAGGTCGAGATCGATCCGGAGACCGGCGTCGTCGAAGTCGTCGACGTCGCGATCGCCGACGACGTCGGCGTCATCATCAACCCGATGATCGTCGACGGCCAGGCGCACGGCGGCCTGGCGCAAGGGATCGGCCAGGCGCTGCTCGAAGAGGCGGTCTACGACAGCGAAGGGCAGCTCGCCTCGGGCTCCTACATGAGCTACTGCATGCCGCGCGCCGCGGACCTGCCAATGTTCAAGGTCGGCAACCACGTCACCGCCTGCACCCACAATCCGGTCGGCGTGAAAGGAGTCGGCGAGGTGGGAGCGATCGGCGTGCCGCCCGCGATCATCAACGCCGTCATCGACGCCCTGGCGCCGCTCGGCATCACCCACATCGACATGCCGGCGACACCGGAGAAGGTTTGGAAGGCGATTCAGGCAGCCCAGGGAGGTCACGCATGAAGAATTTCGCGTTCCATCGCCCGCAGTCGGTCGCCGACGCGCTCTCCCTGTTGCGGGCCGACGACTCGGCCAAGCTTCTCTCCGGCGGCCAGAGTCTCCTGCCCGTCATGAAGCTCGACCTCGCCCAACCCTCCGGGCTGGTGTCGCTCTCCCGCATCACCGATCTCAAGGGCGTCCGCTCCGATGGGAACGACCTGGTGATCGGCGCCTTCACCACCCACGACGAAGTCGCCTCCTCGGCCGAGGTGAAGAAGCGCATCCCCGGCCTTGCCGGTCTCGCATCCGGCATCGGAGATGCGCAGATCCGCAACCGCGGCACCATCGGCGGCTCGCTCGCCCACGCCGATCCGTCCGCCGACTACCCGGCGGGCGTGCTCGCCCTGGGCGCCACCATCGTCACCGACCGCCGCTCGATCGCGGCCGACGACTTCTTCACCGGCCTCTTCTCCTCGGCGCTGGCGCCGGACGAGATCATCACCGCCGTGCGCTTTCCAGTCCCGGAGCGCGCGGCCTACGGCAAGTTCCCTCATCCAGCCTCGAAATACGCCGTGGTCGGAGTCTTCGTGGCAAAGACCGCGGGCGGCGTGCGTGTCGCCGTGACGGGAGCCGGCTCGAAGGTGTTCCGCGTACCGGCCATGGAGTCCGCCCTCAGCGCCAACTTCTCCGCCGACGCCCTCAACGGCATCAAGGTCCCGGCCGCCGATCTGCGGTCGGACAGCACCGCGAGCGCCGAGTATCGCGCGCACCTCGTGACCGTGATGGCACAGCGCGCTGTTCGGGCTCTGTAAATCGTTTCACTCCTCATGGGCGTCCGCTTCTCCGGCTCTACCGGAGAAGCGGGCGTCTCAATAGCGAGCGCCCACAGCCCCGAGACACGTGTATTCGATGTAACGAAACAGCGGTTAGAAGCACCTTCATAAGTGTCAGCTCTCTGACGGGACTCAAAAAGGAGAAGACACGCGAAGAAGACTGCAGCGCTCCTCGTTCTCGTAGCCGCTCTCGGCCTCACTCTTCCCGCGGCGGCGGCACATGAATCCAGGGTGGGGGGACCTGGGCGGAGAGGCTCGCCACGAAGAACACGGCGCCGACGGCGCACGGCACGAAGTATCGCATCCACTTGTTCAAGGTGCTTGCGCCCGGCGCGAGCGAGCCGTCGCGCTCCAGACTCAACCGGCGCTGCCGTTCAAATCCCGACGGCTGACCGAATCGCATCCTATCCCGGAACCGACTCCCTGAGCTCTGCATAGTGTTTTGCCCGGGCTTCGTTGCCTTGTCCGCGATAAAGGATCTCCAACTCTTCATAGACATATCGGCTTGGCGTCTTGGCGGCTTCGCATTCATGTTCGAGGCGCAACTGAATCTTCAACGCTTCGTCCCTGTGACCCAGCGCGCGAAGTGTCCGGGCCACCATCCAATGGGCACTTCGAATCGACTCTGCGTTCGTACCGCGCTCTCGAAGAACGACCGCCTGTTTGAATTGAACGAGGGCTTCTTCGAACCGGCCGAGCTCGTGGAGGGCACACCCGAGATTGTTCCGAATCGACGCTTCCCACTTCTTTGCGTCTGGCTGGGAAGACGCCTCGGCGATGGCCAGTGCTTCCTGCCCCAATCTCAATTGATCAGTTGGCGCGCTGTCGACGAAAGCCATCATGTGAACGGCATCAATGGCCAAGCCATCAAGGTGTGCAACTCTGGCGATCTCCAGCGCGCTTTCGTAGGCTGCGCGAGCAAGCTCCTTGAGCTCGGCAGTCTGCAGCTCCGGCGGATGAGTCGCGGAAGCATACGTGCGGCCAAGCTCCAGCGCGTACCATGTGCGGGCCTCGGAGCCGGCGGCAGGCATGTCTTTCGCGATGGACTTCAGGATGTCTTGTGCCGTCGAAAAGTCTCTCCTGAGGCCGTACGTGCGCGCAATCTGTGTCTGTAGAACCAGTGCGTCGTCCCCGGTCGCAGTCTCGAGCGCAGCTCGGAACCGCTGTTCACTGGCTTCAGGCTTGCTGAAGTCCCAGAACGATGCGAGATCGATTGCCATGGTTTGACCTCCGCCGAGCCAAGAGGATCAACTCGAAATCTTGGCCGGCGGAGCCGCCGGCCAGCCCGAGGGCGTTGTGCTCGTGGGCGTCATCGCATTGGTGAGGGCGACGTGCATGGCGTTCCATGTGGCCTGGAGGGCCTGTGTGGATGCGTAGGAGCCGTTTTGCAAGCCGTTGACCGGAATCTGATTGATGATCTCCGGCGGCCATGGGTCGTTGGCGCTGGGGTCATAGTCAAAGTCATAGAGCTCGCACTGCCAACTCGTGCCGTCGAAGCTGACCACGTATTTGACATTGTAAGTACTGGCGTCGATCAGCGCCCGGATCACCACGCCGGCGTCGTCCGACGCGAAAAGGAGCTGGTCGTAGGTGGATCCCGAGGCTCCCGCGAGGATGGCGGTGGCCAGGCTCGTGCCCTGCACCACGATGCTGGAGGGAATGGTGAGCCCGCAGACTTCGGCCAGGGTCGGCAGCACGTCGATGAGACCGGCGAGGCCGGTGCATGCGGCAGCCTGGGGCAGGCCCGGGTGGCTGAACACCATCGGAACGAGCAGCGACTCGTTGTAAGCCTGGTGTTCCTTCTCGATCATGCCGGCCTGGGACATGCCCATCTCGCCATGATCAGCGAGGCGCACGATCAAGGTGTTCGCCACCATCTCGCTGGTCATCTCCGACAGGACCTGTCCGATGAGCGCTTCGGAAAGGGTCTGCAGGTAGGCGTAGAAGCGGAGGTAGTCGAGCGCCGCTGACCGGCGCTGGACCTCCTCGGTGGCGCCCTGGGCGAGCGTCCACCGATAATCGATCTGCATCGACGGCTTGTTCGCCAACTCGTCCGCGGTCAGATCGTAGCTGTCCGGCAAATCGGTGATCTCCGTGAACGGGGCCACCTGCCAGGGGTATTTGCCCGCGTCCGGCCCGCTCGCGATCGGCGGGTAGCCTGCCGAGACGTAGCCGGCAGGCGACACGAAGATATCGTGGGGGTTGAGCAGCGAGACGACGAGGCAAAAAGGGTTGGCCGGATCGTTGCCGGCCTGCGCCGCGAGCCACTGCTGGGCGCCCTCGACGGTCCCGCCGGTCACATAGCTCAAACCCGTCGCCACCCGCTGGTCGTTGCCTCCTCCTCCGCCGCCGAGTGTGTTGACGTCGGCCGCGGGAACGGTCACCGTTCCGCCCTGCCACCCGCTGAGCTCCGTCTCCATGGTCGTGCCGAAGTCCTGCGACGTCCATCCGGGGAAGCCATACGTGTCCGCCATGGTCTGGTCGTCGGAGGACTGTTGCGCGAGTCCTGCGCCTTGCTGGTACGCGAGCGTCTGCCCTGACTCGAAGCTGGAGTCGAGGTGCCACTTGCCCTTGTAGGCGATGTTGTAGGTGACGCCCTCCGGCGCGTAGCCGGCGAGCGCCAAACCCAGCGTGGTCAGGGTGTCCTTCATGACCAGCGTGGTTCCGACACTGAGCACGCCGTTGATCATGGGGAAAGTGCTGGTCCAGAGCGTCGCCCGCGCGGGAGAGCACGCCGTGGTGTTCGTCATCGCGTTGGGAAAGGTCACCCCGCCCTGCATGAGCGCCCAGAGGTTGGGCAGGTTCTGCTGGACCCAGCCCGCGGGGAGGTGCTGCGCCGTCCGCTGCTGGTCGGTCAAGAGGATGAGGAGATTCGGCGCCTGATTGAACGGTCCCCAATAGCCATTCATGGTCGATGCCTCCTGTGTGAAAGCGGGTCGGCCGCCGATGTTTCGGCGTGTAAGCTTCGGCGTCCCCGTGCGAACCAGTAAATCGCGCCGCCGACGGCACCGAGTATGAAGCCCAGCGGGCCAGTTATGAAGATGCCAAGCAATGGGCCCTGATTGGCTCCTGGAGTGAAAAGAATCGGCCCGAAAAAACCTGCTGAAAAAGCGATCCCGCCGGTCAACAGAGCGCCCAGGAGAACTGATCTTGCCAAACCAAGCCGGACTGAATCCGTGCGCACCCAGATGAACCGGCCGACCGCGAAGCCAGCCACCGCTGCCAGCGGAACCGGAATCCAAGTCGGCCACCTGGCGCCGAAGAGAGCAGCGCTTCCCATCCAGAAGGAGAAATAAAAGGTCGCAATCGCGCCGATGAAAGTAGTCACGATGCGGAAGAGCGCCCTCATTCTTCACCTTTCCGCCGGGGACCTATCTTGAAATCATCCCGATCGCCCCGAGCCACGCCTCCAGCAACTGAGGCCACCCCGTGATCGGAGACTCCGTGCGCCGGAGCCCGAACGCGTGCTTGCCCTTCACATACACATGCATTTCCGCGGGGACTCCAGCCTTCCTGAGTGCCGCATAGTAGACGAGCGAGTTCTCGACCGGATCGACCGGATCGTCCTCGGCCTGGATCAATAACGTCGGCGGCGTCTGGGGGGTGACGTGAATGTCTGGATTCAGCACGAAATCTTTCTCGCGGATCGCCAGATGCCCCGGATAGAGCCCCACGGCAAAATCCGGGCGGCAGCTTTCTTTGTCGGCCGCGTCCACGGCTGGATAGAGACGCTTGTCAAAATGCGTACTCATCGCGGCGATCATATGGCCGCCCGCTGAAAAGCCGAGCACGCCGATCTTGTGCGGATCGATGTGCCATTCCGCGGCATGGAGGCGCACCAGCCCCATCGTCCTCTGCGCGTCTTGCAACGCCGTCAAACATTCCCGATACGGGCCCGAGATCGCGCACGGCACGCGATATTTCAGCAGCACGCACGTGATGCCCTTGGAGGTCGCCCAGTCGCACGCCTCCGAGCCCTCGAGATCGATGGCCAGCACCTCGTAGCCGCCGCCCGGGAACACGATCACCGCCGCTCCGGTGTTGTTGCCCTGGGGAGAATAGACGGTCATCGTCGGCTGCGTGACGCGGTCGACGTAGACCCACGGCTTGCCGCCCACGAGCTTTTTGTCACCCGCGGAGTCCGTAACCACCCCGGACCTCTCAGGCCCCTCGACCGGCCGCGCGTCGGGGGCATCGCCCGGCCAGATCGGCACTTGCGTATGGCCCGGCGATGGCTGCCAGGCCTGAGCCGAGCAGAGACCTGCAAACGAGAACAACAGCGAGAAAGCCACCCACGTCCACGTGTCACGTCGCATTACGCCCCTCATGTCTGATTCCGACTGTTGTTTAACAGCTCATTCCGCCGATTTGGACTGTGATTGCACTGACCCGGCTCTCGCTCAGTACGACATCGATGCCAGCCAACTCAGCCCAGCAGATGGCACCGCGGAGCGGTATTTGGCAGTGGAGGTGACCTACCTCGGTCGCGTGACACTCACCCCCGTTCAACTTGACATACTTTTGGAGGTCGGCGACCGGTGTTCCGGAAGGGAAGCGCGCCGTCAGGGCCGCGGCGTAGGTGGTCTGGTCGAAGCGCCCATCGTCTCTCACGAACGTGCCAAGGGCCGCGCATCTCCGGTGATCGAAGCATCCGGAAACCAGGAATCCAAGAGCCAGCAGCGCGAGAAGCCGCTTGCGGTGGAGAAATCTGCTGCCGAGTGGATGAGCGTCGAGACGCGGCGACCGGCAGCGCGCGCATAGACTCTTCATGACTGCAACCTCTTCACAAAGACGCGGGTCTCGTAGCGATCCCCCTCGAAAATATAAACCGAGCCACCCATGTCCCGATACCCTTGAGCCTCGTAGAACCGCAGCGCTGGCGCATTCCCAGTCCAGGCGGTGAGCCAGACGAGCTCTGCGCCCTCGCCCGCAGCCAGGCCTTCCGCCCGGATGAGCAGCTCCTTGCCGATGCCGTGCCTCAAGAACGGACGCTGGACATAGAGCCGGCTCACCTCGGCGGCCCGATCTCCGGGCGGGAGGATCTCGTGCGTCTGGCCATGGACGAGATGCGCGAAGCCGACCTGATGGGCCGCGACCTCAGCGACCACAAAGGCATGCCGCGGATCGGCAAAACGCGCCGCGAATGCCTCCTCGGAAAGGAGCTCCCGGACCTCCCGGGCGACCGCGGGCCGGATGCCTTCGGTGGCGTAGGTGTCGAGGAAGACGTGCGTTGCCAGGACGCTGAGGCAAAGGGCGTCCGGCTCAGTGGCCGTTCGATAGTGAACCTTGTCCGTTGGCATGATCCGGGAGGCTGGCTTCGCGTCATGGCGGGCTTCCGCCGGTCCCAGAGAAGCATACCTTGCCGCGGTCTTTGTGTGTTGCGGGCTAAACCTCTGGCAGATCCCCAGGATCTAGCGCAGGTGGGGCAGATATCCCACCCCGCAAGTCCATGGAGGATCGCAATCATGAAACCCGCTCAAACCAAACCTCATTCTGAAACTCTCCCGGCTATCCCGCAGGTACCTCCGGGGCCGGTGCCGGAGAGGGTGGAGCCTTCGCGGCCGTGTACCGAATTCCAATATGCGGTCAAATTGGTGCAGGGCCAACCGCCTCCGCTGGCGGATCTGAGCTTCATCGCGCCCGGCCGTTACTTCACCGCCATCAACATCCACAATCCCTCGACCTGCAAGACGGTGACGTTTCGCTGGAAGGTCCGCCCTGACAGACGTCGACGGCCAGCACGTGTCGACGATCTCCCCTTTCCATCAAGCGACTCTGCGGCCCGACGAGGCCCTCGAGATCGATGCGCGGGATGTCACGCGGGCGATCAATGTCGTTCCCCCCCGGTTCGCCAAAGGCTTCGTCGTCATCGAATCCCCCTGCGAGCTCGATGTCGTCGCTGTCTACACCGCTCTCCCGGGCAAGTGGGCGCAGTCGGGCCTCGTCTTCGCCACGGAGAGGGTGCCGGCGCGCAAGATCGAAGCCTGCCTCGATCTCAAGCTGGACATCAGTACCGGTGTCGCGGATCGGATGATCACAAGCTCGCCGATGACATCGATCAACACTCCTTGCCAGGCGACCGTCATTCAGGACGTCGATCGGTTGGCCAGCCCGCTGTGGGCGACGCAGGCCGGCTCGCGATGGATCAGCGCGCGGGGCGCCATCAACTTCCCGCCGGTCTTTGCGCCTGGCTGGTACCTCTTCCAGTACTGCTTCACACTGTGCTCGGGCTTCACGAATCCTCTTCTGAGCCTGAGCGTCCTGGTCGACGACCGTGCCTGGGTGCGGTTGAACGGGGCCTGGGTGGTGCAGCCCTACTCCTTCTTCACCCCGGACGTGCCGCAGAATTATGGTGGCCCGCCGAAAGCCCTGTCCGTGACCAGCGGATTCCTGCCGGGCCGCAACTGCCTGGAGTTGGTGGTGTTCAACGATGTCAACGGCCATCCCATCAATCCCGTCAGCGTCAACGCCCACGGCACTCTGACCGCGGAGCGTGGTGCATGCCGAGAGGGGTGCGGCTGCTGCTCCTAGGAATCGGCACGGCAGACGAAATGCATACCAAGAGGGGCGTGCCCGTGGGCACGCCCCTCTGTGCGCTGGTAAACCAGACGCCGAAAAGAACTCTCCCGTTGACGCGCATCGGAGATCCGCGTACGCTCAAGTAGTGCAAACTCCTCAAGACAAACGCGAAGCGATCCGAGCTTTGAGTGACCAGCTCGAGCAGGCAGGAATATCCACTGCTGATTGGGGTGAGGGGCAGGCGAAAACGCTTCGGCTATTGGTCCAGGAACTCGAAGCCGGAGAAACCGTCCTCAGCAACGATGGGGACGGCCACTTGGCCAGGAGTGTCTCGTCGTTGGGAATGCAGATGTCTACTACAGATCACCCGACGGCAGCCTCTTTCGCCTGAAGGAAGACAGACAAATCTTTAACGACGGCAGAGAAAGAAGAAGACACTTGGGTGCGGCCGTCTCAGAGAAAATGCAGCCGAACGAGGCCCCAGCGGAAGGGATGGTTCGTGGACTTCGAGAAGAGCTTGGGCTCGTCGGGCCCATTGCGCTGACGGAAGACGGAACAACCCAGGAAACCCTGGATTCTCCGAGCTACCCCCGGCCTTCGATCCCGGTACACGCGACATCAATTTAAAGTCATGCTGAATAGCGAGCAGTATCAATCTGAGGGATACATCGAAACGCAGGCCGACACGAAGACCTACTTTATTGGGGAGAAGCTTGCATAGGGCCAGGCGCGCGGCCGGCCTGACTCGGGTGTGCACGCAGAAGCCGTTCGACCAGCCGACCGGGCCGAAGAAGTCCCCCGCGCCTCTCTTCCATGCGGTCACCCTCCGCGTCCGCCGTAAGCGGACCGCTTGCGAGCAGGCGATCGCGCCGCGAGGTTCCCGATAGGAAGTTTTCCTCTTGCCCGCCCTTCGTCAGCGCCTTGGCTCCTCTCGGAGCCCCTGGATAGAAACCTGTCGCGACCGAAATCCGACTCTAGTCTCACCACCTAACTTCCAGCCGTCGCGGAGCCGTGCTCGCCTCCGCCGCAAAGAGATCCAGAGCGCGATCCCGCTCTCCTTCATGGGGTGCGGCATGGGCTGATAGCCCATCAGACACTCGCTTTCCTCTTGTGCGCAATCCAACGCAGGGGCCGACCCAAAATGCTCAGCTCTCACTACAAGTCTCTTGTCGACTCGGGTGGCTACTCTTCGGCGACTTTCGTCTGCTGAACGAAATAGATCCCGTCGGACACCAGATACATGAGGAGACCGTTAATCTCGGCGCCGGCCATCTGCATCGCATGATTGAAATGGATCTGTCGGTCGTTGAAGTCGTCATAAAGATAAGCTAGATCGGAGATGTTTTCGTAGTAGGCGCGGCGGAGGGTGAACATCTCCTCGCTGTCATGGAGGTCTCGCTGTGCCGCGCGACGCACAACCTCGCGACGTCTTTCCGCCGCCTCAGGGTCAGCGCCCCAATACAGTTTCTGAAAACAGGCCATGGCACAGGTCACCCCTGAGCTTTGGGGAGTAAAATGCATGGGCGCATCCAGGCTCGCAGCGAGCTCCAGTAGTTCCTCGATCCAGGCCGGAACTTCTGGGTCGGTACATTTGCCATCATCGAGAACATGGTCATCAATGAGGGTCTTGAGACCGTGGAGGCGGTTGATCATCGGATAGCTGTGGCGCACCAGGGTCTTCTTAAGGATTTCTCTAAGTTTGTCTGCGTCAAGGTCGTAATCGTCCGTATCGATGACGTGCCACTTCTCATCCAGCAGATTCTTCAATCTTTTCATAATGGTTGGATCATCGAACTTCTTCTTCCACTGCGCTGCGGCAAGCCCCAGAGAGCAGGCCAGAACCAGCGCAGCCACCGGAACTTTGTTGCCTACCAGGTACGGCCTTTCCGTTTCCTCTTCCTCGGCACGCCGGCCACGCTGGAAAAGCTTGTCTGCTGTCCTCAGCGAATAAAGGGCTGCCTCCATGAGATACCCCAGATAATTTTTCAAGTATACAGATTTCCCAAAGGCAGAACCGACCTTTTTTGTAAGAGTTTCTCTCCAATCTTTGAGCCTTTCAACCATCCGCAACCACCAAAAGTAGCTCGAGACAATCTCGCAAACGCCGAGCAACTCATGGGCGGCGTCCTCAAGGTAGCCGCCCTTCTCCAACAACCTGATCCCGACAAGTTTTAAATGCAGAGAAACAAGCAGCCGAGCGCAGTCATCATGCTTCTCGGCATTCCTGAACTCAACCAGATTTATGTCTTGTACTTCCTGTGACCGTCCGTGCGATCTTTTATTATTTAACTTCTCCGGAGTCCACTCACCCAGCCAGCTTTCAAAGGTTCCCGCCTCCAGGCCGCCGCCTTCTATTATCTGGAAAAAAAGTGGATGCTCCTTACGTCCTTCCTGAGCTTTCTCGGCTGATGGGCGACTAAATGTCGCCGACTCCATCCACTTAATAGCAACCTTGATCATTGAGTCATCGGCTGCCTCAACGTCCTCGAAGCGCATACCTTCTTCCTGAGGGAGAGGAATGACACTGCCTGGCTTCAGGCCGCAGAGCAGCCCATAGAGAGACACTCTACCAAGCATTTCTTCTGCGATGTCGTTGAACGTACCTCCTGCTGAACGGTACACATAGTCGGGCCAACTTTCCGGCGAAATCGTCGGCCAAAGCTCAATTCCTTTGCCGTCTACCTCGGCCGGCCAGACATTTAGCTTATATTGAGAGCTGGCTCGGCGATGCGTCACGAAGCGTCTCAGCTCATGCAATGTGACACTGTAGTGGTAATGCGCTCTCAGCAAGTAGCCCTCAAGTCCCTGTATGCCTGGCCCAGCGCCTCGGCTCTCCATCCTTGCGAGGTCCTCTTCAGTTACCCGTTGCCTGCCCTTAAAAAAATAGAGATCACCGGCCTTGCTGTGGAGCTCAGCGGCAATCAGAGAGAAATTCGAATTCCGAATACCGACAACTCCTGCGGACAACTCCATTTGCAGGTCACGGACAAAAGGAAGCGTATTCCGCAGCTCCCAAAGCTCCTTCTCCACCAGACTAATGCTCGTATCCACGCCGCCGGTCAGCTTTTCAGCGACCCAAGCTTCGGCTAAAAATGGCTGAAATAGAAGGTTGAGATGTTTGAGAGCATGGAGCCGCTCGCGGTGCACCTCATCCTTTTGTTCAGCGAACAACCTACCAGAATCGAAGACTTTCGCACGCCCATCATCATCGAGCATCGCAAGCAGCAGAGACGATGCCAGAGTGTGGGCATTGCGATACTCGACCAAGGCGCGCTCTAGGTCGCGAGCCCGCTCATAGGTCATTCCGATCTGGAGCATGAGGCGCAAGCGTGCAATACCCCAAGTCATGTACATCCTGACATGAGAAGGCCCATCCGAGCGTATGGAGAGTATGTTCCGGACTGGAGGAACACGGTCTTTCTCCTCTTCCGGCACGCGGCCCACAACGGCTGTAAGATCCTCGTCCAGAAGCTCAATGGAGCGTCGATAGTAGGCGCGGGCCTCCTCGTACTCCTGGTCGAATTCGTGAAGTTCTCCGAGGCCGGCCACCATGTCGCGCGGCTCACGGCCAATCCGCTCTTTGAGGAACAGGATATTCGTGCCGTAGGCGGCCTTCAGAGCTTGTGATTCGTCAAGGGTAAAGTTGAAGGCCGCCATCTCTTCGTGAGACTGGCGCGAAATATACTCCACTTCCCGTGCAAGGTCACTACGGAATCGGAAGTCGTACATGCCATTGCGGATTGGATGCAGGAAGCGCTCCGACCACTGGGAAACGATGGCCTCCAGCACTTCACGCAGATCCGGCGCGCGATGGATATGCACCAGCTCGTCGACGCGCTCAAGGTTGCTCCAGGAAAACGCCCGGCGATGAAACTTGAAGAGGAAGTCGGCGAGAAAGAAGACCGAGATCACCAACTTGTCGTCACGGCGAACGAGACGCTTCTCGAAAGCAAGAGTCAGATTGCGGTAAATCCGAGACAAGAGCTGAACCCTGAAACGTTCAGTATCTCCGAAGGCGAGCACGTCCTCACAATCCCCGAGCTTCCGGCGCAAATCGAATTCTTTGACCACCCGCTCCACCGGCCGCACGAAGGTTCCAAGCAGCTCCTTGAGCCGTTTAGGATTTCCCACGCTCCGATAGCCAAGGAATTGACAAAAATCGCGGTATATGAGTGTTTGGAGCTTGTCATCGTCAAATAAGTCAGCCTGTATAACGGGAATCTCCACAGCATGCAGCACGAACAGATCTCGGGCCTTCTGTTCATCCATTGCGCTCCCGACGAAACACTCGCCGCCTTCGTCTTCGAGAGGCAAAGCAAGCGACGGAAGATCGTGCTTCCGCTTCCAGGCATCCTGAAGGTTGCGGGCGCGCTTGAGCTGTCCGTCGAGATACCGCCTGACATTGTGATCCAACCGCCGCCTTTCTGGCTCGACGCCACCAAAGTCGGTGAGCAGGGAAGGAAGGTAGACCTCGGCGTCAAAAATATTTGTCAGGAGCGGCTGCCGGGCGGTTTGATCGGCCAGCCACTCGTCGTGGAGATTGCGACCACCGACGAAGATGAAACGGGCCGGCGCGGAAGACAAGAGGTTCTTCATGTCAGCGAGGAGCCCGTGGAGCTCCATGGACCGCTTTCTCTCCGCGTGCAGGATCTCCACCTGCTGCGAGCCGCCGCTCGACTCCCCTTCCGTGGGATCGATCCGCGTCCCGAGTTTGTCGAGTTCGTCGAAGACAAACGTGATCTCGGGCGTGGGCAGGCTGATGAGCTGCCCCTTGGCTCCGGCCAGATGAATGGGAGAATGCTGAATGTCGCGCAGAATCTGCAAGAATAAAAACTCGACAGTCCTGGGATCCGATGGGTCTTGCTCTGTCTGCCGGACCTTCTCATCAACGAATAAACCTTGAAGCATTTGCACCGGTTCCCAGTGCCCGGATCGCGAAGTGACACTGGTCCGCGCCGACAGGTTGTCCAACACCTCGTCGATCCTGCGCAGAGCCTCCCGATAGGGGAAAACAGAAAAGCGCCCGAGAAACCATCTCCCCAAGAGAAAGAATAGGGAAAACAATAAAATATGGTAGATCTCCAGATGGAGGCCTTTTTCCAAAAACGGCTGCCGCTCGGCAGGTGGCCAGTCGCGATCACGGTAAGGAAAGATATAAAAGAGAAGATGGTTTTTCTCCTCCGCCCGGCTAACGGGACCGTCCAACAGGTTGTGGTATAGAACATGGAAAATCGTGTTGCTCCAGGGCAGCTTGCAGATCAAGTTGACTGCGCCTGCTCCGACCTGCCGTCCTTGAAAACGTGAGCATATATCTTTGTAGCCATTGTCGGCCAGCTTGGATATCTGTCCAGCCGTGCCCTCATCTAGGTCAGGCATCTCGAACCATTGATCGCCAGCAAGGTTGACCAACAACAGAAGCAAGAGCAGGCCGACGATCCGGCCAAGATTGGCCAGGCTGCTGCTCCAGGAGAGGAAAACTCTTTGGTATTGATCGCGAAGACCGGCGAGCATCGCATAGACAACCCGCCGATGGTCGAGCTTCTCGAATCCCAGGTTTACTGAGAGCGTCAGCACTGGCAGCCAGGTCTTGTACAGCACCCAGGGCATTGTGAGTTGTGCGAGTTCACGGTGAACGTTTGCCCCATGTAAGCTCGTCAATCCTTGGTCCTGATCCTCCTCGGGCGAAGGCTGTGCCGAGCCGAGTGAGCCCTCCAGGCGCTGCCGGGCAAATGGACGGACCACCCACTCATACTCCATGAAATACAGCAGCCCGAGCGACGCGAAGAGCCCCAAGAGCCATGTAAGCTCTTCGTTAGTGCCATGGAAGACGCTCTCCCCCACAGTTTTCGGCTGAGCCTCAATTTTCGGTTGATTCTCCGATTGCTCCCCAACTGTCGATGAAACCCGCTGCAATCTCAATCCCGAAATCTCATGCAAGGATAATGGAGTCCGAAGATAGGACGATACCTTCACTTCACCGTGGACAAGCCTAGGCGAAGGATACTGAAGCTTGACGGCTTTAATGACCTTCGGTTCTGTTTTCGCTATCACCGCGTTGTCGACAAGCGCGAGCAAAGGATGGACAAGCTGTAAAGCGACCACGATAGACAAGACAGCTTTGACTCCGAGTGCCAAGGCGGGGGGAGGGCCGAAGGACGAGTGTTTTTGGTTCGGCGAGGCGGGGCCAAAATTAAAAAACAACGGGAGGCAGACGATACATAACACGACCGGCATTAAAAGCAAGCTTTGAGACGACTCGGTCGCTACCAGAACAGAGAGGGCTGCAATGGCACTCACGATGCCCAATGCAAAATACCATCGTTTTGGGTCTGGCGCGAAGTTCTTGAACATCACGGCGCGAAGGCTCCTCAAGGCCCGGCTACGCAGAAGGACGCCGACTGCCAGGAAAAGGACGGCACTTCCCGCGTTGCCGCGGATTTCTTCGCTTGACGTCACGGGTTCAGCAAACGGCGCCCAAACGATGTTTGCCGCGACGAGAGCCAGAAAGAAAAATGTAGCCCCCCACCAAACTCTACGAGAATTTGATTCTGCCGAGCTAAATGAGGTGCTCTGCACCCACAGGTAGACCGCACTGATTGCCAGAAAGAAACGGGACATGCTCAATGCGGGAGCACCAAAGGGTGGAGCGAACCAGATGACGGCGGCGATGACGAGAAGCGAGAGCAGAGAGGAAAAAGTCGCCATCGTGGGCCCTTTGACGAACGACCGAAAGATTTCCCGGAACACTTCGCGGGCGTAAAGCAGCGGATAGACGCAGAGGATCGCCAGTGGCGCCAGGAGGATCCAGAGAAGAATTCTCTCGAAGCCACCGGAGGAAAGAGGGAGCGTCAGGACCTCGACCGCCTCCGAGAGCATGAGAATTGCGAAGAGAGTCAGGATGCCGAGCAGCATGACGCCGATGCGGTCCCAGAACGTCGCGCGTCCGACACGGCTATGCAGGAAGCGCTCGAAGACTTCGCTTCTGTAGTGTTCCAGGCAATGTTTGACAAAAACGGTCTTGCCGACGCCGCGGTGTCCGGTGACGAGAAACGCTCCGCGGCGGCCCCGGCGGAAGAGGAGGTCAATGAAGTAGGCTCTCTGCCCCTCCCGACCCACCAGGACTTCGTTGGCCTGGGGACTGGCGTCTCCTCCAGGCTGGTAGCGGCCGAAGGGCACAGCATAGGTACGTTCCGAAAACAGCCGCCGCCGGTTGCCTTCATTCGCCATGCGCACACTCTCCCTTGATGACCGTGTAGTCTTTGAAGACTAACACATCTAGAGTTTTGACATGGTCCTGTGAGAGATTGTTGAGAGGGCTGGTCCCTGTCGTAACAGCAGTTCCGCCTCTTGTGCGCAGCCCAATGCGCAGGTCCGACCCGAAATGTTCAGCTCGCACTTCAAGCCTCTTGTCGACTCGCATGGCACTCTTCGGCCGAGCGAGCACGACCTTCGCCGGCTGCGCCTCGCCGGCCACCCCGGCCCTCTCCATCGCCGGCGGCGACAACTCGGCCGCGCTCTCCTGGACGGCTTCGGGCACCGCGGTCTACGACGTGTTCCGCAACGAGACCGGCTGCAACGCCGGCTTCACCAAGATCGCGAGCGGCGCCGCCGCGACGGCGCTGACCGACGTCGCGGTCGCCAACAACCAGACCTACTACTACCAGGTCACCGCCTTCCCGGCAGGCAACGAGTCCTGCGCCTCGGCGCCGTCGACCTGCGTCGCGGTGACACCGGTGAGCGGACCGTGCATTCCGCCGTCGGCTCCGGCCAGCCTGTCGGCGACCGCCGGCAGCGGCGGCGTGGCGCTCTCCTGGGCCGCGGCGTCCGGCGCCACCGAGTACCACATCCTGCGCGGCACGGCGACGGGCGGTCCGTACACCCAGATCGCCGTGGCGACCGGAACCACCTACACCGATGCCGCAGTGACCGGCGGCACGACCTACTACTACGTCGTGCGGGCCGCGACGGGCGCCGGCTGCGAGTCGGGGAATTCGCCGGAAGCCTCGGCCACGCCGACGACCGTGGCGGACTTCTCGATGTCCATCAATCCGGCCACGGCGTCCGTCGGCATCCTCGGCGGCACAGTGACCTACACGGTGACGATCACCCGGACCGGCGGCTTCACCGGCGCCGTCGCCCTGACGATCTCCACCCTTCCGTCCACCATCGTTCCGACCTTCAGCGTGAACCCGGTGACCGGCACCTCGTCCACCCTCAGCGTGAAGGTCAAGATCGGCGCGGCCAAGGGAACGTATCCCTTCACCGTCACTGGCACGAGCGGCACGCTCACGCACACGGCGTCGGCTCAGGTGGTGAAGACCAACTAGATCGCAGAGATTCGTTGCAGGTTTGTTGCTTTCGGATCGGCGGCGCCCTCTGGGCGCCGCCCTTTTTTTATTGCCGTGGTGTGCTACGGAGTCCAGGGCACCTCGATGTCCTTCGGTCCGCGCGGATCGATCTCGTAGTGCGTCTCGAACTGGCTGCTGAAACCGGTCACGCTGACGAGCTGGCCGAACTTCAGCTTGGTCGTGTCGATTCCGGTGCCCGTGTTGACGAAGATCTGTACCGGGCCGGAGCCGTCGTCCACCTGGAACTTGTAGCCAAAGGGAAGATCGCTGGTCACCGCCTGGCTGATGGTCCCCACTACCCGGACGATCAGCCCCTCGGTGATCTCGCCGACCGTGCTGGTGTCGACCCACCGTGATACCACCGCGGGACCGCCGTGATGGATCTCGACGTCTGAGAGCTTGGCCGGCGCGATGACGAGCAGGCCGGAGGCGTCCTTGAGCTCGCCGGTGACCCGCACCTGTGCGCGCGGCGCCACGTGCAGATTGGTCTGCAAGCTGACGAAGATGCCGGCCTTGTCGTCGTCCTGGATGCCGAAGCCCTGGTCGAAGAAGCTCGAATTGAAGACACCGGACGGCGTCGACACCGAGCCGACCACGGTGACGATGGTACCCAGCGGCAGAGTCCGGGCCTGGGCGATGGTGACGACACGGGGCTTGGCCTGCGCCGCGACGGCGAGAGCCAGGAACAGCACCACGGTGGACAAGAGTCGAAGCTGGGAACGGAAACGCGACATGAACACCTCCTTGAAGAAATTCGCAACTGCGCTGACGAATGCGACCCTATGCCAGCGCGGATCAGTACGTCAACCCGATTGCACCCATCGGACCGGCGGCATACGATAGGAATCTCCATGCAGAGCCTCAGCCCGACAGCCCCGCCCGACAGTCCGCAGCCTCTGCCGCGGACGGTCGAGGAGACGCGCCAGCTCCTGGCCGCGGGCCGCTATGTTGCCGACGCGAGCCTGTCGACGGCGGTCTTCCTGTCGCTCAAGCTGGGCCGGCCGCTGCTGCTCGAAGGCGAGGCCGGTGTCGGCAAGACCGAAGTCGCCAAGGTGCTCGCCCGGACGCTCGGCCGCCGGCTGATCCGCCTCCAGTGCTACGAGGGGCTGGACGCCTCGGCCGCGCTCTACGAGTGGAACTATCCGCGCCAGATGCTGGAGATCCGCCTGGCCGAGCTGGGCGGCGCCGCCGGGTCTGAAGGACGGGACCGCGTGGCGCACGACATCTTCGATGAGCGCTTCCTCCTCAAGCGGCCGCTTCTGCTGGCGCTCGAGCCCGCGGGTCCCGGCGAGGCCGGACCGCCGGTGCTGCTGATCGACGAGCTGGACCGCACCGACGAGCCGTTCGAGGCGTTCCTCCTGGAGATCCTCTCCGACTTCCAGATCAGCATTCCGGAGATGGGACCGGAGAACGGAACCATCCGAGCGCCATCGCCGCCGATCGTCGTGCTGACCTCCAACCGCACCCGTGAGATCCACGACGCGCTCAAGCGGCGCTGCCTCTACCACTGGATCGGCTATCCGGACGCGGCGCGCGAGCTCGAAGTCCTCCGCTTGCGCGCGCCGGAGCTTTCCGCCGCGCTCGGAGAGCAGATCGTGCGTTTCGTCCAGAAGCTCCGCGCTTCCGATCTGTTCAAGCTCCCCGGCGTCGCCGAAACGCTCGACTGGGCGCAGGCCATTCTGGCGCTGGACAAAATCGCGCTCGATCCCGATACCGTCAACGCCACCCTCGGCGTGCTGCTCAAATATCAGGACGACATCGAGAAGACAGCGGGCGCGCCGGTGCAGGAGATCCTGCGGGAGATCGGAGCCGGGGCCGGATCGTGATGTCCGCGGCGCTCCAACCCCAGACCTCCTCCAAGCTGGCCGAGAACGTCGTCCACTTCACCCGTCTCCTGCGCGGCGCCGGCCTCCGTCTCGGTCCGGCGAGCGCGCTCGACGCCCTGGCCGCCGCGAACGCGGTGAACGTGCTCGAACGCGACGAGATGTACTGGGCGCTCCACGCCGTGCTCGTCCGCCGGCCGGAGGACTTCGAGCTGTTCGATCAGGCGTTCCGCCTCTTCTGGCGCGATCCGTTCGGCGCCACCTCCGCGCTCGCTCTGCTGCTGCCCCACGTCCGCGTGCCGAAGAAGCCCTCGACCTCGCGGCGCATCGCCGAGGCTTGGAAGGCGCCGTCCGAAGCCGGTCCGCCGATCCCCGAGCGGCACGAAGTCGACTCGGTGCTCACCTTCTCCGCCGAGGAGATCCTCAAAGCCCGCGACTTCGAGCAGATGAGCGCCGCCGACCTCGCCCGCGCCAAGAAGATCGTCGCCCGCATGGCGGTCTCCCTGCGGCCCGTCCGCACCCGGCGCTTCGCACCCGATCCGCACGGCACCCACATCGATCTCGCGCGCACCGTCCGCGACAGCCGCAAGACCTTCGGCGATCTGGCGCCCCTGCGCTTCCGTTCGCGCCTCCTCCAGCCGCCGCCGCTCGTCGTCCTCTGCGACATCTCGGGCTCGATGGGCCGCTACTCGGAGATGCTGCTCCACTTCCTGCACGCTCTCCTCGGAGTGCGCGAGCGGGTCCACGCTTTCCTGTTCGGCACGCGGCTCACCAACGTCACCCGCATCCTGCGCCGCCGCGACGTCGACGAAGCCCTCGCGCGCTGCGGCCGGGAAGTGCTGGACTGGGCGGGAGGCACGCGTCTGCGCACCAGCCTGCGCGACTTCAACCGCCAGTGGTCGCGCCGCGTCCTTGGCCACGGGGCCGTCGTCCTCCTGGTCACCGACGGACTCGACCGCGACCCCGATCCCGGCCTCGCCGCCGAAGCCGACCGCCTCCACCGCTCCTGCCGCCGCCTCATCTGGCTCAACCCGCTCCTGCGCTGGGAAGGCTTCGAGCCGAAGGCCCAAGGCATCCGGGCGCTGCTGCCCAACGTCGACGAGCACCGCCCGGTCCACAACCTGGACAGCCTGGAGGCGTTGGGAAGGGCGCTGGGAGAGAGGGCTGGCGTGCTACCATCATCACTCTCTTCATGAGTGAAATGATGGCCGCCAAGCTCAACGATCCGCCGCTGGAAGACACCTCTCCTTCCGTGCAGTCGCACCTCGGCATCCTGCAGAGCGTCATCCAGCGCATGTCGGAAAACAGCTCGTCCTGCAAGGCGTGGTGCATCACGGTGGTCTCCGCCGTGCTGGTCATTGTCGCCGACAAAGGCAAACCGAATTTCGCCTTCATCGCCTTCATCCCGACCCTGCTCTTTCTCGCGCTCGACACGTACTACCTCGCGCTGGAGAAAGGCTTCCGCGCCTCGTACACCGACTTCGTCAAGAAGCTCCACTCCGGCACTGCGAAGGCCGCCGACCTCTTCACCATTGAGCCGAGCGGCAGTCCGTCGCGCCACCGGCTCAAGGCGATCAAGTCATTCTCTGTCTGGGGCTTCTACGGAACGCTCGTGCTTCTCATCGCGCTGGCCCGGTGGCTTGTGCTCAAGAGCGGCTAGCTGCTCGGTTTTCATGGCCTGCTATCATCCTGTTGATGATCGAGATGGAAGACCTCTACGAGCCCGAATGGGTCGCCTGGTTCCGCATGACGCCGCAAGAGCGCTGGGCAGAGAGCGCCCGTCTCTGGCATCACTACATCGCCATGGGAGGCTCCCTTGATCCCGAGCCCGATCCTCAAAGCCCTTTCTACGATCCGGAGACTTCAGGTCGCCCACCTGTTGATGGGAGGCCAGGCTTGCGTGTTATACGGCGCAGCGGAGTTTAGGGGCGGGTTGGACTTGGCTCGGCAGCCGGAGAGAACCGCATTGCCTATTCTGATCGCTTCTTTTTAATGAGCTTTGTGAGCGATTCAACTCCCTCATCTCTGAGGACATTTCCCAACTGCTTGTCGCTGCGACTTCTCGCGCTGGGAGCCACAGACCAAGACCTTGCGAAGGTGATACACCTTTCCGTCTCAGGGGGTGCGCTGTCGGATGACCGATGCGGAGAAGGTACAGGCCAGCGTCCGGTTGCTTCGCTCGAACGCGCTTCAAGGCTGACCGCTCGTCAGCGTCGATCTCGTACTCTCCCGTTTCGATATCGAGGGCGAGGAATTTTCCGCGAGCGCTCGCATCGAGCTTGTCGCGGATGTCGTGGTCGTAGAGCGCTTGGCCGCGTTCTGCGATCTCGTCACTGGAGAAGCGGGCATGGGGCATCACTGACCTCGTCGGCCGCTCGGCGGAGTCGAGTCATTAGAGTCTGGCCGATCCGGTGCCGGCGGCAACTCGCAGAGAAGAAAGACGCCGTGCGTCCAGGGTGGATCGGTGTCGTTCGTCGCCTGCGCGAGATCGAACCAGAGGTCCCAGGCTCTGTCCAGTTCGTCCGGCGTCATGTCCTTGAGGTTCAGATCGTCGTCACTCAGTAGATCCATGACTCGGACTCCTTTTCTCGGGCGCCCAGTTGCGCTTCGAGATAATTATAGCCTGGTCCGGCGCCATCCTTCGAGCCCGGCCCTCGATCAGGTAAGATCCCTCCGTGAGACGCACAGCTTCGCTTGACCTCGAACGGACTTTGAACCCGGAACAGATTTCCGCCGTGACCCATGGCGAGGGGCCGCAGCTCGTCCTCGCGGGTGCGGGATCCGGCAAGACCCGGGTGATTACGTATCGCATCTACTGGCTGGTCGTGGAGCGTGGAGTCGATCCCGGCAACATCGCGGCCATGACGTTCACCAACAAGGCGGCCGGGGAGATGCGGGAACGGGTGGAGGAGCTGCTCGGCATCCACCCACTGACGACGTCGGTCGGCACGTTCCATCGCTATGGGCTGGTGCTTCTGCGCCGCTACGGCGAGCGGGTCGGCCTGCGGCGCGATTTCGCGATTCTCGATGGTGCGGATCAGCTCAGTCTGATCAAGGAGGCCCTCGCCGCCGAGGGGCTCTCGGAGACGGCGTTTTCGCCGCGCGCCGTGCTGCACCAGATCAGCGCCGCCAAGAACAAGCTCATCGAGACCGCCGCCTATGACTCCGCGGCGCAGAACTTCTTCGAGAAGAAGGTCGCCAACCTCTACCGGCGCTATCAGGGGCTCCTGCAGCAGGCATCAGGGGTCGACTTCGACGACCTGATCTCGCTGTCGGTCAAGCTGCTGAGCACCGACGCCGACATCCGCGCCCGGGTCCGCGCCCGCACGCAGTATCTGCTGGTGGACGAGTACCAGGACACCAACCACGCGCAGCTCCGCCTCATCCAGGAGTTGGTGGGCTCCGACGGCAACCTCACCGCCGTGGGTGACGAAGACCAGGGGATCTACCGCTGGCGCGGCGCCGACCTCGACAACATCCTGGAGTTCGAAGCGACCTTTCCGGGCGCCGAGGTGCGCAAGCTGGAGCGCAACTACCGGTCGACCCAGACCATCCTCGACGTCTCCGGCGCGCTGATCGCCAACAACGTCAACCGCCGCGGCAAGCGCCTGTGGACCGAAAACGGCTCCGGCCCCCATGTCGAGCTCTACAAGGCGAGCGACGAAGGGGACGAGGCCAGCTTCGTCGTCGACAAGATCCGCGGCCTGCGCAACCGCTACAAGCTCGGCGACATGGGCATTCTGGTGCGCACCAACGCGCAGACGCGGGCGATCGAAGACGAGTTGCTGAAGCGCGAGATCCCCTACTCGCTGGTGGGCGGCACCCGGTTCTACGACCGCTCCGAGATCAAGGACCTGGTCGCCTATCTGCGCGTTCTGCGCAATCCGCGCGACAACTTCTCCCTGATGCGCGTGGTCAACCAGCCGCCGCGCGGGATCGGCAAGTCCACTCTGGAGCTGTTGCGCGACCGGGCCGCCCATCTCGGCCAGCCGCTCTGGGACGTCCTCTATCTGGACGATCTGGGGAGCCTGCCGCAGCGAAGCGCCGCCGCCCTGCGCAAGTTCCGCGACCTGATCGTCGGCTTGCAGAAGGCCGCCCAGGAGCTGCCGCTGCCCGCCGTCCTCGACCGCCTGCTCGCGGACACCGGCTACATCGATCTCTTCCGCAAAGACGATCAGGACGACATGGCGCGGATCGAGAACATCCGCGAGTTCCTCTCCGCGGCGCAGGAGTTCACCGAGGGGAGCAGCTACAACAGCAGCGACCAGGACCTCCTCACTTCGTTCCTCGACCACATCGCCCTGGTCTCCGATCTCGACTCGTTGCAGGAGGAGCGCGGCGTCTCGCTGATGACGCTGCACAGCGCCAAGGGTCTGGAGTTCAAGGCGGTGCTCCTCACCGGTCTCGAAGACGGCCTGCTGCCGCACTTCAACTCGCAGGGAGGCCGGGACGACATCGAAGAAGAGCGCCGCCTCCTCTACGTCGGCATGACGCGGGCGCGGGAGCTGCTCTTTCTCACCTGCTGCCGCCGCCGCCGCATCGCCGGCCGGTATCAGGACCAGGCGGAGTCGCCATTCCTCCGCGAGCTGCCGGAGCAGCTTCTCGACGTTAAGTACAGCCCGAGCCTGTTCGTCCAGGAGCGCTACAGCGAGCGCACCGAGGAGATCTACACCTTCTTCGGCCAGGGCCGGCCCACCGCATCGCAGGCGACGAACCCGCAGAGCGGCCGGCCGGCTCCGCCGCCCCCGATGGCCGCGCCGAGCCAGCGGACGTTCCACCGGCCGCCGCCGTCTGGCCGCCAGATCGTCCCCGAGCCGCAGGAGGTCATGGCCCCCCGCCGTCCGCTGAAACGCGGCAGCCGCGTCCGCCACCCGACGCTCGGTCCGGGTGTCGTCCTCGAGCTCGAAGGCGAGGGAGACGAAGCGCGCCTCACCGTCTTCTTCGAGAAGTCCGGCAAGCGGAAGCTGGTCGCGAAGTTTGCGAATCTGGAGATGCTGTAGGGGACTCTAGTTGCGCGGAGCGGCAAGCATCACCGTCGCCATCGCCGGAAGCTGCCACTTGAGGTGACCGTTCTCTCCGATCGTGCCTGCCGGGCTGCCGAGCAGAGGCGTCAGCTTGGCTCCGGCGGGTAGCAGGCCGGCCGTGTCGATCTCGACCTCGCGGGGTGTGCTCGACAGATTCACTCCCACCAGGACGGTCTCCTCGGGAGCGACTTTGGCCTGGACCAGAACGTCTTTATCGGCGAGCAGGGGCAGACGGCCGCCGCGGGTGAGGGCGGGGTGTTCTTTGCGGGCTTGCAGGATGGCGTGGATGCGGCCAGTCAATGCGGTGTCGAGCTTCTGCCAGGGCATGGGGATGCGGCCGGCGTCGGTGAAGCCGGTTTTCGGATCGCCGTTCGCGAGGCCGGTTTCGGTGCCGTAGAAGAGGACGACCGGGCTCGACAGGCTCGCCATGAAGCCGACGGCGGCGACCAGGCGGTCGGGTTTGTCGGTCCAGGCCATGAAGCGCGACATGTCGTGGTTGTCCAGGAAGTAGGTCGGAAAGGCGTCCGGACCGTAGACGGCTTCGTCCGTCTGAAGGCAGGATTCCAGATTGCGCGCCGGCTCGCCCTGGGCGAAGACCTCGGTCATCACTTTCTGGAAGGGAAACTCCAGGAGCGAATCGAACTGCGGCCGGCCGTCCACTTTCGCGTAATAGGTGGCGATGTCCTTCGCGTTGACGTCCGGCCCCTGGGCGTCGGTCCACGCCTCGCCGACCAGGAAGGCGCCGGGCTTGGCCTTCTTCACCTCGCCGTAGAGATCGGCCCAGAAGTCGTGCGGCACGCCGCGGACGTAGTCGAGCCGCAGACCGTCGACGTTTTCGTCGCGCAGCCAGTGGAGCGCCACGTTCTCCAGGAAGCGCCGGGTCGGCGCGTGGCTGAAATCCCAGTAGCGGTAGCCGGCGCCCCAGCTCTCCCAGAGCTTTTCCGCCTCCTGCTTGGGGCCGGTGGCGCGCGGATGGAGCTGGTCCGGATCGCCGGAGTCGCGCTGGTAGGACGCGCTCGCGTGGTTGAGCGGAATGTCCAGGATCACCCGGATGCCGCGCTGATGCAGGTCCGCGACCAGCTTCTGGAACAGATCGAGCGACGCCTTGGGATCGTTGGGCACGGCCACGGCGCCGCCGACCTGGTAGTAGTTGGTGACGTCGTAGCCGTGCGAGCTGCGGGCCGCGAAGATCGGGCTGAGCCAGACGGCGTTCATGCCCAGATCCTGGATGTAGCCGGCATGCGCCAGGATGCCCTGAAGATCGCCGCCGGCATAGTTGGGATGCTTCCAGCCGGTGATCTCGCCGTTGTTGCCGGCGTTCCCGTCGGCGAACATGTCCACCATGATGTGGTAGATCGTGAGATCGCTGAGCGCCGCCATCCGGGCGTCCCGCGGGCCGATCCGCACCGCGGCGGCGGCGCCGTCCTTCTCCTTGCCGCGCGGCGCCACCTCGATCCGGCCGGCCCCGGCGGGTACACCGGTCAGGCGCACGCGCGTCGCGTCGCCCTCCGTGCCGGCGGCCTCGGCGGCTTCGACTTTCACCGCAGTGCCGTCGGCCAGGAAGGTCAGAGCCTCCGGCTTCGCGCCGGAGACCACCACGGTCCACTCGCCGGGGATGGAAGCAGGATGGATCGCGTCGATATGGATGGAGGCGGCGGAGGCCGGCGCGGTGCAGGCGAGACAGAGGAGGAGGACGCAGAGCTTTTTCATGCAATGACCTCGAAGATCAAACCAGGCTATAGTTTACCTGGATTGCGTGGAGGAGAGGGGTCGTCACGATGCGCCGGAGAATACACCGAGCTTTCCCCGAGAAGCAGGACACCTCGCCACCGCGGCCGAGCGCCTTCCAGGCGCGCCCCTTTGCACAGCCAGTCGTGCAACGTTTTGCCATTGTCCAGCCGAACGATTACCAGGTGGCGGCGACTCAGGCTGGTCAGGCGTTCCCCAGCCAGACCCTCGACCGATCGCGCACGGAGTCCATCCCCTATTCCCATCTGCTGGTGACTCAGAAGCTGAGCTGGGTGAACCGCTACACGGCGAATCCTCCGCTCAAGGTCTCGGAGCACGGGCTGCTGGCGACGGAAAGCTCGACGGGCCAGCCGAAGGTTTTCTACGGAACGGCGGACACGGTCGAAGCCAGCCGCAAACGTCTGATCGACATCGGCTCCCGCATCACTTTGAAGGCCAAGGGCAGTGAAACCTTGCAGGTGCCGCGCGACCCCGAGCACATCGACGGCAACAGCAATACCCTCGTGCAGGTCGTCCCGGAGCGCAGCCCCGGCATCGGCGGTGACGAGCCGCTGATGGATGCGAACGAATGCGATTCGGTCTCGCAGCGGATCGTCAACGGCAAGGAGGTCGTGATCGGCAACGCGCAGGAGGGGCCGGTGCTCGCCGGCTCGGTGTCGGCGCAGTGGGGAGAGATCAACCATATCGCGACGGCCATCCGCGGGACCGGAGCCACGCAGCAGGTCACCGACTTCCCGCAGAAGATGCAACAGGCCGAGCAAAGCTTCCCGAACGTCTACAGTCCGAACCTGCCCATTTCGCAAGACGTCGAGAGCTACCTCGCCGCAGGCTTGTTCCGGCGGAAACACCTGGTGCCCCGGGATCAGATCCTCAGGGCCCTGAGCCTGCCGGGGATTCCCAGGGAGGTGTGGAAGCAGGTCTATGAGCTGCACGTTGGCAAAACCGAGCGGCAGCGGCCGGAAACCATTGTCGTGCTCAACTACGTCAATAAATTTCTTCAGCTCCAGCGGGTCCGGGACTATCAAACCGTCCGCAACGACAATCAGCGCAATGCCAGGCTCGGCGTCAATGAGTATGCGGCCCCCGAAGTCGGCGAATCGTTTTCCATCATTTCCCAGGCCAGCCCGCAAGCGGTGGGCGAGGACGGGGTCCTCTCCCACGATCTGGACATCTCCACTCTCAGCAACGGCGAGATCGACGCCGTCTACAGAGGGTTGCTCGGAGTGCAGGCCAACGCCCTGCGGCTTGGATCGCTGGTCGGAGATCAGTACGCACGGGTGCGTGGCGTCGTTCCGTACCGGGAGCACCATGCCGCCGTGGTGGCCAAGGACGGCGGAGACACCATCACGTTCGAAAACTACAACCGGTCGGGTGAAGAGGACAGCCTGAAGATGGACCTCTGGGACGACCTGATGGAGGAATTCACCGGTTTTGATCGCAACATCAAAAAAGAGCTCAAGGACATCCGGGGAGAGACCCTGCGGGTGAAAGCGAATCCGGAATATGACCCCGTCGAGAAGCTGCGCCGCATCACCCAGTTGCGGAAGCAGCATCTGGAGATGATGCGCGAGAAATTCCTGGTCGTGCAGGAGTACACGGGGCTCAAGGTGGAGAGCAATCTCGGCGAGAACAACAACGAGCTCTGGCACTTCAACATGTATGGCCCGGCCCACAGGACCTATCTCGATCCGGAGGGAACCCAGAAGCCGCAGTCGTTTCACGAGACGTGGTCACCCTCGGTGGCCAATGCCATCACCGTGCGCACGACCGCAAAGAACGACGAATTCTTCACCCGGTCCATGATCGAAAAAGTCAAGGAACGGGTTGGAGCGATCGCTTTCCGTGCCGTGCAGGAATCAGGATTCACCGAATCCCGGCTGGCCTATGAGGCGCTCTTGAAGAGCCTCCTCGATCCAATCGTGGAAGCCAAGACCCGGATCGAGGCGTCCGACGCCTTTCAGAATCTGTTGTCTGTGCTGGAAGAGCACGAAGAGATCAACGAGCCGCTGGAAGGCCAGGAGGCCCGGGAGTCGTCGCTGCTGGTCCGCCAGGATCCACGCGCGATCACCGGAGCGCTCATCAAAGTCAACTCGGACCTGCGCGCGGAGCGGGACAAAGAGATCTTCAACACCAATTCAGCCAGGTCTCTGGCGGTGCGCCATCCCGATCTGAGCCTGAAATACCAGAGATGGGCGGAAGAGAACCGGGCGCAGATCGTGCTCCTGGAAAACAAACGGCTCCTCCTCCAGGAGTTTATGCGCTGAGGGCGGTCTCACTCCGCGAACTCGAAGATCAGCTCGGTCCACATCTTGCCCGGGATGCCGTCGCGGGTAGCCGCCGCGAAGCGTACTTTTTTCGCCGCTTCGAGAGCAGCTTCGTTGAAGCCGAGCTCGGAGGAGTCGCCTTCTTTGACGACAGTGTTGATGACCTTGCCGGTCTCGTCCACCAGCACCGACACCCTCACCTTGGCGGTTTTTCCGGAGCCGTGCGCGGCAGCGGGATAGGAGTACTTCGGCAGATCGCCCGCTTCCGGCTCCTCGACGTTGGGAAGACCGCGCAGGATGAGGTCGCCGCGCTGCATTGGCGGCACGTCCGCGGGTTTCTGCGGCGGATCGGAAGGAGTCTTGGCCTGCTCCTTCGTCGCCGGTTTTGCCGCATCCCGGAATTCTTCGGTGGCCCCGGGCGACTTGGGGACCGCCGGCGCAGGGCTGGGAGCCTGCGCTGGAGGCGCGGGTGCCACGACGACTTCCGGCGGCGCGGCGGAGGCGGCAGGCAGCGGCTCGGGCGCCGGCTTGCGGGTGAGCCACCAGGCGCCCGCTCCGCCGGCCAGCAGGGCGAGCGCGATGCCGACAGCGAGGAGCGCGGCCTTCGGGCTCCGGCCGGCGACGGGTGCAGCCACCTGGGCAGGAATCGCAGCGGGCGGCGGCGGTTGCGCCGCGGCCGGCCGTGGCGTCGCGGTGGTCACCCAGGTGAGGTCGTCCAGCACCGAGGGCCGGGAGGGCCGGAGCGGCGCCTCCATTGTCCTGGCAGCTTCGGCGACCGGCAGGGGTGTGACGCGGGTCCGCGCCGCCTCGCCATCCAGCATCGGCAGCACGCGGGTCGGCTCCGAGCCTGCGGGCGTCGCTCCGGGAAGGCGCTGCGTCTTCACCGACTCGGCCAGGCTGGCGCCGAGGGGCGGAACGAGCGTGGTGCCCGGGGGGTCCGGAACGCGCGGTGCCGGCGCCGGCGTCTGGGTCATCCAGAACTCCTGGTCCAGGCGGCTCTGGGTTGAGCCGGGCCGCACCGGCGTCTCGGCCTGGGCCTGCGAGAGCGCCGCGAGGACCGTCTCCAGGTCTGCCGTCGTGGCCGGCTCGAACTGGTCCTGCACCATGGTCAGCGCCCACAACAGCTCCTCGGCACTGCCGACCCGCTGCGCCGGTTCCTTGGTCAGCGTCCGGAAGACCAGCTCGCGCAGGGCCGGCGGCAGCTTGCCGTCCGGATCGCTCTCGGCGAATGGGAGCGGCGGCCGCAGCAGATGGCCGGCCATGAACGACGCCGGATCGTTGCCGGAGATCGGGCAATAGCCGGTGAGCAGCTCATAGAGCACGACTCCGAAGGAGTAGAGGTCGCTCCGCGCATCGAGTCCCGTGCCGCTGAACTGCTCCGGCGAGGCATAGCGCGGCTTGCCGAGGAAGATGCCGGTGGTGGTCATTCCGCCGGCGCCTTCGAACGCCTTGGCGATCCCAAGGTCGATCAGCTTGACCAGCGGATGGCCGTCCGCGTCGCGGGTGAGCATCAGGTTGTCGGGCGAGACGTCGCGGTGGACGATCTTCTGGCGGTGGAGGTAGCCCAGCGCCTTGACCGCCTGGCGGGCGATCTCCAGGCTGAGCGGGATCGGCGGCGGCCCATGGCGCTTCAGGATCTCCTGGAGCGTGGAGCCGTCGATGAGCTCCATGACGATGTAGGCGTTGCCGTCGGCGGCGATCGCGAAGTCGTGGAGCTGGGCGATGTTGGGGTGGCGCAGGCGGTTGGCGACCCGCGCCTCGCGCAGGAAGCGATCGCCGGCGTCCGGACTTTCGAGGTTGGCGCGGATGACCTTGACGACGCGCAACTCGTCGAGGAGGCGATGGCGGACCTTGTAGATCGCACCCATCCCTCCCTCGCGAAGCTTCTCGAGGATCTCGTATTTGCCTTCGATGTGCTCGTCGAGGAGCGCCAAACACCACCCACCTTCCCGGTCGGCAGTCGTTTTCCGGCTGACAGGATCCTTCCTAGGATAGCATCAGCGGCCCGCCGAGAACTCCAGGATCATCTCCGTCCACATCTTGCCAGGGATCTTGTTGCGTGTCGCGGGCTGGAACGGCACCTTGCGCGCGGCGGCCAGTGCGGTCTCGTTGAAGCCCAACCCGTTCGGATCACCCTCGCGCACCTTGGCATCGATGACGCGGCCGTGCTCGTCCACCAGCAGATCGAGATGGACGTCCATGTCGCCGGCCACGCCGCGGGCGGCGGGCGGATAGCTGAAGCGCGGCATCTCCAGAGGAACCGGCACGGAGACGTCCGGGCCGGGCTGGATCAGGTCGCCGCGGCGCATGGGACGGGAGGAAGCGATCGCAGAACGCACCGGAGCCGGCGTCCGCAAAGCGCCCTCACCCCCGGCCCCTCTCCCTTCTCCCGCACGCCCTTTCCCCGGGAGAGGGGAGCCAAGCTTGGCAACAGCCGTCTTTTCCGGCTTCTGCCTTGCTGCTTTTTCCGTTGCTTTTCTCCCCTCTCCCGGCGGGCGGGTGGAAGGGAGACGGGAGAGGGGCCGGGGGTGAGGACGCTTTTCCGGCGGAGGCAACGGCTCGACCACGGCGCGCTCTTCGGCGACCTGCTCAAATTCAGCCACTGGCGTCTCCTCCGGAGCGGGAGCAGTCGCGGCGGCCGGAGTCTCGACCATCGGCGGAGGAGGTGGCACAGCGGGAGCGGCCTGGACCGGCCGCGGCTGCGGTTTCGGAGCCGGCGCCTGCTGCGAGGGCCGCCACGGCCAACTCATCAGGCCGAGAAGCACCACCACGGCCAGAGACAGCAGGGCCACGACGGGCGCTGCGGCTGGCAGGCGCGGTGACCGATGGATCGGCGGCGGCGCCTCCTCCACGACTTCCGAAGCGTGGAAGAGCGGAACCGCCTCCCAATCCGAGGTAGGCGTCTCCGCCGGCACCGGTACCAGCTCCACGGCCGACGGTGGAGTGACCGGCTCGGCCGGGCCATCCAGCGGCTCGGTGAGCTCGTCGCCCGCCAGCGGATAGCGCGCCTGAATCGCCGCGAGGCCCTGGCCCAGCTCCGCGGCGCTCGCGATCCTCTCCTTGGGAGCGCGGGCGAGGGCGCGCAGCACGAGAGACCGCAGATCCTCGGGGACCATGCCCCCGGGATCGCTGACCGCGAAATCGAGCGGCGTGCCGAACAGGTGGGCGGCCATCCACGAGCGCGGATCGTGGCCCTCGAACGGCAGACGGCCGGTCAGCAGCTCATAGAGAACGACGCCGAACGAGTAGAGATCGCTCCGCGCGTCGCTCTGTCCGCCCTCCAGCTCCTCCGGCGCGGCATAGCGCAGCTTGCCGAGAAACACACCGCCGGTGGTGAGCCCTTCGCCCTCGCCGCGCCAGATCCGGGTGATGCCGAGATCGATGAGCCTGACGAGCGGATGGCCGTCGACATCCCGGGAGAGCAGGAGGCTGGACGGCGAGAGGTCGGCCCCGAACATCTGCTGCTCGTGCAGGGCGCCGAGCGCACCGCACACTTGGCGGCCGATCTCCAGCGTCACGGCGAGCGGCGGCGCTCCGAAGCGGTCCAGCAGCTCACGCAGCGGCAGGCCCTCGGCGTCCTCCATCACGAGAACGGCGTGGCCGTCGGCGGTGATCGCGTAGTCGTGCAGCAGGGCGAGGTTGCGATGGCGGAGGCGGCTCGCCTTCCACCCCTCGCCGCGGAACCGCTCGGCCATCGGCGGCGTCGGCTCCAGGGGAGAGCGGAGCACCTTGACCACCCGCGGCTCATCGAGCAGACGGTGGCGCACCCGGTAGACCGCGCCCATCCCACCCTGCCCCAGGGTCTCGAGGATTTCGTACTTCTCGGAAAACGGCTCCGGCAGCAGCATGGCCTGCGTGCCTCCGCCCACAGGCGGCGGAGGCTGAGTTGTAAGGATACCGCCGGAGGCTGGGAGCGGTCAAAAGAAGCCTCTCTTTCGCTCGGCCGACCAACCCGTAGAGAAAAAAAGAGGGCGCGCCTTCCGGCGCGCCCCCTCGGGTGCGGCTTCGGCCTGCCAGTTACCTGGCCGGCTGTGCCGCTTCTCGCTTGAGCAGCTCCACCTCCCGCTTCAGAAGATCCGCGTCCTGCTTCTGCTGGGCAAGCTCGGCTTCCTTCTTCTGCAGCTTGGCTTCCTGCTCGGCGAGGGCCTCCTCCTGCTTCTTGAGCTTCACCGCCTGGCGCGCGCCGCGCTTGCGCAGAGGCTTCACCTGGAATGACACGAGCTGCTCGTTGTGCGGTCCGAGCTTGAACTTCGCTGCACTCTGGAGCTGGAGGAACGCCTCCCTGGCGCGCCCGAACGCCTCCCTCATCTCTTGCGTGGCGCGCTGTTTCCCGCCCACGAAGGAGTCTTGCCGGCTCTTGGCGTCTTCGACAGTCGTCAACTCCCGCTCCAGGACGGCCCGCTCCGCCGAGATGTCCGGCAGCGTGGCCGCGTTCTCTGCCAGGGTGACCAGAATGCGCCGCATTTTTGCGGTCTCGGCTCCCAGGGCCCGACTCTTTTCGTTTGCCATCGTCTGATTCCTCTGCTCTTTCCAAAGCTCCTGGCCGGTCGTGGCTTCGGAGGCGAGGCGCTCTATGCGCTGCTCACGAACATGGTTCTAACATAGCCCTCCTCCGGAAAGCGACAAAATAGGTGGCATGAGTTTCGATGTATGTGACTCACGCCGGCCGCTCAGCTTCCCCCGGAGACGACGAAGGGGTACAATGTATGTTCTGAGCAAGGGGGGCGCCCATGAGCATGAGCGAGCTGACACCGGAGGCACAGGCACGACTTCGGGAGGCGGTACGCACCGCGATCGCCCGCGAGGACCGCACGGAGAGCCCGCGCGGCGAGTGGCAGGACCGCCTCTGGTATCCGGCCGACGACGAACGGCAGGACTGCTGCGAGAACATCACGCCGACGGGGGCCAACCGCCAGGCGCTCGAGAGCCATTGCCGGACGCAGGCCCATGTCGCCCGGCTCTTCCAGGTGCCTCGTGGGGAGTTGCGCCGGGCGGTGCGGCTGGCCCGCGACGTCGAGGAGCTCGCCTCCTCCAGTCCGCCTGTGCGGCTCCATCCTCTTCCTTCGTCTCGCGGCGGCCGGGCGGACGTCCTTCTGCAGGCGAGCCAGGGCGCCCACAGCGATGCTCTGCAGGAGCTGCGGGCCGAGGCCCGGCGCTTCGAGAGCATTCTGTCCCGTCTGATCGATGCTCCGGATCCGGAGTCGGGGGAGAACCTTCTGGAGCTGCTTGGAGAGGCTGAGGACGGCATGGAGCGTCTCCAACTCACCATCGAGTACTGCCGGCAAGCCGAGACCACCTACGGTTCCGCCCGCGCGATCCGCGACCTGGCTTCGCGCCTGTTCGAGGAGGGGGAGGACTAAGCCAGCAGGTCGTCGTCGTTCTCAGCCGGCCGGCTGCCGCAGCCCGCCGGCTCCCGGCTCCGCCTCTCCGCCAGAAGCTCCTCCGTCAGCTCCGGCACCACGGAGATCCCCTCTCCGATCCGGCTCAAATCGTCCTCCGCTTCCAACAAGCGCTGCCGGGTCTGGCGTTAAGCCCGGTAGCCCTGCGGTCGCTGCCCGCACCGCGGCGAGCTTGTCGCTCAGCTTGCCATAGGAATCGACAGCCTTGCGGTACAGCCGAAGACAGTGGTGGATCTCCGCTTCTTTCACACGTCCCCTCCTGGTTGAGCCGACGGGTTCAACATACAACGAGCGTATACACGTCGCATGCGAGTGTCAATATGTCTCCTATGGACTCTGGGATCGGAATGGCGAACGCGGCCACCAAACTCGCGAACGCAGCCGCTGAACTCGTGAGCTCAGCCACTGAGCTCGCGAACGCAGCCACCAAACTCGTGAACGCAGCCACTGAGTTCGTGAACGCAGCCACCAAACTCGCGAACGCAGCCACTGAGTTCGTGAACGCAGCCACCAAACTCGCGAACGCAGCCACTGAGTTCGCGAACGCAGCCACCAAACTCGTGAACGCAGCCACTGCGCTCGCGAGTTTGGTGACTGTGTTCGTGGTTTGGTGGCTGAGCTCGGCCTTCTGGGCGATGACCCGCGAGACGATCGCCGCTGACGAGATCGGCGGCTATCCCATCCCAGGGAGTCAAGAAGCTGCACGAGAGTCTGCGCGCCGGCAGCGGCAAGGTTGCCCTGCCTATGCCTTGGAGAGGAAATATCCCAACGCGGAGAGGGAGTGGGGTTTGGCAGTTCGTCTTTCCGGCGCCTGCGTTCAACAAAGGGGGGCGGGGTGTACGGAGCCCCATGGATGTTCTCTGACCGGCCCGGCTGCTTATACGTCAAAGCGAATCGTGTTGGCGAGCATTAGGAACTGGTGTAGAGTTCTGTAAGTCTAGGCGTCAGAGACGATTAGTCCGATGGAGGCTGCCGGCATTGACGAGACTTCAGGGCTAGAAGGGTGACGATATGGCTGCCACCGATTTGCGCCGCACGATATCGATCTAGAGGTTAGGCGTCATTGAACGCGCGCAAATGATCGCCATCAGAGAGTACGACGCAAGGTGGCCAAGCCTTTTCGAAGAAGAGGCACGGCGCCTATTTGCGGCGTTCGGTTCACTCGCAGTGCGAATAGAGCACGTGGGGTCAACATCCGTGCCTGGCCTTGCAGCAAAGCCCGTGATCGACATTCAAGTCTCCGTTGCTTCCTTGTTGCCGCACGGGCGCTACGTGGACACGATGGCTGCACTGGCGTACCGTCATGTCGCGCTGGCTGACTTTGACCTCGTGTACCCCTTCTTTCACAAGCCGCCTGAGTGGCCCAGCACGCACCATGTCCATCTGTGTGAAGCTGGAGGGGAACAAGAATGGAAACACCTGGCGTTTCGGAACCATTTGCGGGCACACCCTGAAGCGGCGCGGCAGTATGAAGCGCTCAAACGCGAACTCGCGACGGTACACAGTGGCTCAACGCCGCGATCAATGGAGGCGTATTCGTTGGCCAAGTCTGAGTTCGTCGCCAATGTCTTACGCTGTGCAAAGGTAAGCGGTGACGCCTAACCCTTCCATCGAGGGGA
>Ga0134124_10000165_pt1 | contig 60473 bp, 54 predicted proteins | sample KB304_FD_96880 | JGI IMG/M metagenome (GOLD analysis project Ga0134124, IMG submission 96880) | Terrestrial soil microbial communities without Nitrogen fertilizer from Kellogg Biological Station, Michigan, USA - KB3-0-4 | ecosystem: Environmental > Terrestrial > Soil > Unclassified ...
GCCGAGGCGCTCGGCATCTCGTCGGAGTACGTCTACGACATCACGGCCGACACCGACACGACGCCCATGGACACCGGCGCCATCGCCAGCCGCACCACTTACGTGTCCGGCAACGCCATCGTGCGCGCCGCCGAGGCCGCCAAGGCTGTGCTGTTCGACACCGCGGCGCAGATGCTGCAAGTCGCACCCGCGCAACTCGAGGCGCGCGACCGCCGCATCCAGGTGAAGGGTTTCCCGCAGCACGGTGCGCCCATCGGCGACGTCGCGCGGCGCGCGCAGGTCGTGCGCGGTCAGCCACCGATCGGCGCCGCCTCGTGGAATCCGCCGACCGTCGCCATGGACCCGGAGACGGGACAAGGCAAACCGTTCAGCACCTACGTCTATGCGACGCAGATCGCCGAGGTCGACGTCGACGACGAGACCGGCGAGGTCGAAGTGTTGCGCATTGTCGCCGCGCACGATTGCGGCACGCCGATCAATCCGATGCTGGTCGAGGGCCAGATCGAAGGCGGCATCTCGATGGGGCTCGGCTTCGCGCTGCAGGAGGAGATCCTGTTCAACGCCGAGGGCCGGCAGATCAATCCGAACCTCACCAATTACATCATGCCAACCGCGCTCGACATGCCGAAGATCGAAGTCGACATCGTCCCGAACTACGACGCCACCGGCCCGTTCGGCGCCAAGGGCGTCGGCGAGCCGAGCCTGGTGCCGACGGCGGCGGCGATCCTCAACGCCATCTATAACGCGGTCGGCGTGCGCATCACCTCGCTGCCCGCCACGTCGGAGAAGATCCTCACCGCCATCAAGGCCAAGCGCGGGGGACAGATCCAATCGACCAGCGTCGCGGCCATGCGCCTGATCGGCCCGCAGACGCCGGCGAGCGAGGAAACGCTGAGCGAGCTGGCGCTTTAGGTCGGACGAGCCGCTCTCGATAGCGCGCAGGGCCTGCGCTATAGAAAGCGCAATGCTCAGCGTTCTCCCCACATCGACGCCGGCCGACCGCCTTTATCGCTGGTGGCGCGCGGCGATCTTTATCGGCGTGCCCGCCGGCTTCGGGCTCTACGCGATCACGCTCGGCCGCGACGCCAACTGGGATCTGCAGAACTATCACTGGTACAACGCCGATGCCCTGCTGCATTGGCGCTACGACCGCGACGTCGCGCCGGCGATGGGGATGAGCTTCTTCGCGCCGTTGTTTTACGTGCCGTGGTACGTGCTCGGCACCGTGCTGCCGGCGCGCGCGCTCGGCTTCATCATGGGCGCGGTGTATTCGGCCAATCTGCTGCTGCTCTACGCCATCGCCCGCATCATGCTGCCGGTCGAGCGCCGCACCGTGCGCGAAGCGGTTTCGCTGGCGGTCGCCTTTGCCGGCATGCTCGGCGGCATGTCGATGGGCCTGTTCGCCACCACCTTTCTCGACGGCCTGATGGCCATCGGCATTCTCGGCAGCATTTTGGCCGTCGTCACTTGGCTGCCGGCGCTGATCAGCGCGCCGCCGGCACGCGCCGCCCGACTCGCCGCACTCGCCGCCATCCCGGCCGCGCTGGCGGTGAGCGGCAAGCTGACCATGTGCATTTTCGCCGTCGGTTTGGCGGCGGGATTTCTGGTCGTCGACGCGCCGCTGCGCCGCCGGCTCTGGCTGCTGCTTTGGTTCGGCATCGGCGGCACCATCGTCGCCGCCATCGCGGTCGGACCATGGCTTTGGCATCTGTGGTCAACCACCGGCGATCCGTTTTTTCCGTTCTATGCGCGTCTGTTCAACTCGCCGCTCGGCGGCGATGCCTGGAATTTCGATCGCTGGGGCCTGCGCAAGCCGCAGCAGGCGTTCTATTTCCCGCTGATCATCGGGCTGTATGGCACCTCGGTGGCGGAAGTCCCGTTCGTGGATTTCCGTTTTCTCGCCGCCTACGTCGTGGTGCCGGGCGCGCTCGTGCTGCGGATGCTGAGGCCAAAACAACGCGCGCCGCTCGCGCAAGGCTTTGGCTATCTCATCGTCACCATGGTGGTGACCTACGTGCTGTGGATGGTGATGTTTCGCTATTACCGCTACGTAGTCGCGCTCGAACTGCTGGCTCCGCTTGCGGTCGCGCTTGCCGTGATGGCACTGCCCTTTGCCTGGCCGATGCGTGCAGGCGCTCTCGCCCTGGTCCTGCTCGGATTGTTGGCGACGACCCAGCGCGCGGAATGGGGCCACCTGCCCTGGACGGCCAAGTTCGTCGAAGTCTCCGTACCTCCGATTGACGATCCGCCGACGGCGACCGTCCTGCTGATGGGGCAGCCGATCAGTTTCGTGGTGCCGTCGCTGCCGCCGCCGGTGGCGGTTATCGCAATCGAAATGGCCACTTGGGACGGCGCCAATCAGCAAGCATGGACGCGCATCACGCGCGATCGGCTGGCGTCCCGGCAGGGCGCGATCTACGCGATTCTGTTCACCGGCAAAGAGACCGAGTTCGATAGGCTCGCAATACCCTTTGGCTTGCGGCTCACCGCGGCGCGCTGTCAGCCGTTGCCGGCCAACCTGCCCGCGGCCGGCGTGCCACTGAAGAACCCGCTATCGTTCTGTCCGGTTGAACGTGTCGGCGGCACGCAACAGTGAGCGCGCTGCCCTGCGCAAGGCACGCTCCGGCACAGCACGCTCATGCGCGCGATGAAGGCGGGAGCGAAGTCGCAAGAGCGCTGATCGACGAACATGCGGTGGGGGCGTGTCGTGCAGACAGCCGGTGACAAGCTTGCACCCCCACCAGGCGATGAATTCGTGCGCCGCCGGAGCTTTGGCTCGATCGCAGCGGCGCCATCTTTACTTTGCGCGATGACGCTGCCAACATCGATGTGTCAGCCTATTTGCAAGCCGCGAGGAGTGAGATGGCGCAAGACCGCAGCGCGACGCTCGCCGCGGAGATCGCCGCCTTGCGGGCCGAACACGACGCGCTCAAGACGCATCACGATACTCTCGCCGCCGAACTTGCCGCCGTCCGCAACTCGCGAACCTGGCGTCTCTCGGCGCCGCTGCGCGACATCGAGGAGCGTCACCCGCGGCTCGCCTATTGTCTGCGGCTCGGGCCGAAGCTCGTGCGCTGGACGTTCGCAGGTGAATTGCCGGCGCGACTGAACATCTGGCTGCGCCGGCAGACGACCGCCAGCAAGCCGATGTGGGCCCATCTGCTGCCGCAGTTCGGCCGCTTCCGGCTTCGACCTATTTTCGCCGAGCCGCCCAGGCCGATGGCGCTGCCGTTCGGCCGGCGCATGCTCGTCATCAGCCATTTTCTGCCCTACCCGTCGCGCGCCGGGAACGAATACCGGCTGGCGCGACTGTTGAGCTGGCTGGCAAAGCAGGAGTGGGAAATCCTCTTGGTCGTCTGTCCGATGTTCGACGACAAGGTCACCGACGAGCTGGTGCGCGAAACCGCGATGCGGATGCCGAACCTGATCGTCTGCCGGCGCGACGGCACGCTGCTGCACCACATCTCCTCGCCTGGACTATCGCTGCAGCCGCTGGCCCGCCAGCGCCCGCGCGATTTCGCCGCCATTCTCGGTGAACATCAAAACGGCGGGGCGCTGTCGGCAGGCACGACCGCTCAGTTGCAACATTTCTGTCCGGACGCGATGAGCGAACTGCTCATGCACCTGAAGGACAATTTCAAGCCGAAGATGCTGCTGGCGGAATATATCTTCATGACGCGCGCCTTCCCGCTGTTCGATACCGGCGTGCGCAAAGTGATCGACACCATCGACGTCTTCTCCAACAAACAGAAGAAGGTGGAGACGTTCGGCATTCAAGATCCGTTGACCGTAAGCGAGGCCGACGAGCAGCATCTGCTACGGCGCGCCGACCTGCTGATCGCCATCCAGCCTGAGGAAGCCACCGACTTGAAGCGGCTTGCGCCTGACGTACCGGTGGTCACGGCGGGGATCGACTTCGACGTCGTCGCGCGCACGGCCGGCGCAGCAACGGCGCCGAGCATCCTGCTGATCGCCTCCGACAACAGCCTGAACGTCAAAGGCCTGCGCGATTTCCTGCGCTTCGCCTGGCCGCTGATACGGCATGACGTTCCGGAGGCCGAGTTGCGCATCGCCGGCTCGGTCGGCGAGCAGGCGGACATGCGCGGGCCGGGCATCAACATTCTCGGCCGCATCGACGACGTCGGCGCGGCCTATGCGAACGCGCGCGTCGTAATCAATCCGACGGTTGCCGGCACGGGCATTAAGATCAAGACCGCCGAGGCGCTGTCGCATGGGCGGCCGATCGTGCTCTGGCCGGCCGGCGCGGAAGGCATTGCGCCGGAAGCGCGCGGGCCCTGCCACATCGCGCGCGACTGGTTCGATTTCGCGCAGCAGGTCATCCAGGCGCTGCGCGCACCGGCGCGCGATGCCGGCGCAGACGATCAGCGCGATCGCAGCCGCCGCTATTTCGCCGCCGACAGCGTCTACGCCCCCCTCGCGGAGGCTCTGAGTCTCCATTGACCGGCGCACCTGCGGCTTACGACATCTTTATCGATCTCAGCCATGCCGGCGTCGCCGGGCCAGCCCTGCGCAGGCATCTCGATCGGCTTGCGCACGACGCCGGTCTTGCGCCGCTCGCCGGATGCGTGACGGTTTGCACCGCCAGCGTCGAACTGGCCGACATGCGCGATTGCGGCTTCGACGTCGAGCTACGCAGCGGACCGGCCATCGATGTGCTGATGCGCGCCATTCGGATGGCGGCGCGCGCGCGGCGACACCTCGTCATCCTGCTCGGCGACATTGCCCCCGGCAGCGAAGTGATCGCAGCGCTGATCGAAGCCTTCGCGCAAGATCCCATGTTCGGCACCAGCCAGCCGCGCTTTGCCGAGCCGAGCACTGACCGCATCTGGCCGATCCCCGGCGGCGAGGCGCAGCGGCCGCCGCTCAGCCATCGCGCCTCGCTGCCGCAGTTGGCGGTCGACACGATCACGCCGGAGTTGCCCGCCTGCTGTGTCGTGCTGCGCTGGGAATTGCTCATCGGCGTCGAAACGTCGGATCAGCACGGCCGCACGCTGGCGGGCGGTTTCCTGCACCTGCTGGCGGAGGGCCGCCGCCTCGGCTTTCGCAACATCGTACGCAACCGCGTCGTCCTGAGCGCGCCGCTGCATGTCTACGATATCTACCCCACTCCTCCGATCGAGGAGATCGAGCAGCTTTACGCGCTTGATTCCTACGCGGCGGGGACGCCGTTGCTGCTCGCCAATCTGTCGGAGCGGCGCGCCGAAATGTTGATCGAAGCGGCCCACCCCGATGCCAATGGCCGCCGCCGGCTGCTGCTCGACTGCCGCGGTATGCCGCCGCTGCACAACGGCACCGCCGTGTGCACGCTCGGCTTCCTCGACGGTTTCCGCGCGCTGACCGACACATGGGACATCCATGTGCTCGCCTTCGCCTCCACCGCGGCTTTCCACAACTTCAAAAGCCGCTACCCGGCCTATACGCATGTCAGCGATACGCTCGCGGGCACGTACGCGGCTGCTTTGCTGCTCAGCCAGCCATGGGATATCGGCCGCGTCGCCGAGCTGCACCGGCATGCGCGCGCCATCTCTTTCCTGATGCTCGACGCCATCGCTTGGGACATCTACCCCAACTGGAAAGGGCCGGAAGCCGCCTGGGGATTCATCGCGCAATATGCCGACGCCCTGTTCTACATCTCGCGCTTCACGCAAGATCGGTTCAACAAGCGGTTTCCGGTCGCGCCCGACGTCGGCGAGGCGGTGACGCATTTAAGTCTTGCGGCCGAAGACCACGCCCGTTCCTTGCCGACGCTGGAGCCGATCGCCAACGACATCCTCATTTTCGGCAACGACTTCCACCACAAGCACGTCCGCCCGACCGCGCAACTGCTGTCGGATGCGTTTCCGTTCCACCGCATCATGGTGATCGGCACTGCGAATATTCCGGGCAGCAACGTCACCGCCACCCAGAGCGGCAATATCGAGCGCGACACGCTCGACCGGTTGATCGCGGGCGCCAGCGTGATCGTGTTTCCGTCGTTCTATGAGGGCTTCGGCCTGCCCGTGGTCGAGGGCCTGGCGCGCGGACGCACCGTGCTGGTGCGCCGCTCGGCGCTGTGGAGCGAAATCGCCGCGCTGTCGCGGCTGCCCGGACAGATGTGCGAATTCGACAATCCCGCCTCGCTGGTCGACGGCGTCGGCCGCGCCTTGCACGGCCTGCCGATGACCCCGCTGCCGAGCGGCGTCGGGCTTGCCGCAGGAGAGGCGCCGGCGGACTGGCGTGCCTGTGCGCGCCGCGCCAGCGATCTGCTCGTGCGGCAGCTCGACGGCGCCAGCATGCAGCGCTGGCGGGTGCGCGAGCACGCGCTGCGCATCGTGGACCAGTAACTGTGCGCATCGTCACTCTCCTCGCCCGGCACGGCACCGACAAATACGGCGACGCCGTTGCCGCGATGGACGCCCTCTTCGCGCGCCAGATGCCGGACGCGGACCGCGAGTTGCTGATCGTCGACACCGCGCTGCCGGAAAGCCATGTCGAAGCGCTCGGACCCGGCCGCGCTTTGATCGGAGCATCCAACAGCCACTGGGAGTTCTCGGCCTGGGATCGCGGCTTACGCCATCTCGGCAAGCGGTTGGATGGCTTCGATTTTGTGCATCTGGCCACGTCGGCGTTCGGCGCGCTCTATACCCGCTATCTGGATCGTTTCGACACCGGCATGCTGGCGCTGCTGCAGGGGCGCGCCGCCGCCGTGGGGCATCTCGACTATTACAATGAGACCGTGACGATCTGCGGCCGCTCGCTGCGAAGCTGGCTGCGCTGCTCCTTCGTGTTCCTGCCGCCGGTAGAATTGAAGCTGCTCGGCTCCCTTGTCGGCGTCGCCGACCCGTCGGCTTTCTTCAGCGGCAATCCGCAGCAGCCATTCCGCGCCGATGCACCGCTGTCCAAGACTTACCGAGACAACATTATCGGCTGGCTCACCGGCAGCGGCACCGGGCAAAGCGTGCAATGGCACTCGCGCTTCGAACTGACGGCGGAGACGCTTGCGCTGTTCGAGGCTAAGACGCTCGCCATCCTCAACGAACAGATGCTGAGCTCGCGCCTGCGCGCGCAGGGCTGCGCTCTTGTGGATGCGATCTGGCTCGCGACCAGGCCGGGGCAACTGCGCGCCGGCCGGCTGCTCGGCGAAATCCCGAGCTGGCGGGTCCAGCTCACGCAGCGCGACGTCGACCCGGCGCCCAAAACGCTGCTCGGGGCGGACGATGCGAATTAGGCGCGACCGCCCGACGCTGTTGCTCGTGGTGCATTTCTGGGGCGGCGGCGTCATCCACTACGCCCGGTTGCTGCGCGAGCGCGTCGCTTCGCGCGTGAATGTCGTCTTCACGTGGGGCGTCGACGACAAGACGCTGCACCTCTCGACCCGCGATCCGGAAATTTCCGAGCAGAGCTTCGATCTGGCGCGCGGCCTCGACGCACCGGTCGCGGCGCTGCGCGCGCTCAACGTCGGCCGCGTCGATCTGCTCTGCACCTACGGCCTGCAGGCGCACGTCGAACCGCTGCTGCGCGGGCTTGGCGTGCCATTCGATGTGACGCTGCAAGGCTACGAGCTGCTCGCCAACAACAACACGCATTTGATCGACGGCGATACGCGGTTCATCGGCGAAGAAGCCGTGACGGCGCTGGCCGCGGCGATCAAACGGCCGCCGGCGATCGACCGTATCCTGCATGCTGCGGAGCGCCGTATTGCGTGCAGCCGTGATCTCGCCTGGCGGACCGGGCGTTTCCTGCCCGACGTGGCGATCCTGCCAGTGCGTCCGCCCGAGCGCGACAAAGCATATAAGCCTCCCGTCGTGCCGCACATGCAGGCGGGCGAGCCGCTGCGCGTCCTCGTGCTCGGCCGCGTCGCGCCGCATAAGGGCCTCGCCACCATCCGCGAGGTTGCACGGCTCGCGGATGCGAGAAATATCCCGCTGGAAATTCTCTGCCTCGGCGAGCCGCAGGTGCCGCGCGCGGACTGGCCGGCGTCGCCGCGTGTGAAAATCGTCGGACGCTACGACGTGGACACGCTTCGGCGGATCGTGCCGACGCTGCGCCCGCACCTCGCCTGGTTTCCATTTGTCTGGCCAGAAACGCATAGTTTCGTGCTGTCTGAAGTCATGGCGCTGCGGTTGCCGCTGCTCGCCCCCGGCATTGGAGCCGTGCCCGAACGTGTCGCCGGACGGCCGGCGACTTGGCTGGTCCCCTGGGACGAGGCGACACCGGAGGCGTTCCTTGGCTGGCTCGAACGCCTGGCGCGCGACCGGCTGGCGACGACGCCGGCCTGGATGCCGACAGACCACCTGCCGCCGCTGGTGCCCGACTTCTACGACCGCGAATACCTGACGCCACTCTGCGGCCCGACGCCGGTTCGCTCGGAACCCTTACAGACGCTGCGGCGCCTTTACGGCCGGCTGACCGCGCGCGGCGCCGAGCCCGCTGCCCCGCCGCCCTTGCCACGGCCGCAGGCCCCTCCCGCCTCCGCCTGGGACGCGCTCGCACGACGACAAACGGCAGCACCTGCGGTCGATGTCATCGTGCCGGTCTATCGCGGCTATGACGACACGCTCGCCTGCCTGCATTCGGTGCTGACGAGCCGCAACAGTGCGCCGTTTGAACTGATCGCGATCGACGACGGCAGCCCGGAGCCGGCGCTCACCGCCGTGCTCGACGACCTCGCCGCGCGCGGGCTCATCCGGCTGGTGCGCAACAGCGAGAACCGAGGCTTCGTCCGCTCCACCATCACCGGCATGGCGCTCAACCCCGAGCGCGACGTGATCCTGCTCAACTCGGACACGATCGTTACCGGCGATTGGATCGACCGGCTGCGCGCCCACCGCCTGAAGGACGCCAAGGTCGGAACGCTGACGCCGTGGTCGAACAATGCGACGCTGATGAGCTATCCGGAAACCTTCGCCGATAATGGACAGGCGCTGGAGCTATCCTTCGACGCGCTCGACCGGATGGCCGCGCGCGAGCTCGCCGGGGTAGCGCACGACATCCCGACCGGCGTCGGCTTCTGCTTCTACATCGCGCGCGACTGCCTCAACGAGGTCGGCACGTTCAATGCCGAAGCCTTTGGCCGCGGCTACGGCGAAGAAAACGATTTTTGCCGGCGCGCGGCTGCGCGCGGCTGGCGCAACCTCGCCGCCTGCGACGTTTTCGTGCGGCACAGCGGCGAGACGTCGTTTCAGGCGGATGCGAGCGAAGCGCGCCGCCTCTCGACCGCCGCTTTATCGAAGCTGCATCCGACCTACATGGACCTGATCGGCGCCTTCATGCGTGCCGATCCGCTGCGCCCGGCGCGACAGAAACTCGATCTCGCGCGGCTGCGACGATGGGGGCGCGGACAATTGCGGCTCATCTTCGGCGAAGCCGGCGAAACATCGCCCGCCGACGGCGCGCTTTACGCCACACCGGCGGCCGATCATCCGCACACCTTCCGCATCGATGCGCCACGCGGGCTGATATTCCCTAATCTGCCGGCGCTCGCCATCGGCGAAATCGCGGCGGCACGCCGGCTGCTCGATGACATGGGCGTGGCGGTCGCGCGCATCGACTCGCTGGCCGGCTGCACGGCGGAGCAAGCGCGCTTTGCGCGCGAGCTATCCGAAACGAGCCGCAAATAGCGCAGCCAGGCTGGCGGCCCGCGTAAACTCGACTATAAGGGGCCGATCGAGGTGACGTTGCACGACCCATGAAGACGGCTCTCATCTGCGGCGTCTCCGGACAGGACGGCGCCTACCTGGCAAAGCTGCTGCTCGAAAAGGGCTATCGCGTCATCGGCACGTCGCGCGATGCGCAGGCCTCGCCTTTTAGCGGCCTGCGCCGCCTGTCGATCCTCGAAGACGTCGACCGCGTGTCCGCCAACTTCACCGATTTCCGCAGCACGCTCGATACCGTGTCCGCCGCCGAGCCTGACGAAATCTACAATCTCGCCGGGCAGAGCTCGGTCGGCCTGTCGTTCGCACAGCCGGTGGAGACGATCGCCAGCATCGAGATGGGGACTCTGAACCTGCTGGAAGCGATGCGCGCGCTGGGCGTCAAAAGCAGGCTCTATAACGCCAGCTCCAGCGAGTGCTTCGGCGACACCGGCGCGGACGCCGCCTCCGAGCTGACGCCGTTTCACCCGCGCAGCCCTTACGCGCTGGCCAAGGCCGCCGCGCACTGGCTCGTGATCAATTATCGCGACGCCTACGGCCTCTATGCCGCCAACGGCATCCTGTTCAATCACGAGTCGCCGCTGCGCCCGGAACGCTTCGTCACGCGCAAAATCGTCACCGCCGCCTGCCGCATCAAAGCCGGGAGCACGGAGCGGCTTCGGCTCGGCGACGTATCCATCCGGCGTGACTGGGGCTGGGCGCCGGAATACGTGGACGCGATGTGGCGCATATTGCAGCAGCCCTCGGCGGACGATTACGTGGCGGCGACCGGTGTCGCATCAAGCCTGCAGGACTTCGTCGATAGCGCCTTCGCCCAGCTCGGTCTCAACTGGCGAGACCACGTCGATGTCGATCCGGACCTGCGCCGCCCGTCCGAGATCATGTGCAATCGTGGCGATGCCTCCAAGGCGCGCGAACAGCTCAAGTGGCAGCCGTCCTACACGATGCCCGACGTGGTGCGCCTGATGATCGAGGGCGAGATTGCCGGCAGCGCGCGCCGGTAAAACCCTGCCTTCCGGCGTTGGGCGGCGGCCCGCCGGAACTGTCCGAAACCGGCCCAGAAAACCGGGCCTTGTGTCTCCGCTCAATTCGACCGATGATTTCACCGGGCGATAATGACGGCCGCAAAATTGGCCGCAGCCGGTGCCGCGCCGGTAGGGAGAAACGCATGGCTTCGGTTGGGATCCGCGACGTGCGCAAGGCCTTTGGCGCCGCCGCAGTGATCCATGGCGTCAGTGTCGATATCCGCGATGGCGAATTCGTCGTGCTGGTCGGGCCGTCCGGCTGCGGCAAGTCGACCCTTCTGCGCATGATCGCCGGCCTGGAGAACATCACCGACGGCGAAATCCGTATCGGCGAGCGGGTGGTCAACCATCTGCCGCCGAAAGAGCGCGACGTGGCGATGGTGTTCCAGAACTACGCGCTCTATCCGCACATGACGGTCGCCGCCAATATGGGTTTCTCGCTCAAGCTGCGCGGCGCGCCGAAAACGGAAATCGACGCGCGGGTCAAGCGCGCGGCGTCGATCCTTGGGCTCGACCCTTACCTCGAACGCTTTCCCCGCCAACTCTCCGGCGGCCAGCGCCAGCGTGTGGCCATGGGCCGCGCCATCGTGCGCGACCCGCAGGTGTTCCTGTTCGACGAGCCGCTCTCCAATCTCGACGCCAAGTTGCGCGTGCAGATGCGCACCGAGATCAAGGAACTGCACCAGCGCCTGAAGACGACGACGGTTTACGTCACGCACGACCAAATCGAGGCCATGACCATGGCCGACAAGATCGTGGTGATGCATGACGGACTGGTCGAGCAGATCGGCGCACCGCTCGAACTCTACGACCGGCCGGCCAATCAGTTCGTCGCCGGCTTTATCGGCTCGCCGGCAATGAACATGCTCAAAGGCACCATCCGCGCCAACGGCTCGCTTACCTTCGAGAGCGCCGGGGGCGTACGGCTGCCTTTGCCCAGCGCGCCGGCGGCATCCGACGGCCGCACGGCCATATTCGGCGTACGGCCCGAGCACTTCATGCTCGCCGACGACGGCGCGGAGGCTGAGGTGCATGTCGTCGAACCGACCGGATCGGAGATTCAAATCGTCGCCAAACTTGGCGGCGAAGAGGTGATCGCGGTGTTCCGCGAACGCCACCAGTTCAAGCCGGGCGATAAGATCCGGCTCAAACCAGACCAGCGCGTCGTCCACCTTTTTGACGAGGCGACGGGGAAACGACTCAACAGCTAAAAAAGCAACGGAGGGAAGGATCATGAATCAATTTACCCGTCGCGCCCTTGTTCAGGGCGGCACGGCACTGGGCGCAGCCGCCGCATTGAGCGGACCGGCTCTGCTCGATTGGGCCAAAGCTTGGGCGCAGAACGCGCCTTGGAAGCCGGAGAAGGGCGCTAAGCTCTCGATCCTGCGCTGGAAATATTTCGTGCAGTCCGAGGACGAGGCCTTCGTGAAGCTGTGCGACGCCTTCAAGGCGGCGACCGGCGTGCAGGTCGACATCTCGCGCGAGTCGTACGAGGACGTGCAGCCGAAGGCTTCGGTCGCCGCCAACACCGGCACCGGTCCCGACCTGTTCTGGGGCCTCTATTCGCTGCCGCACCTGTTCCCGCAGAAGTGCCTCGACGTCTCCGACGTCGCCGACTACCTCGGCAAGAAGTACGGCGGCTGGGTCGACAGCGCGGTCAAGTACGGCAAGAGCGGCAACAAGTGGATCGCGATTCCCGTCTGCTACACCGGCGCGCTGATGAACTACCGTATCGAAGCCTCGAAGAAGGCCGGCTTCTCGACCTTCCCCGACAAGACCGACGCGTTCCTCGAATACACCAAGGCGATGAAGGCGCAGGGCACGCCCGGCGGCTTCGCGCTTGGCCACGCATCCGGCGACGGCAACACCTGGATCCACTGGTGTCTGTGGGCACACGGCGGCAACGCCGTCGACGCCGGCGACAAGGTAATTATCAACTCGCCGGAGACCGTGAAGGCGCTGGACTACGCCAAGGCCCTCTACGGCAACATGATCCCGGGCACCGCCTCTTGGAACGACGCGTCCAACAACAAGGCGTTCCTGGCGAAGGAAATCCACTGGACCAATAACGGCATCTCGATCTACGTCGCCGCGCAGAACAGCGCGAAAGACGTGGCCGAGGACATGAACCACGCCTACATGCCGATCGGCCCGGTGGGCAAGCCGACCGAACTGCACCTGATGTTCCCGGCACTGGTCATGAGCTACACGAAGTTTCCGCAGGCGAGTAAGGCGCTGTTGGCCTTCATGCAGGAGGCGGACAACTTCAATCCGTGGATGCAGTCGGCCAAGGGCTACCTGACCCACTGCCTCAACGCCTACGACAAGAACCCGATCTGGACGGCCGATCCGAAGAACACGCCGTACCGCGACGTGTCGAAGCGCTCGCTCACGGCGGGCGGCCTCGGCTCGGTCGGCGAGAAGGCGGCGACCGCGATCGCCGACTTCGTCGTGCTCGACATGTTCGCCAACGTCTGCACGGGCCGCGAGGACGCCAAAGGCGCCATTGCGGTCGCCGAGCGGCAGTTGAAGCGCATCTATCGGTAGCGCCTTCTTACCCTCCCCCTTGTGGGGAGGGGTCGCGCGTCAAGCGCAAGCGAGATGCGCGGGGTGGGGGTCACAACGTCACCCCCACCCCGCTCGCGACCTACGGTCGCTCGATAGCCAACGCTTCACGTTGGCGTGCTTGGACAAAAACGGCGGCCGAAGGCCGCCTATGCCTCCCCACAACGGGGAGGGCATAAGAAAAGTAAGGCATGACAGACGTCGCCCTCAAAACGCCGATCGCCGAGCCCTCCTCCTGGGCGCGGCTCAAGGTCGACCGCAATTGGCTCGGCTTCTGGTTCATGCTGCCGGCGGCGGCCTTCCTTGTTCTGTTCCTTGCCTATCCGCTCGGACTCGGCGTCTGGCTGTCGTTCACCGATGCGCGGCTCGGCCGCGACGGCGTTTTCATCGGGCTCGAGAACTACGAATTCTTGTCCGAGGATACGATCTTCTGGCTGTCGGTGTTCAACACCCTGCTCTACACCACCGTCGCCAGCCTGGTGAAATTCGCGGTCGGGCTTTATCTCGCGCTGCTGCTGAACGAGCGGCTGCCGTTCAAGGCGATCATCCGCGCGGTGGTCCTCATTCCCTTCATCGTGCCGACCGTGCTGTCGGCGATCGCCTTCTGGTGGCTGTACGACCCGCAGTTTTCGATCATCTCCTGGTCGCTGAAGAAGATGGGCCTGATCACCGCCAATATCGACTTCCTCGGCGACGTCTGGAACGCGCGCTGGTCGGTGATTTTCGCCAATATCTGGCGCGGCGTGCCCTTCGTCGCCATCACTTTGCTTGCCGGGCTGCAGACCGTGTCGCCCTCGCTTTACGAAGCCGCGACCATAGACGGCGCCACCACCTGGCAGCGCTTCCGCTACATCACCTATCCGCTGCTGACGCCGATCATCGCCGTGGTGATGACGTTCTCCGTGTTGTTCACCTTTACCGACTTCCAGCTCATCTGGGTGATGACCAAAGGCGGCCCAGTGAACTCGACGCATCTGATGGCGACGTTCTCCTATCAACGCGCCATCCTCAGCGGCTATCTCGGCGAAGGCGCGGCGATCTCAACCGCGATGATCCCCTTCCTGCTGCTGGCGATCCTGGTCTCGTGGTTCGGCTTGCAGCGGCGCAAATGGCAGCAGGGCGAGAACAATGACTGATCGAGCCGCCGCTGCCGCATTTTTGCGCGAATGGCGCAAGCGCCACGCGCGCGGACGCAAATGGCAGCAGGGCGAGAACAATGACTGACGTGCTCGCCGGCAAAGCTGCCACGGCCAAATCGGTGCTCACCGGATCCGTGCCGGTGAGCGACGATACCGAAGGCATGAGCTATCTGCACAGCCTGCCGCGCCGGCTGGTGACGCTCTATCTGCCGCTGTCGATTATTCTGCTGGTGCTGCTGTTCCCGTTCTACTGGATGGCGCTGACCTCGATCAAACCCGACGAGCAGCTCATCGATATGAACACCTACAATCCATTCTGGACCTGGTCGCCGACCCTCAAGCACATCACCAAGCTGTTGTTCGACACCGAGTACCCGACCTGGCTGTGGAACACGATGCTGGTCGCGATCTGCGCAACCATTATCTCCATCGCGGCCAGCGTGCTCGCCGCCTATGCCATCGTGCGCCTGCGCTACAAGGGCGCGCAATTGGTCGGCGGCGCGATCTTCCTCGCCTATCTGATCCCGCCGTCGATCCTGTTCATTCCGCTATCGACCGTGGTTTTCCAATACGGCCTGTTCGACACGCCGTTCGCATTGATCCTGACCTATCCGACCATCCTGATCCCGTTCTCGACTTGGCTGCTGATGGGGTACTTCAAGACCATCCCGTTCGAGCTGGAGGAATGCGCGCTGATCGACGGCGCCAGCCGCTGGCAGATCCTCACCAAGATCGTGCTGCCGCTCGCCATTCCTGGTTTGATCTCAGCGTTCATTTTCTGCTTCACGCTGTGCTGGAACGAGTTCATCTACGCGCTGACCTTCATTTCGTCGGCGCAGTACAAGACCGTGCCGGTGGCGATCGTCACCGCGCTGGTCGACGGCGATGTCTATCGCTGGGGCTCGCTGATGGCCGGCGCGATGGTCGGGTCGCTGCCCCTGGTCGTGCTTTACGCCTTCTTTGTCGAGCACTACGTCTCGGCGATGACCGGGGCGGTTAAAGAATAGGCTGGACCGCCTCCCCGAGTTGCGGGAACTTGGCAATCGGCTGGGCGTTTGCCTGCGCGCCCTCACCTCGGCGCATCACACGGCCGCCGCCCCGGAGCACGATGAAACTCTTTGCATGCCAGCACTGCGGGCAGCCGCTCTACTTTGAGAACACGCGCTGCGAAAGTTGCGGGCACCGGCTCGGCTATCTGCCCTCCAAAGAGACCATTACCGCGCTGGACGAGATCGACGGCGGCTGGCGTGCGTTGGCCGAGCCGGAAGGGCGTTACCGCTTTTGCGCCAATGCCGCGCACGACGTCTGCAATTGGCTGGTCGATGCCGGTGACACCGAGCAATTCTGCCAGGCCTGCCGCTACAACCGCACCATTCCCGACCTCACCTTTCCAGAGAACCTGCTGAACTGGCGCAAGGTCGAGATCGCCAAACACCGCCTGTTCTACACGCTGCTCAAGCTCAGCCTGCCGCTGGTCGGCCGCAGCGAGGACCCCGAGCGCGGGCTCGGCTTCGACTTCCTGGTCGCCGTCGGCGGTCCGGTGATGACCGGGCACGACAACGGCCTCATCACCATCAACCTCGCCGAAGCCGACGATGCCTTGCGCGAAAAGCAGCGGCAGAACCTCGCCGAGCCCTATCGCACGCTGCTCGGCCACTTCCGCCACGAGATCGCGCATTACTATTGGGACCGGCTGATCAGGCATTCGCCGCAGATCGAACCATTCCGCGCCGTATTCGGCGACGAACGCCAGGATTACGCCGCCGCGCTGCAGGCCAATTACAACCAGGGCCCGCCGCCCGACTGGCAGGAGCGATTCGTCACCAGCTATGCCAGCAGCCATCCGTGGGAAGACTTCGCGGAGACCTGGGCGCACTACCTGCACATGATCGACACGCTGGAGACGGCGTCCGCCTTCGGCATGCGCATCCGGCCGCGCATTTCAACCAGCGACACGACGCTGGCGACCACCGTCGACTTCGACCCGCACCATGCCGGCATGGATCGCATCGTCGATTCCTGGCTGCCGCTGACCTACGCCATGAATTCGATCAACCGCAGCATGGGGTTGCCGGACCTCTACCCGTTCATCCTGACGCCGGCGGTGATCATGAAACTGTCCTTCATCCACGACCGCATCCGGGAGGCCGGCGGCCGCACGGTTTATGGCTCCGAGCAGAACGCGCTGCGCGCCGTTGCGGTCGGCCTGCGGCGTTCGGTGCCGCAAGCGGGGAGCCCAGCCGGGGACTAGGCTAAGACCGCATTTGAGCAAAATAATTGTGATTTGGCCGGATGTCCGATTATTCGATGCCGTCGAATAAAATCGTCAGACAGCGCTAATGACATCCGCCGCCCGATGCTCAACCATCCTTGCTGCTTTCCGGTTGAACCTGCGCGCTTGGATGTCGGAGTTTTGCTCGTTCGTGAGCTGCCGGCATGAGCCTCAAGCCGTACGGTCGAACGATGGGCGCTGCCATGCCGAAGGACGAGAACATTATTCTCTTTAGCCCGGCGCGCGCAGTCGGCAGTCAGGCGCCGGAGACGTTCAACACCGGGGATCTAAAAGAAGGGCTGCGCGTCTTGACGGCGCTCATGCGCGTCAAGGACCCAGAGGCCCGCTTGCTGCTCATCGAACTGATGGAAAAGTTCGCGGAGAACGAGGCACAGAGCAGCAGCGAGGAAGACAACGTCGATTGAATCTGCGAACTCGCCGGGGCTGCTAGGGCAAAAAATCAGAAACGCGGCCGGAAGCCAGCGTCGACCTTCTCGATATGCCCGGCAAATGGCGCTCCGACATGACCGGGGAAGACCATGGCGCCGCTCGCCGCCGCCGCGTTGAGCACGCGCGCGCGGCTGACTCGCGCCTCGTTCGGGTCGGAGTTCTTCGGGAAATTCCAGTCGGGATAGAACACCTGCAGCAGGTGGTGGAAAACGTCGCCGGTGATCATCGCCTTGGTGCCGCCGGTCTCGATGTTGAAGACGAAATGCCCGGGTGAATGTCCGCCCGCCGGCTGGATGTCGATGAACTCATTGAGCTGATGCGGACCCGTGACCAGATCGGCGCGTCCCGCTTCCACCACCGGCAGCACGCATTCGCGGAAGGTACCGAACTCGGCCGGCGCGGTCGCCGGGTCGACGTCCATCTTGTGGAAGTAGTCGAAGTCGACCTTGGAGAAGACGTAGCGCGCGTTCGGAAAGGTCGGCACCCATTTTCCGTCGCGCAATTGCGTATTCCAGCCCAGATGATCGTGGTGCAGGTGCGTGCACATCACCATGTCGATCTCGTCCGGCCGCGCGCCGGCCGTAGCGAGCCGCTCCAGCCACGGCTCGTTGAGCATGTTCCACCACGGCCGCGTCGGACGCTGCTTGTGGTTACCGCAGCAGGCGTCGATCAGGATCTTGCGGCCGTCGACCTGCAGCAGCCAGCTATGCACGGAAAGCTTCACCTTGCCGCTCGCCGGATCGTAATGGTTCGGCGCCAGCCAGTGGCCGTGCTCTTTCAAATGCGCGTCGGTCCAGGCCGGGAAAAGCTCTCCCGGCCCGTAGACGGGCTGATAGGTCTCTTCAATGCGGGTGACAGTCGCCTTGCCGACTTTGAAGACCGACATTGCCGCCCCCTTTACCAGAGCCCCTTCAACCGTCCGCCGTCCATGTTGAGCGACACGCCGGTAATATAGCTGGCGCGCTCCGAGCAGAGGAAGACCGTGGCGTTCGCCAGTTCCTCCGGTTTGCCCATACGGCCCAGCGAATTTTTCTTGGCCGCGACCTTGCGCGCCTCGTCCTCGCTGGCGACGCCGAACTCCTTCTTCATCCCTTCGGTATTCTGCACCCACAGATTGGTCGCCACCCAGCCCGGGCAAATCGCGTTGACCAGCACATTGTCCGGCCCGAACTCGGTCGACAGCGACTTGGTGAGGTTGAGCAGCGCGCTGTTGGTCATGCCGCTGCCGAACATATAAGGATCCGGCTCCTTGCCGGCGCCGCCGATGGTGTTGACGATGCGGCCCCACTTCTGCGCCTTCATCAGCGGATAGACGAGGCGGATGGCGCGCATGAAGCCGAACAGCTTGGTCTCGAGCTGCTTCTTCAATTCGTTGTCGTCGAGCACGGCGAAGCGGCCGGAATACATAGTGCCGGCATTATTGACGAGAATATCGACGCCGCCGAGTTTCTCCTTGGCGGTATCGACCATGCGCTTGATGTCGTCTTCTTTGGTCATGTCGGCCTGCACGGCGTGAATTTCGCCGCCGGTCTTCTTGGCCAGTGCGTCGCGCGCCTTCTCGATCTTCTCAAGGTTGCGCCCGCTGATCAGCACGCGCGCGCCTTCTTCGAGAAACTGACGCGCGGTCTCGTAGCCGATGCCGCTGCCGCCGCCCGTCACGATCGCGCGCTTGCCCTTCAACCCTAAGTCCATCGCCGTTTCCTTCCCATTCTGCGCTGGCTTGACGCCTCACAGTCATCCATAGAGTATTTGCGCAACCTCATACATCACAAAAATACGAGGGGGAGGATGGATCTCGGCCTTGCCGGAAAAGTGGCTCTGGTCACCGGCGCATCGCGCGGGATCGGCAAGGCCATCGCGCAATCCTTGATCGCGGAAGGCTGCCGCGTCGCCATTTGCGCGCGCGATCCGGAGCGGCTGCGCGCCGCCGTGACCGAGCTTTCACATGGCCAAAAAGACGTCGCCATCGGCATCGCCACCGATGTGACCGATGAAAAGGCCGTAAACGATTTCGTCGCCCAGGCGCAGGCGCACTACGGGCGCGTCGACATCCTGGTGAACAATGCCGGCACGCACCTGCGCGGCACGGTCGATACGACCACGCTCGATATTCTGGAGCGGCAGCTTCGCGACAAGGTGTTCGGCTTTTTCGCCATGATCAAAGCTGTGCTGCCCATCATGCGCGCGCAGAAAGATGGGCGGATCGTCAACGTCATTGGGCAGGCGGCGCGCCATCCGCATCCCGACCGCTTTCCCTCCGGCGTCACCAATGCCGCCTGTATGGCGCTGACCAAATCGGTGGCCGACGCGGTGGCGCGCGACAACATCCGCGTCAACGCGGTGTGCCCGCAATATATCGAATCAGAGTTGCTGGCCTCGCTGATCGACAAGGAGATGCGCGAACGCAAGGTCGACCGCGCCACCGCCGCCGCCGGCTTCACGCGCTCCAACCCTCTCGGCCGCACCGGCACACCGGCCGAGGTGGCCGACCTGGTGTCGTTTCTCGTCTCCGACAGCGCCGGTTTCGTCGTCGGCAGCGCGGTCAGCATCGACGGTGGCTATCACCGCTACGTGTTCGGATAGCGCATGGACTTAGGCCTCACCGATAAAGTGGCACTGATCACCGGCGGCAGCAGCGGCATCGGGCTCGCAATCGCGGCCAAGCTCGCGGCGGAAGGCTGCAAGGTCGCCATCGCCAGCCGAAAGACCGCCAAGCTCGACAAGGCCGTCGCCGCCCTGCCCGGCGCGCGCGGTTTTGCCGCCGATGTCAGCGACCCGGCGCAGGTTGCGCGCCTGATCGATGAGGTCATCGCCGTCTATGGCCGCATCGACATTGTCGTCAGTAACGCCGGCACTCACCTGCCCGGCCGCCTGGAAGACGTCGAGAGCGGCGCGGTGGCGCGGCATCTCGCGACCAAGGTTCTCGGGCCCTGGGAGCTAGCCAAACGCGTGGCGCCACATATGCGCCATCAGGGCGGCGGCCGCTTCATCGTGATCATCGGCCAGGCCGGCAAGGTGCCGCAGGCCAACGGCATCGCCTCCACGATCAGCAATGCCGCGCAGCATGCCTTCGTCAAATCGCTGTCGGACGATCTCGCGCGCGACAACATCCTGGTCAACGCCGTCTGCCCAAGCCGCATCAAGAGCCCGCTGACCGAGGCGCTTGGGACTCTGCACAACGAGGTCTATCTCGGCCGCAGCCTGGAGCAGCAGGAGACGCGCTGGGGCGCCGAGGTGCCGCTCGGTCGCTGGGGCACGCCGGACGACATCGCCAATGCCGTCGCATTCCTGGCCTCGGAACGCGCGCGTTTCATCGTCGGCGCCAATATCGACGTCGACGGCGGCCACCAGCGGATGATCTTCTAAAGGCCTACGATGATCGAAATCCGTCACGTCTCGAAAACCTTCCGCCGCGGCGATTCCGTGGTCGAGGCGCTGCGCGACTTCAATCTGACCATCAAGCAAGGCGAGATCGTCGCCATCATCGGCCCGAGCGGCTGCGGCAAGTCGACGCTGCTGAACATGATTGCCGGCCTCTACAGCCCGAGCAAAGGCCGCGTGCTCTACAAGGGTACGGCCGTCACCGACGTGAACATGGACGTCGGCTATATGACGCAGAAGGACAATCTGCTGCCGTGGCGCACCGTGCGCGACAACATCGCCTTCCCGCTCGAGCTCGCCGGGCTCGACAAGGCCGAGCGCCAAACGCGCGCCGACGCGGTGATCAAGCAGGTGGGGCTCGACGGCTTCGCCACGCGTTTCCCCACCGAACTCTCCGGCGGCATGCGCAAGCGCGCCTGCCTGGCGCGCATGATCCTCTACGGCGCGCATACCGCGCTGCTCGATGAGCCCTTCGCCGCGCTCGATGCGCAGCTCAAATTGGTTATGCACGACCTGCTGCTGCGACTTGCCGCCGAGAACGGGCACACGGTGGTCTTCGTGACGCACGACCTGATGGAAGCCGTGACTTTGGCCGACCGCGTGATCGTCTGCACCCACCGCCCCGCCATGATCGCGCTCGAGCAGGAGATCCCGCTGCCGCGCCCGCGCGACGTGCTCAATGTGCGCTTCACCAACGAGTTCAAGGAGCTTTACGACACGCTCTGGGAGCGCCTGCGGCTGGAATACCTGGAGGAACGGGTATGACCGCCATCGAGGACAAAATCGAAGTCGCCGAGCCGCCTACCGAGACCGGCGGCGTCGCCATGGTGCTGTGGCAGACCGCGCTCGGCATCGCCATCCTGTTCGCCTGGCAGGGCGTCTCCGGGCGGCTGGTGGACAATTTCTTCATCTCCAATCCACTAGCGGTCGGCGAGCGTCTGTATGAGTGGATCAGCAGCGGCTCGATCTTCCTGCATCTGTGGGCGACCGTGTACGCGACCATCCTCGGCTTTGCGATCGGCTCCCTGATCGGCGCAGTGCTCGGCATCTGGCTCGGCGTCTCGACCTTCGCCAGCCGCCTGCTCAATCCGTACTTGAGCGCGCTCAACGCGCTGCCGAAGGTTGCACTGGCGCCGCTGTTCGTCCTGTGGTTCGGGCTCGGCATCGAGTCCAAGATCGCGCTCGCCGCCGTGCTGGTGCTGTTCCTCGTATTCCTCAACACCTTCGCCGGCGTACGGCAGGTCGACCAGGACCTGATCGATACAGCCCGGCTGATGCGGGCGACCCGCATGCAGGTGATCGCCAAGGTCATCCTGCCGTCGACGCTGTCCTGGCTGTTCGCGGGCCTGCGCGTTTCGGTGCCCTATGCGCTGATCGGCGCCGTCTTGGGCGAGATGATCGCCTCAAACCGCGGGCTCGGCTATCTGGTGCAGTATTCCGGCGCGCAATTCGACACCGCCGGTGTCTTTGCCGTGCTGTTCGTGATCGCGGTGCTCGCGATGGTGCTTAACTTCGCCGTCGATCTCGTCCAAAATCGGATGGAACGTTGGCGGATCGTCAGCCGCTGACGGCATAAAAAATAACAGCCTGTTTGGGAGGAATGCGCCATGAAGTTCTTGCGATCGTCAGTCGTCGCCGCGTCGGTGCTGCTGTCGTGGAGCGCCTACGCCGAGACCGTCAAGATCACCAATATCGGTCACGGCTATTACTCGGGCGCGCTCTACATCGCCAAGCGCGAGAAGCTGTTCGAGAAGTACGGGCTGGAGCCGGACATCTCCTTCGTGCAGGGCGGCCCACTGGCGTTGCAGGCGGCGCTGACCAAGCAGGCGGACGTCTCGGTCGTTTCCTACGAGCACATCCTCACCTCGGCCGTGCAGGGCAAGCAGGTGGTGGCTTTTTTCAACATCGCCAACCGCCCGGTGAACAACGTCATCGCGACCGACAAGCTGATGGCCGGCGCCGAGAAGATGAGCGTCGAGGACAAGATCAAGCGGCTGAAGGGAGCGCGCGTGGCGATGCCGTCGGCCGGCGGCTCCGGCGAGAAGATGCTCGGCGTGCTGGCGAAGAAATACGGCCTGACGCTACCGGGCGACATCACCTCCGTCTACCTCGGCGCGGAAGCCCCCTCCTACGTCGCCGCCTTCCAACGCGACCTGATCGACGCGGCGTTGCCCTTCGAACCGGCCGGCGTGCTGGTGCAACAGTCGGGCAAGGGCCAGATCTTCCTCAACATGATGAATGGCGAAGTGCCGGAGGTGCGCGACATCCTGTTCATGGTGCTGGCGACGCACCCCGACAACATCAAGGAGAAGCCGGAGCTCTTGAAAAAAGTCGCGCACGCCTTCTACGACGCGGTGCAGATCCTCAAGGGCGACCCCGCGCGCGGCAAATCGCTGATGGCGCTCGAATACCCGCAGATGACGCCGGAAACCAATGACGAGGCCTACAAGATCGTCAGCCAGATCTGGACCAAGGACGGCAAGATCACCGAAGCGCAGGCGCGCGCGACCTTCGCCTATCTGCAGCCGAGCGGCCCGAAGGAAGTCGACTTCCCGTCGACCTTCACCAACGCATTCCTGCCGAAGTAGCGGGTGTCAGAGGCCGCACCAGCGGCGGATCAACTGCGTATAGATCTCGGTCGCGCGCTCGATGCGCGCGACCAGGCAATATTCGTCCGTCTGGTGCGCCAGGGCCAGTTCGCCCGGGCCGAGGATGATGGTCGGCGGCGAGCCGAGCGCCGGCGTCAGCGCGGAAGCGTCAGTGAAATACGGCGCCGAGGCGACGGCCGCATCGAGGCCTTCGATGCGCTGCGCGATCTCCGATACTTCGCCGATCCACGGATGGTTCGGATCGGTCCACACGCTTCTCGCATCCAGCAAAGTGCGCAGCGACACGTCCGCGCCGAGATAGCTGGCCATCTGCTCGCGGATGTGTGCGTGGCTCTGCGCAGGGATGGTGCGGATATCGATGCCGATGAGCGCCCGGTCCGGCACCGAGTTGATGTTGATGCCGCCGTGGATGGTGCCGACGTTAATCGTGGCGCCGCCGAGCACGGGATGACGCGCCACGTTGAAGTCGAACTCCTGCAGCGCGGTGACCGCACGCGCCGCCTTGTAGACGGCGTTGACGCCCTTCTCCGGCATCGAGCCGTGCGCGGTGACGCCTTTGGTCTCCGCCTCCAGCCAGAGTGCGCCTTTGTGGCCGACCAGCGGCTTGTTGCCGGTCGGCTCCGCCACCACGAAAGCGCCAACCTTACCGAGCGGGCGGCCGTCGGCGACCAGCGCATCCGCGCCTTCGCAGCCGGTCTCTTCGCCGGCGGTGATCACCAGCAGCACGCCTGGCGTACCCTTGAGGCGATCAGCGAGATCGATACAGGCGGCGACAAAGGCTGCCACGCCGCTTTTCATGTCGGACGAGCCGCGCCCGTACAGCTTGCCGTCGGCGATATCGGCGGCGAAGGGATCGACCGACCAGGGCTGCGCGCCGAGCGGCACCGTGTCGATGTGGCCGGTAAAGCCGAGCGGCAGCTTGTCCGGCGCACCGCCGATCCGCGCCAGGAGTTGTGCACGCCCATCGCCGAACGGCACGAGCTCCACGGCAAAACCGGCGGCTTCCAGCAGCGCCGCCAGGTGCTCCGCGCAGGCGCGCTCGGCGCCCGGCGGATTGATGGTGTTGAAGCGGACGAGCTCCTGCGTCAGCGCGACCGACGATGTCATGGGTAAAGCCTTGGCCTATCCGAAATAGGCATCGCGCACCTCGCTGCGGCCGGCAAGCTCCTCCGGCGTGCCGCTGGTCGCCACTTTGCCCTTCGAGATGACGAAGCCGAAATGCGCAATGGCGAGCGTCTGGTGCACGTTCTGCTCGACCAGCAGGACGGTGATGCCACGCTCGTTGATCTGGCGGATGATGTTGAAGTTCTCCTTCACCAGCCGCGGCGACAGGCCGAGCGAGGGCTCGTCGATCAACAGCAGCTTCGGCGCGCACATCAGGCCGCGGCCGATCGACACCATCGCCTGCTCCCCGCCGGACATGGTGCCGGCAAGCTGCATGCGGCGCTCGTCGAGGCGCGGAAAGATGCGGAAAATATCGGCCATGCGCGCCTGCGTGACCTTGTCGGAAGCCTCCTGATAAGCACCAACACGTAGGTTCTCTTCGACCGTGAGCTTCGGGAAGACCTTGCGCCCCTCCGGGATGCAGGCGATGCCGGCGGCGACGATCTTGTGCGTCGGCAGACGCGTAATATCGACCCCGTCGAACACGATGCGGCCGGCGCGCGCCGGCGTCAGGCCGAGGATCGAGCGCACCAGCGTGGTCTTGCCCGAGCCGTTGGAGCCGAGCAGACAGGTGATGCTGCCCGCGCGCACCGACAGCGAGACGCCCTGCAGCACGTCGGCTTTGTCGTAAGCCGTATAGACGCCGTCGATCTCGAGCAGGTTCGCCATCACGCCACCCCGAGATAGGCTTCTTGCACCTGGGCGTCGGCGGCGACGGCGCGGTAGGTGCCTTCGGCAATTTTGCGTCCGAAATTCAACACCACGCAGCGGTCGGTGATGCGTTCGATCACGCCCATTTCGTGCTCGACGATGACGATGGTGAGATGCGTGTTGCGCTTGCGCACCAGCATGATGTCGTCCATCAGCTCGGCGGTTTCGTCATGCGTCATGCCGGCCGAGGGCTCGTCGAGCAGCAGCAACTTCGGCTCGCTGATGAGCGCGCGGCATATCTCGATCCGTCGGCGGTCGATCATCGGCAGGCCGGCGACCGGCTCAAACATGCGGTCGGCCAGCGCCGGCTCGAATACTTCGACCAGCGTGCGCGCGGCGCGGTAGCTTGCCTCGAACTCGCGCTTGAACGCGTCGCGCCGCACCAGGTTGAACCACAGGCCTTGGTTCAGGTTCTTGTGGTTGCCGATCATGATGTTGTCGAAGATCGACAGCGGCAGCGACAGACGCGAGCGCTGGAAGGTCCGCGAAATGCCGGCGCGATAGATGGCGCGCGGCGAGGCGGTGGTGATGTCGGCGCCGTCGAACAGCACGCTGCCCGCGTCGGCGGCGTAGATGCCGGTGACGACGTTGAAGAACGTGGTCTTGCCGGACCCATTGGGGCCGATGAGGCCTAGGATCTCGCCCTGCCCGACCGCAAGGTCGAGCCCATCCAGCGCCAGCACGCCACCGAAGCGCTTGGCCAGGTTCTTGGCTTGCAGCAGCGCGCTCATGGCGTGGCCCCTGGCCGCCACCCCGGGAAATAGCGGCGGACCTGACGCGGCAGCAGCCCCTCGGGCCGGAACAGCAGCACGGCGATGACCAGCAGCGCGTAGAGCAGGAAGCGATATTCCTGGATGGTCTGCAGCTTCTCCGGCACCACCACGACGATGATGGTGGCGACGATCAGGCCCCAGGGATTGCCGATGCCACCGAGCAGCAGGATGGACACCAGGATGAGCGAATCGGCGAAGGTGTAGTTGTTGGGCGCGACGAAGCTGCCGACGTCGCCGAACAGCGCCCCGGCGACGCCGATGAGGAAATTGCCGATCAGGAAGGCGGTGATCTTCCAGCGCACAATATCGAGGCCGAAGCAGCTCGCCGCCGTCTCGTCGAGGCGCAGCGCGTCGAGATTGAGACCGATCCAGGAGCGCTCCAGCCGGCGCACGATGACGAAAGCCGCCACCAGCAGCAGCAGGCTGACCACGAAGTAGTTCAGATAGAACGACAGCGTGACTTTTCCGATGTCGATATTGTCGTTGAACGACCAGCCGAACAGCGTCATGCCCTTGACCTGCATGCCCTGCGGGCCGCCGAGCACGTCGTTGACCTCGAGGAATGTCTTGAACAGCAGCGCAAAGGCGATGGTGACGACCGCCGCATAATGCCCGCGCGTGCGCAGCACCGGCAGCAGCAGCAGTGAGCCGATGGTCGCGGCCAGGATGCCGCCGATCAACAGCACGATCAAATGCGGCAGCACGGTATGCGCGTTGAGCACTGCCGACGTGTAAGCGCCGATGCCGAAGAACGACGCGCCGGCGAAATTGAGGACCCCGGCATAGCCGAACTGGATGTTCAGCCCCAAGGTCGCCACGCTGTAGAGCATCACCGTGATCACCAGCAGCAGCACGAAATGCTCTTCGTGGAAATAGGCGGCGATTGCGATGAGCGCGACGATGGCGCCAACGCCGAGGCCGTCCTCGTGCTCGGCGAACGAGCGGCTGACGCCGTTGAGCATCCCGAACCAGGCGCCGAGCGTCACCACGATCATGCCGCCGATCAGCAGCACGATGATGGTTGGCTGCTTCTCGGCCGCCAGCATCGCGGTCAAGTAAACCGCCCCCACGGCGAGCGCGGCGAGGCCGGGCCAGAACGGCGCGCGCGCGGCAGCCACTTTCATCGGCTCAGACGCGTTCACTGATCTTTTCCCGAATAAGGCCGGTCGGACGCCAGGCCATGATCGCGATCACGACGGCGAAGGCGAATACGTCCTTGTAGGCGCTGGCGAAGGGCAGCATCACCGTCCCGATCGTTTGCAGGGCGGCGAACAGAAAGCCGCCGAGAATGGCGCCATAAATGCTGCCGAGCCCGCCGATAATGGCGGCGGAGAAACCGACCACGCCGAGATAAAGACCGATGCCGAAATTGATCTCGTTGTAATAGAGCCCGTTCATCACGCCGGCGAAGGCGGCGAGCCCGGAGCCGATGGCGAAGGTCACCAGCACGATGGCGGTGAAATTGATGCCCATGCTGCGCGCGGTTTCCTCGTCCTGCGCGACAGCGCGGATGGCTAAGCCCAGCTTGGTGCGGTTGAGGAGATACTGCAGGCCGATGATGGCCGCAGCGCCGGCGGCCAGCATCAGCACGTTGTCGAGCCGCAGGTTGAAGCTGCCGAGGTCGATGGACGTCCGCGGCAATAGCGCCGGGAACGGCTTGGGGTTGGCGCCCTGCGGATAGAACAGCCGCACACTTTCGCGCAGCACGGTGCCGAGCATCAAGGTAATGAGCAGCGTATTGAGCGGCGGCGCCGAGCGCAGCGGCAGCACCAGATAGCGCGCGATCAGCATGCCGAGCGCGGCCATCGCCAGCGTGGCGATGACTAGCATGATAACAAGCTCGATCCAGGGCGAATTGAGCCCGGCCGCGCGCAGGCCGACGAAAACGGCAAGCGCCGTGAAGGCGCCGACCGTCAGCACGTCGCCGTGCGAGAACTTGATGACGTCGAGCACGCCGAAAAACAGCGTGAAGCCGACCGCAACGATCGCATACATCATGCCGAGCATCAGCCCGTTCATGACGTATTGCGCGAACAGCCCCAGGTCCATTGGCAAAAACTACGCGGGCGGGAAACGAATGAGGCGAGGCCGCGCTCGGGCCTCGCCTCCGAGGCGAATGCTACTTCTGGCCCGGCAGCTTGCGCTTGCCGGCGGCGTACTCGCTGTCGTCCCACTCGACGAACTTGCCGTCCTGCACCACATATTTGGTGATGACCGGCACGGTGTTCTGGCCGTGGTCGTCAAAGGTGATCTTGCCGACGATCGAGTCACGGTCCTTCACGTTGCTGAGCGCCTCGATCACCTTCTTGCGGTCGGGCCCGACCTTCTCGATGGAGTCGAGGATCATGTCCATCGCGGCATAGGCAAACGCGCCATAAGCTTCCGGCGGGTTGTCGTACTTCTGCGCGTTGTACTTTTCCATGAAGAACTTGCCGCCCGGCAGTTTCTCAGTCGGCGCGCCTTCGCGGAACGCCAGCGTCCCCTCCGCCAGCGGCCCGAGACCCTGGATATAGGCGTCCGACACGATACCCGAGGTGCCGTCGAACACGGCCTTGATGCCGAGCTTGTCCATTTGCGAGCGGATGCGCACGCCGATCGGCGTCAGTCCGCCGAAATAGATCACGTCGGGATTGAGCGACTTGATCTGCGTAAGCTCGGCGGCGAAGTCCTGTTGCTCGGCGGTGACGCCGAAGGTGCCGACAATCTTGGCGCTGCCGATCTTGGCCAGCGACTTGCTGAAATATTCGTTGTGCCCTTTGCCGTAGTCGGTGGTGTCGTGGATCACCGCGACGGTCTTGAAGCCCAGCTTGGAGATCAGCTCCGCGTTGGCGTCGTTCTGGTTGATCATGGTGCCGTTGACGCGATGCACCTCGGCGTACTTGTTGCGATAGGTGATGTCGGGCAGCACCGCGCCCCACACGATCACCGGGAAGCCGAACTTGTGATAGGTGTCGACTGTGGCGATTGCGGTCGCCGAGCAGTAATGCGTGGCGGCGGCGATGATCTCTTTGTCGGCGGCCATCTTGGTCGCGACCTGCACGGCCACGTTCGGCTTGCACTCGTCGTCGAGCACGACAAACTCGTATTCATATTTCGACTTGGCGTCGGCGTTGCGCAGTTTCACCGCCAGATCGGCCGAGTTACGGCCGCCGATGCCGTTGACCGACACGCCGCCGGTCAGCGGCCCGATGAAGCCGACCTTCACTTTGTCCTTGGCGTCCGCCCCCGCCGCGGCCAGCACAAGAATGGCGGTGGACAGTCCGAGTACCTTACAAATACGGCTCATTGCGCGCTCCCGATGCTTCGCCTCGCGGCCCTGTTTTTGCCTTGACGCCATCGTGGCGCGGCTGGGGTTGGAGGGCAAGTGACCATTCGACCCATGACAGGTCCGTTGGCTAGCGGCCGATTCGGAATGACGGCTGCGCTGACCGATGCCTGCTTTGGGCCCATTGCGGGGCAGGCAATGATTTGAGCTGTCGTATGCCGGCTGGCTATGGCTGCGCCAGATTACAGCCTGCCGTCGCTTGGGCGCCGGGGCCGGCAATGAGTGCCGCGACTCGCCGCGCTGTAGCTTTTGGCGATACTTTGACACAATGTGCCACCGGGACTTTTTCCGGATCGTTTTGACGTGACGGCGGCAGATCCAGCGGCCGAGTTGCCAAAGAAATGCGGTTGTGAAAAAGAACGCACCAATGCGAACCGCATTTTTTACAATTTGCACAAACAACTACATTGCCTATGCACGCACGTTGCTGCAGGGCGTGGCTGCCCATCATCCCGATGCGGCGCGCTTCCTTATTCTCGCCGATGAACCACGCGTCGATCTGGCCCAAGACTCTTTCGAGGTGATCCTCGCAAGGGATCTCACCGTGCCAGAGTTCGACAATTTTTCCTTCCGCTACAGTGTAGTGGAGCTCTGCACAGCCCTAAAGCCGTATGCGTTCCTCGAACTGTTTCAGCGTGATTTTGACGCCTGCATCTATCTCGATCCCGACATCGCGGTATTTGCCCCCTTGAGCGCAGCGTTGGCCGCGCTTAGCGAAGGCCAAGCCGTGCTTACGCCGCATCGCCTTACGCCGCAAACCGGCTCCGCATGGCCGACCGACAGACAACTGTTGCAGGTCGGAGCCTACAATCTCGGTTTTCTTGCTCTCAGGCATACGCCTGATGTCGTCGGAAATGTTGCCTGGTGGGCGAACCAGCTTGAAAGAGGTTGCGTCGTCAATTTGCAGGAGAGCCTATTCGTCGACCAGAAATGGATGGATCTCTGGCCTTCGTTTTGTGAGGGCACCAAAATCTTGCGCCACCCGGGTTATAATGTCGCCTATTGGAATCTCGGCGAGCGCAAGGTTGAGAAGTGCAGCGGCGGTTACCAAGTCAACGGTGCCCCACTCGTCTTTTTTCATTTCAGCGGGGTGATGCCCGATCGTCGCGATATCCTGTCCACATTCAATGACTACTTTAGCGCCGCCAATATCGGCGACGCCAACGATCTATTACAGGCTTACATTACCAAGTTGGAGATCAATGGTTATAACGAGCAAAAGGGCATCGTTTGCGCTTATTCTCTGTTCGCAAATGGGTTGCTCATTCCCCCTTTCGCGCGTCCTCTCTTCCGCCGCTACGAGGCAAGCTTTCCCGATCCGCGTCGCTCGGTTTATTCGGCGTTGCAGTCCCCAGCAGCGGGAACGGCCGGCGCCAAGTTTACTGTAGCCGCGGAGGAACTCTGGCGTTTACGCCAAGACCTGCAACAGGCCTTTGACATCGAGACGCCTGAAGGTCAGCAGGGATACGCCGATTGGTTCGTCGAGACTGCGGCTCGCGAAGAGGTCGACCCGATCTTCGTGCCGCCGGTGGCAGTGCTCCTGGCTCAATCGGCCGATCCGCCCGCCGAACGCGATAGTCCGTCGCCTGTTGCACGGTTGGCACTGGCCGTTTTCGCGCATTTGGGACCGCTCCGTTGGCTGTGGTGGCAGTTGCCGTTCAGATTGCGTGAGCGCGCGCATATTACCCTTTTCAAGTCTCCGGCTTCGCCTGAAAAGCAGAGATCGAACGATCCACAGCGGGCGACGCCTCTGCGGGAGGGCGTGCTGCTCGTCGGCCATCCGAAAGCGGCGTCCGGTGTCGGACAGGCTTTGCGCAGCTTGGCCGACGTGTGCAGGGTCGGCAAAATCCCTTTTGCCGCCTACGATTTCAGCCTCAACCCGGAGCCCAGCCTCATCGAAAGCATGCCGCAGAGCGATCTCACGCGCCTGGCCGGCTTCAAATGCAACGTCTTCTGCATCAATGCCGATCAATGGCCGATGGCGCAGAGCACGCTGCGGCGCGAATTTTTCCGGGATCGCTATAAAATCCTGCGGCCCTTTTGGGAGCTTGCGTCGCTTCCCGACAATACGGTGCTTACTAGCCTGCAGGAGATTTGGGCGCCGACCCGCTTCGTCGCCGACGCATTCAAAGCCGCGACGAGTTGCCCGGTCGAGATCATTCCGGTGGCGGTCGAAGCTCGCGCCGACAGCCGCATGGGCCGCGCTGATTTTGCGTTGCCGGAGCATCGGTTTTTATTCTTCTTCTTCTTCGACTATGCATCCTATATCAGCCGCAAGAATCCCCAGGCGATCATTGCCGCCTTCAAGCGCGCCTTTCCGTTAGGGACGGAGAATGTTGGGCTCGTCATCAAGGCGCATGGCGTCGGGCTCACCCAAGACCGTCGCAATTGGCTTGCCGAGCAAGCCGATGATTCACGCATCCACGTACTAGACCGGACGCTGCCGCGCGAGCAGATCAACAGCCTCATGAGCCTGACGGATTGCTTTGTATCCCTGCATCGTTCCGAGGGATTTGGCTTCGGCATGGCGGAAGCGATGGCCCTGGGCAAACCGGTGATCGGAACCGACTATTCCGGCAGCCGCGATTTTCTCTCTGAGGCGACGGGCTTTCCCGTCTCCTACCGACTCGTCCCGGTCGCGCCGGGAGAATACCCCGGCTACAAAAACCAAGTCTGGGCCGATCCCGACCTGGATCAGGCGGCGTGGCTTATGCGCAAGGTCGCCGCAGGGGGCAGCGACGTTGCCACCCGAGCGGAAGCCGGCAAGCGCTTCATCGCCGAGCGCCATAGTCCCGAAGCGGTGGCGCGGCAGGTTCGGGCGCGCCTGGTCCGCCTCGGTTTCATGGCCCCGGCGGCGTAAGATCATTGTCGCCGCGTCGTCCATCGACAACACTGTCGGTCAGTGATCACATCGCTCGGCGCCCACTGGGAGGGGACTGCCAACACAATGGCTGATGCGTTCGCAGTTGGCTCAAGCCTGTGCGTGGTGGCGGGACCGTCCCTCACCTGCGCGGAACATGCGCCGCATTTTCATAGCTTTATCGAGGGCGCCCGCCGCGCCGGCTTCAACGTCACGATCGTAAGTGCCGGTGACGATACCTACACCTCTGATGCCGCGCCAAGCGCAATGGTCTCCAATTCTGGCCTGGATGTTCAATACTACCGGCCTTCCGTACCGCCAATCGAGCCAGCGCATCTCCGGCTTACGATAGATATTTTCCGCCATCTCCGGGGGCAGCAATTCGATGCGATCTTTTTTCCAGATCGCGACGCGCTCGGTTATGCTAGCATCATCGCAAAGCAGACCGGTCTGGCCTTCGCGAAAACCATATTGGGTGTCATTGCATTCGGCACTTCACGATGGGAGCGCGAGCGCAATCATCGTTTCCCGGCCAACCTCGTTACGATTGCTACCGAGTTTACCGAGCAGCAAGCGATCGAGCACGCCGATGTTGTCATTCTTTCGTCCCACGAAGCCGCAGCGTGGATGGAAAGTGCCGGATGGCAGCTCGGAGCAAAATTCTCGCTTACGCAAGAGGCGGGAAATACGGCCTTCGAAAGCGATACCTGGCCTGGGATATTTCAGAAAATCCGAGCTGGGCAATCAGAGCGGGAGGCGGCCGCCCGGGATGACACGAATGCGAACGATGTGACGGTCGTCATCGCGCATTATGAACAGCCGGGCCTGCTCGATCAGAATCTAGAGGCGCTGACGCGGCAGACGGCCCGGAATTTCTCCGTGGTGGTGGTGGATGACGGAAGCAAGAGCGCCGAAGCGGCCAACTATCTGGCTACTATCGAGGCGCGATATCGAACATTGAACCTCCGTTTGCTGCGGCAGGAGAACCGTTATCTCGGCGCAGCGCGCAATGCGGGCATTCGCGCGGCGAACACGGACTTCGTTATCCTCCTCGATGACGACAATGTCGCTTATCCCGACATGGTAAAGACGCTGCGGCGAGCGATACATCTGACGGAAGCGGACACGGTCACATGTGGGATAAGCGCCTTTCACGATGCGGCCGAACCGCCACGACCCGACATGACACGTTCTGGCTCGGACCGTTTTTTCACCGCCGGGCCTGTTCTTCTCGCGGCTATCCACAATTGTCTGGGCGATGCCTCCGCCATTTATCGGAAGGCGATCTTCGAAAAGATAGGGTATTTTCATGAGCTGCATGGGGTCACGTTTGAAGATTGGCAGATGCATCTGCGGATCGTTGCCGCCGGCCTCCGCCTGTTGAGCGTGCCCGAGCCTCTCGTCTGGTATCGCGTTCGCTCCGGCAGCATGCTGAATACGACGCCGCATTACGATAATGCCCGCGTTATCGCTTCGACCATCGATACACTGCCCTGTGCGATGCTCCGCCCACTCACCGACTACCTGATCGGTTCAGAGTTGGAAGCAACCGCGCTCTGCGCAACGACTGCCGCTAATTCGGCGGCCTTGCTGGACGCAACCCGCCATGCGCGCAATCTGGAGGAAATCCTCGAGCAAAGAAACAAGAGCACGAAGGAAGCCGAGGACTACGCGCGCTCGCTGGAAGTGACCTTGGCGGAATTGCAGGAATCGCACCGCACGGCGGGCGAATATGCCGCTAGTCTCGAGCGGTCCCGCGCCGAGATGGAAATTTACGCGAAACAGCTTGAGGCGGAACTGCGAAAGGTCAGCGGCACCGGCTAGTAGGCAGTCGAAGCGCCCTCGCCCGTCAAACTGGTCCAGACATCCGATGGAGAGCCCATTATCACCCACTGCAACGACGCCGTGCGCCGGCGCGGCTGTGCCAGATAAGCCATCGCCACAGCGCTGGATGTTTCGCCGCGATGTCGTCATTTGCGTGCTGCTCGGCCTCGTTTCTTTTGCGATTTACAACGCCAACCTCCGATCGATCACGGCTGTCGACACCTATGCAGCACGCTACTTGCCGCTCTCTATCTGGCACAATCACACCATCGCTCTCGATCCGGTTGCCGATCTGATCGCGGAAGGACGGAAATTTCCGCCGTCGAAAGGCTCTGTTGATGCGGCATGGTGGATTGCCAGCGGACGCAATGATCGTCTGGTCTCCTTCTACCCGGTTGTCGTCCCTGTATTGATTGCGCCGCTTTATCTGCCCGCCGTCCTTTACCTGAATGAGCGCGCGTGGGATCCGCTTGGCGTCGATCGCGTCGCACGGATCATGGAAAAGATCAGCGCATCGCTGCTTGCGGCGGCGTCGGTCGCGCTTCTGTACCTGCTCATGCGGCGGCGGTGCGATCCGAAGACGGCCACCCTGCTCGCAATCGTTTACGCATTCGGCACGACGACATGGGGTGTCAGTAGCCAGGCGTTATGGATGCACGGATTGGCCGAGCTTTTAATCGTCGCGATGCTGTTGCTGCTGACGGGCCCGTGCACCAGAGCACGCGCGTTAACCGCCGGTCTCGTGTGCGGGCTGATCGCCTGCAATCGCCAGCCTGATGTGATCCTCGCTGCCGCTCTCGGCCTCTATGGGCTTTGGTGGGCAAAACGGATGCTTCCACTCATCGTGTCCGGCGCAGCGCTTCCAGTGGGGCTGATCCTTGCCTACAATTTGTTTTATGTCGGCCACATCGTTGGCGGTTATGGGTTCACCAGCCAGGCCCGCATATCCGAGTTTCTCAACGACAATCCCTTCGTCGGCATGGCAGGGTTGCTGGTCAGTCCCACGCGCGGTCTGTTTGTATTCTCGCCGTTTCTGCTCTTCATCTTTTTTTGCCTGCCTTCCGTCTTTCGCGACAGATCGATGCGTGGTCTCACGGTGTTGGTCGGCGTCGCCGCCGTCCTGCAAGTGGTGCTCTATGGACTAGGCGACTGGCGGCAGGGCATGTCGTGGGGACCGCGCTGGCTCACGGACATGTTGCCGATCCTGTTCTGGATGTTGCCGCCCGTTCTCGCCGCGTTGTCGGCAACCGGCCGTACGGCATTTCGCGCCGCCTGTTGCCTTGCAATCGCGATCGAGGTCGTTGGAGCCTTTTGGTATACCGGCACGTCCGACGCTGCCATTTATGCGGTGACGGGACCAGAAAAGATGCGTGCCGCATGGGATGTGCGCAACGCGCCTTTCATCGCCGAACTGATGCATCCACCGGCGCCTGCCGACCTCCTGGTCACCATAAAAGGCAACATCGATCTCATAGACGTGCGCGAGAGTGCCCTCGGAAAAGCAGGACGGCAAATCGAGGTCCAAGGATGGGCGCTCGCCGACAGCCACACCCCGGGGGACGTTACTTTGCGGTTGGATGGGGTGATCGTCGCGGGGACGAGCACTTTCTTCGAGCGCCCCGACGTCGTTCATACAACTGGCGAAAAAAGTCCGAGCGGCTGGAAGATAACGTTCCCGGCCGATCGCATGGCGCCTGGCGAACACAGCATCCTGGCGCTCGTGCGCGCGTATGGCGGCGGTCAGGCGCGCATGTTGATTGAGCGCAAGTTCACCCTGAGCGCCGAGAGTGACGACGACCGCGCCCTCGCCATCGCGGCCCAGCACGCAGCCAAAGCCCTTGCGGAGCGCCAGCAGGCATCCGGATATTGGCTGACCACGTTCACCGATGCGCCTCGATTTGAGCAGCCGCGTCAGGAGCTGAACACTTTTCTCAACGCGGTCATGCTCGACGTGATCGGGCCCGTCGCCAAGACGGCCGGGCTGACCGATCCGGTGGCGCGCACCCGCGACTTCCTGTCGGATCAGATTGAGGCCGACGGCCTCGTTCGTTACCACGGCCGCCCCGACGCGCCGACGATCGGCACCCTCGGCTGCGCCATCACACCGGACACCGACGACACCGCACTCGTATGGCGCGTCGCGCCCAGCCAGCGAAAGGAGTTGCTGCCGAGCGCGCTTGCGAAGATCGACGAATTCCGCACAGGCGACGGCCTCTACCGCACCTGGCTTGCACCAAGAGAGCGTTACCAGTGCCTCGACCCCGGCAAGGATGCCAATCCAGCCGACATCGTCATCCAGATTCACATGCTGATGCTTTTGGCGCGCACCGACCCGCCGGCTGCGCATGCTTTGTGCGCCATCCTGCAAAAGCGGGCGGCGGATGACGAGCTTTGGGTGTACTACAAGATGGCGCCGATGCTGGTTATTCTACGTTTGCCAGACCTGCGGAAAGACGGGTGCCCGCTTGATTTGCCGGAGTCCCAACTGCGCTCCCGCGTGCCTGGACAGGACATCTGGGTCGATGCCGTTCAGCACCTGCAGCGAATGGCGATTGCACAGGAACCCGACAGCACCGGCTCCCAGACTGTCGAACTCCTGCGCACGCTCGCCGCCGATAATTTTTCAATGCTTGAGCGCTATCCACCTCTTCTTTATCATAACGATCTCACCGCATCGGTGCGTCGGTTCTACTGGTCCAAGGAACTTGGCTACGCGCTTTGGCTGAGGCTCTACTTCGAGCATAAGGGAGCGCGCTAAGGGCTCAGTGATGAAGGCGACGCCGCCAATCGGTTCCGATATGTCTTTGTCCCATGAGTGACAATGCGAGTCGTCCTGACGCGACCGCAGCGCGTGTCCTGTCCAACATCCGTTTCGGCGAAGTCATCGTGCTGCAAGGCGCGCCGTTGATCGGCGCATGCTTTGCGATCGGCGCGTTGACCCCGAACACACTTCTCCCGATCGTCGCTTTGACCGTCGGCAGCCTAAGCCTTGTGGCCCACATCTGCGTGTTTAACGACTGGTCCGGTATCGAAGGCGATCTCAGAGATCCTGCCCGGACCGGACAAACATTCACAGCCGATGGTGTAACGCGTCGTCAGTTCGGCCTGCTTGCGATATTGCTGCTGGCGACAAGCCTCGTTGTTTTCGCGTTTTTGGGGGCGCCGTCGTTCTTCATTGCGCTGGCGATGTGCGGATTGAGCTTGCTCTATTCGGCGCCTGCATTTCACATGAAGGGCATCCCGATCTTCGGCTCGGCGCTGCATTTCTTGGGTGAAACGCTTCACTTCTTGCTTGGTTACGCGACGTTTGCTGCAATCGACGCCCGCAGCATCGTGATCGGCTGCTTCTTCGGACTGGTATACGCAGCAGGCCACCTCATGCACGAGGTCCGAGGTTACGATGGCGACTTGGCCAACGGAATCCGGACCAACGCGGTCGCTTTTGGCAAAGAGCGTACTTTTATCGCAAGTTTCGCTCTCTTTACCGCGGCCTATACGCTCATCGTCGTACTGGCCGCGGTCGGCGCGGTTCCTCGCGTCCTCATCGTGGCGGGAGCGCTCTATCCCATCCATCTGTACGCGTCGCTTCGAACTTGGCGAGCCGGTCTCGATCTGCCGAGCCTCTATCAGCTTCAGACATGCTATCGGGTCATCTACGCCCTGATCGGGGTTACGATGATTGCCGGGCTACTGTTCTCACGAGCTTGAACACGCCTGAGTATTGGCTGGGGCGCCTGGATTCGAACCAGGGAATGGCGGAATCAAAATCCGCTGCCTTACCACTTGGCTACGCCCCAATGCTTTGGACTTGCACGAAATACCGTGCGGCGCGGACCATAGCGGCGGCTTCCGGCCCAATCAACGGCTGCGGCCTAACAATATACCGACACTTTACGGGCACTTAAGCCTGCAAACCGGCCGCCGGCGAAGTTGGTTCCAGGCGCGGCGGCCGTGCTTTAAGATGCCGCCCATGACATACCGCGCCCCCGTCTCCGACATCGCCTTCGCCCTCAAACACGCCGCCGGTTTCAACGCCGCCCTCGCCGAGGGCCTCTACGGCGATCTCGACGAGGCCACCGTCGACGCCGTGCTGGAAGAGGCCGGCAAATTCGCCGGCGACGTGATCGCGCCGCTCAATCGCGTCGGCGACACCCACGGCACGCCGTTCAAGGACGGCGTCGTGACCACGCCGCCCGGCTGGAAAGAGGCCTACACCGCCTGGGCCGCGGCCGGCTGGAACGGCCTCGCCTCGCCCGCCGAGTTCGGCGGCCAGGATCTGCCGCTCGCGGTCAACGCCGCCTGTATCGAGATGTGGAATTCGGCCTCGATGGCCTTCGGCATCGGACCGGTGCTGACCATGGCGGCGGTCGACGCGCTGCATGCCTATGGCTCGGCCGACCTCAAGTCGCGTTATCTCGAGAAGCTCATCACCGGCGAGTGGATGGGCACCATGCAGTTGACCGAGCCGCAGGCCGGCTCCGACGTCGGCGCGCTGCGCACACGCGCGACGCGCGCGGACGACGGCAGCTACCGCATCACAGGCTCCAAAATCTTCATCACCTACGGCGAGCACGACATCACCGACAACATCATCCACTTCGTGCTCGCACGTCTGCCCGACGCACCGCCGGGCACCAAGGGCGTGTCGCTGTTCCTCATTCCGAAATTCTTGCCCGACGGCACGCGCAACGATCTGCGCGCGCATTCGGTCGAGCACAAGATGGGCATCCATGCCTCGCCTACCTGCACCATGGTGTATGGCGACAAGGACGGCGCCGTCGGCTTCCTTATCGGCGAGGAGCACAAAGGCATGGCCTGCATGTTCACCATGATGAACCGGGCGCGCCTTGCGGTCGGCCTGCAGGGCGTCGCCATTGCCGAGCGCGCGACGCAGCAGGCAACCGCCTATGCGCGCGAGCGCAAACAGATGGGCCACGCCATCGCCGATTATCCGGACGTCAAACGCATGCTGTTGACCATGCGGGCGCTGACCGGCGCGGCGCGTGCGATCTGCTACGCGACCGGCGTCGCGCTCGACCGCGCCAATCGCGCCAAGACCGAGGCCGCGCGCAAGGCCGGGCATGAGCGCGCCTCGCTGTTGACGCCGGTAGCCAAAGCCTTCTCGACCGACATCGGCGTCGAGGTGGCTTCGCTCGGCGTGCAAGTTCACGGCGGCATGGGCTTCATCGAAGAAACGGGGGCCGCGCAGCATTATCGCGATGCGCGCATCGCCGCGATCTACGAAGGCACCAACGGCATCCAGGCGATCGACCTGGTGACACGCAAGGTCCCGCTCGGCGGCGGCAACACGATCCGACTCTATCTCGGCGAATTGCGCGCGACCGTAAAAGCGGTGCAAGCGAGCAACGCGCCGGCCTTCGGCGAGACCGCGGCACGGCTCGGCGAAGCCATCGACAGCCTCGAGCGCGCGACACAATGGCTGCTGTCGCAAAAAACGTCCGACACGACGCTAGCCGGCGCCACGCCGTACCTTCGGCTGTTCGGCAACGTGGCCGGCGGCTGCATGCTGGCCGAGCAGGCCTTGACCGCGCTACGATCGGGCGACGGCGCGGCGCGCACGGCGCTCGCCCGCTTCTTTGCCGAGAACATCGCGGTGCAGGCGTCCGGGCTCGAACGTAACGTCACCGAAGGCGCCGACAGCATCAACACCGCGCAAGCGGCATTGGCTCAATAAGATGACAAATCTCGTCGCCGTCACCGATGACGGGCCGGTGCGCACCATCCGGATGAACCGTCCGGAGAAGAAAAATGCACTCACCATGGCGATGTACGACGCCATGGCGGAAGCGATCGAAACGGCCGGCGGCAATAACGCGCTGCGTTGCGTGCTGATCGCCGGCGCACCTTCCGCCTTCTGCGCCGGCAACGATCTCAATGACTTCCTGCAGGCGGCCGGCTCCAGCGGCGCGCTCGGACAGCCGATCCTGCGCTTTCTCTACGCGCTGGCGCGCAGCGAGAAGCCGCTGGTGGCCGCCGTGCGCGGCAACGCGGTCGGCGTCGGCACCACCATGCTCATGCATTGCGACCACGTGGTCGCCGGCACCGACGCGCGTTTCTCGACGCCGTTCGTAGGCCTTGGCCTGGTACCGGAAGCCGCCTCCAGCCTGCTGGCGCCGCGGCTGATGGGCCAGGCACGCGCCTTCGCGATGCTGGTGATGGGAAAGCCGCTCGATGCCGAGGCCGCGAAAGCCGCCGGCCTCATCAACACCGTCACCGCGCCGGAAGCGGCCGAAGAGGAAGCAATGAAGGCCGCGCGCGACATCGCCGAGCTGCCGCCGCAGGCCGTGCTCGCCTCGCGCCGGCTGATCAAGGGCACGCCAGACGAGATCGTCGCGCGTATCGACGCTGAGGCGGAACAGTTCAAGGAACGCCTCCGCTCGGCGGAAGCGCGCGCCGCCTTCGAGGCGTTTCTGTTCCGCAAGCGTTAGGGCATACGCCCGCCCTCGAGGTGGAATGTCCACCCGGCGTCCGTGGCCGCTTTTTCAACGGCATTGCGCACGCCTGCGTAATCGATCTTGCCGCCACCGCCGCCGAGCGACTTATCGACACGCTCGCCCGAGCGTTTCCAGCCTGTCACGGTGGTCGTTTCCACGGTGAGCGTCGGTGGCGGGATTCCCCAGCTGCGCTCGACCACGGCTTCGCGGAAATGCAGCGCCCGCTCGGCGTCCGCCAGGCGGCACGACATGCGGTAGGTCGCCTTGCGGCCACCCAGCCACCATTTGGCGGCGATGGATTCGCATTCGCCCAGCAACTCGCCTTGCGCGCCGTCGCGGACGGTGAGAGCGAAATTCGTTGCCTGCTTGCGCAATTCGGCCAGCAGGTCCTGTGCGGAGAGTGTCGCTGGCATGACTGTCACCTCCTTCATTGAGTACAGCCCTCCGCCGGGACTTTTGCATTGAGGCACGTCAACACGACGGCGTGCGGGGCAGTAGCGCCGCCTTCGGCTTATTGCCTATGATCGCCGGCAGCCCACGGGGGCGGGGCAAAACGAGGAGCCGGTCATGTCGCTCAAAGGCAAAACGCTGTTCATCACCGGCGGCTCGCGCGGCATTGGGCTCGCAATCGCGCTCAAGGCCGCCGCCGACGGCGCCAATGTCGCCATCGCGGCCAAGACCGTCGAGCCGCATCCGAAACTCGAAGGCACCATCCACACCGCCGCCGCCGACATCGAGAAGGCCGGCGGCCGCGCGTTGGCGCTCGCCGTCGACGTGCGTGAGGAGGCGCAAGTGAAGGAGGCACTCGAGAAGACGGTCGCGGCGTTCGGCGGACTCGACATCGTCGTCAACAACGCCAGCGCCATCCAGCTCACCGGCACCGCGCAGACCGACATGCGCCGTTACGACCTGATGCAGCAGATCAACGCGCGCGGCACCTTCATGGTGTCGAAATACGCCATTCCCTATCTCGCTAAGGCTGAGAACCCGCACATTCTCATGTTGTCGCCACCGCTCGACATGAAAGAGAAGTGGTTCGCCGCGCACACCGCCTATTCGATGGCGAAGTTCGGCATGAGCCTCGTTGTGCTGGGCTTGGCCGGCGAACTGCGCGGCAAAGGCATCGCGGTCAACGCGCTGTGGCCGCGCACGACAATCGCCACCGCGGCGATCAAGAACCTGCTCGGCGGCGACGCCTTGATGCGCATGTCGCGCAAGCCGGAAATCCTGGCCGAAGCGGCCTACCGCATCTTCCACAAGCCGAAGAGCTTCACCGGCCAGTTCCTCATCGACGACACGTTCCTCGCCGCCGAAGGCGTCAGCGACTTCGATGAATACCGGGTCGACCCCAGCCAGCCGCTGCAGGTGGATTTCTTCGTGCCGGACGACATCCCAGCACCGCCGGGCGTGAGTTTGAAGGCGCTGGCGTCATCCTGAGGGGCTTTCGCGAGGCGGCGTGAGCGTTTAAGTGTAGCCAATGTCCACCCTACTCATCACGCACCCGGCCTGCCTGAACCACGAGACTCCCGACGGTCATCCGGAACGGTCGGACCGTTTGCGCGCCATCGAGCACGCGCTGGAGGACGAGCGCTTCCACCTTCTGGCGCGCGAGCAGGCGCCAATGGCCGAGGCCGACGTGATCACGCTCTGTCACCCGATGGAATATTTCGAGGCGATCCGCGAGGCGTCGCCGTCCGAAGGCGAAGGCATGGTGCGGCTCGACGCGGACACCTCGATGTCGCCGGGCAGCTTCGAAGCCGCGCTGCGCTGCGTCGGCGGCGGCGCGCTGGCGGTCGACGAGGTGATGAACCAGAAGGCGTCGAACGCTTTCGTCGCGGTGCGTCCGCCCGGACATCACGCGGAGACCGCGCGCCCGATGGGCTTCTGCTTGTTCAACTCCGCCGCCATCGTCGCGCGCTACGCGCAGAAGCGTTACGGCCTGGAGCGCGCGGCCATCGTCGACTTCGACGTGCATCACGGCAACGGGTCGCAGGACATCTTCTGGGCCGACAAGACGGTGATGTATTGCTCGACGCACGAGATGCCGCTCTATCCGGGCACCGGCTCGATCACCGAACGCGGCGAGCACGACACCATCGTCAACGCGCCGCTGTCGGCCGGCGACGGCGGCGACGCTTTCCGCGAAGCGATGGACACCGTGATCCTGCCGCGGCTGCGCGCCTTCAAGCCGGACATCTTCATCATCTCGGCCGGCTTCGACGCGCACACGCGCGACCCGCTCGCCAACCTCAATTTCGTCGAGGCCGACTACACCTGGGCGACGCAGAAGCTGATGGAGGTCGCCGACGGCTGCGCGCAAGGCCGCATCGTGTCGATGCTGGAAGGCGGCTACGACCTGCAGGGCCTGTCGCGCTCGGTCGCTGCGCATGTGTCGGCGCTGATGCGGGGCTGAATTGTCAGCTCGCCGTCAGTCCACCATCGATCGGCAGATCGGCGCCGGTGATGAACGCCGCTTTGTCCGACAACAGATAGACGCACAACTCCGCGACCTCCTCCGGCTGGCCGAGACGGCCGAGCGGAATAGCGCTCGCAATTTTCTGCCGGGCAGTTTCCGGATCGCGCGCGCCTTGCGCAATGCCGTCCACCATCGGCCCTTCCAGAAAAGCGGGGCACACCGCATTGCATCGGATCGGGGGTTTGCAGCGCGCGCCGGCGAGCGCGACCGATTTGGTCAGCAGCGACACGCCACCCTTGGAGGCGTTATAGGCCGCGAGGTTATGTCCGCCGACCAGGCCGGACACCGAGGACATGTTGACGATCGATCCGCCGTTCTTGCGCAGCAGCGGGAACGCGTATTTGCAGCCGAGGAAGGTGCCGTCGAGATTGATGCTGAGCACCCGGCGCCAGTCGGCAAACGAAACTTGTTCGAGGCTGCCGAGCGCGACGATGCCGGCGGCATTGACCAGCCCATCGAGCCGGTCGAGACTTTGCAGGGTCCGCTGCCAGTCGCCTTCGCTGGTGACATCGAGCGCCACATCGATGCCGGCGCCGCGTGTGAGGTCGCTGGCGACCGCCGTGCCTCCGGCCGCCCGCACCGCCGCGGCGACGGCGCCGCCGACCGCACCCGCGGCCCCGGTGATCAGGACGGTCTTGCCGTTCAGGTCGGACATGGGCCCCATCCTATGCTGGCGCAGGCGCCCGCGCCCACTATCTTCCAGGCGTGCGGATTGCTTAGATGCGGCACCGAATCGAGCGGAAATAGCGATGGCCAACGGTAACAACAGCGATATCGGCAAGCTGCCCTTCGAGCGGGCGATCGAGGAACTGGAGTCGATCGTCAAGCGCCTCGAAGAGGGCAAGGTGCCGCTCGAGGAGTCGGTGGCGATCTATGAGCGCGGCGAGGTGCTCAAGAAACGCTGCGAGGAGTTGCTCCGCCAGGCCGAGGCGCGGGTCGAGAAGATCACCTTGGATGCCTCCGGCAAGCCTACGGGCAGCGAGCCGCTTGACGTCGGGTAAGCCGGTGCAGGCCTTAAACGAGGCCTAAATAGGCCTAAAAGACGGCCCCTCTCGCGGCCTGGTGAATTGCCCCTTGCCGTCCATCTGGTGTAAGCCTGACCGGCTCGCAGCGTGGCGGGCGGTGTCTGTTTCGGAGTGGTTGTGACGGAAAATCCCCGTACCCCCATGCTCGACCGTGTCCGGTATCCGAGCGACATGAAGAATTTGTCGGTGGAGCAGCTCAAGGAGCTCGCCGACGACCTGCGCACCGAAACCATTGCAGCCGTTGCGAAAACCGGCGGGCACCTGGGCGCTGGGCTCGGTGTGGTCGAATTGACGGTGGCCCTGCACCATGTGTTCGACACGCCGGCCGACCGGCTGATCTGGGACGTCGGCCACCAGGCCTATCCGCACAAGATCCTCACCGGCCGGCGCGACCGCATTCGCACCCTGCGGCAGGGCGGCGGCCTCTCCGGCTTCACCAAGCGCGCCGAGAGCGAATACGACCCATTCGGCGCCGCGCATTCCTCGACCTCGATTTCCGCCGGCCTCGGCATGGCGGTCGCCCGCGACCTCAAGGGCGACAAGAACAACGTCATCGCCGTGATCGGCGACGGCGCGCTGTCCGCCGGCATGGCCTATGAGGCGATGAATAATGCAGGGGCGCGCAACGAGCGCCTGATCGTCATCCTCAACGACAACGACATGTCGATCGCGCCGCCGGTCGGCGCCATGTCGGCCTATCTGGCGCGCCTCGCCTCCAGCCACACCTATCTGAAGCTGCGCGACATCGGCAAGCAGCTCACGCATCAATTACCGAAGCGCATCGATCGGGCGATCACGCGCGGCATCGAGCACGCGCGCGGCTATGTCACGGGCGGCACGCTGTTCGAGGAACTCGGCTTCTATTACGTCGGCCCGATCGACGGCCATAACCTCGATCACCTGCTGCCGGTGCTGCGCAACGTGCGCGACGCCGAGATCGGCCCGATCCTGATCCACGTGGTCACCCAGAAGGGCAAAGGCTACGCCCCGGCGGAGACCTCGGCCGACAAGTATCACGGCGTCGTCAAGTTCGACATCGCCACCGGCGCGCAGGCGAAATCCAAGGGCGGCGCGCCGCAATACACCAAGGTGTTCGGCGAGAGCCTGATCAAGGAAGCGCGCAAGGACGACCGGATCGTCGCCATCACCGCGGCGATGCCGTCCGGCACCGGACTCGACTTGTTCGAGAAGGAATTTCCCACCCGCACCTTCGACGTTGGTATCGCCGAGCAGCACGGGGTCACCTTTGCCGCCGGGCTCGCGACCGAGGGCTTCAAGCCGTTCTGCGCGATCTATTCGACCTTCCTGCAGCGCGCCTACGACCAGGTCGTGCACGACGTCGCCATCCAGAACCTCCCGGTGCGCTTCGCGCTCGATCGCGCCGGTCTCGTCGGCGCAGACGGTCCCACTCACGCCGGCGCCTTCGACGTCGCTTATCTCGGCTGCCTGCCGAATTTCGTGGTGATGGCCGCGGCCGATGAGGCCGACCTGGTCCATATGGTGGCGACGCAGGCTGCTTACGACAAGGGTCCGTCCGCGCTGCGTTATCCGCGCGGGGAAGGTCTCGGCGTGCCGATGCCGGCGGAAGGCGTGCCGCTGGAGATCGGCAAAGGCCGCGTCCTGCGCGAAGGCCACAAAGTGGCGCTGTTCTCGTTCGGCGCGCGGCTCGGCGAATGCCTGAAGGCGGCCGACGAGTTGGCCGCACTGGGCCTGTCGACCACCGTCGCCGATGCGCGCTTCGCCAAGCCGCTCGACGTCGACCTGCTGCTGCGCCTCGCGCGCGAACATGAAGTGCTGGTCACTGTCGAAGAAGGCTCAATCGGCGGCTTCGGCTCGCAAGTGCTGCAGGCGCTCGCCGATCACGGCGTGCTCGACCGCGGCTTGCGCGTCCGCAGCATGGTGCTGCCCGACATCTTCATCGATCAGGACACGCCGGCGGCGATGTACGCTAAGGCCGGACTCGACGCCAAGGGCATCGTCACCCGCGTCTTCGAGGCGCTGGGCAAGGATGCCACCGCCGAGACGGTAAAGCTGGCGTAGGCCGATACGCGCGGGCTACCGTCGTTTCTTGCGCGGGACCTTGGCGCCCTTCTTGCGCGCTTCCGACAGGCCGATAGCAATCGCCTGCTTCTTGCTCTTGACCGTCTTGCCGCTGCGGCCGCTCTTGAGCGTGCCTTTGCTGCGCTTCTTCATCGCGCGTTCCACATACTTGGACGCCTTCTTGGAATACTTGCGAGCCATCGTCTCCTCCCCATGCATGGTGTTGCGTTGAGGCAATTTGCTAAACGTGCTCATAACAATGTTGCTTGGAACTTGGTTCCGCCGAACGCACGCCATGGATAAGCCAGCCCGTCTTCGCGCCGACCGTCTGCTGGTCGAGCGCGGCCTGTTCGAAAGCCGCGCCAAAGCGCAGGCGGCGATCGAAGCCGGCCTGGTGACAGCCAATAATATGGCGGTACGCAAGGCCTCGGAGGAGGTCGCGGTCGACGCGACCTTGCACGCGACGCCGGCACATCCTTACGTGTCGCGCGGCGGACTGAAGCTCGCAGCGGCGCTCGATCGCTTCGGATTCGATCCCAAAGGCCGCGTGTGTCTCGATGTCGGTGCCTCGACCGGCGGCTTCACGCAGGTGCTGCTCGAACGCGGCGCCAAGCGGGTGATCGCAGTCGATGTCGGACGCGGACAATTGCACGCGAGCCTGCGCAAGCGGCCCGAGATTCTCTCACTGGAGGAAACCGATATTCGCGCGCTCACGCCTGCCCGGCTTGGCGATGCGCCCAGTCTCGTCGTGATCGACGTCAGCTTCATATCGTTGAAGCCGGTACTGCCGGCCGCGCTGGCGCTCGTACAACTGCCGGCGCAACTGGTGGCACTGATCAAACCGCAATTCGAAGCGGGCCGCGCGGCTCTGAAGAAAGGCGTCGTGCGCGATACGGTCGTCCATGCTGCCGTGTGCGAGGACATCACCACTTTTGTGGTCTCGCTCGGCTGGCAGGTGAAGGGCGTGATCCCCTCGCCCATCACCGGCGGCGACGGCAACACGGAATTCCTGCTAGGGGCTGCCCATGACTGAGCAGCTCACCATTCACCGCCTCGGACATCGCGGCGACGGCATCGCCGAAACGCCGGGAGGACCCGTCTACGTGCCCTATACGCTGCCGGGCGAAACTGTGACCGTGGAAACGGTCGCCGGCCATCCCGACCGCCGGCATCTGGTGCACATCGACAAGCCCAGCCACGAGCGCGCCGAACCGATCTGCAAGCATTTTGGCGTCTGCGGCGGCTGCGCGATGCAGCACTGGTCGCTCGCCGAGTATCACCTGTGGAAGCGTTCGCTGGTGGTGGAGACGCTCGAGCACGCCGGCCTGCTGGCGCCGGTCGAGCCGCTCGTCGACGCACACGGGGAAGGCCGCCGCCGCGTTGTGCTGCATGCGCGGCGCGGACCCCACGACCTGCTGGAAGTCGGCTTCACGGCCCCCCGCGCGCATCACATCGTCGCCATCGACCGCTGTCCGATCCTCGCGCCCGGCCTCGACGGCGCCGTGCAGGCGGCCTGGGCAATCGCCGAGGTGCTCAAGCCGGCCAACAAGCCGCTCGACATCCAGATGACCGCGAGCGACACCGGCATGGACGTCGACGTGCGTGGCTCCGGGCCGCTCTCTCCCGACCGCATGCGGACGCTCGCCGGGGTGGCGGACAAGTTCAAGCTCGCGCGCATCACGCGGCACGGCGAACTTGTCATCCAGCGCGTGCAGCCGACCATCCGCATCGGCCATGCGCAGGTGCCGCTGCCGCCAGGCGCTTTCCTGCAGGCGACCGCCGACGGCGAAGCGGCACTGGCGCGGCTGGCGCTCGCCGCTATGGGCAAGGCCAAGCGGGTGGCCGACCTGTTCGCCGGCGTCGGCACGTTTGCGCTGCGGCTTGCCGAGCAAGCCCGCGTGGCTGCCGTCGAACTGGACGCCGGCGCAGTCCATGCGCTGACGCGCGCCGCGCAGACTGCCTCGGGTCTGAAGCCGATCGAAGCAACGGCACGCGACCTGTTTCGGCGGCCGCTGATGGCCTCCGAACTGAAGGGCTTCGACGCAGTGCTGTTCGACCCGCCCCGCCAAGGCGGGGAAGCGCAGGCGCGCGAACTCGCCAAGAGCGGTGTCCCCAGAATTATCGCGGTATCGTGTGACGCCACCACCTTTGCCCGCGATGCAAAGATATTGGTCGGTGGCGGCTATCGACTAAAAAGTGTCACGCCGGTCGACCAATTCCGCTACTCGGCACATGTGGAAATCGTCGCTGGATTCCAACGGTAGCTTGGTAAGCTCCCCACCCTAAGCTGAGAAGTCTACACTGCCCCTGATTCGGATCGGCTGATTTGTCGACGACGAGTTCCTTGCGCGGCCTCACGACGATGGGCCGATCTTGCTGCGATGGGCACGGCGCTTGTGACTGAGCAAAGCGACATCTTCCAGGCAACGGCGTTGGCAACGCGCCGCCAGCAGCGTCTCGCAATTGCACTTGCCATCGGGACGCTCGTCGCCTTCCTCGCCCTCGTGCCTTTCGTGCGCGTGCCGCTTATGCGCATGCCGGCGTTCATCCCGAGCTACGAAGCGGCACTGCTGTTCATAGACATGATCACCGCGATCATGCTCTTCCATCAGTTTGCGCGCCTGCGTCTAGCGAGCGTCTTGGTGCTGGCATCGGGCTATCTGTTCGACGCGCTTATCATCATCCCGCACGCGCTGACCTTCCCCGGCGCGTTCTCCCCCACCGGACTGCTCGGCGCCCAGGCGCAGACCACAGCCTGGCTCTACGTGTTCTGGCACGGCGGTTTTCCGCTTTTCGTGCTGACCTACGCGCTGCTGCGGAAAAGCGAACTTGCCGGGCATAGGACCTGGATCGTTACCAATGTCGCGCGGGCCACGGCAGTCGCCATCGCCTGTGTCGCGCTGCTAACGATTGGCTTCACGCTGCTGGCGACGCTCGGTCATGACTCACTGCCGGTAGTCATGCAGGGCGGCAATTATTCGATGCTCGTGACTAAAGGCATCAGCCCCGCTGTCTGGTTGCTGACGCTGATGGCGATGGGCGCACTGTGGCAAAGGAAGCAGCACGCCGTCGACCTCTGGCTGATCCTGGTCATGTGGATCTGGCTGTTCGACATCGCGCTGTCGGCGGTGATCGGTTCGTCGCGCTACGACCTCGGCTTCTACAGCGGGCGCATCTTCGGCCTGATCGCGGCAAGCTTCCTGCTGATTACGCTAATCGTCGAGATGGCGCGCATGTATGCCGGCGCGCTCGGCACCGTCGCGCGCGTTCAGAAGCAACTCGCCGAGCTCGGCCGCACCCAAACCTACGGCGAGAGCAAGCCGTTCCGCGACGACCGACCGGACTCGTTCATCCATCGCCAGAACATCGCGCACTACCGCACGCTGCTGAGTTCTGACAAACTCGATGACGGCCGCCGCGCCGCGATCGAAAGGCTGTTGGCTGAGGAAGAAGCCAAGATCGCCGGCGCCATCAGCCAAAGCTGACGCGAGACCCCTACTGAAAATCGTAAATTCCAAAGCGCTCGCGCCACTTTCGTTCGCCCACCGTGCAGGAGATGCGCGGCGCCTCGGCTGAGGCCGGCACGACGCGCCGCTCCGGCGTGCGGCCGGCGATCTCCAGGATCAGCTTGGTGCGCGTCGCCTTGATGAATTCCGCGCGCTCGCGGATCGGGATAACGAACGCACCCGGACCTCCGACCACGCAATCTTCGTAATAGACATCGAGATCGTCGATATCCATGGTCGCGGCGTTCGGCCGCTTCAACATGATCGGCAGGCCGTTGATGGTGATGCCGGCCGCCAGTACGTCGTCGCGCATCGGCACCACCAGCGGGCCGTCATTGTTGGCGCCGTCGCCCGACACATCGATGACCCGGCGCAGACCGCGATAGCCGCTGTTGTCGAACAGCGGTTTGGCAAAGCGCAACGCTCCGGCAATCGAGGTGCGCGAGGCGCGCCGGTAAGGAGCACGCGCAAGCTCGTTGGACACGGCGTCCGCCGATTCCGGCCCGTCGATGATCCGCCAGGGCATGAGGATCTTCTGATCGGACTGCCCGGCCCATTCGAAATAGATGACGGCGATGCGGCCGTTGGCGCCTTCGCGCAGCGCGCGCAGGAATTCCGGCGACTTCAGCGCCAGCACGTAGCCTTCGCGCTGCAGCGCCTGCTCCTCGGGGTCCATGGAATAGGAGACGTCGACCGCGATGACGAGCTCGACGTCGACCGGAACGGCGCTTGGGCTCTTGTCGGCAAAGCGCGGATTGGGAGCGGCAAAGGCCGCAGCCGCCGCCAGGGCTCCGATCACCGCCAGAATGAGACTGCGTCGCCCCATGGTATCGATGCTGCCACGGGCGGGCGGCGAAAAAAAGGCTGTCTTTTTGTTTGGCCGGACTTGTCCCGGCCCGACTAGCCCTCGATGGGCTCGGTCGCGGCGATTTCGATGCCGAAACCGCCGAGGCCAACATAAGTGCGCTTGCTCGAGGTGAGCAGGCGGATCGAAGAGATGCGCAGGTCGCGCAGGATCTGCGCGCCGAGGCCGACCTCACGCCACTGCCGCGAGCGCGCGGCTTCGGTGCCGCTGTCGCCTTCATGCGGGATTTCAGCCACCGGCACACCGGCGGTGCCGTCGCGCAGATAGATGATGACGCCGCGCCCTTCCGCTTTGAAGCGGGTGAGCGCTGCGCGGATCGACTTGGCGCCGCCGAACACGTCGTTGATGACGTCGGCGCGATGCAGGCGCGCCAGCACCGACTTGCCGTCGCCGATATCACCGTAGACGAAGGCCATGTGATGCACGCGGTCGAACGGCGTCACGTAGGCATAGCCGTGCAGCGTCCCGATCTCGGACGCGACCTGGAATTCGCCGACGCGCTCGACCAGCTTGTCGCGCGTCTGCCGGTAGGCGATCAGGTCGGCGATCGAAATCTGCACCAAATTGTGCTTCTGCGCGAAGGCAGCGACTTCCGGTCCGCGCATCACGGTGCCGTCGTCCTTCATCAGTTCGGAGAGGACACCGACCGGCGGCAACCCGGCGAGCCGGCACAGATCGACGCAAGCCTCGGTATGGCCGGAGCGCATCAGCACGCCGCCCTCGCGCGCCACCAGCGGGAACACATGGCCGGGCCGTACGAAGTCGGAGGCGCCGCTGTTGTCGTTGGCGAGCGCGCGCACCGTGTTGCAGCGCTCCTCCGCCGAGATGCCGGTGGTGAGTCCGTGCTTGACGTCAACGGTCACCGTGAAGGCGGTGCCGAGCGGCGCGTCGTTTTCCGCCACCATCGGATCGAGATGCAGCCGCCGCGCCATATCGAGCGCCAGCGGCGCGCAGACGATGCCCGAGGTGTTGCGGATGATGAAGGCCATCTTCTCGGGCGTACAGAGCGAAGCGGCGACGAACAGGTCGCCCTCGTTCTCGCGGTCGTCGTCGTCGGTGACGACAACGATGGCGCCCTTGGCGAAAGCCTTGATCGTCGCTTCGACTTTACTGTGGTTATCGGTCACGCCTACCTCGTCGGGAACGGCCAGGCCGTCCCCTCGCCTACCTGGCCGCGGTGCATCAGGAAGTGATCGGCCAGCACGCAGGCGACCATGGCCTCGCCGACCGGCACGCCGCGGATACCGACGCAAGGATCGTGGCGGCCTTTGGTCAATATCTCCGTGTCGCGGCCATAGCGGTCGACGGTCTTGCGTGGGGTCAGGATCGACGAAGTCGGCTTGACCGCGAAGCGTACGATAATCGGTTGCCCGGTGGAGATGCCGCCGAGGATGCCGCCGGCGTGGTTCGACAAAAACACCGGCTTGCCGTCATTGCCCATGCGCATCTCGTCGGCATTGCCTTCGCCGGACAGCGCCGCGGTAGCAAAGCCATCACCAATCTCGACGCCCTTCACCGCGTTGATGCCCATCAGCGCCGATGCAAGGTCCGCGTCGAGCTTGGCATAGACCGGCGCGCCTAAGCCCGCCGGCACGCCCTCGGCAACCACTTCGATCACCGCGCCGCAGGACGAGCCCGACTTGCGCACGCCGTCGAGATAGCTCTCGAAGAATTTCGCCTGCTCGGCATCCGGGCAGAAGAACGGATTTTTGTCGACCTCGTTCCAATCCCAGCGCGAGCGATCGACCTTGTGCGGGCCCATCTGCACCAGCGCGCCGCGCACCGAAAGACCGGGTACGATCTTGCGCGCGATTGCGCCGGCAGCGACCCGCATCGCCGTCTCGCGCGCCGAGGCGCGCCCGCCGCCGCGATAGTCGTGCACGCCGTATTTGACATCGTAGGTGTAGCCGGCGTGGCCTGGCCGGTACTTCTCTTTGATGTCGGTGTAGTCCTTGGAGCGCTGATCGACGTTGTCGATCTGCAGCATGACCGGCGTACCGGTCGTAACCTGCTTGCCGGTCGCCTCGTCGGTGAACACCCCGGACAAGATCTTCACCGCGTCCGGTTCCTGCCGCTGCGTGGTGAAGCGCGACTGGCCCGGCCGACGCTTGTCGAGATAGGCTTGGATCTCGGCCGCCTCCAGCGGAATGCGCGGCGGACAGCCATCGACCACGCAGCCGATCGCCGGGCCGTGGCTTTCGCCAAAGCTGGTGAACCGGAAAAGATGGCCGAAGGTATTGAACGACATGGCAGTTCCGTACCGCGCGCCTCGGTCCCGGTCAAATGGACCCTTTACGCAAAGCGCGTCAGCGTCCCGCCGCCAGAAAAGACGTAAATCTCGCCCTGGATGATGTCGATAAGGGGCGCGGCCGCCGGCTTGGCGATGCCGAGATGCGCCATCAGCCCGCGCGCGGTGCCGCCATGGGCCGTCGCCACGGTGTCCTGCGTCAGGCTCTCGTACCAGTCGCGCATGCGGCCGGACATCATCTTGTAGCTCTCGCCGTTCGGCGGCAGGAAATGCCACTTGTCGTGCTCGCGCTGGGCGATGCCTTGCGGGTCGCGCTCATGCAATTGGGCGATGGTGAAGCCTTCCCAATCGCCGAAGGCGATCTCGGCCAGCCGCTCGTCGGTGCGATACCCCTCCGCCGGCAGGCCAAGCTCAGGACGTAGCAGCGCCATGGTCTCACAAGCGCGTCCGAGCGGACTCGACACGTAATCGAGCGCGGCCGGGTCGCGGCCATCGCGCGCGAACAGGTCGCGCAAAAGCCCCCCGCAATGGCGCGCCTGCTCGCGCCCACGCGCATTGAGCGGCACGTCGCGGCGGCCCTGCAGGCGCCCGCGTACGTTCCAGTCGGTTTCGCCGTGGCGGATGTAATAGACGGTTGGCTGAGGCATAGTGGTGCTGACGACTCCCTCTCATAAGCGGTTCGCCCCCGCTTAGGCCAGTGGCTTCTGCATGAACGCCCAAACGCGCCTGCCTCTGAACGCGACGCGCCTCGCCGTGATCCTCGCCATCGCCGGGCCGCTCGTCTGGACGATCTACGGCCTATTGCTGCCGCCCGGGATGTTTTCCGATCCAGGCTACGGCTTCATGACCTGGAACAGCCTTCTGCAAGGCGCGCCGTTCGACCATCTTCTCGAGCCCGATCCTGCCAATATCGCCCGCGACGTCGCCATCTCCTATGGCTGGTGGAGTGCGGGCCAATACTTGCTGCCGGCCCTGATCACAGTCACCGGCCTCCGCCTCGGCACCGCAATTGTCATCGCTGTCGGCCTGTGTCTCGTGATCGAACTGCTCGGCTGGCTGCGCCTGCTGCGCTATTTCAATTTCTCGCCCAGTGCCTGTCTCCTGATGGTCGCTTTGATCGTCATGGCCCGCTATTCGACGCTGAATTTCCGCAACTACATCGGCGGCGAACCCTGGATCACGGCCGCGGCTCCGTGGATCATGTTGTGGGCCTGCCGGATCCCGTCCGCCAGCCTCGTGCGCAGCTTTGTGCTCGGCGCCCTGACGGTGTTTGTCGCCTTTCTCGCCAAGTTGAGCGGACTGATCGTCGCCGGCGCCGCACTGGTCGCCGGCTCGCTAATCGTGCTGTTCAATTTACGGCGGATCACATCCGGCATGATCGGCGGCGCAATTGGCGCCGGCGCCGCATTGGTCTTTTTGCAGATCGCCTGGTTCAGCCACCAGACGATTCATCACTACGCTTATGAAGGCACGGGGAACGCCTTCACGCCGGTGCATGCGCTCTACATTTTTCTGGCGCCGCTCACGGCGGGCCTCTCCGTGCACGAGCTGCTTGCATACATCTTCCAGCACCCGAGCCGCCGTATTCTGGAGACAAATGTGCTGATCCTGACGTGCATTCTGCCGGTCGCCGCCGCGATCGCTGGTTTCCTTGTCTACAATCGGCGCAGCCTTTTGCCGCTGCCGAAATTCGTCAGCTTCGCAGCGGTCTTCCTCGTCATCTTCTCGGGGATGATGCTGTTTTTGTATCTGCGCAATGCGCCGATCCCGATCGAGGAGCGGCACTACCGCCCGAGCGGAATGCTCGTGCTGGCGGCCCTGGTTGCCGTCGCGGTCGGCGACTACGCACCGCGTCTGGCGCGCGCGGCCGTGTTCAGCGTTCTTGCCTTTGCATCCCTCTATGGCTTGGCATCGCTGCTCTACCGGCCAGCCGGCGAAACCAGCGCGCGCGTCGACGCCTATAGCCGGACACGCATCGACATCATCGATCCTCAGAGCGTTCGCGCCTTGCAGGATGCTTTCGCGGCGCATGGCCGCAACGCACTGTTCGTGCTGCCGTCCTCGACGATTGCCGTCGTGCTGCCGCCCAACGCCCGCATCAAGGCCACCGATCTCGATTACACGAGCGAAGCTGAGTTCGTCAGGAGCCCGTACGCCGGCAAAACCGCCGGCCCGATCTATGTCGTCGTGCAGAATAGTCTGGTCGGCTCGGGCAAGCAGGAGGCCCTGCTGCGCAGTTTCACCGCGTACGATCCGAAGGCCTGGCAGGCGCGGCGTTTTGCGGAGGCGACGATTTTCGAGCAGACGCGGCCGTAACGGCGCCTACTCCTTCTCCCCCACGCTCATATCCGGCGCGTCGGGATGCTTGATGCCGACGATGTGATAGCCGGCGTCGACGTGATGGATCTCGCCGGTCACGCCGCTCGACATGTCGGACAGGAAATAGACGCCAGTCTTGCCGACATCCTCCAGCGTCACGTTGCGCCGCATCGGCGTGTTATATTCATTCCACTTCAGGATATAGCGGAAGTCGCCGATGCCCGACGCCGCCAACGTCTTGATCGGACCGGACGAGATGGCGTTGACGCGAATGTTCTTCACGCCGAGATCGGCCGCCATGTAGCGCACCGAGGCTTCGAGCGCGGCCTTGGCGAGCCCCATCACGTTGTAATGCGGCATCCACTTCTCGGCACCGTAATACGTGAGCGTCAGCATCGAGCCGCCATTGGTCATCAGCTTCTCGGCGCGCTGCGCCAGCGCGGTGAACGAATAGCAGCTGATCTGCATCGTCTTGGTGAAATTGTCTTCGGTGGTGTCGACGTAGCGGCCGTTGAGCTGGTCCTTGTCGGAGAAGGCGATGGCGTGCAGCATGAAATCGAGCGAACCCCAGGCCGATTTCACCGCTGCGAACACGGCGTCCATGCTGGCCGGATCGGTGACGTCGCAGTGGCCGACCACCAGCCCGTCCACCTCCTCGGCGAGCGGCTCGACCCGCTTCTTGAGCGCGTCGCCCTGATAGGTGAAGGCGAGGTCGGCACCCTGGTCGCGGCAGGCGCGCGCGATGCCCCAGGCGATCGACCGGTTGTTGGCCACCCCCATGATAAGGCCGCGCTTCCCACGCATCAGACCCGCGCCGTCCGCCATACCCGTCCCCGCTCCATGCCCATTTTTTGGCCGGTGAGCGCCGGCTATTCCGTATGGCATAGGGTCCGGAGCCCAGCAAGCAACGAGCCCGCCGTTCGTTAATTCAATTCACGCTGCGGAATATGATAGGAACTATGGGGTTTTCACCGTGCGCGGCGCGACGATGGTGGCTCGGTCGGGGTAACCGTCGTTAAGCGAAAATCGTTAAGGGGCAGCCTGTGGCTACGTTCCATCAGAGCGTCGAGGCGACCATTCCGGCATTGCGGCGCTACGCCCGGGCGTTAACCCGCGATTCCGACATCGCCGACGACCTGGTGCAGGACACCTTGGTCCGGGCGCTGCGCTCCGAGCACCTGTTCCACGGAGGCGACGTACGGAGCTGGCTCTACACGATCCTGACCAACCTCAACCGCAACCGGCTGCGCTCGTTGGCGCGTAAGCCGTCGCACTCGCCGATCGAGGAAAACGACGCGCCGGACGCCAGCGGTCCGGAAGCCGGCGGGCGCGACATCGAACGCGCGCTCGCCTTGCTGGTGGAGGACCAGCGCAATGCCCTTCTGCTGGTGGTGCTCGAAGGGCTCACCTACCGCGAAGTCGCGGAGGTGCAAGGCGTGCCGATCGGCACCGTGATGTCGCGGCTCGCGCGCGCGCGTGTGCAGATCAAGACTTACTTGGACGGCGAGCGCCCGACGCTTCGCCGTGTGAAATGAAAGACGAGAAGGTGAACACATGATCGATCGCGATTCACCCGTGACCGATGAAGAGCTGCACGCTTTTGTCGATGGCGAGCTGGCAGCCGACCGTCAGGACGCGGTCGTCGCCTGGCTGGCCGCGCATCCGGAGCAGGCCACGCAAGTCGCCGCTTGGCGCGCGCAGGCGGACGCCATCCGCGCCCGCTACGGCGACGTCGCCAATGAGCCGGTGCCGGACCGCCTCGCGCTCGATCAAATCATGCGGCGCGACCGCGGCGGACGCTCGTGGCCGGCAATTGCCGCCGCCGTGCTCATCGCGTTCCTGGTCGGCGGCACCGGCGGCTGGTTCGCGCACGGCGCATCGATCGGCCCGCGCGGCGGTTTCGACCGATTCATCGCGGAGGCCATCGACGCCTATAAACTCTACGTCGTCGAAGTGCGCCATCCGGTCGAAGTGCCCGGCAGCGAACGGCAGCACATGACGCAATGGCTGTCGAAGCGCGTGGGCGCCGAGTTGCGTGTGCCCGACCTGCAGGCGATTGGTCTTAAGCTCGTCGGCGGCCGGCTGCTGCCCGGACCGACCGGCGCCGCGGCGTTCTACATGTATGAGGGCGCCTCGGGCGAACGCTTTACCATCTACTGCGCCAACGCCGCCGCACCTGCTACCGCGCTGCGCTATCGCGCCAAGGACCAGACCGCGGCCTTCTACTGGGTCGACGACAAGGTTGCCTATGTGGTGAGCGGGCCGGCCGACCGTGAGAGACTCGAGACGGTCACCAACGCCGTCTACGAGCAGATCGACAAGAGCGGCGGGAAGAAGTCGTAGCGCGACTACGCAGTCCCCTTGCGCGGATCGTAAGGCGATGTCTCGCGCAGCGACTCCATCGCTTCTTTGAGTTCGTCGTCGATGCGATCCGGCAGCATGATGCGCACGGTGGCGAGCAAATCGCCGCTCTCGGTTTTCGACTTTAGACCTTTGCCTTTGAGGCGGAAGGTGCGGCCGGAGTCCGTCCCCGGGGGGATGGTCAGTTCGAGCGCCCCGTCGAGCGTCGGCACCCGAACCTTGCCGCCGAGCACCGCCTCGTAGAGCGTGATCGGCAGTTCGAGCCGCAGGTCGTGCCCCTCCGGCGTGAACACCGGATGCGGCGCGACCGTGACCGTGATCAGCGCATCGCCGGCGGAGCCGCGCGGGCTCGGCCAGCCCTGCCCTTTCAGGCGGATGGTCTTGCCGCTGGCGAGCCCGGCCGGAATCTTGACCTCGACGTCCTTGCCGGTCGGCAAGTGGACGCGCGTCTTGGTGCCCTTGGCGGCATCGACGAGCGAGATGGTGAGGTTGGCCTGCAGGTCCTGCCCGCCGGCGGGAGTTCCGAATTCCTCCGGCTCGAACTGCGGGCGGGGACCGCCGCCGCGCGCGGCGTTGCCGAACATGCCGCGCAGCAGATCCTCGAAACCGCCGCCGCCGCCGAAGCCGCCGCCGCCCGCACCGCCGCCGCCACCGCGGCGCTGGAAACCGTCCGGACCGAAGCTGAAACTTTCGAAGTGGCTGCCGCCCTGACCGAAGCCCGCGCCGCCGCCGGGATGCGCGCCCTCGAAGCCGTGGAAGCGCGGCTTGCCCTCGCCGTCGATCTCGCCGCGGTCGAACGCCTTGCGCTTGTCGTCGTCGCCGACGATCTCGTAGGCGGCGTTGAGCTCGGCGAAGCGCGAGGCCGCCTTCGGATCGTGCTTGTTCGCATCCGGGTGCAGCTTCTTGGCGAGCTTGCGGTAGGCCGATTTGACCTCGGCCTCGCTCGCAGTCTTGGACACCCCCAGTATGGTGTAGGGGTCGCGCATTGCCATCGAACTCCCGTCAATCCCCGGCCGGCCTGTGCATCGCTGCCGACTCAATTCGCCGTTAATGTGGGGTTCCGCTGGCGCGGATGCAACGCGCCTCCGCCCTCGCGGGCTCCGGCGCGCAAGCGCGTCAATTACGAGCGGTTGAGCGGCTTGAGCGAGCGCACTTCCCAGGCACCCTTCTCGAGCTTGCAGGCCTCGCCCTGCATCCAGGCTTCCGCACGCGCATTCACGTAGCTCGCCAGAAAATCGCGGCAAGTCTGGCCGTCGACCGTGTAGGCGGAGGCGATCGGCGTGACGGTGCCGCGTGCGCCCGAGCGCGGGTTCTCCCAGGGCTGGCTGATGTCCTTGCCGCCGCGCGTCAGCACCTCGGCAACCGCGGCGCGCGTGAAGGCAAGATCGGCCTCGGGCGGAAGCTGGGTCATCTTGGTGCCCTGCACCGGCTTGATCGAGCCGGTCTGGTCCTTCGAGCCGAACATCGACTCCATCTGGTAGGACATGCTGCAGCCGCCGGCGGCCAAAGCCACGCCGAGCGCGGCGAGCACGGCCGCGCCGCGCCATAGGCGGCAGGCCGCACTTCCACTATAAGGCCGGTATTGATGACGGGTCGCGGGACCGGTCACGAGAGCACTCCACGAGATGTCTGACCCCACGCCGATAGAACACCCTAGTTGGTTAACGAGTGGTGATTTCACCGCCGCGGACGAGCCCATGGCCCTGTTCGCGGCCTGGATGACCGACGCCAGCGCCTCCGAACCGCGCGATCCCAACGCCATGACCCTGGCAACAACCGGCGCAGATGGAACTCCCAATGCGCGAATGGTGCTGCTGAAGGGCACGGATGAGCGGGGATTCGTTTTCTATACCAACATGGACAGCGCAAAAGGGCAGGAATTGGACGCCCGCCCGGCCGCCGCACTGGTCTTCCATTGGAAGTCCCTGAACCGCCAGGTGCGCGTACGCGGGCCGGTCGAACGCGTTACCCCCGCCGAAGCCGATACCTATTTCGCCAGCCGGGCGAAGGGAGCGCAGATCGGCGCCTGGGCGAGCAAGCAGTCGCAGCCGTTGGAAAGCCGCCTCGCCTTCGAGAAGGCGGTAGCCCTTTATGCCGCCAAGTACGCGCTCGGCGAGGTGCCGCGGCCGCCCAACTGGTCGGGCTATCGTATCGTGCCGTTGCGCATGGAGTTTTGGCAGGACCGGCCGTTTCGCCTGCACGACCGTGTGGAATTCCGCCGCGACGCCGTTGGCGCGCCATGGAACAAGACGCGGCTCTATCCTTGAGCTAGAACCTGCCCCATGCCCACGAGCAACCAACCTCGCCGCACGCTGCTTCTGACCGGGGCTAGCCGCGGCATCGGACACGCCACCGTCAAACGCTTCTCCGCCGCCGGCTGGCGCGTGATCACCTGCTCGCGCCACGGCTTTCCCGAGAACTGTCCGTGGGACGCGGGGCCGGAAGATCACATCCAGGTCGACCTCTCCGACGAGGCCAATACGCTCGCCGCGGTCGACGAGATCAAGCGCCGGCTCGACAACCACGAACTGCACGCGCTGGTGAACAACGCGGCGATCTCGCCCAAAGGCGACGGCGGCAGCCGGCTCGGCTCGATCACCACCGACATGGAAACCTGGCACCACGTGTTCCAGGTCAACTTCTTCGCGCCGATCATGCTCGCGCGCGGACTTGTCGACGAACTGAAGGCCGTGAAGGGCTCGGTGGTGAACGTGACCTCGATCGCCGGCTCGCGCGTGCATCCCTTCGCCGGCACCGCCTATTCCACCTCGAAGGCCGCGCTCAACTCGCTGACGCGCGAGATGGCCGCCGACTTCGGCCGCCTCGGCATCCGCGTCAATGCGATCGCGCCCGGCGAGATCGACACCGCGATTCTTTCGCCCGGCACCGAAAAGATCGTCGAGCAGATTCCGATGCAGCGTCTCGGCACGCCCGACGAGGTGGCCAAGATCATCTACGTGCTGTGCACGGAGACGAGCTCGTATGTGAACGGCGCGGAGATTCACATCAACGGCGGCCAGCACGTCTAGCTTTGCCGTCATTGCGAGGAGGCCCGTAGGGCCGACGAAGCAATCCAGACTTTTAGTGCCGCTCTGGATTGCTTCGCCTTCGGCTCGCAATGACGAGTATCGCCGCACTTGCGTTTTCCGATTCAATTTTCAAACAGCCCGCCTGCGCGAAAGCACGCAGGCCCGACGCAAGACACGCGTCATCGCTCGGATTTTTCTTCGGCCCCGAGACAAGCCGGCCTTCTCTGCCCCTCAAACAAAAGCGAGGGGGTGGCGCGCCGGGTTCGGCGCAACCTGTGCAATGGGCGCCTCACTCGGCGCGCCAGCGGCGTTCTTCCTAAGTCCCCGGTGCCGTGCTTCCGGGCGGGCGTGCGAAGCGACCTATCAGAGCCGTCCCCTCCAAGCAGGCTTTCGCCCGC
>Ga0134124_10000166_pt1 | contig 59799 bp, 50 predicted proteins | sample KB304_FD_96880 | JGI IMG/M metagenome (GOLD analysis project Ga0134124, IMG submission 96880) | Terrestrial soil microbial communities without Nitrogen fertilizer from Kellogg Biological Station, Michigan, USA - KB3-0-4 | ecosystem: Environmental > Terrestrial > Soil > Unclassified ...
GAGGAACGCCTCGACGAATCCCGGGTCCATGGTGTCCCCGCCGGCAAATTCGTCCGAGGTTTCGAGCCAGTCGACGCGCCCGTCCCTTCGAGCGATGAACCCGTCGAGGCTCGCCGCCATGTGGATCGTTACGCGAGAATCAGTGTCTGCCATCGTTTCGTCCTCAGAATAGGTACTCTAAGATCTCCGCCGCGGGCGCTGTTTGGCGGACACCGATTTGACAACTGTGGTACCGATGCCGCCGGGGACCAGGGGCACGCTTGCTTGTGCCGCAGCCGCTCGGATGAGGGCTTGAACGCCTGGCGCGCGGAGTGCGGCGAGCTCGGGCAGGCGAACAAACCGGTTCTGCTTACCTTCACCCTGAAGAAGGTGATCCGGGTCTTCAAGCGCTGCACCTTGGTAGAAGGACAGCCCGACTCCATTGGCTGCGGCTGTAACGGACACAATGCAATCAGAGGCCCGAGCCGTGGAGCAATAGCCGATGACAAAGAAGTTGTAGTTGTCGTAGACCAGCTCGAAGGCTGCCGGCAGCATGAGGCGGACCTCAGTGCGGCACTGCCGAATGAGGCTGGCCACCTCGGGCTCGAACTTGTCGATGAACGCCTCGATCTGCGTCTCGGTCTCAGTCTCAGAGGCTTCAGAGCGGCGTGGCATTTGCGGCTCCCTATCTTCTCAAGCGATTGACTGCCGAGCAAACACGACGCATTCTGCCAAGGCTGCGTCCGGGTCTGCTGTGGTCTGTCGTGAAACTGTGCGACCGTAAACATCGCTGCCCTCGACGAGGTAGCAACCGGCCGAAACCTCACGCTGCCGAAAATACCAACCCTCGACCAAGCCTGTGATGGGATACTCGCGGATCATCTCCTGGTGGCTGCGTGGTGTGACGGGCTGTTTGTCCATCTGCGTAGTGCGGCTAACGAGAGATGACTATTGCCCTTCTGGCGGTTGCCAGAGCTCAACCTTGTTGCCCTCTGGATCCATGACCCATCCGAATTTTCCATACTCCGAGTCGTCGGTCTTGTCGAGCACGTCACAGCCCTCTTCGCGCAGCGCCTTGAGAAGTCCCGCAAGATCTTCGACTCGATAGTTGACCATGAAGGTCGACTTGCTTGGAGCGAAGTGCTTGCCGTCCGCTGGACCGATCGACCAGGCCGTCGTTCCCTTGGTCGGGTTGCCTTCGGAATCAGTCCAGTCGAAGGCTGCTCCACCCCAGGGCTGAACGTCGATCCCGAGGTGCTTCTTGTACCAATCGCAGAGCGCCTTGGGATCCTTGGCGCTCATGAAGATACCGCCGATGCCTGTGACTCTTCGCATTCAGACCTCCGATGTTGGTTGAGCGAAGGCGCTCTCGGAAAGCAATGACTCAAGCTCTGCCCACAGCGGCTCACATTGACCGCTTCGATAGGCGGCACTCTTGAACGCAGCTTGTTCGCTCTGATAGACCTGCCACAAGCTTCTCTTACGATCTTGAACGCAGGCACGGACGTTGGCCAAGCGATCTGCGACTTTGACCAGAAGCGCGATCTCGTTAGGCCCTTGCACGCCGGCCAGCTTGGCATATGTCCTCGCCTTTCGTTCCTTCCGATTCACTCCGGGCTCGTCGGTTAGCAGGGAAACGCAGGCTGCAACCTTTGGACCGAACTTACCTTCGATCTCGGCGATGGTTATTTGTGTATCTTCTACCGTGTCGTGGAGGTATGCAATGACAACTGCTTCTTCTCCATATGGCTCTGCCAGCGCTGCCACCGCATCGAGGTGGAACGAGTACGGGTGATCACCGTATTTTTGATCAGCGTGAGCTGCTATCGCGAAGGCACGTGCTTCTTGTTGCATAGCAAAGACCCTTCTGGAGATCACGGCGTCACCTTCCTGTCGCATCACTTCCACATCCAGCCTCGTCGTCGACCGGCGCCGGCTCCAATTGAGCGGCTCAAGGATAGCGCTTCAGACGTTTAAGGATGCCGGCACGAACTCAACCAGCGTATGATCCTCACTGCCCAACTCTTCATCAATGATCGCTGCGATGGTGGCCCAATCGCCCTTCGCCAGGCCCGCACCGATCTTCGGATAGCCGATCCGAAGACCGCTGAAACGCCGCTTGATGAACCGGAACGCGGATCGGATCGCGTCGTATTCGGCGAGCACGCCTTCGCCGCGCCAGTGAAACTGCGTGTAGGCGTTGACGATCGTGAAGTGTGCGGGGGGCCGAGCGATTTCGGCAGTCGAGATGCTCCCGAGCTTCGCGCGGTCAGCTTTTGGGGTGAGCAAGTCTGCGTCGTACGCCTCGGGGAACTGCTGCTTGATCGACAGCGCGATTCCCTTGCCCATGGCGCATTGGCAGTTGCAGCCGTGGACAATCACGTCGAAGCGGCCATCAAGCGCGAGTCGGAGAAGATCGCCGGTGACTATGTTCATGCGAGTTGCCGTTCCTCTTCGGGAGCCCCGGAATAGGCGCCACCCGATCCATCGCTGCGCGTGCCGCGACCTCGCGCCGACGCGCCCACTCCAATGCTACAACGAAGTGGACGGCCCTGCAAAGCGATCTCCAGCAATACCTAAAGGGACGCGCAGGCGCGGCAGCGAGCGAAGGGTCAGCTGGATGGGGGCTTGCTTGAGCGTTGGCTGACAGAAGATTGAGTATGCACAAGTATTTCCTGGCGCTCTTCGCTTAGCCTGAATGCTTGCGCAACAGAGTCTCGAACCTGACGGAAGAGATGGAGATCAGCGCCCTCTGGAGCGAGCCCTTCCGCGGAGAAGACAGCATTCGTGAACTCCAGAACAGTTGCCGGCGGATTGACACAGAGCTTCTCGTTCTCGGCCGGAGGCAAGCAAAAGCCAAAGCCGATGCAGAGCCTCTCCAGGAGCGGCTTAACGTCGGTTTTGTTGATCATCGCGCAGTCTTTGCCTCTCTGCACAAGGCCGGAGCAGAAGTCCGGTCAGCAATAAGTGCCACTCGATCCTCCCGCCCGCCACACTGACAGCTTCCAGCGGTCGCGGAGCCGCGCTCGCCTCGCCGAACCTGTTTCGCCAACACTCGCTATCCGTGGTTTTTCTCGACCCACTGACAGAAATCGTCCAGCGACTCAGGATCATCCAACTCGGACGGATGCTTAACAATCTCAGCCGCGGTCTTCGGAATGCCAACCGAGAATGTCTCTGTCACCCAGTTCTGGTATTCGACATTCGGGTGCACGAACAACCCACTCCCTGAATTGGGCGGTCGCGAGAATTTCGAGCTCCAACAAATCTCGTCGTACCCAATCGCTAACAGCCGAAGGAAATCGACCGGATCATCCGCCAGCACACACACGAGTGTCGAGCCTCCCGGGCCAGAACCAAGATGGACAATCCTCTGCGTCCCATGATCATCAATCCAAAAAGCCGCCATAGACCCTTCAGCCCCGGTCTTCGCAAAGACGTACAATCGATCCAGCACCTCAGGCCTGTCGTTGCCGAACCAGCTTTCCAGGTGGACATTCCCTTCCGCCACAAGCTCAATGTGCGTTCCTCCCGCTCGCTCTTTAGCCCAGTCCGCCAGGAAGCCGATGCGCTGATTGTTGCGGTCAATGAAGTAACCTTTGCCTTCGATCCATCCGAACAACAGGGCAAGCGGCTCTGGGACGCGCATCCCGGGAAGGAGTGTTCGTTCGATTTGCTCTTGGAGCGTGGACATTGAGCGAGCGCCCTTTTCTGGCGAACGCCTCAACAGTTGAGCGAGCATACGGAGATAAGGAATAGGCCGCATCGAGGACACCTCACCGCCCGCCGTTCGCTCGCGTGCGGAGCACCCTTCTGCCAAGTGCACTGTATGCATCCCCCGGCGGAACGGACGAGCAGGCGCCTCGCCGCGGAGATGGTGCCGATCTTCGTGTCGCGGGACGTTCACCCCGAAGCGCTGGCGGCGCTGGCGCTCTTTCAGAAGGCCGCGACGGCGGAACAGGTGGATCAGGGATCAGGCGCTACTCGACCGAATCGCGACGGAGCTGTCGCGGACTGCAGCAATGGATTGAACTTTATTCAATCCGCCCCGCCCAGGATTCAACCCGCCCCGTTCAGGATTCAATCTACCCTCGTCCGCATTGACGATGCCCCGGGGGAAGCTGCCGATCGCCCGGGGTGAGTTGGCGATCGCCTGGGGTAAGTTGACGACGGCGTGGGGTGAGCCGACGATCGTCTGGGGTAAGTTGGCGATCGTCCGGGGTAAGCTGACGATCCCCCGGGGTGAGCTGACGATCCCCCGGGGTAAGTCGGCGATCGCCTGGGGTGAGCTGACAATCGCCCGGGGTAAGCCGGCACGGACGGACCTTTTCCATCCTTAGCACTTGTTCGGGTTGACGGAGCAGCAGCCAAAAGCACCTTGCCGGAAGCAGACATTGAGGCACCAACCGCCGGCGCCCGCTACACCCACGCTCCGGTTGTCCACCTTTTCGACGGCCAGGTCTGCGGGCTGGACGGCGGTCTCGGCGGCCGGCAGTGCCGAGACAGACGGGGTGCGACCGGAGCTGTCCTTGTCGGCGTTCGCCGCAAAGACCGGCGTGCTCGGGAAGCTCAGGAATGCACCGAGGAGAATCCAGGCGAACAGGCTTTTCTTCACAAAAGAGCTCCTTTCAGCGGCGAACACTTACCCAGGGCTTGAATATACCACGCACGCCCGGGCGGCGGACCGAGGGCCGTCATGGCCGAGTGCTAGGCTAACGCTCGGCGGCGGAACTGGCTTCCTCTTCATGCGCCGCCAGGGAGGGACAGATGGCCCAGACGCAAGACCAGAAGATCGCCAGCTTTGGAACCTACTATCTCCTCGGCCGGAGCGGCCTGCGCGTGTCGCCGCTCTGCCTGGGGACGATGACCTTCGGCACCGATTGGGGGTGGGGCGCACCGGCCGAGACGGCTCGCGCGCTGTTCGACCGCTATCTGGAGGCCGGCGGCAACTTCATCGATACGGCGGACGGGTATACGAACGGCCAGAGCGAGGAGATGGTCGGCCGGTTCATCGCCGAGTCGAAGAGCCGCGACCGGGTGGTGCTCGCCACCAAGTTCACGTTCAACCAGGAGCCGGGCAATCCGAATGCCGGGGGCAACGGTCGCAAGAACATCTACCGCGCGCTCGAAGGCTCGCTGCGGCGCCTGCAGACGGACTACATCGATCTCTACTGGCTGCATGCCTGGGATGGCGTGACGCCGGTCGAGGAGGTGCTCTCCACACTCGACGCGCTGGTGCGCGAAGGGAAGATCCGGGCGATCGGGCTGAGCGACACGCCGGCCTGGTATCTCAGCCGGGCGCAGACGATCGCCGAGCTGCGGGCAATGGCTCCGGTCGCCGCGTTGCAGCTCGAATACTCGCTCGTGGAGCGGAACATCGAGCGCGAGCATGTGCCGGCGGCGCAGGAGCTGGGCATTGCCATCTGCCCCTGGAGCCCGCTCGCGAGCGGACTGCTGACCGGCAAGTACAAGCGCGGTGAGGGCGAAGGGCGCCTCAGCTCGGTGAAGAATTGGGGCAATCCGGGCTTCACCAAGCTGTTCACGGAACGCAACTTCGACATCGCCGAGACCCTGGTCGTGGTGGCGAAGGAGCTCGGCCGTTCGCCGGCGCAGGTGGCGGTCAACTGGATCACCCGGCGACCCGGGGTGGTCTCGACGCTGATCGGTGCGACCAAGATCGAGCAGCTCGAAGACAACCTCGCCGCGCTGGAATTCGACATCCCGGCGGAGCTGTCCCAGCGCCTCGACGAAGCGAGCCGGCCGGAGCTCGTCTTCCCCTACATATTCTTCAGCCCCGGAATGCGAGGCATGCTCACCGGCGGTGTCACAGTGCTCCGCGAGCCGCCGACGTACCGCGGATAAGTGAGGGGAAAGCCGCCCTGCGGTCGTTCCTGCCTGTGCAGTCTTCTATCTACTGAACAGGTAAAAGGAACTCCCATGACCAAAGTTGCCATGCACATCCCGAGGAACGCGATGGCGTTCCTCGGTGTCTTTTTGATCGCCAGCCTGCCCGGCTGGTCTGACGATGGGAATCGGTCGCAGGGCTGGCCGCAGTGGGGCCAGAACCCGCAGCACACCGGAACGGTGAGCGTCTCGGGGCAACACGCAACGAAGCTGCTCGACGACCTGATCTACGATCCCTTCGTGGAGGCGCAGAAAACGGATCCCACCTTTGGGGATGGCGACCTGCACGTCCACTATCAGGTGCCGCTGACCGAAGGCGGCGACGTCTACATGGAATTCAAGACCGGGGCGTTCACGGGCTTCGAGACCCGGGGAACCCAGATCTGGAACGAGAAGAAACTGCACCGGGAGCACGGCCACCTGGAGGAGGCGTGGAGCTTCGAGAGCGACTGGAAGCCGGCACCCCTCTTCAGCTTCGCGACCGGCAACGGTCCCTTCCTGGAGCCTGTCTTCCACGCCGTTCTGGCCGGCAACTATGTCTATGTTCCGGGCTTCGGCGGCTCGATCCTCAAGGTTGCCAAGTCCAACGGCCACCTGGTGGCGCGCATCAATCCCTTCGGCTCGAAGCTGGATCCCGACACCTACGTCGCCGGTCCGCTCACCGCGGACGCCGCCGGCAACGTCTACTACAACGCCCTCAAGCTCGACCACGACAATCCCTGGGACGTGAACCCGCCGGCCTCGTACCTGGTCAAGGTCTCGCCCAACAATACGGCGAGGACCGCCACCATCGCCTCGCTGACGCCCGGCGCGCCCGGAGCCGGCGACCTGTGCCGCGGCATCTTCCGCGGCGCCGACCTGCCGTGGCCGCCGAGCCCGGACGCCGTGCCGGCGACTCCGCGGATCTGCGGCGTCCAGCGGGTGCCGGTGAACTCCGCTCCCGCCATCGCGCCGGACGGCACCATCTACATCGTCACCACGGCGCACCTCTGGATCTTCGAGGGGTATCTGGTCGCCGCGAACCCCGACCTGACGCCGAAGTGGAACGCTTCACTCGCCGACCGGTTCACCGACGGCTGCAATGTCACATTGCCACCCAACGGCGCGCCCGGCGGCTGCCGCGAAGGCGCTCATACCGGCGTCGACCCGTGGCAGAACCGGAAGGGCAGCGGCATCGTGATCGACGACTCGACCTCCGTGCCGGTGGTGCTGCCGGACGGCGGTGTCCTGTACGGCGCCTACTCCATCTGGCCCTACCTTCAGGGGCACCTGATGAAGTTCAGTGCGAGCGGGCAGTTCCTGGCCTCCTACCCCTTCGGCTGGGACGACACGCCGGCGGTCTTTCCGCACGATGGCACCTACTCCATCATCACCAAGGACAACCATTACAGTGGCGGCGCCTACTGCCGCACTCCCAACTCGCCGTTCTGCCCGCCGGACCGCAACGCCACCAACCCGGCCTCCCCGGTGGGCTTCTTCATCACCCGGCTCAACAGCAACCTGGAGCCGGAGTGGAGCTTTCAGAACACCAACACGCAGAGCTGCTCCCGTGACGCCCAAGGCCAGGTGAGCTGCGTCTCGGATCATCCGGAGGGCTTCGAGTGGTGCGTCAACGCTCCGGCGGTCGACCGCAAGGGCAACGTCTTCGTCAACAGCGAGGACGGCAACCTCTACGCCATACGCCCGAACGGTACGCTGCGCGATCACCTCTTCCTCGACACCGCCCTCGGCGCCGCCTACACGCCGCTCTCGCTCGCCAATGACGGCAAGATCCTGACGCAGAACAACGGCCACCTGTTCGTGGTCGGCGAGGACGGCGACGACTGATCGGCTCTGTGCTTTGCAGAGGCTTCCTGTAGGATCGCACCGAAAACGGAGGTCCTTGCAGAGCGTGAGACACCACCAACCAAGCCGCACCGCGCGCCGTGTCGCCCTCCGGCGCGCGGCGCATCAGATCCTGGACGCTCCCCTGGTCCTGGAAGATCCCGTCGCGCTGCGGCTCCTCGATCCCGAGGACGCAGCGGCGCTGCGAGCCGATCCACAGCAGGTCGAGCGCACGCCGCTGGACCGGCCCCTGCGCGCTTTTCTGGTCGCCCGGAGCCGCTACGCCGAGGATGAGTTGGCGCTCGCCGTCGAACGCGGCGTCCGCCAATACGTCATCCTCGGTGCGGGGCTCGACACCTTCGCCTGCCGGAGCCCCTATCCGGAGGGACTGCTGCGCATCTTCGAGGTCGATCACCCGGCGACCCAGGTGTGGAAACGGGAACGCCTCGCCGCAGCCGGCCTCACCCTCTCGCCCGATCTCGTCCTCGCGCCCGTTGACTTCGAAAAGCAGACCCTCGCGGACGGCCTGCGCAGCGCGGGCTGGGACGCACTGCGGCCGACCTTCTTTTCCTGGCTGGGAGTCACCGTCTATCTGACCGAGGACGCGGTCCTGCGAACCCTGCGCTTCATCGCCTCGGCGCCTGCCGGAAGTGAGGTCGTCTTCGACTACGGAATCTCACCGTCGCGGCTCAACTCCAGGGAACGCTGGGTGTTCGAAGCCATGGCCCAACGCGTCGCCGCCGCCGGAGAGCCCTGGCGCGCCTTCTTCGATCCGTCCCGCCTGGCTGAAACGCTGAGAACGATGGGATTCGGACAGGTCGAGGATCTCGGGGGAGAAGAGATCAACGCGCGGTATTTCCAAGGGCGTACGGACGGCTTGCAGGTCGGTACGTTGGCGCATTTGATGATGGCGCGGGTTTGAAAGACCGTGCCCCATCTCCGGGAGGCGGCGCCTCCCGGAGATGAAGGGTGGGACTGAGCCGCTCAGGCGACCGGGACGGCGGGAGGCTCGGCTGCCACGCTTTGCGGGAAGTCGAGCTTCGGGAGGTCGGCGAGCGCCGCGGCGAGCTCGTCGACCGACGTGATTGCCTTGAGGGAGCCGGCGACGGCAAAGAAGTAGCCCCCCGGCGGCAGCCAGGGACCGTTTCCATAGGCTCCCCAGACCCGCAAGCCGAATCTGACGGCGGCCGGAGTCCTCACCCAGTCGGTGATCCGGAACGACCCATGGATGGGCGTGGTTCCGACGTGTCCGATGATGCCTTCCCAGTTGGTGTTCCCATTCACTTCCTGGGGTGGGATGTTGAAGGTGTGGCCCAATCCGGACGCCGTGCCGGAAAGGTAGAGCTTTCCACGGGTGTGATTCAGCTCCATCTTGAGGGTGACACCGACCGCGCTTCCCGTGCCGGTCCAGATTGTGTTCAGGGTCTCTGTGGTCATAACCGCTCCTTTTCGGTTGGGCGGGATCGCTCTCGCCCTGGGTCTGTAGCGGTAGTGAAGGGAGGTCGGGGAAAGTTACAGATTATTTCTGCTGCACGTTCGCGGTGTTCGCCGGCCCTGTCAGAGACGCCGTTCCGTGAGGCGTTGGAAGCCGCCGTCTCCGGTCTCGTTCTCAAGAAAGAGAGGCGAGAGGAGGTCGCGAAGGCCCGAGGACCAGAAGATCCAAACCTCGGAATTGGCGAAATGCATCGTCAATGGTCACCATCTGATAGCGGCCGGCGAGCGCGAAGGCGGCGAGATAGGCATCCATCCAGAGCTTGGGTGAGGCAGTCGGCCGTCCAGCGAGCTTCTTCCACAAAGGTTCCACCCCTGCCGGCTCATCCGCCCAGTCGATCCGATCATCGCTGAGGAACGCCTCGTAAGCGGACCAGGCATCACGATTCGTCAAGGCCGGGTTCCCATACGGCCTCAGGACCGATGCGTTGGTGAGCAAGCGGAGAAAAGCCTGCTGCGTCGCACGGCAAAAGAAAACAGACACGGGTTCCTCGACCGACTCCAGCCAGTCGCGTGCCACCGTATGGTGACCGTGCTTGGACAGCGCCAAGGCCAGCCAGACGTTGCTATCACAGAGGATCAAGGACGCGTCCCGGCTTCTTCTTCGAGCAGCACCTCGGAAACCCGCTCCGGTGTCATCTCCTCGCCCGGCAGAGCTTCATGGACACACTCGACAAGCGGCAGCTTGAGCCGGTTCCGGACCGCCGTTGGCAGGCCACGTTCTTGCGCCAAACCTCGCTTCAGGAGATCGGCGACGGTATCCTTGAGCTTCCGGTTCTCTTCGACGGCGCGGATCTTCACCGCGCGCACCAATTCATCGGGCAGATCGAGCGTGGTCTTCATGGAGCCAGTTTACCAGCAAGCTGGTTTCCTGGCTCCACATTCCCCTACTCCCCGACGTTGAACTCCACACCCTGCGCCAGCGGCAGGGAGGTGCCCCAGTTGATGGTGCAGGTCTGGCGACGCATGTAGGCCTTCCAGGAGTCGGAGCCGGCTTCGCGGCCGCCGCCCGTCTCTTTCTCTCCTCCGAAGGCGCCGCCGATCTCGGCTCCCGAGGTTCCGATGTTGACGTTGGCGATGCCGCAGTCGCTGCCGGTCGAGGCGAGGAAGCGCTCGGCGGAGCGCATGTTGAGGGTGAAGATGGCCGAGGAGAGGCCCTGCGGGACGTCGTTGTGCAGGCGGATGGCCTCGTCGAGATCGTCGAACTCGAAGATGTAGAGGATCGGCGCGAAGGTCTCTTCACAGGTGATGGGCATGCCGCCCTTCGCCTCGACCAGGGTGGGCTCGACGAAGAAGCCGGGACGGTCGAGCTTCTTGCCGCCGTAGAGGATGGTGCCGCCTTCGGCTTTCACCCGCTCCAGGGCCTTCATCATGTTGTCGACCGCGGTCTGGTCGATGAGCGGGCCCATGAGGGTGCCGTGCTCCAGGGGGTCGCCGATCTGGATCGAGCCGTAGGCCTTCACCAGTTGGCGCTTCATCTCGGCGGCGATTCCGCGCTGGAGGAAGAGCCGGCGGGTGGTGGTGCAGCGCTGGCCGGCGGTACCGACGGCGGCGAAGAGGACGGCGCGGAGGGCGAGGCCGAGGTCGGCGTCGTCCATCACCAGGATGCCGTTGTTGCCGCCCAGCTCGAGGAGGGCGCGGCCATGGCGCTCGGCGAGCACTTTGCCCACTTCGCGGCCCATGCGGCCGGAGCCGGTTGCGGAGATGAGCGGCACGCGCGGGTCGGCCACCAGGCGCTCGCCGACGCCGGTGCGGCCTCCCATGACGAGGTTGAAGATCGGCGGCGCGCCATTGGCCTCCAGCACGCGGGCGGCGATGCGGGTGACGGCGATGGCGGTGAGCGGCGCCTGGTGGGACGGCTTCCAGATCATCGAGTCGCCGCAGACGGCGGCCACCATGGCGTTCCAGGCCCAGACGGCGACCGGGAAGTTGAAGGCGGTGATGATGCCGACCGGGCCGAGCGGATGCCACTGCTCGTACATCCGGTGCTGTGGCCTTTCGGAGTGCATGGCGAGGCCGTAGAGCTGGCGCGACATGCCGACCGCGAGATCGGCCATGTCGATCATCTCCTGCACTTCGCCGAGGCCCTCGGAGGTGACCTTGCCGACTTCCAGGGAGACCAGGCGGCCCAGCTCCTCTTTATGCTTGCGCAGCTCGTCGCCGAGCTGGCGGACGATCTCGCCCCGGCGCGGCGCCGGCCAGGTCTGCCAGACGCGGAAGGCCTCGGCGGAGACGGCGGCGACCCGTTCATAGTCCTCGGCGGTGGCCAGGCGGACGGCGGCGATGGGCTCGCCGGTGGCCGGGTTCAACGACTCGACCCGCTCGCCGTGGGTGTGGATCCAGGTGCCGTCGAAGGCGCCGTGGTTTTCGGCTTCCACGCCGAGCGCGGCGAGGATGTGCGCCGTATCCATCAAGGTATCATTCAAGGAATTCTTCCGGGATTTTGGGGTGCTCAAGGTCTCTACAGTCATGGGATCTCTCCTGGGGGGTGGGGCCGTGCTGGGGGCTCCGGGTGGAGAAGCATATCTTAGATGTGGATATTCCTGGCCGCGTAGACACCTTTCATGCCTCCTCTCCTCCCCGCACTGACCCTTGCCCTCCTGGCTGCCTGGATCGGCACGCTCCAGGGTGGAGCGACCGCCATCGGCAGCACGGCGGCGGTGGTGGCGCTGTTGGCGATGGTGTCCATCCCTGGAACACCGTGGCGGGACCCGCTCGCTCTCGGCCGCGCCGGCCGGTTGCTGCCGCTCGCGCTGTGGCTGTGGGTGGCCCTGAGTTGGTGGGCTTCGCCGGTGCGCCGGGCCGGGACGGCCGGTCTGGTCCTGCTGCCCGCTTTCTTGCTGCTGCCGGCGGCAGTGGCTCGGTGTTGGCGGGCGGAGGAGGATCGGCGGATCGGGCTGCGCGGCCTGGCCGGCGCGGTGGCCGGTGTCGCGCTCTGGGCGCTCGGAGACGAGATCGTCCGGGGAGCATCCCGGGCGGCGATGCCGTTGGGCCACCACACGCTGCTCGCCTTCTGGCTGGTCACCCTGGCGCCGGTCGCCGTGCTGCCGTGGCGGGAGACGAGCCGCTGGAGATTTCTTGGGCTCGGTGCCGGGGTCGCGGCGGCGGTCGCGGTGCTGGCGAGCCGGTCGCTTTTGGGGGTTGTGGCGCTGGTGGCGGAAGGGGTGGTTGGGGTGGTGCTGGCTCAGTCCAAAGTAGGGGAGGGGCTTGCCCCCTCCCGTGCGGGCGGAGGAGCCGGAGGAGAACACAGAACCTTTCCACCCACCCGGGAGGGGGCAAGCCCCTCCCCTACTTTTAGAAAAAGGGCTTTCGGTGCCCTCCTCGCGCTCCTCGCCCTCGCCGCCATCCTCCAAGCCCCCCGCCTCACCGGCATCCTCGCCGGCCGCGACATCTCGGCACGGGCACGGTCGGTCTATTGGGCCGCGGGGTGGCAGGGCTTTCTGGCCCGCCCTCTCCAGGGCTGGGGACCGGGCGCGGCGGCGTGGACGAATGCCCGGTTCCTGCAGCCCGTGCCGGGGGTGAATCCACCCGGCGAGGCGGTCGGGGAGCTCCACTCGCTGCCGTTGCAGATTTCTTATGAGCTGGGCGCGCCGGGCCTGCTGCTGGCGTTGGCTGTCGTGGGGGTGTTCCTGGTGCGGCGGGCTCGCGCGGTGCGGCGGGCTGCCGATCCAGGCCTGCTCATGGCTTCGGTCCTCGGGCTGGGTGGCGCCGGTGTCGTGGCTCTCGGCACGGCGAACCTGGTGGTGGCGGCTTTGCCGTGGGCGGTCGCCGTGGCGGCCGGGGGTGCGCTGGCGGCCACGGAACACGGACAAGCAGGGACGAGCGCGGACGGGCACGGACGGTGGGAACGATGGGGGCGTAGTGCGATCGGCGTGTATGTTCTTGCGGCAGGGCTTGCCTTGGCTCCCGGGATGATTGCCCAGTGGTTTTATGACCGCGCTCTCGCGGCCGAGGTCGCGGGCCGGCGCGCCGAGGCGGTGCGCTCTCTCGACCTTTCGGTGCGTTTCGATCCGGCGTTCCCGCTCTACCGGATACGCCTCGCTCTGCTGCGCAACGAGCCGGAGCAGGCCCTGCGGGCGGCCGAGGACGGCGGCGATGTGGCGGTGCTCTGGACGGTGGCCGGCATCCTCGGCGAGGCGGCGCACCGCCCGTGGGCGCCGGACGCACTGGACCACGCCTGCGCGGACGATCCTCTCGCCCCGTTTCCTCCCTTTTTCCGGATGCAGGCAGACCCTGGTGCCGCGGGAGCCGACCGTTCCGGTGCCCACGCTCTCCTCGCCGCGCCGCAGCTCGCCGCCGCGGTCGTGTGGGAAGGGCGGGAGGAGCTCCAAGCCGCCTCTCTCCTCGCGGTCCGGGCCTGGCCGGGGGTCGATCCCGGATGGAAGGAGGTCTTCCTCGCCACCGTAGCGACCACCGCGGCCGCTCCAACCACTCCGGCTGGCCTCCGGGAAGAACCGGAGTGGATCGCGCTGACCTTCGACACCGATCCCCGCGAATCGATTTCCGTGCCGTTGTTCCGCCGCCGTCCGTGGCCCACCCGGTGGCCTCTGGTTCCGGTCCGCCAGGGGCTCCTGGACAGTCTTGTTCTCCCCGCTCCGACCACCCTGGCGGCTACCGCACCGGCGGCATTTTCACCGGCGGTCTGTGTCACAACTGCGTCACCTGTCCGCCGCCGTGCAGTCACTTGGCAACCACTGCGCAGCCGCTGAGCGCTCCCACCCGGTCGTCCCGATCTCCGCAACGCCTGTGGAAAACCCTGTGGGAAAGAGCCCTGAAAAGGGCAAGAACACGCGGCGGGACTGGGGTTTGGTCCACTTTGCCCAAAATCTTGTGCATTCCCCGTAAGTGACTTTGAATCAGTGGTTTGAAAAACCAGCACAGGCGTGTGTCAGACGAAATGAACCGTCCTCCGGAGAGGTCTGGTATTTTTTTCCACAGCCGCGAAGGGAGGCGGTCCTCAGGCGCAAGTTGGAGGCGGCCCAGGCACCGCCCCGAGGGGGAGGAGGAGAAGCAGGGGCGGAAATATGGGAAGGCGGAACGGACCCGCCTTGTCAAGTCATTTCGGCGGGCCGCCGCCGCCGCGATGCCGCGGCCCGCCCGGCAGCTTCAACCGTAGATCCGGCTCACGAAGGGTCCGGACATGAAGGTGTGCGGATCGATCTGGCTCTGCAGGCAGATGCCACGATAGCCCTGGGTCAGCAGCAGGCGGGCCGACTCGGCGAGGCCGGCGGAGGTCGTCGCCTGGATCGCCTTGAGGTGATGGCGGCCCACCTGGCAGGGGTAGATGACCCGCGAGCTCTCGATGCGCCGCACGAAGCCGTCTTCGCCGCAGCGCTCGACCGCGGCATAGATGACGACGAGGTCCTGCTCGGCGAAGGGGATGGCGGTCTGCATCCGCTCGTGCAGGTAGTGGGCGGGATCGGCGTCCTCCGGCGCTTCGGCGAGCGCCTTCTGCACCCAGCCGTAGTGGCCGGGATGGCGCAGGGTCTTGTAGTCGAGGCTCTGGACCTTGCCCTCGAAGTAATCCGGCAGGTCGGCGGCGCCGCCCGAGGTGAAGTCCTCCTCGTAGAGCACGCCGTTGATGACGATCGGCTTGCGGTCCGACAGCGAGGGGACCTGGGTGCGCCGGAAGTCGCGGATGACGGTGGCCGGCTCGACGTATTCGGTGGCCACGCCGATGGTGCTCCAGGTGAAGGAGTAGAACGAGGGCGCCTGGACAGTGGGGGTCAGGGCTCCGACCCGCATGATGATCCGGTCCACGATGCCGTTGCCGTGCTCGCGGCAGAACGCCTGGTGGAGCGCGTTGGCGAGGACGTTGACGAACCCCGGGGCCAGGCCGGTCTGCAGGACGTAGCCCTGCTCCGCTCCCTCGGCGATGCCGATCACCTCTTCGGTTTCGCGGACGTGCTCGGTGAGGTTGGCGTAGTGGAGGCCGTGCTGGCGGGCGAGGCGGGCCATGCGCGGCGCCTGCTCGCCCGGCAGGCAGTCGAGCAGGATGTCCGCTCCGTGCAGCAGGGCTTCGACCTCCGGGCTCGTGCCGTCGGGCGGCAGGTGGAAGGCGGTGACGGTGCCCGGACGTTCCGAGCCCTCCTGGATCCAGCGGACAGCGGCTTGCGCCTGTTCACGCCGGGAGTCGCCGAGGAAGAGGTCGACCTCGAAGTCGCCCAGCTCTTTGAGCAGGAGGCCGGTGGCGCTGCCCATCCCGCCGGCTCCTGCGATGATGATCTTGTGTCTGGTCATGGTTCTGCACACCGGGTCCGGCATTCCGGACCCGCCTCTCTACTGGAGGTTGGAATGGAGAGGGCGGATCGCCGTCCTCGCGGACGGCATCCCCCGCTGGAAGCCGCGGCATCCTAGCACACCTGGGCAGCGGCCATCGGCCGCGGCCAGCTCAGCGCGATGGCGTGACCGGTGTCGGCGTCAGCCGGCGCCGCACCGGCTGGCCGGCCAGGGCGGTGCGGTTGCGCCCGGTCTCCTTGGCCACGTACATCGCGGTGTCGGCGAGGCGGAGGAGGGCGCTCTTCATGTCGTCGAGCGACAGCTCGTCGGTGAGGTGGCGCTTCAGGGTGGCGATGCCGATCGAGCAGGTCTGTCCCTTCAGGTGGAGCGCCTCGGGCTGGATCTCGCCCGGCGAGGAGCAGAAGGTGGTGCCGATCACCTTGGTGCGGATCTCTTCCGCCAGGTCGATGGCGTTGTCGAGATCGCAGCCCGGAAGCAGGAGGACGAACTCGTCGCCGCCGTAGCGCGCCGGGATGCCGCCCTGCTTGCTGACCGCACCGCGCAGGAGGTGGCCGACCTCGCGCAGCACCTGGCTGCCGGCGAGATGGCCGTGGGTGTCGTTGACCCGCTTGAAGAAATCGAGGTCGAGGAACAGCACGGCGAGGTCCATGTCCTCCGCCTGGCAGCGGCGGATGGTGTCCGACAGGGCGATGTGGAGATAGCGGTCGTTGTAGAGCCCCGTCAGGTTGTCGCGCTTGGCGATCTCCTGCGCCTGCCGGCCGTCGAGGACGTTCTGGATCGAGATCGAGATGTAGCCGGCGAAAATCTCCAGGAGGTTGCGGTCCTCCTGGCTGTAGGCCGGCGCGTTGCGGCGGTTGATCAGCTCCAGCACGCCGCAGACCTCGTGCTCGATGCGGATCGGCACGGCGATGAGCGAATGGGTCTGGTAGCTCGTCTGCTCGTCCATCTGCCGGTAGAAGAAGCGGTCGGTCGGCGCGTTGGAGGTGACGTAGGTCTCGCCGGTCAGGTAGACGCGGCCGGCGATCCCCTGGTCGGCCGGGATGGTCTGCCCCACCAGCGACTCGGACTTCTCGCCGAACACGGCGATGAAGGTGAGCAGGTTCTTGCGCCGGTCGTCCTGTTTCTCGGCGGGGTTGTCGAGCAGGATCGAGCCGGCGGCGGAGGGGACGAATCCGTTCGCCCGGCGCAGCACCTCCATGAGGTTCTCCGCCAGGCTGAGCTCCAGCCGGAACGTCGGATTGGCGCGCCGGCGCTCGAGGAACCGCACGAGCTGGACGTGGTCGAGGCTGTGGCAGTCTGTCGTCACGGCGGTGGTCACGGGCAGCGCCTCAGCCGGCTTGCCGGGTTTCCTCAAAACGTCGCTCATAGGGCAGCAGCGAGCTTCATGATGCCATCGAGTTGGTCTTCGTTCCCATCGGCTCAACTCCAGGAACAGGTTGCTCTGCGCCGGCTGACCCGACGATAGCAGAAGTTCCTCCAAGGCGAAAAGCGGCAGGTCCGCTTTTGTTCCGATCCCGCGAGGATACGCCATTCTCGGCCCGGAGGCGACTCAGCGCAATCTCCGGAGCAGCCGGTGGGAGCGGGCGAGCGCCTCGGCGCCCAGCTCGGCGGTGGCGGAGAGCTGGGGGGCGTTGCGCAGATAGTGGAGATCCTCGGCCAGGCGGCAGAGCTCGCCGGCAGCCTCCGGATCGCCGCCGCGCTCCTCCAAGGCCTGGCCCCAGCACGGCGTCGAGGTGCAGGAGGGAACATCCCAGCGCCGGAGCAGAAACTCGCGCCAGGTCTCCTCGATGCGGGCGGCGGCCTGCCGCGGCCGGATCTCGGCTGCCGCTTCCTGCAGACCGTGCTCGGCGGCGGCGAAAACGGCCGGGGCCGTCTGGGAACCATGCAGAGGATGATGGCGCCGGCGGCGCGCCAGGGTGAAGACCAGGGCGATGCCGCAGGGCACGGCCAGCCAGGGGAGCGCGCGCCGCCAGGCCCCGCTGCCGGACGCGGGCAGGGCCGGCGGGTTGCGGCGGATCGACAGCATGCCGGCCGAGGTGGCGGCGGCCGCGGGTGGCTGGGTGGTGACGGTGAGCGGCGGCGCGGACGCCACTCTGTATTGGCCGCTCTGGGGGTCGAAATAGGGGATCTCCGGGATCCGCAGCGTGGCCGCTCCGGTCTGCTTGGGAACGACGGCCCAGCTCCAGGTCCGGGTGCCCTGAACGGCGGTGCCCACCACGCGCTCGTCGCCCTGCTGCTGTGGCGGCAGGATCTCCACCCCGGCGGGCGGCGTGACGCCGGGCACGGCGACGCCCTGGACGTTGCCCTTCCCCGCCAGCGTCACGGTGAGGGTGGCCGCTTCGCCGAGCCGGAGATGCTCCGGCTCCAGGCGCGCGGTCAGGCCGAGCTGGCCCACCGCTCCGGCGAAGCCCGGTGGCGCGGGCGGCAGCGGCTGGACGTCCACCGTCATCGCCGGTGCCTGGAGTGTCACCTGCTCCGGGCGGGAGAGCGGCGGACCGAACCACCGCGGCTCGACCATGCGGACCAGCACGTCCATCGAGGACGGCTCGATCGTGTAGTGCCCCGGGCGCAGCGGGAAGAGCGCCTTCTGGATCACGACCACGCGGCCGAACCGCTGGCCTCCCACGGTCACGATGTCGGTCGGCAGGTGCTGCGGCTGCGGCACGTCGCGCACCCAGAAGCCGCGGAAGGTGGGCATCTCCCGCGAGGCGAGCGAAGAGATGTCGTCCCGGCTGTAGAGATAGACGGTGTAGAGGGCCTGCTGGCCGACGTACGGATGCGGCGGCTGCACCTCGGCGCGCAGGAAGACCCCGGGCTGCCGGTTCGGGGGCGCCGGCTCGCGCCGGAGCAGCGGAGCGAGGAACCGGTCGAGCGGGTCCTGCGGCTCGCCGCCGGGCTCGCTGTCGCTCTGCCCGGTGGGCTCTTCCTGCACCGTGATCTCGCGGTCGCGCATCTGGATCAGCTCGTTGTCGAGCTGCAGGCGGAGCGAGCGGACCGCCGCCTTGCCGGTTCCCAGCGGGCGCAGCCGCCAGGACATGCGGAAGGAGCGCGAGAACGATCCGTTGGTGATCTGCACGTTGTCCCACTGGCTGGGGCCGGTCAGGACCTCCAGGTTTTCGAGGTTGAAGTCGGGACGAAAGCGCACGCTGGAGAGGCTGGTGCTGTGCACCTCGATGGTGAGCAGGGTGGTCTCGCTGCGGCCGATCACGGCCGGCTCCAGGGTCGCCTTGACCACGGGAGCGTCGGCGGCCCAGGCCGTCCGCGCGGGCAGCGTCCCGGCCAGCCAGAGGACGCAGACGGTGCCGGTGGCCGCGATCGCCCTGCGCCTCGCTCCGGACATTCTGGTCATTCTGGTCACCAGTCCTTCCCCTTCGCGGCCTGCTGGCGCGCTCTCTGCGACGCCTGCTGGCGGCGGTGCTGGCGCTCCAGGTTCTCCACCGACTGGAGGAGCGACGCCGCCTCCTGGGCGTTCATCTCCGGCTGGTCGTGGAACCGCGGCAGCCGGCCGTCGGACGACTTCGGTGAGTCCTCTTTCTTGTCGCCGCCCTGGCCCGGATCGCTCGCCGGCGACTGGTTCGGCTCCTTGGACGGATCATTCGTGCCGGACTGATTCGAGGCGCCCTTGTCTCCCTCCTTGTCGCCGCGGGAGCCTTCCCGGGGCGGTTTGAAGCGCTTCTGCTCCTCCTCGCGCTGGCGCAGGGCGATCTCCAGGTTGTGCTTGGTGTCGGCGTCGTGCGGCGCGCGGCGAAGAGCCTCCTTGTACGCCTCGACGGCGGCGGCCGCGTCGCCGGCTCCGAGGCGGGCGTTGCCGAGGTTGTACCAGGCCGCGGGCGCCAGGGCGGGATCGGCGGCCTTCGCCGCCTTTTCGAGCAGAGGCACGGCGCCGCGCTTGTCGCCGGCCTGGAGGTGCGCGGTGCCGGCGTCGTAGCCCACCAACGGGTTTCCCGGCGCGAGGCGCAGCGCGGTGTCGGCCGGCGCGAGCGCCTCCTTGGCCTTGCCCTGCCGGATGGCTTCCATGGACTGGCCGGTGCGCTCGCGCGGGTTGTACAGCCAGCGTTCCACCCACGCCGGCAGGTGAACTCCCGGCAGCGATGCGAGAGATTGCAGGGACGGCATCGACGGCAGGGGCGGCGCGCCGGCCCAGGCGGCGAACAGGGCCGGAACGAGCGACAGGACGGAGAGCGGCGACCTAGGCATGATCTTCCACAGGGTCTTCCCGGGGGGCGAACGCACCCAGGGCGAGATAACCGAAGAGCGCCGCCGCGGCCAGGGCGAGCGGCCACTGGAAGCGCTCCTCCAGCAGGCTCACGTTCTCGCTCTCCACCGTCCGCTTCTCCATGGCGTCGATCCGCCGCACCACCGCCGCGGGATCGAGCGCCGCGCTGGTGACGCGGGTGTACGAGCCGCCGGTCGAGCGCGCCAGACCCTCCAGAACCTCCTCTTGCAGATGGCTGACCACGACGTTGCCTTCGGCGTCCTGTTTGAAGCCGCCACTTCCGGGGGGAGCGCCCGGCAGCGGCAGGCGGGCGCCGTCCGGCGTGCCGATGCCGAAAGCGTGCACGATGACCCCCTCTTCCTTCAGGCGGGAGCTCTCCGCTTCCATGCCGCCACCGTGGTCCTCGCCGTCGGAGAGGATCACCAGGACGCGGTGCTTCTCGCTCCCGGGGCTGAACAGGCGGAGAGAGGCTTCGAGGCCCGTGGCGAGCTCGGTGCCCGGCGCCGGCAGCGAGCCCGGCTCGATGGTGTCGAGGAGCAGGTCGATGACTCCGCCGTCCAGGGTGAGCGGCGCCAGCGGCATACCGGTCCCCTCGGCCTGCACCAGGCCGACGCGGTTGCCCGGCATGGCGCGCGCCATGCGCCGCACCAGGCTCTTGGCGACGTAGAGGCGCGACGGCCGCACGTCCATGGCGCTCATGGAGAGCGACGAGTCGATGAGAAACACCACGTCGACCCCTTTGCGCTCCACCTCCTGCTTGGCGGTCCCCCAGCGCGGGCGGGCGAGCGCCAGCGACGTCCCGAGCACGGCGAGACCGAGGCAGACGACCGAGACGCGAATGCGGGCCGGTGAATACGACGGCAGGAGGCGGTCCCAGAGGGCGCGGGCCGCCCATGCGCCGTCCGCCGCGAGGCGCCGGCGCCACAGCCAGACGGCGACGGCCGCCGCGGCGAGCGGCGCGAGAAGGGCGAGCCAGAGGAGCCGCGGCTCGGCGAAGACCGGCAGGTCGCTCATGGCTCGGCGGTGATCCTCACACCGGCGGCGGCAAAGGGGAGGAAGAGGAAGCCCAGGCCGGCCCACACCAGGGGCGGGTAGGCCTCGCGATATTGCACGTAGCGCTTCACCTTGAGCGGCGTCTTCTCCAGCCGGTCGATCTCCTTGAAGATCCGCTGCAACGCCTCGCCGCTGGTGGCCTTGTAGAAATGGCCGCCGGTCTTCTGCGCCAGATCCTGCAGCAGCCCGTCGTCCACCGGCACGTGCATCATCACGCGCTGGTATTCGATCTGGCCGGTGACCGGGTTACGCACCGGGAAGGGGACGGGCACCGGGCCGTTGCTGCTCCCGACGCCGATGGTGTAGACCTTGAGCCCGAGGCCGCGGCAGACGGCCGCCGCGGACAGCGGATCGATCTCGCCGGCGTTGTTGACGCCGTCGGTGACCAGGACGATCACCTTGGTCTTGGCCGGGCTGTCCTTGACCCGCGCGGCGGCGCTCGCCAGGGCGACGCCGATCGCCGTGCCGTCCGGCAGGCTGTTGAGCTCGACCGAGTCGATCAGCAGGCCGAGCATCTCGCGGTCGGTGGTGAGCGGCGCCCGGGTCATCGCGCTGCCGGAGAAGACGATCAGGCCGATGCGGTCGCCGGGCCGGCCGGCGACGAAGTCCTTGACCACGTTCTTGGCCACCGACAGGCGGTCCTTGGGCTGGAAGTCCTCGGCGCCCATGCTGCCCGAGATGTCGAGCACGATCTCGATGTCGATCCCCTCGGTCAGGCTCTCTTCCCAGGTGTAGCCGAGCTGCGGCCGGGCGAGAGCGAACACCAGGCAGGCGAAGGCGATGATCCGGCAGTAGAACGGCAGGTGCAGCCGCCAGCTCCCCCCCTTCGCCCGACCGGCCGGCAGGGCGCTGTAGGTCAGTGCGCCGAGACTCTGGCGGCGGTGGTGCCACCAGGCGAGGAGCGGCACCGCAAGCAGCACCAGCAGCCACCAGGGGCTCGCCAGGTGAGGGAACGACGGAGTCATCCCGCTTTCTCCAGACGTTCCGTCACTTCATCCAGGGCGGGAGGCCGCACGAACCGCTCGACCTCGCGGCCCACCTCGCGCGCCGCCGCGGTCCGTTCCTGACCGCTCCGCGCCTCCACCTCCTGGCGGGCGAACTTCACCATGTCGCAGGCGCGGAGCAGATCAATCGTCCGCCGCTCCACGGAGGGGGGCAGCCGGCGGACCCGCAAGATGCGCTGCATTTCGCTGGTCGTGCTCTCGGCGGCCGGCACTTCCAGGGCGCGTCCCAGATAGCGGCGCAACGCCAGGCTGAGCCGGGTGTGGAGCTGGAGCATCGACGGCTCGCCGGCCAGACCGTCCAGCGCGGCCACAAGCTCGGCGAGAGGAGGCAGCGCGGGCAGCGCCGCGGCGACCTCCGCCTGCCGCCGCCGGCCCTGCCGCCAGAGTGCCCAGCCGAGCAGCAGGCAGAGAGCGGACAGTCCGGCCAGCGTCCACCAGAACGCCGCGCCGATGGGCAGCGAACGCAACGGTGCCGGCGGTTTCGGTTTCGGATCTTTCTCGCCCGCCGGCAGCACCGACCGCACGGTGAAGGCGGTGCCGGCAGGCGTCTGCACCTGGAGCGTGCGGTCCTTGAGCGGCACCGCGATCTGCACCGGAGGCAGATCGACCGCTCCGGTGCGATAGGCGGCGACGACGAGGCGCTGCTTCCAGGTGGCGATCCCCGCCGCCTCGCCGGTCTTCTGAATCTCCCCCTTTTCCAGGATGTCCGCTTCGCCCCAGTTTGTGTTCCAGGCCGGGAACCGGGGCTCGCCCGCCAGGGCGGCAAGGGGCACCTGCAAGGTGAGCACGACCTCGACCGGATCGCCGACGGTCACCTCCCGCGGGCTCAAGGCGAGATCGAGGTGGGGTGCCTGGGCCGCCAGAGGAGCTGCGGCGAGCAGGAGAAGAGCGCCAGCCCATCTCACCGCTGCAACCTCCGCCGGCGCTGCTCGAAGAAGGAGAGGACGGTGTTCAGATAAGGACGGTCGGTGCGCAGCTCGAGGTGGTCCACGCCGAGGCGGCGGCTGAGCTGGGCGAGGCTCTCGCGCTCCAGGCGCCGCGCCTCGGCATGGCGGCGGGCCGCGGTGCGGCCGTTCACCAGCGCCTCCTGCCCGGTTTCGGCGTCGCGCAGCACCACGGGCCCCACCGCCGGCAGCTCCTGGTCCCGCGGATCGACGATCTCCACGATGATGAGGTCGTGGCGGGAGGCCGCGGCCTTGAGGGCGCGGGCGCAGGGCGAGCCGAGGAAATCGGAGATCAGGAAGAGGACCGAGCGCCGCTTGAGCGAAGCGAGCACTTTATTCAAACCGCTCTCCAGGTCGGTCTTGCCATGCGCCGGCCGGTCCAGCACCTCGCGCACCAGGCGCAGCACGTGAGTGCGGCGGCGCTGCGGCGGCAGGAACAGCTCCAGGCGGTCGCTCACCAGGGCGGCACCCACGCGGTCCTGGTTGCGCACCGCGGCAAAGGCGATGAGCGCGGCGACCTCCGCCGCCAGCTCGCGCTTGAGGATCGCCCGCGAGCCGAACGACAGGCTGCCGGAGACGTCGACGACGAGGAACACGGTGAGATCACGCTCCTCGACGTATTTCTTGACGAAGGGGGCGCCCATGCGGGCCGTGACGTTCCAGTCGATCGTCCGTACGTCGTCGCCGGGCTGGTACGGGCGGACTTCGGCGAACTCCATGCCGAGCCCCTTGAACACCGCGTGGTAGTCACCGGCGACGCCCTGGTCGACCAGGCGGTTGGTGGCGATCTCGATGCGCCGCACCTTGCGCATCAGGTCGGCCGGCAGCCAGGTGGCCTTGCGGGCGGGTGTGGCTTCGCCTGCCGGATCGCTCCGGCGGGAGAACAGCTTGCGCGGCGCGAGGAAGCCGAACATCACGCGACCCCGCTAAGGAACTTGGATGCGGTCGAGCAGCTTGGCGACCAGCGTGTCGGAGGAGATCTCCTCGGCCTCGGCCTCATAGGTCGGGATGATCCGGTGGCGCAGGACGTCCGGCGCGATTTCCTTCACGTCCTCGGGGATCACGTAGCCGCGTCCGCGCACCAGGGCCATGGCCTTGGCGGCGCGGGCGAGAAACAGCGTGGCGCGCGGTGAGGCGCCGAAGGCAATGAGATCCGCGAGCTCCCCCAGTCCGGCGGAGCGTGGATCGCGGGTGGCCATGACGAGGTCCAGGATGTACCCGCGGATCTTGGTGTCCAGGTAGACGGCGTCCGCCACACCGCGGAGGGCGAGCAGGTGATCGCGCTCCAGGATCCGGCTGGCGTGGAGATCGCGCTCCACCAGCATGCGGTCCAGGATCTCGCCCTCCTCGGCGCGGTTCGGATAGGTGACCTTCAGCTTCATCATGAAACGGTCCACCTGCGCCTCGGCGAGCGGGTACGTCCCTTCCTGCTCGATGGGGTTCTGGGTGGCCAGGACCATGAACGGCTCCGGAAGACGGTAGCTCCGGTCGCCGAGAGTCACCTGCCGCTCCTCCATGGATTCGAGGAGAGCTGACTGCACTTTCGCGGGGGCCCGGTTGATCTCGTCGGCGAGCAACAGGTGGGTGAAGACCGGGCCCTTGCGAGGAATGAAGTCGCCGCTCCGCTGGTCATAGATCAACGTGCCAATGAGGTCTGCGGGCAGCAGGTCGGGGGTGAACTGGATGCGCTGTGCATCGATGGCCAATGTCTGCGCGAGAGTCTTCACGGCGAGAGTCTTGGCGAGGCCGGGGACGCCTTCGATGAGGACGTGGCCGCGGGCCAGCAGGCCGACCAGCAGCCGGTCGAGCAGGTAATCCTGCCCGACGATCACCTTGCGAAGCTCGGCCTCGATCCGCTTGAGGGTCAGCGTCTCGCGCTCGACATCACGGTTGAGAGTGGCGACATCCAGTTCCATAGTGCGATCTCCATCTGCTGCAAGTGAGGTGCCACGATGATCGAGCTGCGGCTCTCCTCGGCGGACATCCGGCCTGTTCCGCTCCGCTCCCCGGGAGCGAGCCGCCGCGGCGTATCCGCCTGTCCGTGATCCGCCAATTTGGCATGCACGCCCGGCGTTCTGATACGGTCCGCTCCGTGCGTCCGCCCTCTCTCAAAAAGTCTCTGGGCCAGCACCATCTGACCGACGGCGCCCTCTGCCGGCCGCTGGTGCAATTCCTTGCCCCGGCCGCGGAGAGGGTACTCGAAATCGGCCCCGGTGGTGGAGTGCTGACCGCGCAGTTGCTGAACGCCGGCGCCCATGTCCTCGGCTGGGAGCTCGATCTCGAGTGGGCCGCCGAGCTGCGCCGTCGCTCTCCCGGGCAGGATTTATCCCTGGTGGTGGGAGACGCCCTGGAGATCGACTGGAGCCGCTTGCCGTCCCCCCCGTCTCAGACATTGGTCGCCGGCAACCTCCCCTACAACGTCGCCACTGCGATCCTCGAACGAATGCTACCGCACGGCGACCGCATCCCCCGCGCCGCCGTCCTGGTCCAGAAAGAAGTGGCGGACCGCCTCGTCGCCGGTCCGCGGGACGAAGCCTACGGCTCTCTGAGCCTGATCGTCCGGTCCTACGCGGACGCCCACATCCTCGGCCGCGTCCGCCCCGGCAGCTTCCGTCCACCGCCCAAAGTCGACAGCGCCTTCGTCGGCCTCCGCCTCCACTCCCCTCCCCTGCCGGCCGCCGAGATGCCCGGCTTCATCGCCATGATCCGCCTCGCCTTCGGCCAGCGCCGCAAGACGCTCCGCAACTCGTTGTCCGCCGGCTGGGGGAAGGAGAAGACGGAGCGCGTGCTGACGGCGGTCGGTTTTCCGGCCATGACGCGGGCCGAGGAGATCGGACTGGAGGAGTTTCTGAGGGTCTGGCGGGAGGTTGCGTAGAGAGCGGAAGAAGCGTCATACTTTTGGTATGGCGAACGTCAAGACCGCGATCTCCCTCGGTGAGTCTCTCTTTGAGAGAGCGGATACCCTGGCTCGACAGCTCCATGTCTCGCGGAGCGAGCTCTTTGCACGAGCCATGAGCGAGTTCCTTGAGCGGCGTGAAAACCAGGCCCTTCTGGAGTCCATCAATCGGGCGCTCGAAGACGCGCCCCTCGGTGAGGAAGAGAAGCTTGTTCTGAGCGGCATGAAACGCCGGCAGAGAGCAATGCTGGAAGGGAAGTGGTGATCCGGCAAGGAGATGTCTTCTGGATCGATCTGGGACCGCCGTCTGGCTCCGGCCCCGGCTTCCTTCACCCGCATGTCGTCATCCAGAATGATGTGTTCAACAAAAGTCGGCTCCAGACCGTCGTCGTCTGCGGAATCACTTCCAGCTTCCGGCAGACCCGCATCCCAGGGAACGTCGCCCTGGATGAAGGTGAGGCAAACCTCGCGAAGCCGAGCGTCGTGAACGTCTCCCAACTCTTCACAGTGGATAAGGACGACCTGATCGAAAAGATCGGAACGCTCTCGGCCGAGCGGGTGCAGGAGATCCTGGAGGGGGTCTACCTTCTGCTGGATCCGCGAGATGTTGGCTGAGCCTTCTCCGGCCTCTCCACGCCCCCTGTGCTATTCTTTATGCGTACTTGGACCTGATTCCCTCATCCAAAGTCTCAACGCACCGTGGCCCTCGCGATCACCAAGACAAGCAAGCCGCGTGAACGGCCGACGCTCTCCCCGGAGAAGGGGAACGAGCTCGCCGGTCTGCTGCTCCTCTTCCTGTCGGTCTTCCTCTTCCTGAGCCTGGGGAGCTACCACCCCCGCGATCCCAGCCTCTTCCATCGCGTCGCCGAGCCGGTGCACGCCCACAACTGGACCGGCCCCGCGGGTGCGCATGTGGCCGCGGTGGCCTTCTCGTTCCTCGGCCTGACCTGCCTCCTGCTGCCGTTCTTCCTGCTGGTGGCAGGCTGGCGGCGGCTGCGCCGGGGCGCGAGCATCCGGGTGGTCGGCCGCGGCTTCGGGGTCGCCCTGCTCCTTGCGAGCACGCCGGGCCTCCTTCAGCTCACCCTGCAACGCATCAACTGGCGGGAGGGATCGGTCGCCGCCGGCGGCGCCTTCGGTCAGCTCCTCACCGACCTCCTTCAGGTGCGCCTCAACTTCGCCGGGACGCTCACCGTCCTGGTCGCCGGCGTCGCCTGCGGCACGGCCCTCGCCGTCCAGTCCACCCTGGGCGGCCTGCTGACCGCCTGGCGGGAGCGGCTGCGCCAGGTGTGGCAGGACCACACCTTGGCGCGCGAGCGGAAACGGGAGCGGCGCGAGAAGGAGCGGGTGCGGCGGCGGATCATCACCAAGCATCTGCAGCGCGTCGTCCAGGAAAAAGAGGAGAAGCAGAAGGAGGAGAAGCGGGCGAAGGACGAGGCCCCGCCCGCCGTGCGCAGCCCCACCGTCCGGCCTCCGGGATCGCCGCGGCCGGCCGCCGGCCCCGTCCCGGCGGAGCCTCTCGTGATGGCACCCTCCTCGGCCCCGTCGGACCGTCTGGACCTGCCGCTGCGCGGCAGCCAGCCTCCTCGCTCGGCGCGGGTCGCCGAGCGGCGCGGCGAGCCGGCGGAGTCGGGAATCCGCAAGGTCAGCGCCGCTCAGTTGCGGGAGGACGAAGAGTTCCACGCCGTCCGCGCCGCCTTCGAAGCGGCCGCCCAGGCGCCCGAATTGCCGCCGCCGCCGAGCCCGCCCCGGGCGGTGGTCCGGCAACCGGTGGTCCGCCAGCCCGGCGCTCCGCCGCAGGCCGCGGCGCCCGCGCCTCCGGCGCCGGCTCCCCCTGCTCGCCTCCCCGCCCCCAAGCCGGTCGCGCAGCCACAGCTCTTCGCTCCGGCCGAGATCGCGCCCGGCACCCTGCCGCCGATCAATCTCCTCCAGATGGGCGAGGGGCGCAGTCAGGCCGACGAGGCCGAGCTGGTCCGCCTGGGCGAGCTGATCCGCACCCGCTGCGAGGAGTTTGGTGTCGACGGATCGATCGACGGCATCAGCCCCGGCCCGGTGATCACCGTCTTCGAGCTGCAGCCCGCCCCCGGCGTCAAGGTCAGCCAGGTGGTCAACCTCCAGGACGACCTCGCTCTCGCCTTGAAGGCCGAGTCGGTGCGCATCGACCGCATGGCGGGCCGCTCGACCCTGGGGATCGAGGTGCCGAACCGGGAGCGCGGCATCATCCGCCTCGGCTCTCTCCTCGCCGACGAGCGCTTCCGCAAGTCGCCCTCCGTCCTCACCATGGCGCTGGGCACCGACATCCACGGCGAGCCCTACTACGCCGACCTGGCGACCATGCCGCACCTCCTGGTGGCCGGCGCGACCGGCGCGGGCAAGAGCGTCGGCCTGCAGAGCATGATCACCTCGATCCTCTACAAGGCGACGCGCGAAGAGGTGCAGTTCATCTTCATCGACCCGAAGCGGATCGAGCTGGGCGTCTACGCCGACATCCCCCACCTCAAGTGCGAAGTCGTCGTCGATCCCAAGAAGGCCGCCAACGCCCTGCGCTGGGCGGTGGCCGAAATGGAGCGCCGCTACCGCCTGCTGGCCGAGGTCCACGTCCGCTCGATCGCCTACTACAACCGGGCGATCCAGGATCCGGAGGTGCAGCAGCGCCTGTCCCTGTCGGATGAGGTGCAGAGCGCCTTCACCGCCGCGGATCTCAAGCCGATGCCCTACTACGTGGTGATCATCGACGAGCTGGCCGACCTGATGATGGTCTCCTCGTCCGAGGTCGAGACGTCGATCGCCCGCCTGGCGCAGATGGCGCGCGCCGTCGGCATCCACCTCATCATTGCGACGCAGCGGCCGTCGGTCGACGTGCTCACCGGCACGATCAAGGCGAACTTCCCCTGCCGCATCTCGTTCGCCACGGCGAGCCGGCACGATTCGCGGACCATCCTCGATCAGGTCGGCTCGGAGAAGCTCCTCGGCAAGGGCGACATGCTCATGATGCCGCCCGGCTCCTCGCGGATCATCCGTCTCCACGGCGCCTACATCACGGAGCAGGAGACCGCGGGCCTCATCCGCTGGCTCAAGAAGCAGGGCAAGCCCGAGTTGGATCCAGACGTCCTCAAGGCGCCCGACGACGGAGCGAGCAGCGGAGGCGGCGACAACGACAACGACGACGACCTCTATGACGAGGCCGCCCGTCTGGTCGTCGCCGAGCGCCAGGCTTCCGCCAGCTTCCTCCAGCGCCGCATGCGGATCGGCTTCTCCCGCGCCGCCCGCCTCATCGACATGATGGAGCGCGACGGCCTCCTCGGCCCCCCACAGGGCAGCAAGCCGCGGGAAGTCCTGGTCAAGCCGGACTACTACGAAGAGGTGGATACGGCGGGGGATGGGGTGGAGGAGTAGAATCAGCGCATGGTGACCATCGAGACGATCGCGACCGTGACCGAAGACGGCATGATCACAGCGAAAGCTTCCGGGGCAGTGCCGCGGGGACGTCATCGCGCCGTCATCATCCTTGAAGACGCTCCGCTCGATAAGAAGCCGGAGAACCAGCAGGGATTTCCGGACATGGCGGAATTCCGCGAGCGCCTGAAAGTAGCGACCTATCCGGGTAACACTATTCTCGAGATGCGCGAAGACGAGAGGACATGATCTACGCCGACAGCGGTGGCTGTAGAACACGAGGCGACGATGGCGACTTTGGACGGCCGCCTTGCGGATGCGGCACGAGCGGTCGGAGTTGAGGTTCTTCCGAAGCCCTGAAGGCAGAACGGCCATCACAGCAGCCGCACAGAGCGCCAAGCCTCCGCCAGCTTCCTCCAGCGCCGCATGCGCATCGGCTTCTCCCGCGCCGCCCGCCTCATCGACATGATGGAGCGCGATGGCCTCCTCGGCCCCCCGCAAGGCAGCAAGCCCCGCGAAGTCCTGGTCAAGCCGGACTACTACGAAGAGGTGGACACGGCGGGGGATGGGGTGGAGGAGTAGAAGCGTTTCGGGCCTACTCTCGCGTAGCGAGATCGATCAGATCCTGGCACCACGGTCCGTAGAGACGGCCCAGACCTTCACCACAACCCTCTCCGAAACCATGATCGGCCGGGCCGTCTCAACCTTTTCAGGCCACCTCCGGCTCGATTTCCCGGGCAACGAGTCGGCCACGTTCTTGAGATGCGCGAAGTAGAGCGGAGCGGGTCCGCTGCATGCGGAGGTTAGGCGTTCCTTGGATCTCAGTTCGCGGCCTTAATGAAACCATCGCGTAGCATCGCCTCGCGAGCTTCGGTCGGATCCTGTTCCGAGACAGAAAGCGCCAAGTAGAACGGAAGAGGCTCGGGACTTTCACGAAGTTCGATTAGTCCTTCGCGAATGAGCTCCTCAACCATGGTAGGCACGGAGTTAGCGACTTCGGCTCGCTGGTCAGCTGTTAACCCGTCCGACACGACGCCTAGCCATTCGTGAATGGTTCGCATACCGTCGGCTGCGAGGAATATCCCTTTGGGCCAGTCCGCCATGGTGATTATGCGTGGCGCTCGCTGGTCCACGACAAAGAATTGGTCACCTTTAAGGATGAAGCGAGCCCTTCGCCGAAAATACAGGTCACGAATATCAGCCACGCTGCGTCCTTTCGGCATCAGCACCTAACCGGTGCCGGAACTTCGTTGGGCCGCTCACCACTTACACCAGTCAGCACAAAGTATTCGCCAGTTTTTCAAATTACCCCCCACAACATAGATTCCACCCGATCCGTCCGTCCGACGCCCGACTGTTTCAGCCGTGCGCGTGACCCGACCTCACACTGCTCGCCGCAGAATTCTAGAAGGGTAGGAGCCGGAGTTGAGTCTCGAATTGGCTCCGGCTCTTCTGCCCTCCGGCCCTATTTCTCGTAGTGAAACTCTACCAAGTAGACGTTGCGTCCAGGACCATGAACGGCGGTGCGTAGTAGCTCAGGAACACTTGCGAACCCAGACCTGCGAGCCAAACCGGGAGTAATACTCTCGAAGTCGATTTGTCTGATCCCATCCACGACAATGCGACCCTCTCCAAGCCTGTATCGGCACCAACCTTCACCTTGGGGCGCACCCACACACGAATACTGCAAGTAATCTCGCCTCTCTCTACTGGCTCACGGAGTTGCTTGGTGAATTGCATCAGGACCTTGGGCCGCGGGCCGGTGAGTCATTCAAGGCATTTTGAATGACTCTGTGCCCATCTGTCTACAAAGGGGCCCTGCCAGCCGCTTGGCCTCGCACCTTCCGGAGCACCCGCGTGCGCGATCTGGGGCCCGCGGCGGCCGTGCTGTAGGCTCGTTTTCACGCCCGCAGGCACCGGTAGAGATAGGGACGCCCCGTCTCGCGGATGGGGTGCGCCCACGTCGAGTCGAAAGGAGAACATTATGAGAAACCGACTGCTCGCACTCACCGCCGCGCTCGGCATCGCGGTGCTCGCCTCGTGGACGCCCAGAGCCGAGGCCACCATCTACTGCGCCGCCTCCTTCTGCGCGGGGAAGCCCGAGGACGCCCCCTGCCCCTGCCCGCCGGGAACCGATAAGGAAGGCGAAACGAGCAACTGCGAAGTTTGGAACTCGATCAGCGTCGGCGGCTGCTGGTACATGTAGGCGCAGCTTATAGGGGTCGCCCAGCTCCGGCGCCGGACGGAGCGGCGCCCCATTCCGCTCAGGTCCGGTGATTCAGTTGTCAAGAACCATCCTACAAAAACTTCCCGCGAACCGGAGGCGGCGTTGGACACGCCCCAGGCTCGATCGGCCTAGATTGCCACTATGACAACACGTCTGTCAATAGCCCACCATGATTTTCTTCATAAGAATTTCTCTATACGTTCCCATGACGCATCCATCAGCCTCATTGTTCGTTGCATGATGTTGATTCAGTCTTGACCGACTCTATTTTCGTTCATCACAAGCCGATTATGCTCTGCGCAGATCCATTCCGGAGCATCAGAAGGTCATGACAGCTTGACCAGCGGGATTCCGGGCTGTCAGCCACCAGGTGCTCTCGCTGTCTGGAGCGGTCGCGGGTGAGCGCGCGGGGATCTTGAGCCAACAAGAGAGGCTTCTTGTTGAGCGGGAGACCCTTTTTGCTGAACGAAAAGGGTCTCCCGTTGAACAAGAGACCCTTTTTGCTCAGCGAGAGACCCTTTTCGCTCCACCGGAGACCCTTTTTGTTGAACGGGAGACCCTTTTTGTTGAGCAGGAGACCCTTTTTGTCGAGGAAAAAGGGTCTCCCGTTGAACAAAAAGGGTCTCTCGTTGAACGGGAAAGCGAGCTTGGAGGCCCTGATCGCCAAACGGCCGGCGTCGCCACCGGCCGTGCTCTACCGGGCGTCGAGGAACTCCTCGATCAGCCGCGCGGTGAGCTCGGGATAGCGGGTTTCCTTCTGGGTCATCACGGCTTCGCCAAGATAGTCCCCGTGGCCACCGGGCAGGATGAGCAGGCGTGCACCGGGAATCAGACGAGTGAGCTCGATGGCATGCTCGGGTTTCACGATGTCTTGATCTCCAAGGACGATCAGCGTCGGTACGCGGACCGACCGGACCAACGCGTCGGGTACGTCCTTGAAGCTCTGCATCCTCGTGGCGTCCTTGTCGTGCATGGTCTTGAGCTGCCGCGCGTCGGGATTCACCCGCAGGAACGCGTCCTTGAGCGGCTGCGGCATGTTCGAGAAGTCCGCCTGCTTCATGAACTCCCAGAGCTGCGGTTGCGCCCCGTCCCTCTTGGTGAACGATGAAGCGAAGACCAGCTTCCGCACGAGCTCCGGATGTCGTATCGCGACCTGGAGTGCGACACTGGCGCCGTTGCTGAACCCGAAGAGGTCTGCCTGGTCGATCTTCAGGTAGCGCAGGAGGGCCGCGACGTCGTCCGCGGACGACTCGAACGTGACGGGTGCATCGCGATCGGTCGTTCGCCCGTGTCCCTGCTCCTCCACCGCGATGACCCTGCGGCTGGCGGCGAAGACCGGGAGGATTTTGCTGAACGTGACCTCGATGGTAGACCCGCCGCCGTGAAGCAGGACGAGCGGCACACCGTCTCTCCGGCCATGCACTTCGTAGTACATGTTGATGCCATTGACCGGGGCATGGCCGCTCTCGAGCGGCTTTGACGGCAAGGTTGACATGTCTTTTCCAGCTCCCATGGCACCAGTACGTACACAGACGATGCTCAACAAGAACATCGCAAGCACCAGCGAACAACGACCTTTATTCATATCGCGCTCCACCTTTGCCACCCAGCGCAGCGGCACCTCGGCATGGGCGGCGGCCCACGATCCCTATACCATAGGATACCGTTCAACGAGAGAGGCCATGTCACATTTTGAAGGCCTGTCCCGTCTCACAGGCGGAGACGAAAGGAGCGAGAACCTATGAAACGGACCTTCGTGATTGTCATCGCCGCCCTGGTTGCTGCCACCCTGTTCGGGGGCCTTGTGCATGCTGTGCTGGTGGCCGCGCACCTTTCCGAGCCAGCCGCCACCACAGTTCAGGGACTGACTCCTCGCCGGCTCTGGGCCACCACGGCCATTGCTGTGGCACTGACCGGCGTGGTCATCGGTGGGCTGGCTCTGGCCCGCCCCGCCAGTCGTTTCGGCACCGCCTCGGGTCGGCTCGGGGCCATCGTGGCCCTGGTGGCGGGGCTGATCGCCGTGGTCAACGGCGGGCTGAATCTGGCGGTCGCTAGCGGGGGTCCCGGCACCGGTAACGGAGTCGTCGGTGGCGCAGCGGCGTTCGTGCTGGGGCTGATCGCCCTGGCCCTCGGTGGGCTGGCTCTGCCCCGCTGCCGCCGCGCCGCCTTGGAGCCGGGACGAACGGCGTGAGCTCTACGGGCGCAAGGTCGAATCCGGCCGCGAGCTTCGAGCCGTTCCGCCGGCGCCTGCTTGGTCTTGCCTACCGCATGCTCGGATCGATGGCTGACGCCGAGGACGCGGTGCAGGAGACCTACTTGCGCTGGCATGCGGCCGACCGCGAGAAAGTCTCGGACCCGAGGGCATTTCTCATGACCACGACGGCGCGGATCTGTCTCGACATGCTGACCTCGGCGCGCGCACGGCGCGAGGAGTACGTCGGTCCCTGGCTGCCGGAGCCGGTTGTGGACACGGCGGCGCTCGCTCCCGACAGCCGCACGGAATTGGCGGAGGATCTGTCCGTCGCGCTGCTCCTGATCCTCGACCAGTTGTCGCCGCTCGAGCGCGCGGCCTTCCTGCTGCATGACGTGTTCGACTTCTCGTTCAAAGAGATCGCCACGGCACTGGAGCGGAGCGAGGCGGCGTGCCGGCAGCTTGCCGCCCGAGCACGGGCGCACGTGCGCGCAGGACGCCCCCGCGGCGTGACCGCACAGCCGCCGACTTCGAGCGAAATCGAGGCGAAACACGCACAGCTCCTCTCCGCATTCGGGGCCGCAACCCAGTCCGGCGATCTCAACGCGCTGACGCAGTTGCTGGCGAGCGACGTGCGCGTCGTGACGGACGGCGGCGGCAAGGTCCGAGCGGCGTTGAAGGTGATCGAGGGCGCGGACAACGTGGCGCGGTTCCTGGTGGAAGTCACGCGGAAACGCCCAGATGCCTGGTGGCGCGACGATTTCAGACTGCGCTTTGCGACCATCAATGGGCTGCCCGGGGTCATCGTGGACGCTCCCGAGGGGGCGATGCAAACTTCAGCGTTTGAGATTGAGGGCGGCGTGATTCGGGCTTTGTACGTGGTCCGCAATCCGGACAAGCTGCGGCATTTGGCGAGGGCCGAGCCCCCCTGAGGCTGGTTTGCCGTTTGCAGACTCGCGCCAGGAGCCGGGAGCTCTTTCACCCCCTGGCGGTCGAATGTCTGGAGACGGAGGCTGCTTGTGGCGATCCGAAGCGAGAAGCTGAATCGGTTGGTGATCGGTTCCGAGTGCAGGGCTTCGTGGGACGAGATGCAGGGGGACGGCGCGCGGCGATTCTGCGCCGAATGCCAGCGGGAGGTCTTCGATTTCGCGCAGATGACGGAGCGGGAGATTCGCGCGCGCATCGAGGCGTCCCACGGCCGGCTGTGCGCCCGCCTGACGCGCCGAGCAGGGCAACTCGCCGTCGCTCCGGCCCCGGAGCTCTTCGCGCAGACCGCGCCTTGGGAGCCCCGCCGAGTGTCTCCTTTAGCGGTCACCGTCGTCACCGCCTGGTTGAGCCTTGGCGCTGCGAAGACACAGGCCGCGGAGCCCTCGGCTCCTGCGGCCGGCTCCGTCCAGGAAGGCGCCGACCGCGACGCCGAACGGGATCGAGCCCCGAGGCCTGCGCCGGCCGCCGGCGGTGCGGCCCTTCGCGGGCGCATCGTCGAAGAGGGTGGCGCCGCGCTTCCGGGAGCCGAAGTCGTCGCGCGCAATGCGCTCGATGGACGGCAGCACGCGACCAGCACCGCCGACGACGGCACGTTTGTACTGGGCCAGTTGCCCACTGGTATCTACGACCTGACGGCGACGCTCGCCGGATTCGAGATCAGCCCCCAGAGCGACATCTCTCTGCAGGCCGGAGAGGGCCGGAGGGTGGATTTGGCCGCCCGGTCGGAAAAGACCCAGGTCCTGACGGGCGCCCTGGCCATCGAAATGGAACCGCTTCACCGGCTGTTCGCCGAGAGCGACCTCGTCATCGTGGCGCGCGTCGGCTCATCCTCGGCCGGCCTCAAGCCCTTTGTGGCGACCGAGCTCCAGATCGAGTCGCTTCTCAAGGGAAAGGTGTCTGGGCGCAAGGTGGCCTACCAGGGTCAGATGTTTGATGGGGATCTCCGTCCAGGGAGCCGGATCCTGGCGTTTCTCAAGGCGGCGAGCCGGGAAACCGGCGCGCGCGGGGAAGCCCCGAGCTTTGAGGCGGCGGATTATGGCTACGGCATCAAGGAGCTCGGTGATGCCGAGCTTGCCTCCTACGTGGCACGGGTCGAAGCGCTCGCCCGCCTCGATCGCGCGGCCGGCCAGCGCGGCGAGGAAGACCCCGCCGAGCGGATGGAATGGCTGGTCGCCACCGCGGAGGACCTTCACACCCGCGGCGAGGCCATGGCCGAAATCCGGACGGCGTCGGAGGCCCTGGCGGAGGTGGCCGCGAGAGAGGGGACGACGGTCGAGCTCGCCGCCGCGGATCTGCAGACCCTGGTCAAACGGTTTCGCGGCGAGGGCGGCAAGCTGAGCGAGGCACCGCGGCCGGCCTTCCTCGGTGCGGCCTTGACGGATGGACAGAAACAACGGCTGACCAGGGCGCTCCTGGCGACCAGGAAACTGGAAGGCCCCGATCTCGCTCTCTGGGCCGCCGTCCGCGGCTGGGACGAGGCGGCTGCCACGACCTGGCTGGTGCGGGAGCTGCGCAGGGATCAACCCAAGCTCGACGAGCCGAACACGCTCGGACTCCTCGCGAATCTGGCGACGGATCTGCAGAACGAGCGACTGAATGAGCTCGCCGCGGCAGCCTTCGAACGCGAGCGGGAGATCAAGGAGCACTGGACGGAAGACGAGCCGGCGAACCAGGACGTCCGCCAGAGAGAGCTGGGGGCTCTCTCCAAGGAGCTGCGCCATCGCTTCGCGGATGTGCTCGCGAGCGCGCAGTGAGGGCGCTCCCCCGGCATTGACCTCAAAACGCAAAACGGCCGGCGTCGCCGCCGGCCGTTCAGACTCCCAGACTGAGGTTTGAAGCCGCTCCCTACATCTTGCCCTTCGGGGTCGGCTCGGTGCGCTCGATCTTCGGGGTGGTGGCGGCGAGCCTCTCGCGCTGGGCGAGGAGGTCGGCGGCCTTGTCGAAGAGGCCGAGGGCGGACTGGATCTGCCGGTCGCCCTGGGCGAGGACACGATGGCGGGCTTCCTGGCCGAAGACGTTGTTCATCACCTCGGCGCGGACCTCCATCGTGCTGTACTCGCGAACGTCCGGCTTCGCGAAGGCCTCGTCGGTCTGCTGCGACGTGGCGAGCTTTTCCTTGTTCAGCCAGGCACGGAACTCGTCCATCACCTCGGGACCGGGCTTCCAGTCCGGCGACTTGACCTTGCCCTTGTTGCGGCTGGTGTAGTCGATGGCGAAGTTCAGATAGGCGTTGCGGGAGAGCAGGAACTGCTCGAAGGGCGACAGGTCGTCTTCCTTGATCATCACGTCCGGCGTGATGCCGCCACCGCCGTAGACCTTGCGGCCGAGGTCGGTGTGGAAGATGTCCTCCGGCTTGACCGCCTTGCCGGTGATGTCGGGCGAGCCCGCGTCGGCGTGAACGTAGTAGTCGAAGTAGGAGGTGTAGTCGCGCTGGATCAGGCGGCCCGACGGGGTGTAGTACTTGGCCGTGGTGAGCGCCAGTCCGGCTCCGTAGGAGAGGTTGTACACCGTCTGCACCAGACCCTTGCCCCAGCTCGGCGTGCCGACCACCAGACCACGGTCGTGGTCCTGGATCGAGCCGGAAAGGATCTCCGAGGCGGAGGCGGTGCCTTCGTTGATCAGCACCACCACCGGCACTTTCAGCGCCGGATACTTGCCGCTCGCCTTGAACGACTGGAAGGAGTCGCGGGTGCGGCCCTTGGTCTCGACGATCGTGCTCCCCTCGGGGAGGAACTGGTCGGCCACGTCGATCGCCTGATCGAGCAGGCCGCCGCCGTTGTTCCGGAGGTCCACCACGAGCTGCTTCATCCCCGCCTTGCGGAGCTGCTCGATGTGCTCGGCCATCTCGCGGCCGGTGCCGCGGGAGAACTCGGTGAGCAGGATGTAGCCGGTGGTCGGCGTCAGCATGTACGACTGGCGCACCGTGGTCTGCGGGATCTCGGCCCGCGTCACCGACATCGCCAGCGGCTGCTCGAGGCCGCGCCGGGCGACGGTGATCTTGACCTGGGTCCCCTTGGGGCCCTTGAGCTTCTGGACCGCTTCGTCCAGGGTCATCGTCTCGGTGGGCTCGCCTTCGATGGTGCTGATGACGTCACCCGCCTGGATGCCCATGCGCGAAGCCGGCGTCCCCTCCAGAGGAGAGATGACGGTGAGCTGCCCGTTGCGCACCCCCACCAGGATGCCGAGACCATAGAAGCTGGTCTGCTGCTTCTCCCGCATCCCCTCGTAGGCCTCCGGGGGGAGGAAGTTGGTGTGCGGATCGAGGGAGCGCAGCATCCCGTTGATGGAGGAGTAGACCAGGTCGCTGTAGCTCACGTCGGCGCCGTACTTCTCGTGCGCCAGGTTCACCAACTCGGTGTAGAGCTTGAGCGAGTCGCGGGTCTCGTTGGTGACGGCGAGGACGCGGTTGCCGAAGAGGCCGCCGAGAGCCAGTGCCAGAACGAAGAGGACGATAGCCGTGATGCGCCAGGAACGTCTCATGGAGAAAGTGTACCACCATCCTCCGGAACCCGGCTTCGCTTGACTTTACCGGCCGTCGGTTCGATGATCGCCGACGAAGGGGGATTGACACGCCATGTTTGGCCTCGGTGTTCCAGAAATGATCTTCATCCTTCTCCTGGCTCTGCTGATTTTCGGGCCGAAGAAGCTGCCCGAGATCGGCCGCACCCTGGGCAAGGGGATGTCCGAGTTCCGCAAAGCGTCCAACGAGCTGACCCGCTCCATCAACGCCGAGCTGTCACTCGACGAAGATCCGACGCCGGCCCAGCCGATGCGCCGGACGAGCCCTCTGGAGAGCCAGGCGCGCTCCGCGTCGCCGCTGATCGCGGCGGTTCCCGCCCCCGCGCCGGTCCACGAGGAGCCAGCTCCGGTGGAGCCCGTCCAGTCGGCGGAGACAGAGACTCCGCCGCCGCCGATCGAGCCCGCGTAGTACCTTCGGCCCCGCGCCAGCCCCCGCCTCTCGATGATGCCCATGCTGCCTGAGCGCGCCAGCCAGACTCCCGCCGAGGAGGAGCTGAGCCGCATGTCGCTCATCGACCACCTGGAGGAGCTGCGCAAGCGGATCATGTGGTCGCTCGTCTCGCTCGCCGTGACGTTCGGGCCGTGCTGGGCCTACCGCGAAGAGATCGTCAACTTCCTGTCGCGCCCGCTGCGGACCGCCCAGCCGGACCTCAAGCTCGCCTTCCTCAAGGTGACCGACCCGTTCATCATGTACTTCAAGGTGGCCGGCCTCGGCTCGCTGTTCCTGGCGTCGCCGTTCATCCTCTACCAGCTCTGGCAGTTCGTCGCTCCGGGCCTGTACCGGAAAGAGAAGATGTACGCCATTCCGTTCATCCTCTCGGCGACCTTCTTCTTCCTGACCGGCGGCGCGTTCGGCTACTACGTGGCCTTCCCCGCGGCGGTGCAGTTCCTGCTCGGTATGGGCAAGCAGTTCTCGCCGGTGATCACCATCGACAGCTACTTCAGCTTCCTGATCACGGTGATCCTCGGCCTGGGGCTGATGTTCGAGATGCCGATCGTGATCATCGTGCTGGCGATGATCGGGGTCGTGCGTCCGCAGTTCCTGCTCCGCCAGTGGCGCTACGCGGTGGTCATCATCTTCATCGTCGCGGCGATCATCACGCCGACCCCCGACGTGGTGAACCTCTGCCTCTGGGCCGCGCCCGGCGTCGCCCTCTACTTCCTGGGCGTCGGCGCCGCCTTCATGGTGGCCCCCAAGAAGTCCCGCTTCGAGAGCTGATCCGCCGGCCGGTCAGCCGATCACCGGCAGCAACGCCGCCGAGACCAGATCCCGGTTCGCCGGGGTCAGCGAGCGCGGTACTTGCGGGCCAGGGCGGCGGTGTCCTCGCGGGTGACCAGCGTTCGTAGAGGCTGGTCCGCTGCTTCGGAATGTAGCCGGCGGAGCGGATCTCCTCGGCAAACGTCCATCATCCTCACGCCAACATGTCAATAACCATGCGCGCGAACAATTTCAAGCTAGCCTGAGAAGAGTTGGCGAACTCCAACTCATGCGATGAATTGATACACAACACCTTCCAAGGGCCAATGCCAGACGGGGAAACAGTTTGAATTTCCGAGAAGCTAACCATGGCGCTCGGGAGAACCAGCCTCTTATAATAGATCGCCTCGTCAGTTACAAGGCAGCCCACCTTGCCACTGCCAAAGGGGGAATCGTCAACTAAGCACAGCGGCTTTTCCCCATTGCCAAAAGCCTGCAGAGCATACGCCGAATATGCGTTATCCAGCTTCTCTTCGGGAATTAGGGATAGAAAATAAATTCGTTCTTCTTGAAAGAGAGAGGCGTACTCCTCGGCAATTCTCGCCCTCCGACCTGTTTCCGTACCCACATCTTGGTCGAGAGGAAAGGCGGACTTCAGTTGCATAGGGTTCTCTGGTTCTTCCGCTCTTCCACCGCAGTCCGCCTCGGCAGTTCCGCTGTTCTCCACAACCTGACGTTCCGTGACCAGAAACACCCTCCCCGGATCGCACCGCTTGGCCAGCAAGCTCGGGATTTCGTCTTCTCCCATCTCACCCAACTCGATGTCGGCCTTGGCCTGCTCGAAGGCGTCCGCAACGCTATACCCTGACGCAATCGCCAAGTAAAATGCCGCCGCAAAGCGGATTGCCGCCGCATCGCTTACCGTCGATGACATGCCGACCACGCAGTCGATGTGCTCAGCGACCGCTTCGCCGTGCTCCTTCGTGTAGCAGGCGTTCAGAATTACGCAGCGCAGCTCCTCGTTGAACTGGGCGAGTAGCCGCGCCAGCCGGTCGGCGGCCACCGGGCGTGTCGCGCCGTCCTCTCCCTGGAAGGCGATGGTACAATCGGCACTGCCGTGACCGCTGAAGTGGACGATGTTCGGCTTGGCTAGGAGCAGATGCTCCTGCAACTCGGAAACCCGTACCGCCCACTTCTGCGTAAGCTGGCACCGGTTGCCTAGAGCTGCCGCGGTGAGGGCCCGGTCAATGACACGGACCTCCTCGTCAAGACGTAGCGGTGTTGAATCCAGGGGATTCACGCCCAGGAAGAGGATGCGCGTCTTAGGAGTGTCGGCGGCTTGCGAGAACGGTTGAATAAGCTCCAACGCAGCCGGCTGGCTTAGAGCGGCATCATAGCGATATAGAAGTTCTCGGCGCCTTGAGATGGCCGCCTTGGCTGTATCTTCCATTTGCTGTGCCCAGACACATATTTCGTTTTTCGCCCTGAGAACTTCGAGACCATCCTGCCTCGTCAAAGCCTGTGCCGTCAGCAGTGACATCATGTCATCGAACAGCATGCTGAAAGTCCCCAGGGGGCCAATCTTGTCCAATGACGATGTTGCGTCAAGCATCTCTTGCATAAGCTCTTTGACTGCCCTCAGCCCAGCTTGCCGCTCGACTCCCACAGCGGCTCCGAAGTCCCTTTCAACAAAGCTCTCGACCAGATAAAGGAAATTGCTTTCAGCCGCCACTACGTCCGCATTGCCCTTAATTGCCTCAGATACCTGTGGTCGGAGGCTGATATACAAATTGCAGTAATTATCTAATTTTTTACTACGCGACCATGCACGATTTGCCTTGCTGGCGCCTCTATTCAACCTTTCCGATAGCGGCTTCGATACCCCAACCCACTTTTCCCAAGCCTCCCGTGCCAACTCGTCCGCCTCGCGAATCTGAGCCAAACTACGCTCAAGGCGGCTGCGCGCTATCTCTGGTGGCGATGCACTTTTAGGTGTCTGCATTCCAAAGCGGCTCCGTCGAGTTAAGGCGTGCCCATGCCCTCCGGGCCGCCTCCAGGGGTGAGCCCGGCAGAACTCTGATCATAGCGGCTTTATCAGACTCCTCCAGGGCTCTGGGAGCAACCGTCGTAGAACTGCTTCAGCAATCTTCGACGGCGCTCTGGCGGCCCCCGCGTCTTGCTGCGCTTCCGGTGCAGTACCCGGAGAGGACTTTGCCGCCTGCAAACTGCTCCAAGAAGGCTTCGGGGTTATCCGATCACCGGCAGCAACGCCGACGAGACCAGATCCCGGTTCGCCGGGGTCAGCGAGCCGCGGTACTGGCGGGCCAGTGCCGCCGTGTCCTCGCGGGTGACCAGGCGCTCGTAGAGATTCGTGCGCTGCTTCGGGGTGTAGCCGGCGGAGCGGATGAGGTGCTCCATCTCGTCCTGGCTCATGCGGTAGTGGGTGCCCGCCGAGGCGACGACGTTCTCCTCGATCATGATCGAGCCCATGTCGTCCGCTCCGAAGGCGAGGGAGGCCTGGCCGATCTTCTTGCCCTGGGTCACCCAGCTCGTCTGGAAGTGGACGACGTTGTCGAGGAAGAGGCGCGAGACTGCCAGCGTCCGCAGATACTCCTCGGCGAACGTCTCCGGCACGTCCGGCATGTCGGTGTGCTCGTGCTGGAAGGTCCAGGAGATGAAGGCGGTGAAGCCGCCGGTCTCGTCCTGCAGGTCGCGGATGCGCTGGAAGTGCTCGATGCGCGCGGTGAGCGTCTCGCCCATGCCGTACATCATGGTCGCCGAGGTGCGCAGGCCATTCTTGTGCGCCTGGCGCATGATGTCGATCCACTCTTCGGCCGAGGCTTTCGGGTAGGCCAGGACCTCCTTGCGGATCTGGTCCGACAGGATCTCGGCGCCGCCGCCGGGGATGGACATCAGGCCGGCCGCCTTGAGGCGGGCGATGGTGTCGTAGAAGCTCATCCGCTCCTTGCGGGCGATGAACTTCACCTCCGGCGGCGAAAAGGCGTGGACGTGGCAGGCCGGATAGTTGCTCCGCAGGTAGCGGAGCAGGTCCTCGTAGTAGGTGATCGGCAGCTCCGGATGGACGCCACCCTGGAGCAGGATGCCGGTGCCGTTGAGCGCCAGCGTCTCCTCCACCTTGCGGCCGATCTCCTCGAACGGCAGGAGATAGCCCTCCGGGTCCCCCGGCTCACGGTAGAAGGCGCAGAACCGGCATTTGTAGACGCAGACGTTCGTATAGTTGATGTTGCGGTCGATGTTGTAGGTCGCGACCGCCGGGTCGTTGAAGCGGTTCCGCACCTCGTGCGCCGCCATTCCCAGATCGAGAAGATCTCCGTCCAGAAGCAGGGTGTGGGCGTCACCGGCGGAGATGCGGCGGCCGGCGACGGCGTCGTCAAGGATGGCGGAGACAGGGCGTCCTGATGGTTCGAAGCTCATGACAGAGATGACTGTACGGTAGGCCACGCCGAGGCGCAAGCGGCGGCGAAAGCAGCCGGGTGCAACTCCGGATCGCCCCTTGCGTACACAATAGACAGACAGATATAGCCCTATTCCTCCTCTGCCTGTGTAGAGGACACAGACCTGTCGCCCCGTTCTTTGGACGGCTGGCTGGGGCTGTATTTTCTCCAATCTGTCTCTCTTAGAAGAAGGAGATCATCTATGTCTTTCGGTCGAGCATCAACCCCAGACCCCACGAAGCAACAGAAGGCCGCGGTGCCAGCGCCACGACCGATCGGTGCCAGCCTCGTGCTGTTACTCGTTTTGGCGATCGGCAGTCCTTCCTTGGCGCAGACGTACAGAACCGGTGCGGTCGGGACCAACATCCTGAAGGTCACCCCCACGCCCAGTTGCACAGCCCAATTCTCTGACACCTGGTACGAACCGGCGATGCTGACCTTGCCGAGCGGCAGTCTCAGTTTTGTCGCACAAACCGGCCGCACGGCAGGAAGCGCCTGCACGGTCCAGCTCGGCATCGACTCGATCTACCAGGCACAAGGCAACCCGGCGACCAACGTGTGGACGACACCCTCCGCATCCGCGTGTCCGACGCTCGCCGGGGCCTCCAAGCGATGCCAGTGGCCCTACACAACGGGTACGGATGGCAAGATCAGGAACAACGGCCCCATCGGTGCCCCGTCAGTGATCAAGGTCGGCAGCATGTACTACATGCTGTTCAACGGCGGAAATAGCGACTACATCACCGGCAAGCTCTATTGGGCCAAGTCCACCGACGGCGTGAGCTGGTCGGTCTACACCGATCCGACGACCGGCAAGTGGGCACCGATCCTGGCTCCCCGCTATCACGAATGCGAGCTGGGCGGCATCAACGAGCCGTTCCTGGCGTTTGTCGCCACCGACACATCCGCCGGGCCGAATGGGACGTTCTACATCCTCTTCAATCATGAGGCACAACCTGACCTGGTCAGTTTGAGGTCGTTGCAGCCACAGGCCGGCAACCTGGCGATATCCGGCGACGCCAACGGCGCGGTTGCGGGGACGACGGTCCGGTTGACCTGGCGCGATGTCACGACCGCCGGCGCGTGGACGACGGAGACCACCCAGGACACGCCCGATGCGAACGGCTACTGGTCACACCAGATTTCCGGCGCCAACAACTCCACCCACCATTATGACGTCTACGCGACGTACGGCACGGCGACTTCCACGACCTGCACCTATCCGGGAAGCGGCAACGTCTACGCGTGCCCCAGCGTCAACCATTTCCTGGATACCTGGTCGTTCCGGCTCGCCTACGACCCAACCAACGCCTTCGGCCTGGGGGGAAATCGCCAGATCTGGCACAACGGAACATGGAAGCCCTCGAGCGGCTCGTTGATCTGGTGGTACGACGTTCAGTCTGGCAAGCCATCCGACCCGACAGAGCCGACGCTCACCTCTTTTGAGGGCAAAAACCCCAGCGGCGCGCGCGAGTTTGGATCGGGCGACCTCAAGCAGGACCCGGTCACGGGACAATGGCTGCTCCTGTACGAGTTCAACGGGGTCACCTACACGCAAACGGCGACCAGCCTGGCAACCAACCTGTGGACGGCACCGGCAACGGTCAACATGTCCACGGTCACCAGCGCGTATCCACAGAACTACACGGGATACGGTCACGTCGAATACGAGCCGGGCCTCTGGTACGGCGCTTCTGGCCCTCGCACCGGCTGGTGGATCTACGACCCCGTCAACTTTCTCAGTTGCCCCACCCCGTATGTCGGATTGGGGATCACCAACGTCGAGATGTGCTCCGCCGCGGCCCCGTCGATCACGGGGGTCAGCCCCAACAATGGCGCCTCGGCCGGCGGCACCTCCGTCACCCTCACCGGAACGAGCTTCGACTGCGCATCCGCGGTGACACTGGGCGGTTCAGCCGCCACCATCGTCAGCAAGTCGCCGACCAGCCTCTCGGTCACCACCCCCGCTCATGCAGCCGGCGCCGTGAACGTCGCGGTGACGACGCCGGGCGGCACCGCCACGCTGACGAACGGCTTCACCTACACGGCGCCGCCCATCTATGAGGGCTTCGACGAGGCGCTCGACTGCAACGTCACGTCGGGCTGGGCCTGGGACAAGAACCGGCCGAACGACCCGATCACCGTCAGCGTCTACGACGGCACGACGCTGCTTGGCTCAACGGTGGCGAACGCCTTCCGGCAGGACCTCGTCAACGCCGGCAAGGGGAACGGCTTCCACGGCTACGGATTCAGCCTGCCGAGCAGTATTCGGACCGGAAGCCCGCATTCCATCTCTGTCAAGTTTGGAAGCACCACGACCCAGTTGACCTGGTCTCCCCGCTCGGTGACCTGCCAGCCGTAACCACCGGGAGGAAGCCCGCTTTGACGCCGGGGCCGGAGAGATCCGGCCCCTCTTTCTTTACTCGCGCCACTCGATGGGCTTGGGCTCCAGGATCAGCCCGTGGTTGTAGGCGCGGCGGTAGAACTCCTCCAGCCCCTCGATCTCGTCGCGGCGCAGGAAGAAGCTCAGGTTCTCGGTGAGGTACTCGCGCACCTCCGAGCTCTCCAGCCCGAGCTCGGCGGCCGACTCGCGCACCAGGGTGTCGAGCGAGGAGAGGCCGTAGCGCAGGCTGCTCTTGAAGTAGAAGGAGAGGTCGGGCAGCTCCACCTCGGGGCGCACCGCCCAGACGGCGAAGACGAAGGGCAGACCGGTGAGGGCGTGCCACTCGCCGGCGAGGTCGTGGATGAGGTAGCGCTCGCGGTCGAGCTTGAGGGCCGGATCGCCGATCACCAGCGCGGCGTCGGCCTCCGCCAGCATGCGCTCCGGATCGGGGCGCTCGTGGATGTACTCCGGATCGACCTTCCAGCGCTCGCGGAGCAGGATGCGCAGCAGGGCGACGGAGGTGCGGCTGTTCTGATCGAGGGCGACGCGGCGGATCTCTTCCGGCGGGCAGCGCGAGATGAGGAGGACGCTTCGGACCTCGTGCTGCGCCGCGACACAGATGTCCGGCAGGACCCGGAGCCGCGGGATGCGTTGCACCTCGATCGACGGGATGAGACCGACGTCCAGATTTCCCTGACCCAACATCCGGGCGACCATGGCCGGCGGATGGTAGGTCGGCGCGAACAGGTCCGCGTGGTGCCCCTTGAGGAACCCCCACGCCAGAGGCTTGCTGTTCAGGAAATTGACGATGCCGACGCGCAGCTTGGGCAAGGTCTTTCCTACTTCCTACTTCGACATCGCGTTCAGGAAGTCCTGGTTGGTCTTCGCCTTGGACAGCTTGTCGAGCAACAGCTCCATGCTTTCGACGGTGGACAGCGGGTTCAGCACCTTGCGCAGGACCCACACCCGGTGCAGCTCGCTCTCGGGCATCAGCAGCTCTTCCTTGCGGGTTCCCGACTTGTTGATGTCGATCGCCGGGAAGACGCGCTTGTCGACCAGCTTGCGGTCGAGGTGGATCTCGCAGTTGCCGGTGCCTTTGAACTCTTCGAAGATGACGTCGTCCATGCGGCTGCCGGTGTCGACCAGGGCGGTGGCGATGATGGTCAGCGAGCCACCCTCTTCGATGTTCCGGGCGGCGCCGAAGAAGCGCTTCGGACGGTGCAGCGCGTTGGCGTCGATACCGCCGGAGAGCACCTTGCCCGAGGGCGGCTGCACGGTGTTGTAGGCGCGCGCCAGACGGGTGATGGAGTCGAGCAGGATGACCACGTCCTTCTTGTGCTCGATCAGGCGCTTGGCCTTCTCGATCACCATCTCGGCGACCTGCACGTGGCGGGTGGCGGGCTCGTCGAAGGTCGAGGAGACCACCTCGCCCTGCACGGAGCGCTGCATGTCGGTGACTTCTTCCGGCCGCTCGTCGATGAGCAGGACGATGAGGATCACCTCGGGGTGGTTCTTCTCCAGGGAGTGGGCGATCGACTGCAACAGCATCGTCTTGCCGGTCCGCGGCGGCGCCACGATCAGCGCGCGCTGCCCCTTGCCCATCGGAGTGGTGAGGTCCATGACCCGCGAGGCCATGTCGCCGGGGACTTCGAGCTTGATCCGCTCCTGCGGGTAGAGCGGCGTCAGGTTGTCGAAGAAGATCTTGTTGCGGGCGACCTCGGGGTGCTCGAAGTTGACCGCTTCGACCTTGATCAGGGCGAAGTAGCGCTCCCCTTCCTTCGGCTGGCGGACCTGGCCGGAGATGGTGTCGCCGGTGCGCAGGTCGAAGCGCCGGATCTGGGAAGGCGACACGTAAATGTCGTCCGGCCCGGGAAGGTAGTTGTATTCCGGTGCGCGCAGGAAGCCGAACCCGTCGGGCAGGCACTCGAGCACCCCCTCGGCGAAGATCAGCCCGCTCTTCTCGGTCTGCGCCTGGAGGATCTTGAAGATCAGCTCCTGCTTGCGCATGCCGGTGGCGCCCTCGACGCCGAGATCCTTGCCGATCTGGGTGAGCTGGGAGATCTGCATCTCCTTGAGCGCCCGGATGTCGAGGGCCTCGACGGCGGTGCCGCCTTTCTCTACTGGAATCTGGGTGGATGATTTGGCCATGTCGTTCCTCGTCGGTTCATTCTCTTCTTGCACACGTGCTCGCTTCCAGATGGGGCACGATCGCGCCCCAGAGTTCCTTCATCCCTTCTCCCGAGTGCGCCGAAACAGGGATGAGGGGGGTCTCGTCGCTCAGGCCCATCGACCCCCGAATCCCGCGCAGCACGCCTGCCCTTTTTCCACGCGGCACACGGTCGATCTTGGTCGCCGCCACGGTCAGTGCAATGCCCAGACCGGACAGATACTCGTACGCTTGCACATCCAACGGTGTCGCTCCCACCTTGCCGTCGACCAGGAGCACCAGCCGCAATCGCGACGCCGCGTCCCGGAGATAGATGTCCACCAGAGCCGCCCACTCCCGCCGATCGTCCTTCGCCGCCTTGGCGTAGCCGTATCCGGGGAGGTCGACGAACCAGAAGCGCCGGTTGATCAGGAAGTAGTTGACGGCGCGGGTTCGTCCGGGAGTCGAGCTGGTCTTCGCCAACCCTTTGCGTCCCAGCAACCGGTTCATCACGCTCGACTTTCCAACGTTCGACCGCCCCACGAAACCGACCTCGGGGCGACCGTCCCGCATGAAATCGGGGCTTGAATGCCCGGAGCGGATGAACTCGGCGGTTTCGATTTTCAAGGGTCTATTTTCAAACGAGCTGGAGCCCGGCTTTCACAGGGTTGGCGGAGCCGGCGGGGCTCAGAGCCGCGGAGCCCGCACCGGCAAGAAGCCGGCGCGGGCCGCGGCCCAGGAGGTCAATGGGCCAGACTGTCCGGCCCCACCGGAGGCTCGGTGGCCTCCTTGAACTTCGCGCTCTTGTGCATCGGAGTCAGCGGACCGTCGAGAGTGAGGCGCAAGACCTCGTCCATCGACTCCACCAGGTGAAACTCCATCGCCTCACGAACCTCCGTCGGGATCTCCTCCAGATCCTTCTCATTCTCCTTCGGGAGGACGATCTCGGTGATTCCACCGCGGTAGGCGGCGAGAACCTTATCCTTGATGCCGCCGACTGGCAAGACCTTGCCGCGCAAAGTGATCTCTCCCGTCATCGCCACGTCCTTGCGCACCGGGATCTTGGCCAGCGCCGAGATCAATGCGGTCGCCATGGTGATGCCGGCCGACGGCCCGTCCTTGGGGATCGCTCCCTCCGGGACGTGAAGATGGATGTCGATGTTGTCGTTGAAGTCCGGATCGATCCCCAGGAGCTCCGAGCGGCTGCGCAGGTAGGACACCGCCGCGCGGGCCGACTCCTGCATAACCTCGCCCAGCTTGCCGGTCAGGGTCAGCTTCCCCTTGCCCGGCATCAGGCCGACCTCGGTCTCCAGCAGCTCGCCGCCGACTTCCGTCCAGGCCAGGCCGGTCGAGACGCCGATTTCGGACTCCTGGTTCTTCCGCCGGTTGCGGAAGCGCGGCTTGCCGAGCAGCTCGATGATCATCTCGGCGTGGACCTTCACTTCGATCCCCGGACCCTCCCGCACCACGCGGCGCGCGATCTTGCGGCAGATCGAGGCGATCTCCCGTTCCAGGCTGCGGACGCCGGCCTCGCGGGTGTAGCTCTCGATGAGGACGCGGATCGCCTCTTCGTCGAACTTGATCTTGGTCGTCGCGAGGCCGTGCTCCTTGACCTGCCGCGGCACCAGGAACTGCTGGGCGATCGCCAGCTTCTCGTTCAGCGTGTAGCCGGAGAGCTGGATGATCTCCATGCGGTCCTTGAGCGGCGGCGGGATCGAGTGGGTCACGTTCGCGGTGGCGATGAACATCACCTTCGAGAGGTCGTAGTCGACGTCCAGGTAGTGGTCGAGGAACGCGTCGTTCTGCTCCGGATCGAGCACTTCGAGGAGCGCCGCCGACGGATCGCCGCGGAAGTCCATCGACATCTTGTCGACTTCGTCGAGGAGGAAGATCGGGTTGATGGTGCCCGCCTTGCGCATCATCTGGACGATCTGCCCCGGGAAGGCGCCGATGTAGGTGCGGCGGTGGCCGCGGATCTCGGCCTCGTCCCGCACGCCGCCGAGCGACAGGCGGACGAACTTGCGCCCCGTGGCCCGCGCGATCGACTTGGCGAGCGACGACTTGCCGACGCCCGGAGGGCCGACGAAGCAGATGATCGAGCTCTTGCTCTGCCCGACGAGCTGGCGCACGGCGAGGAATTCCAGGATACGGTCCTTGATCTTCTCCAGACCGAAGTGGTCCTCGTTGAGCACCGTCTCGGCGTGGTCGAGGTCCTTGCGCTCCTTGCTCTTCTTGCGCCAGGGGACCGACACCAGCCAGTCGATGTAGTTGCGCGACACGGTGGCCTCGGCGGAGACCGGCGGCATCGCCTCCAGCCGCTTCAGCTCCTGTTCGGCCTTCTCCTTGACTTCCTTGGGGAGGCCGGCCTTTTCGATCTTCTCGCGCAGCTCCAGGAGCTCGTCGCCGCGGTCGTCCTTGCGCCCCAGCTCCTGATGGATGGCCTTGATCTTCTCGTTGAGGTAGTACTCCTTCTGGGCCTTCTCCATCTGCTTCTTGACCTTGACGTTGATCCGCTTGTCGATGTTGATCTTTTCGATCTCGATGTCGAGCAGGTCGTGAAGCCGCTGCAGGCGCTCATAGGGGTTGATCAGCTCGAGAAGCGACTGCTTCTCGGCGGTGGCCACCATGAGGTGCGCGGAGAGGATGTCGGCCACGCGGTCCGGATCGTCGAGCTTCAAGGTCGACATCAGGCCTTCGAAGGCGAGGTGGTGCGACATCTTGGCGTACTGCTCGAACGCGGAGAGGACCTTTCCCATGTAGACCCGGAGCTCTTCGCTCATCGGGTAGTGCACTTCGTAGGTCTCCACTTCCACGTTGAGAGCGCCGATGCTCTCGGAGACGTCGTGGATCTTCCCCCGCTGCACCCCTTCCACCATCACCCGCACGTTGCCGTTGGGCAGCTTCAGGTTCTGGATCACCGTGGCAACGACGCCCAGGTCGCAGATGTCCTCACGCATCGGATCGTCGATCCGCGGATCCTTCTGGGCAGCCAGGAAGATCCGCTTGTTCGGCGTCGACAGCGCCTGCTCGAGCGCACGCACCGAGCTTTCGCGGCCGACGATGAACGGCGCCATCATGTGAGGGAACACCACCATGTCCCGCAACGGGACGAGTGGCAGGGATTCGCGCTTCTTGGAGACAAATGGTAAAGCCATGGGGTTACCCGCTCTCGTAGTGGCAATCCGCGGCGCGCTCAGCCGGCCTTCTTGTAGAGCATGATCGGCTGCATGCGGCTCGCGACGACTTCCTCATTGATGAGGCATTGTTTGATGTCGCGTTGCGAGGGTACGTTGTACATGAGATCGAGCATCAGCTCTTCGAGGATGATCCGCAGGCCGCGCGCTCCGACATTGCGCTTCAAGGCTTCACGGGCGATGGCCGTCAGGGACTCGTCGGTGAACTTGAGCTCGACCCCCTCGAACTCCAGGATCGTCTGGTACTGCCGGATCAGGCTGTTCTTGGGCTCGTGGAGGATGCGCACCAGCGCCGCCTCGTCGAGCTCCTCGAGCGTCGCGACGACCGGCAGGCGGCCGACGAACTCCGGGATCAGGCCGTATTTGATCAGGTCTTCGGGCAGGACGTTCTCGAGGTTGCCTTGCGACTTCTTCTCGCGCTTGCCCTTGATGTCGGCTCCGAAGCCGAGCGATTTCTGGTTCATGCGGCGTTCGATGACGTCGTCGAGACCGACGAAGGCGCCGCCGCAGATGAACAGGATGTTGGTGGTGTCGATCTGCAGGAACTCCTGGTGCGGATGCTTGCGCCCGCCCTGCGGCGGCACGTTGCACTGGGTCCCTTCGAGGATCTTGAGCAGTGCCTGCTGCACGCCTTCGCCGGACACGTCGCGGGTGATCGACGGGTTGTCGCTCTTGCGACAAATTTTGTCGACCTCGTCGATGTAGACGATGCCGCGCTGCGTCTTCTCCTTGTCGTTTCCCGACGCCTGGTAGAGCTTCAGGATGATGTTCTCGACGTCCTCGCCGACGTAGCCCGCCTCGGTCAAGGTGGTGGCGTCGGCGATGGTGAAGGGAACGGAGAGGAGGCGGGCCAGGGTCTGGGCGAGCAGGGTCTTGCCGGTTCCTGTGGGGCCGATCAGGAGGATGTTGGACTTCTGGAGCTCCACGTCGCCGTGGGACTTCTCGGCGAAATCGATCCGCTTGTAGTGGTTGTACACCGCTACAGCGAGTTTCTTCTTCGCCTGCTCCTGCCCGATGACGTACTCGTCGAGCAGGGCCTTGATCTCCTTCGGCTTCGGCAGACTGGTGTCCTGTTGCTGCTCGAGCATGCGGTCTTCCGCGATGATGTCGAGGCAGATGTCCACGCACTCGTCGCAGATGAAAACCGTCGGGCCGGCGATCAGCTTCTTCACCTCCCGCTGGCTCTTATTGCAGAACGAGCACCTCAGGACTTCGTCGCCGCTATCTTTCTTCGGCATTTCTCCTCCGTAGGGCAGGCGGTCGAACCGGGGATGTCCCGATGCTAGGAGCGAACGTAAACCCTGTCAACCGTCGCCATCTAGAACAGGGGGCGCAGGCATTGCTATTTCCTGCGCTCCTCCACCGCATGGCGACGGTCCGACCGACTCTGTCCGAGGGCTCCCTACCCTTACTAGGTGCAGGTGGAAGCCCGAAAGGGGTCAATCCGCTAAAATCGCCGGTGAATTCGGGTCTCAACGCGGGCCGGGCTCGCCCCGGCGCCGCATCATGATCCGGTCCACCAGACCGTACTCTACCGCCTCTTTCGCTGCCAGGATCCTATCGCGCTCCGTGTCGCGATGGACCTCTTCCTTCGTTTTTCCCGTGTGGTACGCCAGGATCTCATCCAGGCGGTCCCGCATGATGAACATGTCCTTGGCGTGGATCTCGATGTCGGTCTGCTGCCCCTGCAGGCCGGAGAGCCAGGGCTGATGGATCAGCACCCGGCTGTTCGGGAGCACGGTCCGCTTCCCCTTGGTGCCCGCGGCGAGCAGCACCGCCGCCATCGACGCCGCCTGCCCGACACAGTAGGTGGCGACGTCGGGCTTGATGTACTGCATGGTGTCGTAGATCGCCATCCCGGAGGAGACCGAGCCGCCGGGCGAGTTGATGTAGAGCGCGATGTCCTTCTCTGGGTTCTCGGCTTCGAGGAACAGCATCTGGGCGATGATCAGGCTGGCGACGTCGTCGTCCACCGCACGGCCCAGAAAGATGATGTTGTCCTTGAGCAGGCGCGAGTAGATGTCATAGGCGCGCTCGCCCCGGTTCGTCTGCTCCACAACCATCGGAATCAGCATGCGTCTCAATCTCCTTCTTATGCTTCCAGCACGGCGGCCGGGCCGGCGTCCTCGCCGAGCAGGTGGCGGATCGTCTTGTCCCGCCGGAGCTGTGCCCGGAAGTTGCCCAGCCGCCCATCCTCGTCGAGCGCGCGGCGCAGGGCCGGTGTCGACGTGTTCTGGGCCCGGGCGACCATCGCCAGCGCGCGTTCGAACTCTTCTTCCGTGACCTGGATCGATTCGGCGTCGGAGATGGCGTCGAGGAGCAGGCGGGCATGCACCCGGCGCTCGGCGAGCGGCAGCATCTCCCCCGCCACCCCGTTCCAGTCCATGTTCGCCTTGTCGAGGTCGACACCCCGCCGGGCGAGCCCGTCGGCATAGTCCTGCACCAGGCCCTCGATCTCCTTGCGCACCACGCCCTGCGGCAGCTCCAGGGGGTGCCGGTCGCGGAGCTGGTCGAGGAGGGCGCGGTTGCGCGCCTCGTTGCGCTGCTCGGTCTTGGTCTGGCGGAGGCGCTTGGTGACCGCCTCGGTGAGCTGGTCCATGGTGGTGAAATCGGGGCTGATCTTCTTCGCCAGCTCGTCGTCGAGGGGGTGCAGGTCGCGCTCCTTGACCTGATCCACCTTCACCTTGAACGTCTGCTCGTGGACGACCTTCTCATCCCCCTCGTGCTCCGCCTCGTGCTCGTGGCGGCGGGTGAAGGTGGTCTCCTGGCCGGCCGTGAGGCCCGAGACGGCGAGCGCGAGCTCCTCCCAGACGTTGGGGTCGCCGATCTCGATCGCGATCTTGTCGGTCTTCAGAGCGGGAGGCTCTGAGCCTTCGGGTGTCTCGGCGGCCTCGCCGTGCGCTCCGGCGAGCGGGGTGATCTCCGCCTCCACCAGATCGCCGCGGCTGGCGGCGCGCTCGACGGGCACCCAGGGGGACACCTGGCGGCGCAGGTCCTCAACCGTGTCCTCGACCTCGACCGACCCGGGGTCCGTCGACGGGTTCGGCAGGTCGAAGTCCTTGATGTTGCGCAGCTCGATCTGCGGCCGCGTCTCCACCGTGGCGGTGAAGGTCAGCGGCATGCCCGGCACGAGGTCCTTGACCTCGTCGATCTCGGGGGGCAGCAACGGCTCGAGCGAGCTCTCCGCCTGCGCCTGGTGCCAGTAGCGGGGCAGGAGGCGCTCGACGACCTCGCGCTCGATGTCTTTGGCGAACCGCTGGCGGACCAGCTTCGCCGGGACCTTCCCCTGCCGGAAGCCGGGGATGCGGGCACGATTGCCAAACTCGGCCACGACGCGCTGCGTCTCGGCTTCCACCGCGGGGGCGGGCACCTCGACGGTGAGCTGCTTGCGGCACGGCCCTACGTCCTGCAAGGAAACAACCACGCTCATCGCTCTGTCGTCCTCTCCGGTCTATGGTGCGAAAGGGGGGACTCGAACCCCCAACCCGATCTCTCGGGACTAGATCCTAAGTCTAGCGCGTATACCAATTCCGCCACTTTCGCAGTTGGGATCTCCTCGGATCAAGCTGGGTCAAGGAGGGGGGATGAGATGAGGGATGGTGAGCCGCCTAGGAATCGAACCTAGAACCCGCAGATTAAGAGTCTGCTGCTCTACCAATTGAGCTAGCGGCCCTGACACGGCGAATGATACTCAAAGACAGGAGCAGAGACAACCGCTCCGGCGAACTTTTTTCGAGGTTCCCCATCTCGTCCCTGCTTCAACACGCCCTCCCGCACCCACATTCCCACTCTGCGCCCACTCGACTCACCCGCCCTGCACAAAATGCACCACCTCGATCCGGTCGCCCGCCACCAGGGCGGTCGCCGCATATTCGGGCCGGCGCACGATCTCGCCGTTGCGCTCCACGGCGACAGTCCGCGGATCCCGTCCCAACCCGGCGACGAGATCGAGGATCGTCGCACCGGCGGGAAGCCGGTGCGGCTCGCCGTTGAGTACGATGTCCATACTATAACAGGTGCTTGAGCTCGGCACGGCCGATTGCGCTCACCGCCGTGATGATGAGCGCGGCGGTGCCGCGGCCGAGCTGCGGGATCTCGAACGTCATGGGCAGGATCCCCTGGTCGTCGGTCTTGCCGGTGCCCAGCACGCGCGGCTCGGAGACGGTGGAGATCATGCGCACCGAGATCTGCGCGCCGATCACCGGCGCGCCGCTCTTGCTGGAGCTGGCGCGCAGGGTGAGCAGTGCGCGCCGGCCGAAGGCGAGGTCCTGCTCGTCCTCCACCATCAGCACGAGCTGCTCCTGGTCCGCTTCGTTGGTCAGATACTCGAGGATGACCTGGTCCAGTGTCCGTTCCCGGCCGCCGGCCGGCCGCGGCGGCGGCTCCGGCTGGGTCGGCGCCGGCGGTTCCGGCACCGGGGCCGGCATCTGGCTGACCATCTGGCCGATCATCTGGCCCGAGATCTGGCCAGGCATCGGGGTCGGAGACCGGACCTCGGGCCGCGGGTGCTGCCCGGTCTGGCGGCCGGCCAGGAGCTCGGCGAGCCGGGCGTCGAACTTGCCGTGCCGGATGGCGGCGATCATCGTCCGGTGCTGGTGGTCCATCAGGCCCAGGATGTCCTTCTCCTTGCCTTCGGCCAGCAGCTCGGCATAGCTCGCGCGCTTGCTGGCGAGAACCTGCCCGCCCACGTAGATGAGGCTCTCGATATATGGATTGGCAGTCCCCTTGTCCTCGGTCTGGACATGGAAGACCACCTCGTTGTGGCGGACGTCGGTGTTGTACCCGGTGATCATGCGCAGTTGCGCTCTGAGCGCGGCAATCGTCTCTGCATTCGTCTCGACATTGACTGAGATCGGCGTGGTGATTCTAAGAACAGCGATCCGGGGAAGCAAGCGACTCCCTCGCGACTGCCCGATGACGTACAATACCTGAAGCCCACCGAGCCTGTCCCACCCTCCCCGGAAAAATCGGCGGGAGACAGGCCGCCAGGGTGGTCCGGGAAACCGGGCCGCCTCCCATGTTCGGAAAGGCGGGCGAGACCGGGACCTTCGGGTTTGCGGCTCGTTGTTCCTTCCGAATCAGGGGTTTAAGGCTGGAAGGAGCCGCGATGAGCCGCCTGACGATTCTCCCCGATGCCCCAGCTCTCACCGACCGCCGGGCCGCCGCACAAAATTCGCTCTCGACCGCCTCGACCGAGGAAACGCGCCTGATCGACGCCTTCGGCCGCCGGTTGACCTACCTGCGGGTGTCGGTGACCGACCGCTGCAACCTGCGCTGCACCTACTGCCTGCCGGCCGACGCCTCCTTCCCCTTCGGCGACCGCGACTTCCTGTCCGTTACGGAGATCGAGGCGATCGTCGGCGCCTTGGCACGCCTCGGCATCCGGCGCGTGCGCCTCACCGGCGGCGAGCCGCTGCTGCGCCGCGACATCCTGGAGATCGCGAGCCGGGTGAAGGCCCTCCCCGGCATCGAGGACTTGGCGCTGTCGACCAACGGCACCGAGCTTGAACGGCTGGCCCCGGCGCTCAAGGAGGCCGGCGTCGACCGCGTCAACATCAGTCTTGACAGCCTCGATCCGGACACCTTCCGCGAGATCACCCGCACCGGCGACGTCGAGCAGGTGTGGCGCGGCGTCGAGGCGGCGCTCGCGGCCGGTCTCCATCCGGTGAAGCTGAACGCCGTGCTCCTCGCCCAGAGCAACCTCGCCGACCTCGACCGCCTGGTCGCGCTGACCCTCGACCGCCCGCTCTCGATCCGCTTCATCGAGATGATGCCGACGGCGAGCAACCAGCACCTGCAGCCGGCCGAGTACGTCTCCTGCGACGCCATCCGCGCCCGCATCGAGGAGCGCTTCGGAGCCCTGGAGCCGAGCGGCACCCTGGCCGCCCGCACCGGTCCGGCGAAAGCCTTCCGCCTCGCCGGCGCCCTGGGCGAGGTCGGCTTCATCACTCCCCTCTCCCACACCTTCTGCGCCGAGTGCAACCGCCTCCGCCTGACCGCACGCGGCGAGCTCCGCCTCTGCCTCTTCGCCGACCGCGTCTTCCCCCTCCGCCATCTGCTCGCCGCCGCCGACCCCGAAGCGGCTCTTGAAGAGGAGATCCTCCGCGTCCTCCAGGAGAAGCCGGCCGAGCACATGCTCACCCAGGGCGACTACGGCAACCTGGTGAGCTTCATGCAGATCGGCGGGTAGCGGGGCACGTGCTGCAATGCCGGAAAAAAGCCGGGCGCAGCAGTTCCTCAACGACCGAAGGCGACCCAAAAACCGCAGAGAGTGAAGATTCCCAGGGGGTCGAGCGGGCGGTTGGGATGGCCGGGCATGTGGACGGTCGGGGCGGTTGAGCGCGAAGAGGGTGGCGCCTGTTCCGGGCGGCCTCCGCCGAAATCCATCAGCTACTTCCGCGGATTTGTTGCTATTAGATACACAGCGTAAGCTCTTCTTCCCCCCTCCACGCTCTCAATTTTTGCTGAAATTGTCTTCATAGCCGTTGCAGGCGCCGATCGTTTTGCTAAACTCGCGCCCGGCAGTGCGTCTCATGGAGGTCTCTTATGTCGATCACCCAGGATGTTGGGTATTCCTTGCGGCTCATGCGCAAGGCCCCGCTCTTCACCGCAGCCGTGGTGCTGACCATGGGCCTGGCCATCGCCGCCACCGCCACCATCTTCAGCGTGGTGAATGCCCAGATGTTGCGGCCGCTGCCCTTCAAAGATCCGGACCGGCTGCTGTTGGTCTTCGAGAGGAACGACGCGCTGCACGCGCCGATCTACAACGTCTCGGTCCTGAACTTTCTCGACTGGCGGGCACAGACGCAAACCTTCGACCTCGCCGCGGTCAATCCCAACAACACCTACATCCTCACCGGAATGGGTGACCCCGAGCAGCTTGCCGGCAACCGCATCAGCCCGACACTGCCACGCGTTCTCGGGGTCCATCTGATCGCGGGAAGGCCGTTCACCCCCGAGGAAGAGAAACCCGGCGCGGCACCGGTCGCCATCATCGGAGAGACGTTCTGGCAACGCCGCTTCGGCAAGGACGCCAGCGTCCTGGGCCGCACCATCATCCTCGACGGCACCCCCACCGCCATCGTTGGCATCGCCCCTGCCACTCTGGATCTCCTGTCGCCCGGAGATATCTACACCCCGTTGACCATCGACCCTTCCAAGGAGAATCGCCTGAGCCACGCCATCTTTGTCGTCGGGAGGCTCAAGCCTGGCGTTTCCGACCAGCAGGCGAAGGCGGAGATGAACACCATCTACGCCGGAATGAGGCAGCAATATCCGGAGCTGCGCGATTGGGGCGTGAATCCGATCAGCATGCTCGATTCGCTCGTCAGCCCGCAGCTCAAGACCGAATTGCTGGTGCTGCTGGCCGCCGTCAGCTTCGTGCTGCTCATCGCCTGCGCCAACATCGCCAATCTTCTTCTGGCGAGGACCGCGGCCCGGCAACACGAGATGGCGGTGCGCACGGCGTTAGGCGCCAGCCAGGGCCGGCTGGTGCGCCAACTCCTGATCGAAAGCGTGACGCTCTCCTGCAGCGGAGGTCTTGTCGGACTGTTGGCGACCTGGTGGTCGGTCCGCGCCATGAACCACTGGCTCCCGCCGAACACGCTGCCCATTCCCACGATCGAAATGGATTCCCATGTTCTGTTGTTTGCGCTGGGGACGACGGTGCTGACCGGGTTCATCTTCGGCATCGTGCCGGCCCTGCGGACGGCGAAGGTGAAGGTCAGTGAAGTGCTCAAGACCGGTCGACGTGGCTCCTCCGGCGGCATTCGCACGCGCATGCGCAACACCCTGGTGGCGATCGAGCTGGCTCTTGCGACGATGCTGCTGATCGGAGCGGGCCTGTTCATCCAGACCCTGGTCAATCTGCAACGTGTGAAGCTCGGCTTCGAACCGCACGGCCTCATCACTTTTCAAGTGTCGCTTCCTCCGGGCAAGTATCCCCCCAAGACGAAGGCACCCTTGTTCTTGCGCGAGATGATCGAATCCTTGGCAGCGCTGCCGGGCGTGCGCAGCACGGCGGTCTCGAGCGGCATCCCGTTTGGCGCGGGCGCGTTTTACAGCCACCCGATGATGGCGACCGAAAACTCCATCCTTCCGCCCGACGCCAAAGTCCCCACCGATTGGCGCATCGTGAACCCCGGATACTTCAAGACCATGAACATCCCGTTGCTGCAGGGCCGCGAGTTCGAGTACTCCGACGCGAGCACGCCCAACATCATCATCGTGAGCCAGGCCACCGCCCGCACCTTCTGGGGAGACAAAAATCCACTCGGACGCACCCTTCGCCGCTCGGCCGACCCCGACATTCCCCTCACTGTGGTCGGCGTGGTCGGTGACGTGCGCAGCACCCAACTGAATCAGGAGTCACCTGCCTTCTACTACTCCATCACCACGCGGACCCTGCCGTTGATGGACGTCGCGGTGCGGACAGACGGATCTCCGGAATCACTGCTGCCCTCCATCCGCAGGCAGATCAAAGCGCTCGACCCTGACCTGCCGATGGCCAACGTCAAGACCATGGAGCAATGGCTCACGACCAGCGCCGCGCAGCCGCGGCTGATCAGCCTCTTGCTCAGCCTCTTTGCCGGCGTCGCGCTGCTCATTGCCGCGATCGGGATCTATGCTGTGCTCGCCTACTCCGTCAGCCAGCGTACGCGCGAGATCGGCCTCCGCCTGGCACTGGGCGCAACGCCGCGCCGCGTCCTGGAATTGATCGTCTCGGAGGGCATGCGCGTCGTGCTGCTGGGCCTGGTGATCGGATTGGCCGGCGGAATCGCCTTGGGTCGCACAGTGCAGAGCCTTGTGTACGGCGTTGGAGTGCGCGATCCGAAGGTCTACCTGGTGGTCGCAACGACCCTGACGGCGGTAGCGCTCGCGGCTTGCTTCATCCCCGCCCGGCGGGCTGCTGCTGTCGATCCCATGGTGGCTTTGCGGGAGGATTGAGACATCAAACGCCGGCGGTGCTCGCCGGCGCTTCGCAGCAAGCCTCGCAAGCGAGAAAGAAGAGCGACTTCCGGATCGATCTCTGCGCGCTCCAGTCTCGATGGTCCCAGCTCTCGCCTCCGACGTTGTCTCCCGCGTAGAGGAGCTGGGCCACGAGGACGCTGCGGAAGGCGCCGACGGCGAAGAGCGCGGCGGTTTCCATTTCCACGACGATCGCCCCCTCCGCCCGCCTCGCCTGGATCTTGGAACGCGTCTCGCGGAAGATGGCGTCGGTCGTCCAGGTCTTGCCGAACAGGTACGGATCGCCCTGGCTCTCGAGCACCTCTCGGAGGATCTCGAGACCGAGGGGATTCGCCGCCACCTCGCGGCTGGGCGGGAGGTAGTGATACGAGGTGCCCTCGTCACGAATCGCGGCGGTGGGAACGATGATCTGCCCCAAGGGGATCGCCGGATCGAGCACCCCGGCGCCGCCGCAAAAGATGATCACTCGGGCGCCATGAGCGATCGCCCCCTCGAGCAGACCCGCAGACAAGGGCGCCCCGGAGCCCGCATGAAAGATGGCGATGCGGCGCTTGCGATAGGTGATCTCATAGATGGGGTGCTGCCCCA